>Ga0209647_1000646_pt1 | contig 31977 bp, 23 predicted proteins | sample GraSoi_2013_60cm_FD_185827 | JGI IMG/M metagenome (GOLD analysis project Ga0209647, IMG submission 185827) | Grasslands soil microbial communities from the Angelo Coastal Reserve, California, USA - Sample 9_17_2013_60cm (SPAdes) (version 2) | ecosystem: Environmental > Terrestrial > Soil >... | reverse complement strand
TCATGAACAATCGATTGCATCTGCTTCCAATCGCTTTCGTTTTACTGTTTAGCGGATGCGGTGCTCCGTCGAATCAGCACACGCAAATTTCGTTCGATGATGCGCTGGCCAAGGTGCATCAGAAAATGCCGGCTGACGGCTATGTTACCAACGAGTTTTTAAAGCAGGTGGCCGCGGCCAAACCCACTGCCCCCGGATCTCCTGAGCATGTCCGCATCGGCATGCCATGGATTCTGAACGACGAATCGGCTCTTTGGTATATTGCCGTCGAAAAAGGGTTCTTTCATGACATGGGAATAGAAGCCGAGCTGGTACCAGGAGGACCGGGTAAAGATCCGCTCGCGCTGATGACCGGCGGCTCGATCGATATCGCCGTAGTTCCTGGCGGAGCTTCTGTCGTCTCCCTGATCGCCAGCCCGACCGGCGCGAAGGTTACGGCAATTTGTACCTTACTAAAAGACAGTCAATATTCCTGGCTCACTCTCGACCGGACGGTCAGTAACGACCAGGTGTCTCATAAAGAGCTCAAGCCACAGGATCTCATCGGTAAAAAAGTCGGCGTTCAGGCTGATGGCCAACGGTATGTTGATTTCGTCACCCAACGATTCAACCTGCCGGCGGACCAAATTAAGGTTGTCCAGGTGGGTTTTTCCATCGATCCATTAGTTTCCGGGGCAGTCGATTTCTATGCAGGTTGGTTTCAAAATCAGCCGCGCTTCCTCGAACAACAAGGTTATAAGAATTGGCTGGCGTTACGATTCAGAGATCTGGGCTGGACCGAAGAAGGCGATGTGAGCGTGGTAATGAAAAGTCTGGCCGAAAAAAATCCAGGATTAGTTGCTCGTTATGTTTACGCGCTGTCGCAGGCAATCCAAGTTTATCTAAACCAACCAGAAGAAGCCGCCGATATCACGCTCAAATATAGCAAGGATGCGAACCTAACCCGGGACATGGTTCTACGCCGATTCGAGCTGGAAAAAGACCTGGTTCTCGGTCATGACGGTCAACCGCCGCTGTGGATGTCGATGGAAAGCTGGAACAATTTAGCCGCTCTGCTAACCGAATACGGAGGGATCGAATTGCATTAGCCTGCATGGATAAAAAATGCTTAGACATTTCTAATCCATACAGGCTATGGCCGCAGATCATGCGGCTTTGCCAGCTGATCTGCGGCGTCGAAGGGGGAGGGTTTGCAAAGAGTAATGTGCGCTTTGTCTATAACAGAGTTTGATTCTCGAGCGATGAGTACGGGTTCGGTACCAGCTCTCAAGGTTTCTTCCGTTAGCAAGCATTACGCAGATAACTCGGTGATGGAAGGGATCAACCTAACCGTTGAAAAGGGAGAATTCATTGCACTGATCGGTGCTTCCGGTTGCGGCAAGACTACTCTGCTGCGCATGTGCGCCGGTCTGGAGCAACCGAGTTCAGGCTCAATCGAGATCTTTGGTAAGCCGCCTGTCGCCGCTACCTCTGCCCACGAAATCGGTGTTGCTTTTCAGCGACCGGCTTTGATTCCCTCTCGCACGGCTTTGGAGAACGTCCGGCTAACCCTCAAGATAACTGCCGCCAAGAAGGCGATGGATCCTCTTACTTTGTTGTCGCATTTCGGTCTGGCGGAAGCGGTAGATCGTTATCCGCATCAGCTCTCCGGCGGCATGCAACAACGCGTTAATATTGCGTGTGCGATCGTTCACCAGCCGGCGTTGCTACTGTTAGATGAACCTTTCGGTGCGTTAGATGAAATTACCAGAGAAAGGTTGGTGGATTGGCTGGCCGATGTTTTGCGCGAATCCAGCAGAACGACTCTACTGGTCACGCATAGTGTAGAAGAAGCGATTACCCTGTCCAACCGGGTGTTTGTCATGTCTCACCGGCCCGGTCGCATCGCAGCTGAAATCAGGGTAGCGCTTCCATCGGTTCGTGATTTCGAGGTTAGGCAGTCGGAGCAATATCTCGACTTGGTCCGATCGGCGCGCGACGCGCTGCATTCGGCTATCACAGATTAAAAGCCGTTTTGATGACGCAACCCGCCATGAATCCTCGAACCGCAGCTATCCTATTTGTTGTATCAGCCGCAGTGGTCTGGTACGGAGTAATCTGGCTCGGCCACCTGGCGCCGACGGTTCTCCCTCCTCCTCATCTGGTTCTCGCGCTGATGATACAGGAGTGGCGGTCTTTGCTGTGGAACACATCCGTTACCCTGACCACTGCCGTTACCGGTTATTTCTTTGCCAACGTGATGGCAATTGCGTTAGCGATTGCGTTTCTTTATTTCGACGCACTCAAGTCACTGGCTACACCTTGGGTGGTGGTGTTAAAAAATTTGCCGATCGTATCGGTAGCTAGTTTACTGATTATTAGCTTCGGCGATTCACCCATCCCGCGAATTCTGGTGGTGATCCTGATCTGTTTTCATCCGCTGCTGGCAAATCTGATCAAAGGGTTTGAGCAGGTCGACTCTAATTTGATCGCGCGTTTTCAAACCCTGCATGCCAGCCGGTTCCAACTTTTTCGTTACGTGCTATGGCCTAACGCGCTGCCGTACTATGCCGCGGCTCACGAAATCGCATTTACCAGCAGTATCGTAGCCGCGGTTCTGGCCGAGTTTTTCTTTTCGCGCCAAGGGCTGGGTTTCATGCTGACCCAAGCGATGAATGACTATCGGGGCGACCGGCTCTGGGCGACCAACATCATAATTGCGATTCTGTCAGCGGCTGCCCTCGGTCTTTCGATTCTGGCGGAAAGACTGTTGATTCCCTGGCAGCGCCAGGAGACCGGAAAGCTTGCCAAGTAGGCGATCAAACCGGGCTGTGCTTTATACTGCACGTTTGAATAAAAAGGAGCACGCTTTTTGCGCAAAATCGCAAGGATGGGCAAAAAGGTCACAACCCGGGCTCGCCGAAAGCTCACCCGGAATAGCAAATAGAAAATAGCAAATAGCAGATTGGATTTTCGCTACCGGCGGCATCTCCGGTAATTTGCTATCTGCTATCTGCTATTTGCTATTGCGGACGAGCTTCAAGCGAGTTCGCCTGGCATACTAGGTGCTTGGGTTCAGTGGCTTAGCCCTGCCTTAACCAGCCAAGGGCTCTTTCCGAGCAATTGGAAGCTAGTCCTGTGATGCAGGAAAGACCTCAACCTAGACAAACTCTACTTAACTAGTATAGAAACGTCGGAAAACCAAGGAACTAACTAATAATGATCAAGCACTTTAAGGGTGTGCTCAGCCTGACCTTGCTCTGCTCGTTCAGCGCAACCGTCGCTCGGGCACAGGTAGTAGTGCCCCCGGAACCTGCACCGCAGCGGACTCCGACGGATCAGGGCACTTCTTCCGGGCAGCAATTACAACAAGTGGTCGTCACCGGCGCCAACATTCCTATCAACGAAGCGATTGTTCCTACGATCCGTCCGATTAATGCCGTCTACGGATTAGATCTGAACGTGATGGAGATCCCGCGGAACGTGACTATCATCTCCCGCGCCCAGTTGGATGATATCAGCGTGCTCGATGTACGCGACTTTACTAAGTTAACCACCAGCAGCTTCACCACTACCAACTTCGGGGCGCCATCGAATCCCAGCATCCGCGGCCAAACCGCGGATGTTTTTATCAACGGCATGCGGGAAGGGTTGACCAGCAACGGCAACGGTATGCCGATCGATTTTAACGCGTTCGACTCGGTCGACATTTTGAAAGGACCGCCCGCGGTCGTTTACGGAGCTTCTAACTACGTCGGGGGTTATTTTAACTTTATTACCAAACAACCGTTCTTTGACCGGTTGCAAGGGTCAATGAGCGCCACCTTTGGAAGCTACGATCAATACCGGTGGAATATCGACATCGGTGGTCCGATCATTCCGGACAAACTAGCGTTTCGCATCAGTTATTCCGGCATTGACTCAGGCAGCTATTACGAAAACCAGGTGACGCAGACTCAATCGATCTACGCTGCTTTAACCTGGATCCCGACCGACAAGTATAAACTGGAGCTGAATGTCGATGGGTACTCGGCGACCTACACGGAAAATAACGGCTTTAACCGGCCTACGCAGAATCTAATCGACAATGGGCAGTATTTCTCCGGAAATGCGATCGGCTTTCTCAGCGGCGGTGTCCCGGTTTTTGGAGTTCCATTTCCGCAGAATGTCCAGAGTGGCAGCAACTTGGTGCAACCCGGCGGACTGGTGGGATTAGATCGCAGTATTCGCTTATTACGACCGGGCGACGGGTCGTACGGTAAGAGCATCCGTGCTCAGGCGATCCAGACCTTCACGATCAACGATAACTTTAGCATCGTGAATAACACTTTCGTTCAAGGCCTCGATCGGCACACTAAGGATAGTGCTTACTATTCGGAGATCATCCCAAGCGCGTTCTCGTTTGAGAACCGGACCGAGTTCCATATCAATTTCGATATCCCGTTCGGAGGCGGTGGCAGTGGCGGTGAACCGGTCGTGGACGGCAAAGAAGCCAAGGCGCCGGTTCCTGAAACCAAACCTGGATTCGTCCTCGGCAATAAGATCAATCTAGGAATCGACTTCCATTACCAGGAGGTAACCGCTTTTGACGACTATTTCGACGAGCCGCTCAACGCCTGGAATCTTGCTACTTCCCGTAACTTCATTCATTACGTGAATTTCAGCACCTTCACGGCACTGCCGGTCCCAAATAATCCGGGCTGGACTGGGACCCCGGGTGTGTTTAACGGCGATACGAACTACTCAAAGGTTTTCACCGTGGCTCCCTTTTACGAGCACGTCTTCGATTTCGGTGAGCATTTCTCACTGCTGGCTGGTGCCCGCGCGGACATCCTTTGGGTAAAAGTTAACGACCCCTTGTACGCGGAAGCTGCGGCAGCAGGAACGGTAAACCCGAATGGCCCGCCGGGAGCCCGGGCGTCAGTCGTTGAGCCTAACTTCAATGTTAGCCCGACATTTAAGCCCTGGAAATGGTTGACCACCTATTTCACTTACAACTACAGCCAGTCCTACGCAGCCGGCAATGGAGGCGGGTTTCCAGCGGGCGATGGTAGCGGTCACGCCACGATACCGGTTACGAACGAGTTACATGTCCACTCTGATTTGTATGAAGCCGGCGCTAAAGCGTCTCTCCTCGGAGACACGCTGTTTATCAATGCTGCGCTTTTCCAGCAACACCGGGTTAACCCCGGGCTTGGAGCTAGCTATTCCCGGGATACCGCTAGGGGATTTGAAATTGAGGCGGACTACCAACCCAGTCGCAACTTCTACCTGAGTGCGGGCTATAGCTATATCAACTCGTTCATTCATGGTTCACCGGGTTTTGTCGCTCAGGTTTATCCAATTGATTCGGTCCATCAACTGGGTCCCAATGGGACGGTAATCACTGACAATGGCAAGAGCTTGCCACTCGGTATCTATCGAGAACCAGGTGTCCCTGCTCACGCCGTTAACCTACTGGCCAAATATCAAATCCCGACCAGCTTCGGGACATTCGGAGCGATCTTTGGCGAAACAGTGACCGGGCCGATGTTCCTTGGATATGGCGGGTATGTCCGGATCCCGGCTCAACATGAGGAAGATCTCACGTTTTTCTACCATACGAAGGATGATCATTTTGAAGCCAAGATCGCATTGTTGAATCTGACCGACCAAAAACTCTGGGGACCGCCTAACGCGGTCTATGGTTATGACTCAGTCGTCGCGGAATGGCCTTTCCACGTTGAGGGAACGATAACGTTCAAGTTCTAGGGGGGCGGGCATAGGAGCTAGGAGCTAGAAGGGGCGCCGAGTGTCGATCGGCGCCCTAGGGAATAGCTCCGAGTCAGGGGGCCAGCGACGAATGGGATCCGCCTTCGCCAAGCCTGCGGCGCGACAAGCTCTATGCGACTAATGGGACTTATGTGACCCGGAGCGCTTAGGGAGATTTAGGAGGCCAGTAGTCTACTAGCTCCTGGATTCTAACTCCTAGCTCCTCTTTCGCGAGCGCTTCGCCGCAGAGCTCGGCTTGTGATGAAGCCTCGAAAGCATCATTTCCACCGCTGTCTCCAGGCACCGTTGTGCGGAGTACGTCGCGAGCGCTCCTTGGCTGCGCCGAAGCGAGTCTACGAAGATGACGCCTTCCACCATGTCGATGAGCAGGTCTATCTCGGGATTCTTCCGAGCTCGATTGTGCTGAGATGTCAGCAAGAGCGCTTTCATGGCGGACCGCATCGGCCTGAACACATCATGCAGAACATCGCGATGGTCTCTGCTGAAATGATGGAGTTCTCCGAGGAGGACGCGGATGATTGGCAAGCTCTCATCCATGAGCCGGTGCTGAAGCTTTGCGTAATGCAATAGAGCAGCACCGAGATCGTGGGGAGCTTCCCGGACTGGAGGCGGTTCGATCCGGCGTGCAAAGAACCGTTCTACGACGGCTCGCAGCAGCTTTTCTTTTGTTCCGAATCGCCGAAACAGCGTCATTTCGCTGAGTCCGGCTTCAATGGCGATTTCGCGGGTAGTAGCGCCTTTTAGGCCTTTACGCGCAAATACTCTGGCAGCAGCATCAAGAAGTCTCTCTGAAGCGTTGCTCTTTTGGACGGGGTGGTTCTGGGGACGAGGCACTGATTTGGTAAGACTTAAAATCGCTCCGAGGAGCTGCAAGTCAACTCTTAATGATGCTTAAACTCTTATATCAGTTGATATTACGGTCGGGGAGCAAGGGGTTGGCGGGTAGCAGTTTGGCGTTGAGGGCGAGTGCTCGCTCGCAGGGACAACTTACGGTGAATACGGTAATTATAATAGATCTGGGCTTTCATTGCCCTCACCCCGAACCGCCAGCCGCCTCGATCTCTTACCCCCGTCACAGAAATGTCACAAAGCAGAGATTGCCCGATGCCCGAGTTTCGATCAGTGGATGGGAGACTGCTTCTGATCTATGAAAACTACCTCATCACGGCTTGCCAGTTTGGTCGCGCTGATTGCGCTGTCGCCTCTATCGGCAAATGCAGCTACCCAACTACAAGGGGCGGGAGCAACATTCCCCGCGCCCCTTTATCAGCGCTGGATCGCTGAGTTCTCCAAGGCAAACCCAGGAATTCAAATCAACTACCAGGGTGTCGGGAGCGGCGCCGGTATCAAGCAATTCACGGACGGCTTGGTTACTTTCGCCGCCAGCGATGCGGCAATGACCGACGAACAAATTGCCAAAGTCAAGCCAGGCGTCGTCCTGATTCCAGCGACCGCCGGCAGCATTGTCCTGGCTTATAACCTGCCGGGGGTTGAGACTCTAAAGTTGCCCCGCGAAGTATACGTCGGCATCTTCCTCGGTAAGATCACTAAATGGAGTGATCCAGCGATTGCTAAAGCCAATGAGGGCGTGAAAATACCGGATGTGAATATTACGGTCTGCACCCGATCGGACAGCAGCGGAACAAACTTCGTGTTTACCAAGCATCTGGCGACGATCAGCGATGACTTTAAAAATCAGGTTGGCCAAGGGACTTCGGTGACCTGGCCTACCGGAGTTGCTGGCCAAGGCAATGACGGAGTCACGGCCTTGATCAAACAGACACCAGGCGCCATCGGTTACGTTGAGTACGGATACGCCAAGAACAACAAGCTACCTTTTGCTCAACTTCAGAACAAGTCGGGCGCGTTTGTGGCCGCAACCCCAGAGTCGGGTGCTGCCACCCTGAACACCACCCAGTTCCCAGCGAACATTCTACGTGCCTGGCCAAGTGATCCTGATGCCAAGGACGCATATCCGATCGCCACGTTTACTTGGCTGCTTCTGTATAAGACCAACAGCGACAAGGATAAGCTGGCTGCGCTAAAGAAGTTCGTTACCTACGGGTTGACGGATGGCCAGAAACTCTCGGGTGATCTCGGGTACATCCCGATGCCGCCGGATGTCGTCCAGAAATGTGAGGCTGCATTAAACACTGTGGAGTAGCGCCTGGTCTCTATAGTTAAGCTAGTTAAGCCAAATGACTGACGGTACCGAGTCTCCGACACCAAGTTTTCACCGAAAAGGGGTTCGGTTCGACTTGTTCCGTGTATTCAGCTGGGTGGCTTCCGTAACCACGGTTGCCACCCTCGTTTGCATCGCCGCTAGTATCTTGGTCCAAGCCTGGCCGGCAATCACCCACTTCGGGCTCGGCTTTTTCACTACGGTCGCTTGGAAGACGAATGAGCCGGAGAATTATGGCGTCCTCCCCTACCTGGTGGGAACGGCGCTCAGCTCATTCATCGCCTTGCTATTCGCTTTACCGCTCGGCGTTCTCATCGCAATTTTCTTGAGCGAGAATTTCTTGCCAGTTCCTGTGCGTCAAACGGTGCGCTTCGTGGTGGAGCTATTGGCAGCGATTCCCAGCGTGATCTACGGATTGTGGGGCATTGCGGTGGTGATTCCCATTGTTCAGCAGATGGGCGGCCCGATCGCCAGCTCGCTTGGCTTCTTACCTTTGTTTCAGGGGCCCTCTTCGGGAAACAGCATGCTGACTGCGAGTTTAGTACTTGCACTGATGGTGTTGCCGACTATCACCGCGATTTCCCGGACGGCGCTGGTGGCCGTACCCGGCCAGCTTCGCGAGGGTTCTTATGCGATCGGTGCAACTCGCTGGGAAACGATTTTTGGTGTGTTGTTGCCAACCGCTGCCCCCGGCATTGTGGCCGCGACTATCCTGGCGTTCGGTCGAGCCATGGGAGAAACCATGGCAGTAGCGATGCTCATCGGGAATAGCCCTCGTTTGACATGGTCACTTCTTTCTCCGGCGGGAACGCTCGCCAGTCTGATTGCGAATAAATTCGGCGAAGCCGAAGACTTGCAGGTCAGCTCCCTTCTATACGCCGCGTTTACTCTGATGCTATTAACCTTGGTCGTCAACGTTGTCGGCGAACTCGTGCTGCGCCGGGCGCAAAAAGCAACCGGTGCGTTGCGCTGAGCTTATGTCGACCGCGATCCTCAACCAGAATCTCGCACCGGAACTGAAAGCGCAGTCCCTAAGGGATCGGATGCGCTTGATCCGAAACCTCTTTTGGTCAGTGATCTGCACCGGTGCGTCTTTCCTTACGCTGGTTCCTCTGTTTTCGATCATCTTTTTGGTCGTCACCAATGGGATCGGTCTCTTGACGCCAAGCGTGCTTTTCGAGCTCCCGCCGGCCCCCGGGCAAGAAGGAGGGGGGTTGGGCAACGCGATTCAGGGTACGGCCATCATGGTCGGTATCGCCCTTTTTATCGCAGCACCGCTCGGGATTCTGTCCGCCGTTTACATTTCTGAATATGACAGGCGTTCGATGCTGGCAACGGCTGTAAGGTTCATCGCGAAGCTGTTGACCGGGATACCATCGATCATTTGCGGTATGTTCGCTTTTGCGACCATAGTAGTAAGCACGCATACGAAATCGGCTATTGCCGGCGGGATAGCGCTGGCGGTCTTGGCTTTGCCAACGATTCTCCTAACGGCAGAACAAGCTCTTCTCGGAGTACCGCACGCCTTACGCGAAGCCTCCTACGGAATGGGAGCAACGAAATTTCAGACCATCTTTCGTGTCGTTCTACCGGAGGCCGTCCCCGCCATCATGACGGGAGTAATGCTCGCGGTTGCTCGAGCTGCGGGTGAAACTGCGCCGGTCCTTTTCACGGCAACCTCCAGCGCCTACTGGCTGTCGTCACTTCTGGAGCCCACCCAATCTCTAGCAGAACTCATCTATCGATTCGGTAAATACCCGTATCCTCATCTGATCCAGCTGGCTTGGACCGCTTCGCTCGTCCTGGTTGTGCTCGTAACCGCTACGAACGTGACCGCGCAGTTGGTGTTCGCGAAGAAGAGAATACGGTAGAGGAGCGAAACGGCGGAAGAGCGAAAGGGCGCACCGGCGAGTGGGCGAAACGGCGAGCGCGGATGAGCGGGAGCTCATCCCTACCGGATCATTACTTGGCGTAACCGACCGGCGATTTGCCGCTGGGCGCTAGCTCAGGGGACGGCTTCGGTCCGCCCCATAGAAATGTGATAGCGGCGCTAACAATGTCGATACCGACGTCGTATTTGCCTCTGAGATTGTGGCCCAAATTGTCAGTAAAATTGATCGTCGAGTCCTGCACGAAGAGGTGGGCGTAGCCGACGTCTACCGCAACAAAAGTGTATGGCTGCCAACGGAGACCGGCAGAAACAAAGTAACGATTGTTGTCCGGAATACGCGGAGTTCGAGTCTCGTCGCTATGTACGGGGGTTTCATCGTAAGCGAAACCGGTTCGCAACGTGAGCCGTTTCAGTGCGTACCACTCCAAACCGACTGAATAACGAACGGTATCATCGTACTGGAGATTCAAGATGTTAGCTGGGGTCGACGGATGGCTGAACATAATATCGATCTGCTGCAGCCGGTTCCAACGAGTCCATTCTATATCCCCCATCACAGCAAATTTTTGGAGAAAGCGTTGGTAAAGACTGAAATGATAGATAGCCGGAAGATCTAAGCCGGCGCTGGCGCCTTGATTAAAAAAGACATCCTGCAATGCGCTGGGGAAAGGGAATTGCACGGGTGCGCCGATGGCGGTGAGACTAGGGACCCCGCGAAATTGAGCGGTTCCTTTTAACGTGTGGTCGATCGCCGAGCGATAACTGAAGCCAAATCTGCCATCCTGAAGAAACTGCAGCTCGTTCCCTTTCAGGTATTCAAAGACCAGTCCGACGGTGAAGCCAACGCTCCAATCATCCCCTTGGACCTCGGCGACGCCGTCGTGTCCTTGCGGGACGAAGCCGGCTGCGGAATAGGCTCGCTCGGTTGCCGCCACTGCACCGGGAATGGCCGCTAAAGGCACCCCGCCGGCAGCCAATCGAGCCGGCAAAGCTGCATAGAAGGGAGCCAAGGTCGCAGCGCCGATCTCACCAAAATCGATCGCCTGGCTGAGCCGGGCGGATGCATATTGAACATCTAAACCAGCGCCGATCGAGATCCGATCGAGGAACCGATAGGCAACCGTGGGCTGAATATCGAAGGTGGTTAGTTTGGTCCTAAGGGCGACATAGCGACCCACCCAATTGGGTTGATAGTCGGTTTCCAGAGCGAACGGCACGGTTAGCCCAATGCCAACGCTCAAATCTCCATAGGTAGGACTGCGGAACAACGGCTGGGACAAATAAAAATTAGGGATCAGATGATCGACACCAGGATCGCCGCCGTTTCCTCCCTTGAGCGGTTCGTGGTCAAACGGCGTTCCCGGCGCAACCAAATGGGATCCCTGGTTCTGGAACGTGGCGCTAGGAATAATAAATTGGCCGCCGATTTGTAACTCCCCATGATCGAGCAAAGCCAGACCAGCCGGATTGAAGAAGATAGTGGATGCATCCTCAGCCTGAGCGGCGCCCCCGGCATAAGCGCTCCCTAAGCTGGAGACACTTTGTTCATTGAGACCGAAGCTGCCGGCCCGCGCCGAAGGCGAGCAACAGACTAGAAACGTAACTAAACGAATTACAGTTGGGAATGATACCCGCCGTCCTAGTGCAGAGTTCATAGGATACAGACGAAGGAAGTTTTTGGGGGGAAGAAACTGCTACCGAGCAGAAAACCTTTTTATGACGACGGTTACAAGCCAAATCCGTCAAGCCGGACCAAATATGCTTGCAAACTCATGGTTCGGAAGGAGATTAAAAATCGGGGAACAAAGTAGTAGAATAGTATGATGTGGCCCTATTAAGTGGCTGCTATTAAATGGTCCTGTTTTAAGTGGCCCTATTAAACTGGCCTTATTAAAATGGCCTTATTAGATGGTCGTGTTAAATGGCCGAACCACTCCCTTCCGGGTCTTTCATGAGTAGTCCGTTATCGACGACTCCCACGCGCGTTTTTGACCTGTTTGCGTATCAGCAAACTCATTATCCCAAGCCCGATGCCTTGGCATACAAGGTGAATGGTACCTGGGTCAAATTTAGCACTGATCAAGTTCTCTCGATCGTTGAGTCACTCGCTTGCGGGTTGCAACTTGCGGGGATTCGAGCTGGGGATAAGATCGCGAACGTCACGGATAACAATCGACCGGAATGGAACTTCGTCGATCTCGCCAGTATGACGATCGGGGCTGTCCATGTGCCGATCTACCCGAATGCATCCGCCGACGATTACCGATTCATCCTGGCCGATGCTCGACCGAGTCTCGTGTTTGTGTCCAATCAGCGTTTACTGTCGCTGATTCGTCCCCTCGCCGCCGAGGTTCCGGATATCCGAAACATCTATACTTACGATGAAGTAGCGGGTGCTGACTCCTGGAAGAAACTGGCCGAAGCCGGCGAAACGGCGCTCCGGGATGCTTCCGTGAGGGAAAAGCTGATGGAGACTCGAGCGGCGGTTAAGCCGGAAGATCTGGCGACGCTCATCTACACGTCGGGCACAACCGGCCAACCCAAAGGGGTGATGCTGTCGCATGCCAATCTCGTCAGCAACGCGATGGCTTCAGCTGAGATCCTGCGGCCATGCGGCCATGAACGCTCTCTTTCGTTCCTGCCCTTGTGTCACATTTACGAACGAACGGTCGTCAATATGTACGCCTTCGTCGGCACTTCTATTTATTACGCCGAGAACCTGGACGCCATCGCGCAAAATTTAAGAGAAGTTAAACCGGACACGTTCTCTACCGTTCCCAGGCTACTGGAAAAGATTTACGAACGGATTCTCGCTCGGGGCGAACAACTGACCGGTGTAAAACGCCGAATCTTTTTCTGGGCACTGAAACTCGGACTGAATTTTGATCCGGATGCTCCCTGCCCATGGCCTAAACGTCTGCAATTAGCCGTGGCTGATTTTCTGGTTTTCCGGAAATGGAGAGAGGCATTTGGAGGACAGGTCACTGGTATCATTTCAGGATCGGCTGCCCTGCAGCCCCGGTTAGCTCGAGTATTTTGGGCAGCCGGAATTTCCGTTTGGGAAGGGTATGGACCGACCGAGGCGTCTCCGGTGGTCGCGGTGAATCGGCCCAAGACAGCCCTCCATAAGTTGGGGACGGTGGGACCGGTTATTCCAGGAGGCGAAATCAAGATTGCCGATGACGGCGAGATTCTTTATCGCGGCCCGAACGTCATGATGGGGTATTATCGGCGTCCAGACTTGACCAAGGAAGCGATCGATTCTGAGGGCTGGCTTCACACGGGTGATGTGGGCGAGCTGGACGGGCCTTTTCTGAAAATCACAGATCGGAAGAAAGAGATCTTTAAGACTTCCGGCGGAAAATATATTGCTCCCCAACAAGTTGAGAGTCAGTTGAAGGAGTCGCGCTTTATCGCTCAATGCATCGTGGTAGGTGAGAACCACAAATTCCCGGCGGCGTTGATCGTTCCTCAGTTTGATGCGGTCCGGTCGTGGTTAGCTGCGCAGGGAGAAACGATCGAGGACCCAACGGAAATCCTAAAGCATCCGAAAGTTACGGAGTTAATCCAGGGGGAAATCGATCGTAGCAATCAGAGTTTTGGCCGCTATAGCCAGGTAAAAAAATTCGCTCTGTTGGCCGAAGAATGGACCATCGGGAGCGGCGAACTAACTCCGACGCTAAAACTTAGGCGAAAACAAATTTTAAAGAAGCATGCGTCCGAGATTGCAACTTTGTACGAGAAGGAAGAGTTAGCAGCCGCGACCTACTAGGACGTCGTGAAAAGTGAAAGGTGAGAGGTGAAAAGTGATTACTGATAAAGCCGCACAACAGGCATTACTGAATACTGGCTCACTGATTACTGATTACTGATTATGAGAGAACCTATTTACATCGTTGATGGTGTCCGCACGCCCTTTGCTAAGTCAGGCACTATTCTAGCGGATACGCCGGCAACGGACCTCGGTAAAATCGTGATCAGCCTGCTGATCGCGAAAACCGGACTTCCTCCGGAGAAGATCGAGGAAGTCATTTTCGGGTGTGTGGGCCAACCTGTGGAAGCGCCGAACATCGCGCGAGTCATCGCGCTCCGAGCCGGCATTCCCGAGTCTGTGCCCGGGGTGACTGTCCACCGTAATTGCGCCTCCGGGTTCGAAGCCGTAACCCAAGCTGCGGAGAAAATGATCGCGGGGCGCGGAGATGTCTTTGTGGTCGGCGGTGTCGAAAGTATGTCGCAGATGCCGCTGTTGTATTCCTATGAGACCGCGAAGAAATTTGGAGCATACGCCCGAGCTAAGGACATCCCCCACAAGTTTCAGGCTGCCAGCCGTTTCCGTTTGAATGATCTCAAGCCCACGATCGCGCTGCAGGTTGGTCTATCCGACCCGGTTTGTGGACTCAGTATGGGTCAAACCGCAGAGAATGTCAGCCGTGACTTCAATATTTCAAGGGAAGAACAGGATAGCTTTGCGATGCGTTCTCATCATCGGGCGATCGCAGCTCGAAGTAATCTGGACGCGGAGATGACGCCGGTTTACCTGCCGAAGTCGAAGAATGGCAACGTCTATCTCCAAGAGGATAATGGGCCCCGGGAAAATCAAACGATGGAGGCGCTGGCCAAACTTAGACCGGTGTTCGAACCTAACACCGGCACGGTGACGGCGGGAAATTCATCTCAAATCACTGACGGAGCGGCGGCGCTTCTGTTGATGACTGAGAAAGGGTTGAAAGAGTCCGGTCTGACACCTTTGGGCCGATTGCTCGGATACGAATATGTAGGGTTGGATCCTGCGAGAATGGGGCTGGGTCCGATCCACGCGATTCATCGGGCCGAGCAAAGAGTCGGACTCGGATTGAAGGACGCCGCCATCATCGAAATAAACGAAGCATTTGCGGCTCAAGTACTGGGTTGTCAAAGAGGGGCGATCTCAGCGGACTATTGTAAACAACATCTTGGACGAGATTCGGCTCTGGGCGAGATTCCAGACGAGATTTTGAATGTGAACGGCGGAGCGATTGCTCTAGGCCACCCGATTGGGGTTACAGGAGCGCGCTTAGTGTTGACCGCACTAAAGGAACTTCATCGTAGGCAAGCGGACAAGGCGTTAGTCGCTCTGTGTGTCGGCGGCGGCCAAGGCGGGGCGCTTTGGTTGACTCGAAACTAATACCGCCCTTACAGGATAGGAACGTGAATCCAACGATTACTTGCCAAATCCGTGACCCAGGAATCGCCTTTTTGATTTTTGATCGCCCTGGCTCGGCAGCCAATATTTTCGATCAGGCAACGTTCGGAGAGCTAAACACTTTACTGGACCAAATCGAGAACGACACATCCGTTCGTGGCTTGGTGATTGCTACCGCTAAGCCAAAGATCTTCATTGCCGGCGCTGATCTCACTGGTTTTTCCAAGGATCCCAGTGCGGAGAGTCTAGCCAGCACGATCGAGCTCGGTCAGCGAACTTTTGGTCGAATCGCTAATCTGAAATTCCCTACTATTGCTGCGATGCACGGGGTCGCGCTGGGCGGTGGCCTTGAGATCGCTTTGGCCTGCGATTACCGGATTGCTTCCCTCGATTCGGCCACCAAGGTGGGGTTACCAGAAACGACCCTGGGAATTCTGCCGGCTTGGGGAGGCTGCACTCGTCTGCCACGGCTAGTCGGTTTACCGGTGGCCCTGGAGGTAATCCTTTCCGGAAAACAATACCCAGCCAGGCAAGCGCAAGAGCTCGGTCTGGTCGACGAGACGACTTATCGAGAAAGATTGGACGCGCTCGCCACAAAAATGATCGTGGAAAGCCACGGCAAGAAGCGGGCGGAAAAGACGCACTTAGCCAACATCGCGCCCCTGTCGACGATCATCGCCGACCGAGCAAAAAAGAAGACGGTTGAGAAGACTCGTGGCCACTATCCTGCTCCTTTGCAAGCCCTGGAGGTGGTCGTGAATGGGCTCAAGAGTCCACCTGCCATCTCTTTGGAGAACGAAAAGAAGGCGTTCATCGAACTGGCGAAAGGAGAGGCGGCCCAGAATCTGATCCGGGTCTTCTTTCTTCAAGAACGTTCCAAGAAAATTACCGTAGGCCAGCTGAAACCCGAAGTTAAACCAAAGCGGGTTCTCGTCGTCGGCGCGGGATTGATGGGCTCGGGAATCGCGCAGTGGTTGAGCGCGCGCGGATTAAACGTGGTTTTGAAGGATGTCGGACCCGAACCACTCGGGAAAGGTCTGCAGGCTATCGACCGCGTTTATCGCGATGCCGTAAAACGGAAGATCCTGACCGAGGTCGAAGCCCGCGCTGGGTTTGATCGAATTTTGCCCATCTATCAGGATGTGCCCTTGGCTAATGTTGACCTCGCTATCGAGGCAGCCGTCGAAAAGCTGGATCTAAAGAAACAGATTTTTTCTGAACTCGAGCCCAAAATCCCAAACAGTCGATTGATCGCATCCAATACGTCTGGGCTTTCGATTGATACAATTTCCGAAGGACTAGCCCATCCTGAGAAAGTAGTTGGAGTCCACTTTTTTAATCCGGTCCATCGCATGCAATTGGTAGAAGTCGTTCGCGGCTCTCGAACTAGCGAAGAGGTTCTGGCCATTGCCCTCCAATTTGTTAAATCCATTGGTAAGCTGCCGGTGCTGGTCAAGGATAGTCCCGGCTTTTTGGTGAACCGGATTCTGCTGCCATACATGGTGGAAGCGATTAGAATTTTTGGCGAAGGACATAGCGTCGATGCTATTGACCGCACGATGCTGGAATTCGGGATGCCGATGGGCCCCTTGCGTCTGACCGACGAAGTTGGGTTAGAAGTGTCGCTCCATGTTGGCAGTGATTTAGCGGCGCGTGTCTCTCATCTGCCGCCACTCAACAATCTGTTGCCGCGCATGACGCAAAAGGGTTGGCTGGGCAAGAAGTCGGGAAAAGGTTTTTACGTTTATCGGGAGAAGTCCGAAACGCCGAACCCGGAGTTGAAGGAGCTGCAACCGGCCATCCAACCGGCCAATGCGGATCAAATTTCCGATCGATTGGTTTTCATCATGGTCAATGAAGCCGCCCGGGTTCTAGAAGAAGAAGTAGTAACAGATCCGGCCGATGTGGATTTCGGAATGATCATGGGCACAGGTTGGGCGCCGTTCCGCGGAGGTCCGTTGAAGTTTGCAGATAGCGTCGGGATCTCGACGGTCGTCAGCAGGTTGAACCATTTGGCCGGGAAATTTGGGGAGCATTTCAAACCGTGCGCTTTGCTCAGCGATATGGTTAATCGCGGGGGTACGTTTTTTGTGGAGCCGAATGGATGAGCGCCTACTCATCCTAAGGAGCCAGGAGGCGGTAATCGACACGATTACGGTATGCAAGATGATAAGCTAACGTTTGACCGTAGTTATCCGCCGATCGAACGGCGCTTCACCGGGTTCGATCCAGCCACTCTCCAGGCCTACCTGGATGGAGAGTTTGTGGAGACACGAAACCTGGTAAAACGGATCATCACTCACCCCGAATTCCGGCACTTTGATGGCACTGACCCGCACGAATACCGCAGACAGGTTCTTAGCTGGTTACGCCAGATGTCGGAAGCCGGCATCGGGCGATTGTTCTTACCGCCTGAGCTCGGCGGCGAATCTGATTTACGCAAATTGATGGCGGTAGTGGAGACCATCAGTTTCCACGATGGGAGTCTCCTGATCAAACTCGGGGTCCAATTCGGCCTTTTTGGAGGAAGCATTCAGCAGCTGGGCACTGAATATCATCATCGAAAATATTTAGCTAAAACCGCTTCGTGTGAATTGTTTGGCGGCTTTGCTATGACCGAGATCGGTCATGGATCGAACGTGCAGGCGTTGGAAACAACGGCTGTCTATGACTCTGAGCATCGGGAATTCATCATCAACAGCCCGTCATTCAGCTCAGGAAAGACCTTTATCGGCAACGCGGCGGTCGATGGACAAGTGATGGTCGTGTTTGCTCAGTTGTACGTTGGAGCCGCTAACCACGGCGTACACGCGTTTGTAGTTCCCATCCGCGACGACCGAGGACAGCCGCTCCCCGGCATCACCGTCGAAGACAACGGACTCAAGCTGGGACTCAACGGCGTCGATAACGGTCGCATCTGGTTTCATAACACGCGGATAGCCAGAACAGAGCTGTTGAATCGGTTCGCGGAAGTAACCGACAACGGCCAATACCGGAGCGAGATCAAGAGCAACAATCACCGATTCTTTACGATGATCGGGACGTTGGTGAACGGTCGAATCACCATGGCGTTGGCGGCCAATAACATGGCCAAATCAGCAGTCACTATCGCGATCCGTTACGCGGCGCGTAGACGGCAGTTTGGAGGGGGCGTCCAGGAAACTCTGTTGTTGGACTACCCGGCAACCCAGCGGCGGCTGATGCCATTGCTGGCCAATGTCTATGCTCTGGACTTTGCGGTGAAACGACTGGCTCGGATCCGCGAAAAGTCCCCTTTGACCAGCGCGCGCCCCATCGAAACTTTAGCCGCGGGTATCAAAGCTTTCTCGACCTGGAATGCGGTCCACACCATCCAGGTGGGCCGCGAGAGTTGCGGCGGCGAAGGCTACATGTCCGCGAATCGGTTCGCTGCGCTCAAAGCCGATACCGATATTTTCACTACATTTGAAGGAGATAACACGGTCCTGATGCAACTCGTCGCTAAGAATCTTCTTGGCGAGCTTAAGGACCAGCTTAAAGAAATGCATCCTGGCGGGGTGGCGCGGTTTTTTCTGGATCAGCGGTTAAAAGCATTAAAAAGGAGATTTGCCGCTCTAGCCAGGGGGAGCGTCTCGTTGTTAAGCCCGGAACAACAACTGGGTCACTTTCGGTTTCGGGAATCGACCTTGTTGCTGCGCTGCGGCGAAGCGTTCCGCCGGTTGACTCGACACAAAGGAATCGATGCTTACGCTGCTTTTAGCCAGTTACAGCCGCAGCTATTAGAATTGGCAGAAGCTTACGCCGAGCGCCAAGCCCTGGAGAGCTTTCTTGAAGCGGTTGCCGATTTGCCCGATCAAACGTTGCAACGGCCGTTGCGAAAGCTGGCAGATCTTTTTGCTCTCTACCACTTGGAAAAACATAAAGCCTGGTTCCTGGAGAACGGATTCATGTCCGGCAAAAAATCGAAAGCGATCACGAAGCACGTGACTCAGCTCTGCGCCGAGGTGCGACGTGATGCGGTTGCGTTAGTGGATGCTTTCGGGATTCCGGACCAGTGTCTCGGCGCGCCGATAGCACTGGGGTAGAGGCGTGTGGTGGGGTATGGTGGGGCGAAAATCTCGGCGCGGAAGCCGGTTACTACCTCCCATCCCTCGATCGCGCCGGATTTGAGCCATGCGTGGGGGTTGTATCCGCCCAGCGTGTCGTGGATTTAACCGGGCCACAGCGCAGCGGGGTGGTACATCCACGGCACGGCTCAAATCCGGCGCGGGTAAATCTTGGGAAAAAAATCATCCTGGGCGCGCCGAGATTTTCGCCCCACCAGATTTTCGCCCCACCACTCAAGCGCTGTGGGCTTTGTAAACGGACTTCAGGTCGACGGAGAGACTTGGGTCGATCAGGATGGCCGGGTCGATCTTCAGGCTGTCCGAAATGATGTTTCGGATCCGCCCAAGATGAAGGTTTTTGCGATCCAATTGATTTTGGCTGGCCCAGCGGGCAGCGGCAATGATCAAGCTGGAAACTTGCTCGGCGGTCAATTTCTCCGTGTTGATGATGATATCGAAATCGCTCCGGTCGTTACTGTCGATCCCGTAAAGCTGGAGGTATCGTTTCCGATTTTGCTCGTCTCTTTGCAAGGTCCGATAGAGCACGGATTCATAGGTCAAACCCTTGCCGACTTCTCTGCGGAAAATTCGTTTCGCCCGTTCCTCTAGAGACGCTTGTAACCAAACCCGCAGATCGGCATTCACTAACCATGCGGCTAGACGCGATCCCACGACTACCTTCGGCTGAAGGGAAAGCCGGATTTGATTCAGGTCGGTAAGATAATCAAAGGTTCGATTCTGCTGAGATCGCTCGTGAATCTCTTCGAAGCTAACCCCGATATCGGCGGCTAAATCCCTGAAGGTATAGTTCACTACCTTAAGGTCCAGGGTCCGGCCGACGTTCATCGTCGCAGTAGTATTACCGCAACCGCTCAAGCTCGAGATTGCAATCCTTAATGACTTTGAATCGGGATGCACGCAGCTAATCTTTCCTATTTTTCAGAAACCACTCGTATGTCGACTTGATCCCTTCGCGCAAAGAAATCTTTGGCTGCCAACCCAATTTTGTGAGGCGAGTCACGTCAAGAAGCTTGCGCGGCGTTCCGTCCGGCTTGGTTTTATCGAACTCGAGCGTCCCCGAAAAACCAACCACGTCGCATACGAGCTCAGCCAATTCTCGGATGGTCACATCCTGGCCGCAGCCAACGTTGATGATCTCGGGAGAATCATAGTGCTCAAGCAGAAATTCGATGGCCTCGGCAAAATCGTCACTGTGCAAAAATTCGCGCCGGGGAGTGCCGGTCCCCCAAACGACAATACTGGGCTGCCGAGAAACTTTCGCTTCGTGCGCCTTCCTTAAGAGAGCCGCCAAGACATGAGAATTTTCCAGGTCGAAGTTATCATTCGGACCGTAAATGTTGGTCGGCATCGCGGAGATGAAATTGGCCCCGTACTGGCGCGCATAAGATTGGCAAAGTTTGATTCCGGCTATCTTGGCCAATGCGTAGGGTTCGTTCGTTTTCTCCAGCGGACCCGTTAACAGAGTGTCTTCCGAGATCGGCTGGGGAGCAAGTCGCGGGTAAATACAAGAGCTTCCCAGGAAGAGCACTTTCTTCACACCAGCCAAGAAACTGCCGGCGATAATACTGTTTTGGATCTCCAGGTTCTCTAGCAAAAACTCGACCGGAGACTGGTAGTTAGCCTGAATCCCTCCGACCTTCGCGGCCGCAATCACCACCACCTCGGGCTTAGCGTCTTTCAGAAACTGTTCGACCGCTGCCCGGTCCTGCAAATCGAGTTCCTTTCTGGTCCTAGTGAGTAACTCGATGCCCGATTTTCCCTGGAGATGACGGACCACCGCGCTCCCCACCAGTCCTCGATGGCCAGCGACGAAAACTGAGCGAAATCGCATGAGGCAGCTTAGCTAGCGCGAATTTGCCAGGCGGTCAATGGGAAGGAGCTAGGAGCCAGGGGGCAGAATCCAGGAGCGAGCATCCGGTGGGGCGAAAAACTCGGCGCGCCGAGGGTATGAATACTCCGCTGGATTTCTCCGCGCCGGTTTTGAGCCGCTCCGTGGATTTGACCAACGCCCAAGATTCATGGTGGTTCAGCGTTTTGGTAACGAGAACACCTTGGAGCTACGCGCACGGCACGGCTCAAAACCGGCGCGCAAGAATCTTAGCGCGTAGCCATACCCTCGGCGCGCCGAGTTCTTCGCCCCACCGAATACGCTCCTGCTGGCTCCTCTTTGACGAGCAGGCGCTCGTCAGCAAAGATTCGACAAGGACGTTTGCCCGAGTTTCTTATACCCGATCTTAATGGTAAATTTAAGAAACCTATGAACATTGAGTTCGATCCAATCGAAGAGGTGCTGGTTGCCTTGCGCGAAGGCAAACCGGTGATTGTGACCGACGACGCACAGCGCGAAAATGAGGGCGATCTGATTTTGGCGGCGGAAAAGGCCACTCCGGAGACGATCAGTTTTATGATTCGGTACACCTCCGGGGTGATTTGTGTCCCTATGGAAGGGTCCGCTCTCGACCGGCTAGATTTACCTTTGATGACTCGGCGGAACACCGAGTCCATGCGTACCGCATATACTATCTCTGTTGACGCTAAGAACGGGATTAGTACCGGCATCTCTGCCGCTGATCGGGCTCGAACCATCCGATTACTGGCCGACCCGAATACGCAGGCTGATGACTTGGTCCGGCCGGGGCACGTTTTCCCTTTGCGCTATCGTCGGGGTGGCGTTTTACGACGAGCGGGCCACACGGAGGCAGCAGTCGATCTGGCCCGGTTGGCGAATCTGCGTCCGGCGGGGGTATTGGCGGAGGTGGTAAACGACGACGGTACGATGGCGCGGTTACCTGAACTCTTTGCCTTTAAAGAGAAATTTGGCCTCAAGATCTGCTCGATCGAAAACCTGATCTATTACCGGCGGGTCCGAGAGAAGCTGATCGTTAAAGAGCAAGAGATTGGGCTGCCGACAGACTACGGCGACTTTCGTTTGCATCTCTATCGATCCATCGTGGACGACGTCCATCATCTGGCGCTGACCACCGGACCGATGCCGCCCGCAAATCCAACGCTGGTTCGAGTACATAGCGAGTGTTTGACCGGAGATGTGTTCGGTTCTCGCCGCTGCGATTGCGGCAACCAATTGCACGCTGCCCTGCAGCAAATCCAAAGCGAGGGCGCTGGTATCCTGGTTTACATGCGACAAGAGGGACGAGGGATCGGCCTGGCGGCGAAGATCCAAGCTTACAAACTTCAGGAAGACGGCTTGGACACGGTCGAGGCAAACGAGAAGCTCGGTTTCGCCGGCGATCTGCGCGAGTACGGTATCGGCGCACAGATTTTAGTCGATCTGGGAGTACGCGATATCCGTCTCCTTACGAACAATCCAAAGAAAGTCGTCGGACTCGAGGGATACGGGCTAAATATTATTGATCAGATCCCGATCCGAGTTCCGGCGAACCCGCATAACGAGAAATATCTCGAGACGAAGCGATTAAAGCTGGGGCACCTACTGTAGGAGCAAGGAGCTAGAATCCAGGAGGGGCGTGTGGTGGGGCGAAAAACTCGGCGCGCCCGGGGAGGGTATGGCTACGCGCTAAGATTCTTGCGCGCCGGTTTTGAGCCGTGCCGTGCGCGTAGCTGCTCCAAGGTGTTCTCGTTACCAAAACGCTGAACCGCCATGAATCTTGGGCGTTGGTCAAATCCACGGAGCGGCTCAAAACCGGCGCGGAGAAATCGAGCGGAGTATTCATACCCTCGGCGCGCCGAGTTCTTCGCCCCACCGGACACACCACCGGCTGCTCGGACGAGCAGGCGCTCGTCCGCTAACCCTTGCGGCTGATCTTCGCCGGAGTATCGTCCCGCACTCATGTCGAATCAGTTTCCAGTTCGTCCGAATACGGAGAGCGCCCCGTGGCGGTTCGGTATCGTGGCGAGCGAGTACAATCGGGAATACGTGGACGGGCTAATTGGTTTTGCCAAGGACGAGTTACTGGCTGTCGCGCCTCAGAGCGAGACCACGGTCATTCGCGTTCCCGGTTCTTTCGAGATCCCCATCGGGGTGCAAGCCCTCATCCAGCATCGGCAAGTCGACGCAGTCTTGGCATTTGGCGTTATCTTTGACGGAGAAACCATGCACGCAGAACTGATCGCGGGAGCCGTGACGAAGGCCCTGATGAACTTGAGTCTCCAGCATAAAATCCCGGTTTTACACGAAGTACTCGTTGTCAAAAATGATCAACAGGCCACCGAACGATGTCTATTGCCCAAGATAAATCGAGGTGTTGAAGCCGCTCGCGCCGCGATCCGGATTTTAAACACCCTAACCAACCTCGCGAAGGACTAGGTTATGGGGAAGCGACGAGAAGGCAGAGAAGCGGCCGTACAACTGCTATTCCATTGGGATCTGAATGTTCGCAAAGCTTTAGATGAGACTGCTCTCGCCGGCTTCTGGCAGCTGCGAGCGGCGAATCAAGCAACCAAAGAATTTGCTACCCGAATAGCTAACGGAGTGATCGCTGCCCAGGAAGCGATCGACGAAAAGATCAGCCGTTATACCGCCAACTATGAACTGAAGCGCATCTCAGCCGTCGACCGGAATATTCTGCGAATGGCGATTTATGAGATGCTCTTTTGCAACGACGTTCCGCCCATTGTCGCGATCAACGAAGCGATTGATATCGCCAAAAAGTTTGGCACTGAAGAATCCGGAAAATTTGTGAATGGGGTGCTTGATCGCGTAAAACTTGATTTAAACCGCCCGCTAAGAACCGCCACGAGTTAGCGGTTGACGGTTTGCGGTTTGCTGTTAGCGGTTGGCCGTTGACGGTTGATGGCGCCCGGGCACCTGACTCTCCGGTTAACAGCCAACCGCAAACCGCAAACTGCCAACTGCCAACTGCTAACTGCTAACTGCCAACTGCCAACTGCTAACTGCTAACCGCTAACCGTCAACCGCTAACCGCAAACTCGTCATGGCTTTTGGATTTCTTAAAGATCTTTTCGACCGGTTTTCCAACAAACCCGTCGACTGGGACGAGCTCGAGGAGAGCCTGATTCGGGCTGACATCGGGGTCCCAATGACCCTGGAGATCATAAAAGCGTTGCAAGAGCGACCGAATGTCAGCGCCAAAGAGATCGTTAGCGTCGTTAAGGAGCATATCGAACAGATTCTGCCGCTGGCTAATCCACGTCTCAGACCACTACCCGATCGTCCTAAAGTTATCTTGATGACAGGAGTCAACGGCACCGGCAAAACTACGTCGACCGCAAAACTGGCGTACCTTCTCAAGAAAGAACGGCACAGCGTGATGTTAGCGGCGGCGGACACCTTTCGAGCTGCTGCGATCGAACAACTCAAGATCTGGGGGGACCGCGTTGGGGTCGAGGTCGTGGCGGGTGAATATCAAGCCGATCCCGCGGCGCTTTGTTATGATGCATACGCTGCCGCCAATAAAAGGAACATTGAGTTTTTGATTTGCGACACAGCAGGCCGTCTCCATACGCGGTACAACCTGATGCAGGAACTCGGGAAAATCGTGCGAACCCTGCAAAAGCACGATCCAGCAACACCTCACGAGCGATTGCTGGTGGTCGATGCGACTACCGGCGGTAACGCGCTGGTTCAAGCTCGCGAATTTAAGCAGGCCATTGGCTTAACCGGGCTAGTGTTGACTAAACTAGATGGGTCCGGAAAAGGCGGGATTGCAGTTGCCATTCAGCAAGAGCTGGGTATCCCTCTTCGGTTTATCGGCACCGGAGAGAAACTAGAGGACATCGGATATTTCGATCGGGAACAGTTCGTCGAACAGCTTTTGTAAGACAATGGAGCAAAACTCAGTGAAGACAGCGGTCACGCCGCAACCGAGCACGGCCATCCCGGCCGATCATGGGGGTTTGCGCTTCGGTGCACCGCAACATTTCTCTTACACCTGGCTAAAGAAACATGCGGAGAGTCTGGCAGCGGCCCCTTATCAGGCTCCTCCGCAACCAGACCCAAGCGTTGTCGCCAATATCGACTACGACGCTTATGGTCACCTGAAATATAAGCTGGATTTTGCACTCTACGGTGACGCTCAGCCAGGGGTTTTCCCGATCACCTTCATGTTTGTCGGTCATTATTTTCCGAAGACCGTCCGCATGTATGCCGTCGAGAAAGGCGCTGAATTAGCTCGCGAGATCGTCTACGATCCTAACTATTTCGATATCCCAACGGGCAATGTCGCTCGAAAGCTACCGGCTGATCCTTCCTGTTTTGCCGGTTTTTGGGTGTGGGAAGCAAAAGACGGTCCCCTTGATTGGCGCCAGGAAGAACCGTGGGCAACTTTTATCGGTGCATCCTACTTCCGGGCCAAAGGCGAGCTCGGACAAGTTGGTATTTCGGCTCGCGGGATTGCATTGACACCCGGAGGCAGCGGGCCCGAAGAATTTCCTGACTTTGTCGCGTTCTGGTTTGCAGCTGCCGAATCCGCCACCGACCCGCTCGATTGCTACGCTCTACTGGACGGCCCTAGTGTCGCAGGAGCCTACCGCTTCGGTCTGCAACGGACCAAAGGCGTTATTACGGAAGTCGAGGCTACTCTTTTCTTTCGTAAGCCGGTCGATCGCCTCGGCTTAGCACCACTAACCTCGATGTACTGGTATTCGGAAACCGTAAAACCTACTGCTGTGGATTGGCGGCCGGAGGTCCACGATTCCGATGGACTAGCCATGTGGACGGGCAAAGGTGAGCGTATCTGGCGGCCTCTCAACAACCCGCCGCGGATCGTCATTTCGAGTTTCTCGGACGAGAATCCTCGGGGGTTCGGGTTGATGCAACGGGATCGCAACTTCGATCATTATCTCGACGGAGTGATGTACGAGAAGCGACCTTCAGTGTGGATCGAACCGATCGGCGATTGGGGTTCTGGTGCGGTTCATCTGGTCGAGATTCCGAGTAATGACGAGATCAACGACAACATTATCGCGTATTGGTGCCCGGCCAAACCGGTCCAGGCGATGGATCGGATCGATCTACAGTATCGTCTGCATTGGCTAGCTGACGAGCCCTACGCGCCACCACTGGCACGCTGTGTTGCGACTCGGCTTGGCCGGGGAGGACGACCTCGCCAATCTCATCCCCCAGGCGTTCGAAAATTCATGGTCGATTTCCTGGGAGGCTCGCTGACTGCCATTCCCGACGGCGGCAAACCAGAACCGGTACTTTGGGCATCGCGTGGAACATTTTCCTACTCCAATACCGAAAGAGTTCCGGATGGTTTGCCCGGACATTGGCGCGCCGAGTTCGACCTGATAGTAGACGGTCACGATCCGGTGGAGATGCGTCTCTTTTTGAGAACTGCCGATCAAGTGCTCACGGAAACCTGGCTTTATCAGTATCATCCATTTCCTACGGGAGCGGTGGGGTGACGCGGTGACGCACTGAAGCGCCATGAATCTTGGGCGTTGTTCAAATCCACGGCACGGCTCAAAACCGGCGCGCAAAAATCTTAGCGCGTAGCCATACCCTCGGCGCGCCGAGTTCTTCGCCCCACCGGGTTCCAGGCAATAAATTGCCTGGCTACGATCGTTCAGTCCCTATGGGACAGGCGCCGAAGGCTTAATTAGCAGCTACTCCTGGCGACGGCTCGGCCTGACGTTTTTTGAAATGGAGTTGGAAGATCCTTAGCCCATCAGTCTGGGTTATCGTCACGAGGTAATCCTCGATCTGGACTTGTTCACCCTGTTTGGGCAGGTGACCGAGAAGCTGGACGACATAGCCACCGATGGTACTCACCTCGGGGTTCTCCAAATTAAGGTCGGCGAGCTCCTGTAGTTCGTACAGGTTCAGTTGGCCTTGCACGACGAATTCTTCTTCATTCAGCCGGACAAATTCCCGGGCGGGATCTTGATCGAATTCGTCCTTAATCTCACCAACCAATTCTTCCAGCACGTTGTCCAAGGTCACGATGCCGACGGCGCCTCCGAACTCATCGACCACCACAGCCAAATGCATCCTCTTCGCCAGAAACGTGTTTAGCAGCTTTTCTAGCGGCATGAATTCCGGTACCGGGAGCAGATCACGCTTAACCGCTAACAGATCTGGTTTTGGCTTTTTCATCTCTTTCATCAGGTCTTTGATGTGGATCAGACCGATGGTGTTATCGAGATGACCTTGCACCAGTGGGAACCGAGTGTGGTTCGACTCCTGCGCGACCTGGAGATTGACTTCAAACGAATCTTCTGCGTCCAAATAGATAACATCTCCTCGCGGGGTCATGATGTCTCGAACGACGCGCCGGCGAAAATCTAAGGCGTTAATTAGAAGTTCCTTACTCAAAGGTGGAACTTCCGCCTTCGAATCGCTTTCCGTAAGGATGACACGGAGTTCTTCTTCGCTGTGGCCTAACTCGTTTTCCGCGACCGGGTCTAAACGCAGAAGCCGCAGGATCCCAGCAGCCGATACCTGCAAGAACCAGATGGCCGGCCGGAAGATAAGGTAAAATAGATGGAGCGGCGCGCTGACCCAGAGACTGGTTTCCAGCGCTTTCCGAATCGAGACCGTTTTTGGGGTTAACTCGCCCAAAACGATGTGGAAATAGGTGATCAGAGCAAAGCCCACGGTGATCGAAATGCCATCAACCACCGCTTTCGAGCTAATGCCGATATGATATAAGGCCGGCGCAAGCAAACTAGCGACATAAGGTTGCCCGATCCATCCCAAGGCCAGGCTGGCCAGAGTGATGCCCAACTGCGTCGCGGAAAGGTAAGCGTCCAGGTTGGAGATAACGTGGTTGGCCAAGCTCGCTCGCCGATTCCCTTCTTCCTCTAGAAGATCAAGCTGGCTGGACCTGACCTTGACCAGCGCAAACTCCGAGGCCACAAAAAATCCGTTCAAGAAAATCAGCAGCAGAATAATAAATAGCCGGGTGAAAACCCCACTGGGAGAGGTGTCCTCTGCCCCAGCACCCAGGAATGGTAACCCCATCCCTAAACAAATAGCCATGCTCATCGGATCTCAGGCCATTCTCGAGCGCTGGATATCGCTATCCGTTTTCCCAGGTTCGCTGGAAAATATCGAGAGGGCCTTGAAATAGCAGGTCTTATCGCAAGGAAAAAGACCCGACATTTCGAGATCCTCGCGGGGCTTAATAATGACTGACCCTCGATCACCAAAGATCTATCGACTGGACAGCATGGTTTACGCTGCCGCCACCTGACGGTCAAGAGCGAAGATCCAGGTCGGTCCGGCAGCTGCCGGACTACCAACTTGATTTTGTGACTCCAGGAATCAATCCCTGGGAAGCGTACTCCCGTAAGGCAATTCGCGAGAGGCGAAAACGCCGATGGAAGCTGCGGCGACGCCCACTTTGTTCACATCGGTTAACCAAGCGGGTCGGACTGGCGTCTCGCGGGAGCTTAGCGAGACCTTCGTAGTCGCCATTTGCCTTTAACTCGGCCCGCAGGGCGGCATACTTCTGTACCGTCTTCAGCTTCCGTTTGTTCCTTTCAATCCAAGCTTTTTTCGCCATAAAGGAGTGAGGACAATACTGGGAAGCATCCGCTTTTCAACGAAAAATTACTTTGTTTTTTCCAACCGGTGGTTTGCGACTAGGGCATACGGCCAATCCAGGCCGGCAGCTGGACCGGTACATTCGCACCGGAAAGATAATCCTGGGAATAGCTGGCCGGTACATATTCACGGTGACCGGTAACATAGATAAACGCACCCAAGTTAAAAGTCCCAGTGATAACCAACGCGATAACTGCAAGATGTTTTTTCATGGACCGAGGCTAACGCCGTTCCATGATTCTACTAAATCGATAGACTATTAGTGATTATTGATATAGGCGATGATCCACCCGGACCGCGGTGGGGCGAAGAACTCGGCGCGCCGAGGGTATAGCTACGCGCTAAGACTTTTGCGCGCCGGTTTTGAGCCGTGCCGTGGATTTGACCAACGCCCAAGATTCATGGCGGTTCAGTGCTTCGTAACGAGAACATCTTGGAGCAGCCACGTGCACGGAGCGACTCAAAACCGGCGCGGAGATGTCTCAACGGTTAGCAACACCCTCGGCGCGCCGAGTTCTTCGCCCCACCGGGTTCTTCGCCCGACTGGGTCAGGGGGCATACATCGGGTCAGGGGGCGTACATCGGGTCAGGGGCGCGAACTCGCCAAAAGTGGCAAAATCACCCTTCGAGGACGAGGACGACGACGAGGACGAGGACGATCGGGGGGGCTCATGCCCCCCTAATGATTCCAAAACTGGCGGAAAGCGTTGGCCCAGTTGCGATCCTGGACCCGTTGGCGGGCCCGATCGCCCATCTGTTGGCGCAGGTCTAGGTCGGTGGCCAGTCGCCGAATCGCTTCGGCAAAATCGCCCACATCTAGGGATCGGGTGACGAACCCTTCCACACCATTTGTGATGAGCTCAGCCGGACCACCTTGATCCGAGACCACACAAGGTAAACCGGCTGCCTGCGCTTCCAGCACGACATTCCCAAACGTGTCGGTTGTGCTCGGAAACACAAAAATATCACTGGAGGCATAGGCGGTGCCTAGCTCCTTCCCTTTCAAGTACCCGGTATAGCACGCTTCCGGAGCGATGTGCCGCAATTCCTTGAGATAAGGACCGTCTCCAACGATCAGCAGCCGGACCGGCAGCTTTTCGGCTCGTAACCGGCTCACGGCCTTGGCAGCGACATCGAGGTTCTTTTCTTTTGAAATCCGCCCCACATAGAGAAGGCCGATCTCCTCCGGCGCTTTACCAAAATGGGTCCAGAACTTGGGATCACGAAGCTCAGGGTTGAAAAACCGTGTATCGATCCCTCGAGGAAAAATTTTCAACCGTTCAGGAGCAATCCCGCGCCCGATCCACCGCTGGCGATAATGCTCCGAATTGACGTAGACCAGGTCCAGCTGGGAATAGAACCACTGCATGAAATTCCAGGCCAAGGTCTCCATGTAATTGTCCTGGGTGAGGATCCGCACGTATTGCGGAAAATCAGTGTGATAAATCCCGACGGCGCGTATATCGAGGATTTTGGCTGCGATCAAAGCCGTCAAACCTACCGGGCCCGGGGTACTGATAATCAGTTCCGTGAATCGCTCCTGTTGAATGTAGTCGATCATATGCAAAACCGGCGGGAAGCTCAGTTTTTGCAGTTCGTACTCGGGTAACTCAAATTCTCCGATGGGGACGAAGTTCTTGATGGGAATCTCGGCAATTCCTATCTGCTGGCGTGAGGTTACGACGATAAGGTCTGCTCCAGTTTCCAGGCCGACAGCCGTCATCTTTCGAATGGTCGTGGTGACACCGTTTACGTCTTCCAAAGTATCAGTAAACCAAGCCCGTTTCGTGTTTTGCAGAACATCCGGGACGAAATTCACCGTTCCTAAACAGATATCGGTTAGCCGGCTCCGAGCTGGTGCTTGGCTGTGATACCCGTAAAAATAGGGACCGAGCAGTAACCCGAGAGGCATCAAAGCGCTGAGCGTTTGTACCGCATCCATCACGTTGCCGGAGGAAATTTGCTGGACGAAACGATCAAAGAAACGAAACCCGAGTTGATTAAACACGGTCGCAACCAACAAAAAAGCTCGCCGTTCCGGCTCCTTGACCCCTTGCGTCTCTTTCGCGAGTTGAGCTTGGACGTCCTGGTTGCCGAAGTAGTTGGCTAGCTCGGGCCAAAGGGAAAGGTTCGCCGGCTTGGCCAATTCGAAGATTTTTCCGGAGATGATTCCGTTGAAAATCAGACCGATCTTTTCGCCGATGCTGAAATGGGTGGGATTCTTGCCTTCGAGGAATCGGGATATAACAACTTCCAAAAACCCAAGATTCGGACTTACTGCTGCCGAGAACTTATCCTTGGCGAATTGGTAGGCAGTATTGTAAAGGCCGTGCGCGATAACCAGCGGAGTGCCGCCAAAGCCGCGAGTGACACATTTGCCGTCCGCGACGTGGTCGAGAAAATCACCAATCGAATTTGCCTCCTGGGTCTCGGTATAGGCGGAACCCGCAAAAATTCCGGCGTGATCATCGGACCCGGCTACCAACACCTTGCGCCACGGCTCAGGATGGGTTGGCGCGATTTTTTGGCGATCAGCGAAGTGAGCGATGAATTCCGGAGTGAGCGAACGAAAAACGAACCGGGCGACCTCGCTTAACAAGGTGTCTCGCAATCCGTTTACCCCTTCAAAATGTTTAAACAGCAAGATCAGCTTCTGCACGTGGTCGGCTGTCAGGCGACGATCCTTGTCGTAAAACGGATGCGCTACTGCGTGACGGATCCCGTTTTGACTGAGATATTCCCTTAATTCGAAAATATTTCGGCGCAGCTGTTGGATCTCGCTGTGCTGTGATTCGGTGATGTTCCAAACCAGCAGATGCACGACTACATGGTCGTCCGGAAACTCAGCTCCGACTTCGACACTGACGAATGCTCCGGGTAGATCGGCAATCTCCAGGCAGCCGTCGATCCGGTTATGGTCAGTGAAGGTAACAAATGTCATCCCCTTCTCCTTCAGCCGATGGTAAAGGGATCGCGGAGCAGAATAGCTATCGGGAAAATCGAACCTGCGAAAAAGCCATTCTGCCGATCGGTCGCTAAACCGAGAATGAAGGTGGAGATCGACTTTAGCAGCCATCCTAACTTTCTGCGGAGAAGGACACTAGCCTACGCGATGGCCCTCGCAAATACTTAGATCCGGAGCCTCGCCCCCCTATGGTGTTGTCAAGCTACCCAGCGTGTTTTAGCGATTTTTCATATTTGTAGAGCAACGTAGTTGCCAAAGTGTTTGGTTCAGAGGTCGAGCCGGTTTGCGACGGTTGGGACGTTTCCTCTTGAAGCTCAGGTCCTCAAGCTCGAGTGGGACCAGGCAGCCTCCTATCCGGCATGTCAGGTTTTGACAGCGCAAGATGCTCTATACGCATCGATCAAGAGGAA
>Ga0209647_1000644_pt1 | contig 32098 bp, 26 predicted proteins | sample GraSoi_2013_60cm_FD_185827 | JGI IMG/M metagenome (GOLD analysis project Ga0209647, IMG submission 185827) | Grasslands soil microbial communities from the Angelo Coastal Reserve, California, USA - Sample 9_17_2013_60cm (SPAdes) (version 2) | ecosystem: Environmental > Terrestrial > Soil >... | reverse complement strand
TCTTCGAGCATCTCATCCGTGTACTCGGCACGCTGCATCGGCGTCATCACGTATCCCGGAGCCACCGCACACACCCTGACTTTCGGCGCGAGTTCAAGCGCCATCGACTTCGTCAGCTCGATCACGGCCGCCTTGGTGGCGTTGTAATCCGCGTAAAACGGATATCCCATGACGCCGTTGGTCGATGCCGTTTGCAGAATCACGCCGCTGCCGCGTTCCATCATGTGCCGTGCCGCCGTCTGCGCAACGTAGAACACTCCAGTGAGATTTACGGCGATCACTTTGTCCCACTCTTCCGGCGTGATGTCGAGAAAGTTATGACGGATGCTGATGCCCGCGTTATTAATCAGCACATCCACGTCGCCCATCAGTCGAACCGCTTCGGTAAAGGCAGCCTGCACCTGCTTCAGGTTTGACACATCGGCATCGAGCGCTCCCGCCAGACCCGGCAGTTCGCGCAGGGTCTTCCGTCGCGCCTCCGCGTCGCGGTCGAGCACGCAGACCACCGACCCTTCTTCAAGAAAGCGAGCCGCCGTGGCCGCTCCTATGCCACTGGCGCCGCCGGTGATCAGTACTCGCTTCGCTTTCAACCCGCGCACTCACGCCTCCAGAAAATAAAATCGGGCAGATCAGAATACCTGTCTGCCCGCGATCGTGCCATCGCCACGAGAAGTTTGCGTCAGCTAACCTGCCACACCGTATCCAGCACCGTGCCATCGACCCACTTCACCACCGCGCATGGACGGTTGCCCAACTTCGGCCGCGCCGGCTTGCCGCAGATTTTCTCGACTTCCGCCTTGATGTCCTGAATCGGACGAATGGGCAGCTTCGATCCCTTTACCGCGTCGAGCAGGTCCGCCCGCCGTGGGTTGATCGCAATTCCGCGCTCCGTCACGACCACATCAATCATCTCGCCTGGCCCTGTCATCGTTGTGACCTCGTCCACGATCACGGGAATGCGGTCGCGGAACGAGGGCAGCGCGAGTATGGTGCAGCCGGCAAACAGACAGTTCTGCCATCCGCCAATGCCGTGCAGCAAGCGCCCATCGGAATGCGTTACCACGTTGGCGTCGAAGTTCACGTCGACTTCGGTCGCGCCCAACACCACGGCATCGACCAGTGAAGCGAAGTTCCCCTTACCGTGATAGTTGTACGACGTGAACGGCGAAGTGGCCACGTGCCGCGGATCGTCCGCCATCGACTTCACCCCGTCGAGATCAAACGTCTGCCCATCGAGGATGTAATCCGTCAGCCCTTCTTGCAGCAACTCGACCAGAAACTTCGTTGACCCGCCGCGAACGAAGCGCGCCTTGACTCCGTCCTCTTTCATCATCTGTTTCAGATATTGGACGAATGCAAGAGCGATGCCTCCCGCTCCGGCCTGGAAGGAAAATCCGTTCTTCATGATTCCCGCCGCCCGTAGAAATTGCGCCACCAACTCTGCGATGCGCAGCCGGTCGGGCGAACGCGTAAGCTGCGTCGAGCCGGAAACAATTTTTGCCGGGTCGCCAATCGATTCCACTTCCACGACGAAGTCCACGTTGTTGCCCTGGATCTGCCAGGGCACGCACGGGAATGGGATCAGGTTGTCGGTGACCACGATCACGCGATCAGCATAGGTCGAATCCGCCAGCGCAAAGCCCAGCGAGCCGCAGGCCGACTTGCCATGCGAGCCATCCGCATTGCCGAAAAAATCGGCGGCCGGCGCCGCAATCACCGCGACGTCAACGTGGACTTCTCCGTCCTGGATCGCCTGATAGCGGCCGCCATGCGAACGCAGTACTGCCATACCGCGCATCTTCCCTTGCGTGCAGTAGTCGCCGAGCGGCCCGTTCAACGAGCCTTCGATGTGATGAATCACGCCTTTCTCCATCAACTCGATTGCATTTTTCTGGGAAGGGAACGATGCGCTCGGGAACCAGGTCAGATCTTTGACGCCGATCCTGGCCGCCGCCTCCAGCGCCATGAGCGCCACTTTATCGCCGTCGCGCAGATGATGATGGTTAGAGATCACCATCCCGTTACGCAGCCCGCACTTGCGAAGCGCCGTCTCCAAGTCGGCCACGCGCTTATCACCAGTATCCGGATAATCTTTATTCGAGCAGATTGCCGGTGCCGCCTTCCGTCCGCGCGGCTGATATTTTTCCACGCCAAGAAACGGAATCTGCGGTTTGCCATTCACCATCGTCGGCACCGCACGCCCTACCGCGTTATGCGCCAGCTCTACTCGTTCTCCTTCTTTCTCACTCACTTTCACACTCACGAAATCGCTCCCATCGCCTTCGCCCGCTCCACGAGTTTCAGCGCCCGCTGCACCACCGGCGGATCGATCATCTTCGAACCCAGACTTACCACGGCCAATCCTTTGCCCTGCGCTTCCTCGAAAGCGGCAACCACTTTCTGCGCCCTTTCAATCTCGAGTGCGGTAGGCTGAAATGCTTCGTGGACGACGCGAATCTGCCCGGGATGGATGCATCCCATGCCCTCGAATCCGGCAGCCCGTGCGGCTTCCGCCCATCCTCGCAGACCCTCCATGTCGGCGACATCGCTGAAGACCGAGTCAATCGCCTGCACTCCCGCCGCATGCGCGGCATTCACCACGCGCGACCGCGCATACTGTGACTCCCGCCCTTCCGCGGTCTTTACCACGCCGAGATCAGCGGTGTAATCCTCGAGCCCAATGGTTAGCGCCGCAATGTTGTCGCTTGCCGTCGCGATCGTGAACGCGTTCTCAATTCCCAGTGCGGATTCGAGGATTGGCATGATCCAGATCGGCCGGATAATGCCGCTGCGCGACTTGATCTCGGCAATCATGCGATCCACTTCTCTAATCTGCTCGGGTTCTTCGACCTTCGGAATCAGAATCAGATCAGGACTCTCCCCCACAACTTCCGCCAGATCTTCGAGCCCGAGAGGCAACTGGTTAATGCGTACCGTGCGCTCGCATGACCCGAAATCGACCGCCCGCAAGGTATTTCGCACCAGGATGCGAGCGGCGTCTTTCTCTCCGCGGTGCACGGAATCTTCCAAATCGAGAATCACGGCGTCGGGCGCATGCAATGAGGCGTTGATGTAGTACTTCGGTTCAGAGCCCGGCAGATAGAGGCGGGATCGACGCAGCCGGTCCTTTGGAGACGGCTGCGGCAGAGGATGCGGCGCCGGCAGCGAGCGTTTGCCGAGCGCGGTCCCAGCGCGCCTGGCTGCGGCCTCAATACGGGCCGCAATAATGAAAGGCAGGGCGCCTTCATCATGAATCGCAACCCGCGCGTGCTTCACTCCAAGTTCGCCCAGAACTTCTCGCGTCTGTTCGAGGATCGCCTTGCCGTAATAGGGCGCAACGCGTGACTCCAACGAGATCTCAATTCCGCCGCTGACACGCGCCTCAAACGCGACGTGCACGTCCGACCGAACTTCTTTGCCCCAATGCCCTGCCTCGGAGGAACGCGGGGAAGTAGCGTCGGCAGTGCTGCTCTTCATAATTTCCTCAACTCGAGATCCTTAACACGGGCATTACCAACCGGCCGCTTACTTCAGCTTCTCCAAAATTGCGTCTGTCATCTGTACTGTGGACGCCGCACCCTGGCTGATGGCTTTTGGCCCACCGGTAAAGCGCATCATATCGTAGGTTCGGACTTTCCCTTCACGCACCACATCGGCAATCGCTTTGCGGATGCGACTTGCCTTCTGATCTTCGCCAACATGATCGAGCATCATCGCCGCCGAAAGAATCATCGCAATTGGATTCACGATCGGCGGATTCAGCTCCGCATACTTCGGCGCGGATCCGTGTGTCGGTTCAAATACCGCCACGTCATCCCCAATGTTGCCGGAGGCCGCGAATCCGAGGCCACCCACCAGTCCCGCGAAGGCGTCCGAAAGAATGTCGCCAAACAGATTCGAGGCCACAACGACGTTGTACTCTTCCGGATTTTTGTTCAGCCACATCAGTTGTGCGTCGATGTTCGTCGACCACAGCGCAATCCCCGGATAACTCTTCGCAATCTCTTTTGCCACTTCTTCCATCATGCCCGAGGTTTCGCGCACGACATTCGGCTTCTCACAAATCGTCACGCCCTTGAACCCGCGCTTCTTCGCGTATTCGAAAGCCGCGGTCACAATGCGCTGGGCCGCGTTGCGCGTGATAATGCGGCAACTCACCGCGATCTCTGGGCCGGGGACGTTGGCAAAGGCCTTGAACCGTGGATGGCTATTTAATGCCGTGCGTACGATCTCCGGAGGGTTCGTCCACTCCACACCTGCGTACATGCCCTCCGTGCCCTGCCGGAACACGGTGGTGTCGATGCGGGGCTCGTCGTAGCCGCCATCCACTTTCTTGCGAATGTAATTCAGCGGATTGCCGGTGAACCCGACGCAGGGCCGCAGGCAGATATCGAGATTGAATTTCTGCCGCATGGTTACGATCGGGGAGTAATAAACGTAACTCTTTCCCTGCAGCTCGGGTTTAAGTTCCGCCTGTGCCGCCTTGTTCGGCTTCGAAGTAATCGCGCCAAATAATCCCAACTTATGCTTGGTTAGTAACTCGATCGTCCGGTCGGGCAACGCATTGCCCTGTGCGCACCAGCAGTCCCATCCGATATCGGCATGCATGTACTCGGCGTCGAAGCCAACCGCTCTCAGAACCCGCAACGACTCCGGCAAAACCTGGTTTCCGATGCCGTCTCCGGGCATGGTGATAATTGTGTATTTCGCCATGATTGCTCCTTAAGAATAGCTACCGCCGAGAGGCCGCGGGCACCGAGAAATGCAAAGTCTCTCCGATGAAAGCGCTACGCCACGCCCAGCCTCTTCGCCACCAAAATCTCGACGCCGCCGGCAATCACCAGCGACTGCGGCACGCTGCCCAGAGCCGGGAATGTGAACTTCTCTCCGCGCCAACTGATCGTACTTGAAGTGAAATCAATGTCGATCTCGTCTCCCGGGATAACGGTCTTTTCCTTCGCTGCGATTTCTTTCGCAAACTGCTCGCGCACGCGCGTCACAAAATCCGGGACTTCAATACATAAAAAACCATTGTTGAACGCGTTACGCAGATAGGTTTGCGAAAAGCTGGCTGCAATCACCAGCGGAATGCCTTTCGCCTTCAGACACGTGACGGCTTGTTCGCGGCTCGACCCGGTGCCAAAGTTAAACTGGCTGACGATCACGTCTCCCGCCTTCGTTAGCGCGGCGAACTGCGGATCGTAATTCTCCATCACCACCTTCGCCATCATTTCCGGAGTCATGTCGTCGCGATAGGTATAGTCCTTGCCGTAAATCGCATCGGTGTTGACGTTATCCTGCGGCATGAACACCAGCCGTCCCTTTACGCGCTGCGGAAAGCCCGCCAGGATTTCAACTTTCTCGGCCCCGCCGGCTGCCGATGCCAATTCGGTGTAAGCCCGCTGCGGCGTGCGATTCGCGAACTCGTGCGGCCCGCGAATATAACCGGCAACGGCCGACGACGCGACGATCTCCGGACTCGCCAGGTAGCACTTGGCCTCCCGCGATCCCATGCGGCCTTTGAAGTTTCGATTCGTCGCCGAGATTCCGACCTCGCCCGCCTCAAGCAATCCCACGCCGAGGCCAATGCACGGCCCGCAGCCCGACGGCAGCGGGTGCGCGCCCGCATCCAATAATATCTGCCAGATGCCGCGTCTCTCCGCTTCTTCCTGCACCCACTTACTGGCCGCGCTCAAGTAGAACTTCACGCCCGAGGCAACCTTCTGACCTTTGAGAACTTTCGCTGCGGCCTCCAAATCTTCCAGCCGCGAATTTACGCACGAGATCAAATACGCCTTCTGGATCGCAACTTTATTCTTCTCAATTGCAGCCAGCGACTGCATCGTTTGTACGGTATCGGGCCCCGACACGTGCGGCGTGACTTGCCCGAGGTCGAGCGTAATGCGCGCCGCGTAAACAGCATCGGCATCCGGCGCGGCTGGATTCTTCTCCCAACCCTGAATGTCCTTCTCTGAAAACCTTTCGTCATGCGTGGCCGCGCCCATCGCCTTCAGTCGCTGCCGAACGCCGCGCAAGTATTGGATCGTGACATCGTCCACCGGAAACCAGCCCACCAGCGGTCCCCACTCGGTTGTCATATTCGAAATCGAAAGGCGGGCATCCATCGAGAGCGACGCCACTCCCGGCCCCGTGAACTCGACTGCCGCATTCAGGCATTCGTCGTGGTTGTAGAGACCGCATAGAGTGATAATGACGTCTTTGCCCGTAGCGCCGACCGGCAACTTGCCTTCGAGCACAACCTGAATCGACCGCGGAATCTGCCACCAGAATTCGCCCGTGGCCCAGACCGCGGCTGCATCGGTGCGAACGATCGGCGTTCCGATCGCTCCCAGCGCGCCATACATATTGGAATGCGAATCGGAGGCGACCACGAACGAACCGGGAACCACATATCCGCGCTCCACCATGATCTGGTGCCCGATGCCTGATCCGGCGGGATAGAAATCCACAGCCTGCTCTTTGGCGAACGCTTCAATCGCGCGGTATTTCTTTTGGTTCGCTTCGTCCTGATTCTGGATGTCATGGTCGAGTGCGAACACAAGCTGCTGCGGATCTTTCACCTTCTTTGCGCCGATGCCCTTGAATTTGCTCATTACAGCCGACGTGTTGTCATGCGTCATGCAACGGCGCGGACGGATCGACAGGAAATCTCCTGTTCGAAGCGGCCGTGCCGGCCCTTCGGTCATGTGTTTCTGCGCGATCTTTTCAACGATGGTCTGACCCATGGGAACTCCCTATAACTCAACCTTTCCGCTTCAACTGGAACACGAGGTACATCATCTGTCCAATGTGATGGTGCAGGTGGGTTGCGCACTGTAGAACCATGTCGAACCTGTCATGGGCGTCCGAACCCACACCCGTATATTCTTTTGACCAGTCTTCCGCCGACTGGCCGTTGATCGCGCCCAGCACCATCTCGATTGCCAGATCAAACCTCTTCAATACTTCCGTCTTGGATGGCCGCGTCGCATCGGAAAACTCCAGCGGACGATCTCGCACATAGCCTGTCCCGGCGATCTGCGCTCCGATGTAGTAATTCAAGTTGCCGGTGAGATGGAGCACCAGGTGGCCAAAGCTGTTGCCGAAGGCGAAGGGCTTGGCCCAAAACTGCTCTTCGCTCAGCGGCGCCGACAGTTCACGAACTACGCCTGCCAGTTTCTTGTAACGGGTTGCCAGGCCTGACGCAATCGTCTGTTTTATATCTGTCATAAGTTGCCCTGTACGCGAACGGCAGAAGCCGGACTTCGTCCGGCGGGACGGACGAATGCGTCCGTCCCTACGTGTTTCTTGGCTCGCGAACCTTTTTGATGGCCTTTTGAATCGCTTTTGCTTTTGGCTTCTTCTTCACATCCGCTTTCATCAGCGCCATCAATTTCGCGACCGACCGGCATTGTTCCAGGTTCCAGATCGCGTCGATCAGCTTGTCCTGCGCTTTCGCCGAAAGCACGCCTTCCGCTAATGCCCGGAATTTCTCTTCGATCTCCGCATCGCTCAGCGGATTTCGCGGATCACCTTTCGGATAGTCCAGTTGCTTCGAGAGTTTCCGCCCGTCGATCGTTGTAATGTTCACAATCACCCTTTGCAGGGCCGGGAACACTTTTTCAATCTCGGGATCGGCGACGACTTCCACTTTTTTGAGCTGTGCGCGAATCGTCTGGTCCATGATCTTATTCACCTCGAATTGCGCGGGCGTCACCTGCCGGTCGACCAGCGCCGCTGCAATCACGAAGGGTAACGAATGGTCCGCCGTCTCTTTCGAGCGTGGATCATATTTGCTTGGGTCGGAAAGAATGTCGGCGGCGCGCGCCAGCGACCGGACCTGAATCTTCTCCACTTGCTCGGGACGCAGGTCGTTGCTCTTGACCAGGTCAAGCACGGCGGAAATGGGAGCGTGCGTCAGGGCCTCCGTCGGGAAGAACTTCATCCCGCACTGCGTAATGCGCCACGACTCGCCGAGTCCGTCTGTCAGTACGTTCTGCTTCCACTCCGGGCCGTAGCAGTGCACTAAGCCTTCCTTGCCATCGATCACGTGCTCGGGACCGGTGTAGCCCCGCTCGGCCAAGAGCGCCGCCAGAACGCCGCTCTGCGTCGCCATCGGATCGACGGTGTTCTTCATCATCGTCAGCTTCCCCGCAGTCACCGCGCCCATCGTGCAATGCCGCGAAGCCGAAATCCCGATCGCATGTTGAATCTTTTCCCACGTCAAATGCAGCGCGCGGCCAGCAACGATCGGCGAGACAAATGCCGTCAGCGTCGCATGATGCCAGCCGCGCTCGCGGATGCCCGGGAAAGCCGCCTCGCACAGGCGCATCTCAAACTCGTGGCCCAGCACAAATCCAACGATCAATTCCTTGCCGTCGCTTTTGGCGCGCTCACAACACGCCATCGCGGCCGGAAAAATATCGGACGGATGCGATGGATCCTGTTTCCAGTAAATGTCGTTGTAATCCATGCAGCGGATCATCAGCGCATTCGCCAGCGACGCGGAAACTGTATCCATTCTATGTCCCGTGCCGATCACGGTCGCCGGCCCGCGTCCGGCAATCTCTTTCAGCACTTCAAGGGCAATGATCACGTCATGCTGCTGATATCCGCCCAGCGCGCAACCTACCGAATCGAGCAGGAAGCGTTTGGCCTGGTACACCGCGTCCTGCGAGAGCTGCCTGTATTCAAGACTTGCAGCCCAGCGTGACATGGTTGCGGTGATGGTTTCTTTGGTGGAAGTTTGTGGCGTCGTCAAGGACATCTCCTATTGCAGCCGTCAGCTCTCAGCCGTCAGCCGTCAGCTAAACCCTAAAACCTGAGACCTAACACCTGAGACCTTACTTGACTTTCACATTCTTCGGATTCTTGAATGGCAGAAATGCCATGAAATCGGCGTGGTGCACGATGAACGCTTCGGTCGTGCGTTTCACAAGGTCGCCCTCAGCCGCGTGCGCGGCGATGATGTGGCATACTGCGTCGGGCACGCCACACTCCATCGCCAGCGCGACTCCGGTAAAGGGATGGCGCAATGCTTCGCCGCGCTCACTTTGCCGACTCTTCCCGTCCGGACCGATTTCGTACTCCAGCAACTTGCCGACGTCCGCCAGGATCGCGCCTGCAATCACTACATCGGCGTCGATTGGCAGCGCTCGACCCATGAAGTCGGTCATCGCTTTCGCACTGTCCCGCGCGATATGCACCACGCAGCGCTTGTGCTCCATGAACGTAATTGGACAATTTGGAACCAGCAGGGTAAAAGGAATCCGATTCAGGTCATCGGCCTTCAACGGACTGCGCTCGAGCGCCTTCATCCAGGCTTGTGTCACCTGCTCGCGAAGCTTGGAATCGCTGATCCACTGAATCTCCGGCCAGAGCCGTTCGACGGCCTCCCGCATGGGCAGGACCTCCCTTACAAGACTCACTAGATTATCGGAGTCGATGCGGATGCGTCGAGGGGATGGCGCACGCGGTTGGGCTTGATTTGAAGTTGACGGATGGAGGTGGACACGCGGCGAGCCGCGTCTCTACGGACGGCTTAGTTGTTCTTTCCCGAAGAAGAATCCTTTTCAATGGGCTGCAATTCGATATTGCACCCCGAACCTCCGCAGCTCAAGAGCCCCCGGCGGACAATTTTCACGGATGACACATCCGGAAATCTTACGGGGAAGTCCTTCTCCCGCAGTTGCTCGGCGGCAGAACGAAGACTCTCGTCACCGTCAACAAACTCGGCGCGTTCTGGACGAGGAGAGCTGTCGAACACGAGATTAAACCGCGCTAAAACTGGCTTGCTACTAATTACGATCGGCCCGAGCTTCACCGTGCGTGCCTGGGCTAACTCGGCCGGCGCCTGCGCGATGTCTTTCTCCGCCGCGCTTTTCTCCGCGGGGCCGAAATCACCAGCGAGCTTCGCCAAGCGGGACCGCGAATCCAGCATGTCGCTTCCGCCCGCCGCCGCGGCCAGCGCATAAATATGACGCGCCTTTTCCCGCTGCCCTTGTTTTTCGAGTACCTGCCCCAGGCGGTTACCGACCGTCCCGGACTGACTCAAGAGCCATGCGGACGTGAGAAACTGCATCGCCGTCAGATTCTCTCCGCGCTGAAATTTCGCCCAGCCGATGCGTGACCATGCCAGCGCCACCAGTCGCATCGACGAAAAGGCCGACGGCCCCAGCCGGTCTAACTCGCCCGAGTCGAACTGGCCGCCGATATCGTAGAGAACCTGCTGCGCATCGTTCTCGGTCTGCGTCGGATCGATGTCGTTCTTCAACGCCGCCGCGAAAATATCCTGACCGGAATCCTCGCTCGCGCTGCCGGTCAGTCCCTTCATCAAGTCTTGCGCTAACGATTTCTCTCCCAATCGCGCATAGACCTGCGCCAGCGCCAGCTTCGTTTCCGGATCATCCGGAGGAATCGCGGCGGCCGCTTCCAGTTCCGTGCGCGCGTCGGCATCCCGTCCTAGCTGCGCCAGCAACAAGCCGAGGTTCTTGAGCATCATCTTGTCGTAAGGAGCCGTCTCCAACTGCTTGTGATAAGCGGCGACCGCCTCGTCGGTCTTCCCCGTTTGCTGCAACTCCATCGCCAGTTCGCCGTTCGCGTGCTTATGATTCGGGTCGAGCTCAATCTGCTTGCGGAACGCGCCGATCGCCTCCACATGACGGTTGGCGCCGGCATATGCGAGTCCGAGGTCGTACCATCCGTCTTTAACGCTTGAATTCGGCATACTCGAATTCGCCGTACCCAGGTTCGCCAGACTCGGATCCGCGTCCAGCGCGCGTTTCAGCAGGTCGATGGCACCGCGATAATCCTTGCTCTGCAGCGCTTTCACTCCTGCTCTTTGCAGTTCCACGGGAGTTCCTTCCATCTTCGAAGCCGTCGTCTCTGCACCTTGTCCGGTCGGCGTCAGGATCGAACACGACAGCAGCTGGTCCTGATCACTTTGCGTTGCATTGTGAAATGATTCGTAGTCCGCGCGCCGCGCCGCGGCCAGCTCATTCATCTTTACGTTCAGTTTGCGCTCGCCTTCCAGAATTCCCTTGTTCAGGGAGTACGTCGATGAATAATCGCCGTAATCTCGCGACATTTTTACCGCGGTCGGCGTATGCACCGTGTAGTTAGAAGGGAACTGGAGGCGAACCCGGTAGTCCATTTCTCCGGCGGGACCAATATTCATCGGTTCCGTGCTCCTTTCCGACGCCCGAATCGCAGGTATCCCCAGCGGCGGGATGGGACGGAAATTCACGCTCGTCGATGGAACCGTAAAATACCGGTCCTGGTGCAGGTGATACTTCAGATGAAAAGGCTTGTTGGTGTCCTCGATGGGATCGAGTTCAACGTGATCGACGTCGCCCGGCAGGCCCCAATTCGCAGAGAGGACTTTCACAAAGTCCTTCCATTGTGCCCGCGAGAATCGCCGAAAGCTGGCGCGCATCGGCCAATCGCGGTCTCCCTGGGCGGTTACTTCAAGCGAGGCATCGAGTGCGCCGTGCTCGCTGAACTTGCCGTCGAACGTGAAGTGCATGAAGGTCTTGATCGGCGAATCCGCCGGTGTTCGCTGCAGGCCTCCATCGCTATCCTCTGACGCCACCACTGCTTGTTTGTTGCGCAACTGGTAAAGGATCAGCCCGTAGGGCGTCACTTCCGGAGTCGTGTCCAGCCAGGTCAGTCCGGTTCCCGTCCCCAGGCGAGCCGCTGTGATCACGTGATCGAACTGGGCCGGCGAGGGAACGTCCGCATCCAGTTTGCGCGTGCTATGGATCATCACCGGATAACTCTGAATTCCCTCGGCCCGCAGCAGCGCTGAAAACAATGTGTGCTTATCTTTGCAGTCGCCGTAGCCACTCTGCATAACGTCCGCGGCGGAGTGCGGCTGATACCGCCCGACGCCGAGCGAGATGCTCACGTAGCGCACATTCCGCGCCACAAAATCGTACAGCCGCCGCGCTTTTTCCGTGGGCGTCTCCGCTCCCTTGGTGAGTTCCTGGGCTTTTTTTCGGACGCTGTCATCAATCGTCATGCGCTCGCCCTGCAGCTTTGCATACCATTGCGCGACCTGCTTCCAGTCGGTGAAAGTTGTCAGCTGCACATCGGGACCGGTGTCCTCCTCCGCTTCATCTTTCTCCTTGTCGCGTTCCGCCTGGATGTCCTTCACCACCCAGGTGTAAATCCGGCGGTCTCCCGTCTCGTGAATGTCCGGCTTGCGCGTCGGCGTCTTGAGCTTCACTTCGCGCGACTTCGGGATGTCGATCTCCAGCCGATCTTCGTCGACCACTACACCCTTTGGAAATGTGTATTCGTACCAGAAGTTTCCAGCGGCCAGGGGGGTGAGAACCCGGATCACGGTGCGGTATTCGAGCGTGTCTCCGGACTGCAGCGCGGCCACGGAAATATGCCGCTGCCGGTAGTCGCTGTACATCGGCGCTTCTTTCAGTACATCGGGGGCGAAATCCTGCGCGGTTGATTCCGGCGTCACCACCACCTGCCCGTCGGGCTTGCGCACCCGGACATATTCGACGTCCAACTTCTCGGTTGCCGAGGAGTACCCGAAAACCAGTTGGCCGAATTCTTCGACGCCCGCCTGGCTCTGAATCCGAACCACGGCCTCGGTCTCGCTCACTTCTGTTCCATCGTTTTCAAAATGGACACGATTTAAGATTCGCTCGAAAACCGCTGCCTCTTCAGAATTAGAGTTAGCGTTAGAGTTAGCGCTATTCGTCTTCTGGCTGGAAGGAGCGGGGACCTGGGCCACAGCATCCGCGCTCATCATCCAGAGGATCGCGCAGGCGATCGAACAGACAAGGGTGCCGACAAGTGAGAGACCAACCACAACGCGCGACATACGATAGGACATATTGGAGTTCTTTTACGCCGTGCCCGGCGTAAAATCAAACTAACAGAAATGAATTCCACCAAGATCAGCCAGCTTATTGCGATTCTGATTCTTTTCTGCGGCGGGCTTGCCGCGCAGGTTCCTCCGCTGGCCATTGTTGACGAGAATCTTCCCACACTGGACGCGGGCGTGGAATTCCATCTTCTTTTGCATGCCACCGGTGGGGTTCCGCCCTACGTCTGGAGCGTGGCCAGTGGCGATCTTCCCGAAGGAGTCACGCTTACCCCGGAGGGACTGCTTTCAGGGCGAGCGTCGAAGACTGGGACTTCTGCCATTACGTTGAAGGTCGAAGACTCGGGCCGTCCCGCACACAGCATTACCAAGGACTTCCGGGCGGTGGTTGTCGCGGCTATGTTGCTGGAGTGGCTTCAACCTCCGAAAGTCCATGACAACCGGATTGATGGCGCCGTCCAGGTATCCAACGGTTCCGTCGACAGCTTCGACCTGACCGTGATCATCGTGGCCGTCGCCGACAACGGGCGTGCAACGGCAATCGGCTACGAGCATTTTCCGCTGAAAGCCGGCGCAACCAGCGTGCAAATTCCCTTTGGCAACACATTGCCCCACGGCGGCTATGTAATCCACGCCGACGCTATTGCTGAAATCCCCACCCGGAAAGCGATCCTTCGCCAGAGACTCCAAACACCTCAACCTTTGCAGGTTATTCAGGGTCCGTAGCGGCTTTGCGCGCCCGTCCCCTGGTCAGAACTGGAATTCGTCGAGAGGGGGAGCGCGTGAATCAGGATAAGAATTTGCTGTGGAGCGACGGGCGCCCTCGCCCCTCCAGCGGTGCCGTGGCCTGGCGGGGACGCCCGGCGCTCCACCGGCAAGTTCGTTTCTTGCTTTTTGGGCTGGCTTCCACTAGATTTCCCTTTTCCTTAATCTGACGAGCGGGCAGGCGGAAACTTGCCTCCAGGAGTAGCGGGTTATGAAGCGGAGTTACATCGGACTCGCATTGGGCGCGCTGGTCACGTTTGCCGCATTGTTGACGCTTCCGGGGTGCGGACACGATCAGAAGCTAGAATCGATCGCTATCAATCCCTCTGGAGCGTCCATAACGGGCGCGGGTGTGGTGGTGAACTTCCAAGCTATTGGAACCTTCATCCATCCGCCCGAGAGCAAGGACATTACAACTTCGGTGGTGTGGATGTCGGCAGCGCCGCAAGTTGTTTCGATTGTCTCGAACACCGGCGTTGCCACATCGGAAACCGGCTGCGGTACTAACATCACCATCACTGCGACGGCTTACAGTAATCCTCAGAGCAAGTCGGGCAGCGTGGTCGTGGGTACCGCGGCAGTGAGTGTGAAAGGGAACCCGGGCTGCCCCTAGCTTATTCCTTACTGATCTTCCAACAACCTTCCCAGTGTTGGTTTGTGCTTCTCCGCATTCTTTTTCTTCCCCGGCACCAGGCTGGACGGTCTCGGACTCCCGACGCGTTCGCGAGCCATTTCGCGAACGATCTTGGCGGCGGAGAAGATTTTTTTCTTGCGCTTGCGCGGCATGGTCGTAATCCTCGCATCTTCGCACATTCAATACGCAAAAGTGCAATAATCTGAGGTTGGCGTTGAGTCCCACTCCTTCGCAAAAACGCGAATGAGTGGGGCACCTGCCTAAAGCCGAGGGGCCTGATAGTTATGGATGAGCGCGAATTTTTTGACGAACGATCCGATAAGAAGCCGGCAAATTTAAGCTGTCCGCATTGCCACCAATCGGCGGAGTATGAGATCCAGTGGCTGGTGCGCATGAAGAAGAAGAGCCTGCCGCCGCGGGCGGATGATCGCGACCGTGCAAAGTTCGCCAAGGCGCAGTCTTACATGCTGCGGCGAGACGACATGATGATGTGCAAGAACATGCGCTGCCGCAAGCGCTTTGAGATTACAGGCGTGCAGAGCGTCGCGTTTCTGCAATAGACTTTTGCAGTAGACGGTCGCCGCCCATTCATCCTCAATTGTCGTCTTAGTCCGTCGCGGTCGGGCAACTTGCCGATCGGCGACATACCGATCGTTTCCCTTCAATTCGTGCGGGCACGCTTGGCTCCACCTTTCACAATTTCTTCGCCCCACGCTTTTCCTCAGGATTTCCCGGGGTCTATCCTGTACAGCGAATTTTCCGCCAGAATGTACATTTTGCATCCAGTGGAAATCAAAGAGCCACAGCCGTTTTTCGCAAGCCGCTGAACCTGCCCGAGATGGCGCCGCACGACAACTGTTTGGCATGGCGGGTGCACCTATGTATCGAGTGAGCCTCATGCTCATCACAGGAGGTTTTGTGGATATGGCAATCAAAACGAGACGCTTCTACACCCGCGCTTCGTTCGTGCCGCTGCTTGCTTTCGCTTTGCTGTTCGGGAGGGGCACCCCAGCAAGCGGACAGACGGCGCCGACTCAGGACCAGCAGGCGATGCCGTCTCAGACCATGCCGCCTCAGTATGAGGGTGACAACGACACGACCCGCCGACAGGTGGCAGAAATGGACCAGTTCCTGGACGGCCATCCTGAAGTTGCCGAGCAGCTCCGCAAGGATCCTTCGCTGATCAATAACCAGGACTTCATCGAAAAGCATCCGGAACTGCAGGAGTTTCTGCAGAACCATCCTGGAGTCCGCGAAGAGTTCCAAGAGAACCCGAATGCCTTTATGAGGCGGGAAAATCGCTACGAACGGCACGAAGGCGACGAGGATCGTGACCACGGCCGCAGAGACGGCGACACGACGCGCAGAGAACTGGCAAGTATGGACCGGTTCATGGATAGCCATCCGGAGATCGCGGAGCAGCTCCGGAACAATCCTTCGCTAATCAATAACCGGGAATTCATGGAGAACCACCCGGCGCTGCAGGAGTACTTGCAGAACCATCCCGAAGTTCGCGAGGAGTTCAAAGAGGACCCGAACGCCTTCATGCGGCAGGAAAATCGCTATGAACGGCACGAGGGCGACGAGGATCGTGACCACGGCCGCAGAGATGGCGACACAACGCGCAGAGAACTGGCAAGTATGGACCGGTTCATGGACGGGCATCCGGAGATCGCGGAACAAATCCGTAAGAATCCCTCGCTAATTAATAACCGGGAGTTTGTAGAGAGCCATCCCGCCTTGCAGGAGTATCTGCAGAAACATCCGGAAGTCAGCGAGGAGTTCAAGGAGAACCCGAACGCCTTCATGCGGCAGGAAAACCGCTACGATCGGCACGAGCACGATCGCGATCGTGACCGTGGAATCCGCACCGGCGACCGCGGGGATCGGAACCGTATGGGTGATCCCGCGGGCCGTGGGGAGCTGACCAGCTTTGGCCAATTCCTTGGCGGACATTCAGCCGTTGCGGAACAGCTGTCCAAGGACCCTTCGTTGGCCAACAACAAGGAGTATCTGGCAAACCATCCAGAGCTCGGGCAATATTTGAAAGCTCATCCCGCAATGACGCAACAGTTGTCGGAGAATCCGCAAGCGGTCATGAGCTCGAACTGGGTAATGCAAGGCAACAGCACGACTGGGAAGACTTCCCCGCCGAAGGGGAAACCCAGCCCGAACCAGTAGCGAACCGTGGCGAAGAATTAGAGGCCGGGCGACCGGCCTCTAAGTGTATTTTGCGGTTCGTCTCTTTTTGCAGGCCATGATCTCAGCAGGCCATGATCTCAAGGGAGGTTCCATGAACATCAAGACATCACTCATCTATACGGTGTCACTGGCACTCGCGGTTTCTTCGATCGCGGAGAGCAAGGACAAGAAGAAACACTCCCCAAGAGGCATGGTGGAGAGCATGCAATCGGTTCCCTGTGGCGCCAAGGAACGGGGCCTCTCGGGCTTGGGCAGCGTGTTCGGATCCGTGGGGGTGCAGCACGTCAACTCGCATGAGCAGTTATGTCCCCAATACCTTTTCCGGACCGACGAAATGGAATACCACATACGTCCTCTGGATACGAAGCATGCAGTGCTTCTGCCCGTCGGCCATGAAGGTGAATACAAAATCAAGAAGGACCGCCTGTATCTGAGAGCGGTTGACGGTGACAGGAAGGTGCGCCCGTATCAGGTTGTTTCCATGCAGCCGTTGAATTCCGAAAGTAAGGGCGAAGACACCTCATCCCGTTACGACGAGAAGCCTGAAGACTCTCGGCGGAATCGACAGGGCCGAGAGGGAGATCGAGCACGGGTCGACAGCCGAGAGGGAGATAAAACAAGTGACCCGCCGCCGCAGCACTGGCAATGAAGAACTGAGCGATTGTTCGTAGCGGGTGGCACGAAGGGCGGCGAGAGCCAGCCCGGGCCTGTCACCCATGACGTTGAGGAATCTCCGCGATACTTTGCGTCGCAACATAGCCAAATCCGAAGGCCGAGCCGCTCGTTAACTCCATCTCATTTATATTTATACTTTCCAGTTTGGCCTGTGGCGCTGGCTGCTGCAAGCGATGGGGAGTTGATCCGTGAAAATTTTGGTTTGCATGAAGCAGGTGCCGCAGAAAGACGCTCCGCTGAAGCTGAATGACGCGGGGACGTGGATCCGCGACGATGTTTCCTACGAAGTGAATGAGCCAGATGCATTTGCGCTCGAAGAAGCGCTGCGGCAGAAGGAAAAGCATAGCGGCGAAGTGGTGGTCATCACGGCGGGCCCGGCGCGGGCTTTGCAGGTATTGCGCGAGGCGCTGGCAAAAGGCGCGGACCGCGCGATCCATCTCGAAGACGATGCTTTTGTCGGGCTCGATGCGTACAACACGGCGCGGGCCATCGCGGCGGCCATCGTTATCGATCAGGGCAAGGACGAAAAATTTGACCTGATCTTCACCGGTTTGCAGTCGGATGATTACGGATACGCGCAGACGGGCGTGATTCTGGCGGAAATTCTTGGATTGCCGCACGCGACCATCATCATGCAGATCGAAAAGACTGACGGCGGCATCCGCGTGAAGCGGGAGCTGGAAGCTGGATTCTTTCAGTTTGTAGACATGCCATTGCCGGCGGTGCTGACGATCCAGTCAGGGATTAACAAGCTTCGATATGCGACACTGATCGGAATCAAGCAGGCGAAGGCGAAACCTATGCGCAAAGTGACGATGGCCGAGGTGCAGTCGGCAGTGGGGTCAAATTTGCAGAAGATCGAGAAGCTGCATATCCCGCAAAGGTCGAAGAACACGGAGTTTCTGGAAGGGCCTCCCGCGGAAGTAGCGAAGAAGTTGTTGGAAAAGCTGAAGAATGAACTGCGGGTAATTTGAAAGCAGTTCTCAGTTCCCGGTTCTCAGTTCTCAGTTAAAGAACTTGGGCTGTTTCTGAGAACTGAGAACTGAGAACCATAAGCTATGGCTGACACAATTTTGGTGATCGTTGAACAGCGCGCAGGAAAACTGAACCGCGTCTCGTGGGAGACGATTGCCGCCGGTCAGGCAATCGCGGCTCACACTGGATGGACTCTGGAAGCCGCTGTCGTCGGTGCAGGCGTGGCCGCGATCGCCAGCGAGGTAGCGGCGAAGAAGGTCGCGAAAGTGTATGACGTCGAGTCGGCCAGGCTCGAACCCTATACTCCCGACGCCTTTGCGCATGCGTTGCAGGAATTTTTAGGAAAGCATCCGGCGACTGTCGTGTTGATGCCGCACACCTACCAGGTTCGGGATTTCGTGCCGAAACTGGCGACTGCCCTGCAAACGACTGCCATCACCGACGCGATCGGCTACAGGTATGAAGGCGGAAAGCTGCTGTTTACGCGGCAAATGTTTCAGGGAAAGTTTGTCGCCGACGTGAGCTTTGCGGGCTCGGGGCCCTGCTTCGTGACCTTTCAGAATGGGTCTTTTCGAGCGGATAAGGTTGAAGCCGGTACTGCGGCCGCGCCGGTTGAGACGGTAACGGTCGATGTTCCGGACAGCGTGGTAAGGAACAAGCCGCAGGAAGTTTTCAAGGAAGCGAAGCAGGCGGTGGATCTCACGCAGGCTGAAATTATTGTGTCGGTGGGGCGCGGTATCAAGGAGCAGAAGAATATCGACCTGGCGAAGCAGCTGGCGGATGCGCTGGGCGGTGAGCTCGCGGCGTCGCGTCCGATCTGCGATAACGGATGGCTGCCGATGGACCGGCAGATCGGATCGTCGGGGCAGACAGTCGCTCCGAAGCTGTATCTGGCGCTGGGAATCTCGGGAGCGATCCAGCATATTGTTGGTATGAAGGGTGCGCGGAGCGTCGTGGCGATCAACAAAGATTCCGAGGCGCCGATTTTTGAGATTGCGGACTATGCCGTGGTGGGGAATTTGTTCGACATCGTGCCGCCGCTGATCGAGGAAATTAAGAAGGCGAAGGGGTAGGAGGCAGGGTTCGCGGTTTCAGGGAATGATATCCAGCAGTCTCCCTAAGCATCCGCTCAGCCGAGCAAGGGTTCACGCGGACAAGAGTGTCCGCGCCACACATTCCTGAAAAGATTTTGGAGATTACGAGCCCGCCGCAAACCCGCCGACGTGTGCCACGGTCAGCCGCAGATACTTGTAAGGATTCACTGGCGCATCATTGATGCGGACTTCGTAGTGGAGATGCGGCCCTGTAGAGCGTCCGCTGAGGCCGACGTAGCCGATGGTGTCGCCGCGGTGGATGTATTGTCCGGCGGTGACGGCGAAGCTTGAAAGATGGCCGTAGCGGGTGGTGATGCCGTGTCCGTGGTCAACCATGACGGCGCGTCCGTAGCCGCCCATGAAGTCGGCGAAGGTAATGGCGCCGTCGGCAGGAGCGATCACGGGTGAGCCGACGATGGCAGAGATATCTACACCGGAGTGGAAGGCGCCTTCTCCGTTAAACGGATCGATGCGCTCGCCAAAGGAGCCGGTGATCTGGCCTTCGACCGGCCACAGGTTCGGAGCCGAATTGGCGCGCACCCAATCAGCAGTGGTTGAGTTCCTGGTAAGGCCGAGTGAGATGCCGACGCTGGCAGCGCCACTCAGTGCGGTGTGCTTGAGCGTGTAAAGCTGGTCGAGCGAAGAGTTCACCTGCGCTTCCTGGATCTGCTCGGTCGAGGAGGCGGCAACCATAGCCGGGTCCGACTTGAGGCCGTACAGCGCGGAAACCTCGCTGGCTAATGAACCCAGTGAAGCTACTTGAATGTCACGTTCCTTGGCAACCTGCTCCAGACGCGAATAACGGTCCTTGAGCTGGGCTTGCTCAGTACGGAGCTGGTTATAGTGGGCGACCTTCTGCAGCATCCGGGTATAAGAGCTGGCAATTCCAGTGAGGCAGAGAACACCGATCGCCGCTCCGGCCAGAATGACGTAGAGATACTGGATGGGAATGGAGATCTTGCGAAGCTGCCCAGCTTCGTCGCGAGCTACGAAGAATATGTAGAAGCGTTTACGCAATATTCTACTTCCGACTAAAGATTTTTAATTTTTCCCTACGGAATCCTGCCGGAGCGGAACTGTCATGCTCGGGCTCGGAAGCCTGATTCCACCAGCCGCATCTGAACAGGCCGGCTCTTTCCAAAACCAAGGAACCTAGGCAAGCTTTCTAATTTCCCTGCAACTGATTCATGTTGCAGTACTTGGTACAGCGCAACAACTGTGAATGGTGAGTTAAAAGGTAGCAAACCCAATTCTCCATGTCAACCTCACTACGCCCTTTCGAGGGTTACCAAGGCAGGGTAATTAGCGGTGTCCAACCGGACGAATTACTGCGGTAAGGGGTCAGTTACCTGTTACCCGCGACTGCCAGGCTGGCCGCTTACGACTCGCGGGCACGGTATAGTGACCGGCATGCCGCTTAGCGAAAAGAAGTTGATTAAGCAGATTCGCCGCTCCGCTGGCGCTGGGAAGTCGGTGGTGACGGGCATCGGGGACGACTGCGCGGTGCTGCGCGTTCCTGCTGGACACGAGTTGCTGGTGACGACCGATTTCACCATCGAGAAGGTGCATTTTCGGCGAGACTGGCACTCTCCAGAGTTTGTGGGACGGCGCTGTCTGACGCGCGGCCTGAGCGATATTGCTGCTATGGGAGGAGAGCCGTGGGCGGCATTTTTATCGCTGGCCCTCGCGAGCGACGTTTCGCAGAAGTGGGTGGACGGCTTCCTGAAAGGACTGCTGGACCTGGCGAAAGAATTCAAGGTTGCGCTGGCTGGCGGCGACACGGCACAGTCGGCAAGCGGTGGCGGGATTCAAGCGGACATCGTGGTAGTGGGCTCGGTGCCAAAGGGAAAGGCGGTGCTGCGGTCTGGGGCAAAAGCCGGTGATCAGATTTATGTGACCGGAGAGCTGGGTGGGTCAGCGGCAGCGCTGGCGCAGCTGGCGGAATCCAAGCCGGCTGGTACAAAGTATTTGCGACGCTTTTGTCCGGTGCCGCGAATAGCAGCAGGCCAGTGGCTGCGCCGGCGCGGAGTGGCTTCGGCCATGATTGATTTGAGTGACGGGCTTTCCACCGACCTGGAGCATATCTGCCAGGAAAGCCATGTGGGCGCGGAGATTGAGGCGGAGGCGATCCCCCGGGCGCAGATTGCAGTGGGAAAAGAGCGAGTCGGGCTCGCGTTGGCATTGCACGGTGGCGACGACTACGAACTGCTGTTTACGTCCGCAGCGACGGTTCCCGCGGTGGTGGCGGGAGTTCGAGTCACGAGGATTGGACGAATCACAAAATCCGCGGGGATGCGGTTGATTAGGGCGGATGGTAAGCGGCGGCCGCTCAAGGCCGGGGGGTGGGAGCATTTCAAGGGGAATTCGTAGTTTCAGTTCGCCCGGCTAAAACTTCAAATTCTTAACCACAGAGGACACAGAGAAACACAGGGGAAAGCCTCTTTCTGTGCTCCTCTGTGAACCCCTGTGCTCCCTGTGGTTCAAGCTCTTTGCTCGCCCAAATCAAAGCTGGCAGGTGACTTTCGTTACCTGCCGATGGTGACGGCGGAAGACTAGAGTAGACCCATGCGAAAAGTATCTTTACTCCTGGCGTTCAGTCTCGCGATGTTGATTCCGGCTTTCGGGCAGGCGACGGTGACGGCTCGCAAAGTGGATAACGAATTTGTCCAGCAGCAGTTTGGCAAGGAGTTCACAATGCTGCCAGAACTCGCAGCTGTGTTCGGTGATCTGGACGGCGACGGGGTGGAAGACATAGTGATGGCGGCGCGCTGCAAGAATCCGATGCTGGATGAAGCGCAGCACGACTACAAGGTGATCGACCCCTACTACGACTTTTATGGCTACGGCGACCCCAAGGTGACGACCACGTTCAAAGAGCCCGATCCGGCTCGGCGGGGGCTGGCCGTGTTGATTATTCATGGCTCGGGGCCGGATGGCTGGCGCTCGGCAACTCCGAAAGCGAAGTACGTGATTGTGAATTTGCCTTATCGGACGCTCTCGGTTCGAAAAATGAAGATGAGAAAGAAAACCATCGAAGCGGTATACATTGAGGAAATGGGCGAATTTAACGAAAGCTCCGCTTTATTCTTCGACGGGAAGAAGTTCCGCTACGTTCCGATGGGCGGAGAGATGCAGTAAGGGCGACCGCCCGTCCTTGGGCAGTGTGGTGGCCGGGCGATGACGCCCGGCTCTCCAACTCTTCATCGGCAAGGTTGCAGCGTGATGTAGTAACCTTCCTTTCTTAATTGCCTCACAATTTGAAATACCGCGTTCTTATGGAGCGGCTGGCGGTGTGCCGGCTTGCTCCGGATGCGCGCATTCCGGCCTGGGCGCTGGAGGGCGGATTTCTCTGCGTTGTACGCGCGAGCGATGAACTCTCCATTGTCTGCGGCGAAGACGCCTGCAAGAAAGATGTCCGCCAGGAAGATCGAATGCCGGACGGGGCACTCGCCGAGCGCGGATGGATCGCGCTGAAACTCGAGGGGCCCTTTCCGTTTTCAATGACCGGAGTGCTGGCGTCGTTTCTGCAACCGCTGGCGGACGCGCAGATTCCGATCTTCGCGATTTCGACGTTTGAGAGGGATTACGTGCTGATCAAGCGCGAGAGCCTGGAGCGGGCAGTCTCGGCGCTGGGCGCGGCGGGACACGAAAGAGTTGGACAACCCGATTGATGAGCGGGTTGGCTGAATTGCCATTCGACCCTGCTTTTTCGCCGAATACTGCGGCAACTTGGGCACTCGGCGAGGAGCTGTGGTGAAATAGAAGCAGGGCAACCAGATGACAACAAGGGCAATGACACTGCGCCGAAGATTCAAGGCGGCGGAACGGAACGTTCATGGATTGTGGCAAATCCTGAAGGCCGTGGTGTCGACCGACCATCCTCTGCTGGCGCATCTGATCCCGATCCGGCGCTGCAATCTGGCCTGCACATACTGTAACGAGTTTGACGATTTCTCAAAGCCCGTGCCGGCCGAGCAGATGTTGCGGCGGGTGGATCAACTGGGCGATCTCGGCACTTCGGTGATCACAATCAGCGGCGGCGAACCGCTGCTGCATCCGCAACTGGATGACATTATTCACCACATGCGGAAACGCCGGATTGTGTCGGGGCTGATCACGAACGGTTATCTGCTGACCGCGGACCGCATCCAGCGGCTCAACCGCGCCGGCCTGGAGTGGCTGCAGATTTCGATTGATAACGTGAATCCCGACGAAGTTTCCAAGAAGAGTTTGAAAGTGCTGGACCGCAAGCTGCAACTGCTGGCGGAGCACGCGGATTTTCACGTGAATATCAATTCGGTGGTGGGCAGCGGGGTGAGCCATCCGCAGGATGCGCTGACTATCGGCAAGCGCGCGCTGGAGCTGGGTTTCAGCTCGACCATCGGAATCATTCACGACGGTTCAGGGCAGGTGCAGCCCTTGAACGACGAAGAACGGCGCGTATACCACGAGATGAAGGGACTGGAGAAACGCAGCTTCACGCGCGTGAACGCGTTTCAGGACAACATCGCGCTGGGGCGCCCGAATCAGTGGCGCTGTCGCGCCGGAGCCCGCTACTTATATATCTGCGAGGACGGGCTGGTGCACTACTGCTCACAGCAACGCGGCTATCCCGGCATTCCGCTGGAGAAATACACGATTGCCGACATACGCCGCGAGTTCCACACGGAGAAGCCGTGCGCGCCGCATTGCACGGTATCGTGTGTGCACCAGGTATCGGTACTGGATGCGTGGCGCGCGCCGCAGCAGCCGCCACCGGCGTCCGAGCCCGCCAGCGGACTGGTGCAGATCGAGTAGCATTCAGCACTCAGCATTCAGCATTCAGCACTCAGCATTCAGCACTCAGCATTCAGTTGCAAACGTCCCGGAAAATCCTCTGCTCAGCAGCAAACGCTGAGAAATTACACATAGTTCGGAATACGATCTTGGCTGATGGCTGATGGCTGATGGCTGATGGCTGAATGCTGACTGCTGTCCTTAGAACGTTGTGGCCACGGAGAAGCGGAACGTCTTGCGTGGTTCTCGAAGCGTGTAGTTGGAGCCCAAGGTCGCGCGCGTCAGGTCGTACGTGTAGGTGCCGGCGGCTCCACCTGCACAAGTAGGACAGGGGAACATGGAGCGCAAGATCTGGATGGGCGGCGATGCGTTGCCGTCGAGGCGCAAGGCATTGTAAGCGTAGTAAATGCGGAACGGCGCATTTACTACGGGAAGCATCGTTTGCAATTCGATGCCGGTGGACATGCGCACCACCCAATTGGTGCCCGAGACCGGTCTGAGCTCTCGCGGGATGCCGCTAATTCTTGCTCCGCCGGTACAGTTGTAAGCCGTATCCAGTGCCGGACAACCGAACAGAGTGTTTACCAGGGTGTTGTACTGGGTCAAGTTCGTCTGCAACTGCGAGGTACGAATGATCGGATCGACGCCCATATCGACAAAGGGCGCGATGGCGACTGGGCCGGCGATGGTGATGCGGTATTCAAAATTCCCGTTCAGACTGAGGTCGCCGCCGGGAGTCACGAGCTGATTGTACGGAACCGGGATAAACCAGCAGTTCTTAACCGGTGCGCAACTACCATTACCGTCGGGTCCAACCGGAGGCCCGGCGGGGTTTTTGGGAACGAAGGTTCCATCTCCGTTTCTCAGGGGAACGCTCTGGGCGCTGGGCAGATAAGCAATGGGAGAGATTGTTCGGATGTCGAAGCCGCGGATATCATTCTCGCCACCGAGATAGGCTCGTTCAAACGGAGGCGCAACAATCCCGCTATAGCCGGTAATAAATGAACCCTGAAGGTTGTAACCAATCGCATTGCGATGTTTCTGGACAGGGAAGAATTGTTTGAACTGGACGATGGGACGGATGGTATGAACTGTGCCGCCGAGACCCGCGAACTCCCCGCCGATGAACAGGCTCTTGCCGTGGTGGGGCGCATAGGCCGCATCAAGGGTGTTCATAGTGAAGCTGGGCGTGATCTTGCTGGTGATGATGCCGCTGAGCGCGTTGGGGCCGGTAATGCCTCGGAAGTTGAGGTTCTCGAACAACAATTTGGAAGCGCTGCTCACGGCGACCAGGGATGAGCGGTCGAATGAGTAGCTGATGCCCAGGCGCTTGAAGGAACGGCGCAGCGGATAGCTTAAGCTCAGGCTCAACCCGGTGCTGGACTGCGAGTAGTTCTGCAGGTTCTGCAGGTAGGCCGAGGGCAGATTCAGATTCTGTCCGGTGGCGATGGCATACTGCCGGGCCTGATCATAGCTGGTTTTCCGGGTGTAGACCTGGAAGCCGGCCTGGATCGGCCGATCCAACAAGTAGGGCTCGGTGAATCCGAACACCAGGTCGCGTTGGCGGCTGCCAAGGCTCGCCTGAACGGAGAGCGTCTCGCCCAATCCAAGGAAGTTGTTCGTGCTGTAATTGAGGCCGATAAACGCGCCAGCCAGACCGCTGACGCCGCCTTGCAGTCCGATGCTGTTCTTTCCTTTTTCTTTCACTTTCAGCGTGAGATCGACGGTGCCGGCCTTTTCGTCAAGGTGGCGTTCGGTGGTATTGGGATCGTCGGGCTTGAGCTGGTCGAAATAGCCGAGCTGGTTCAGGCGCAACAGGCTCAGCTCCCAGTAACGCGAGTTGTAGATCTGGCCTTCTTCGAGCGCAATTTCGCGGCGGATGACTTTGTCGCGGGTGGTGGTGTTGCCCTGGAACTCGATGCGGCGCACGTAGAACTGCTTGCCTTCGTCCACATCAATCGTCAGATCGACGGTCTTCTTCTCGTCGTCGAACTTGGTGTCGGGGACGGACGTGAAGTTAATGTAGCCGGCTTCGCCATAGGCTTTGCGCAGGTTCTCGAGACCCTTGCCGACTTTTTCACGGCTGAAAACGTCGCCATCCTTCATGGGGAAGAGGCTGCGCAGGGCGGCGGCGTTCGGGATTGCCTTGTTGTTCTTGAAAGTAATGGCGCCGAGGCGGTAGCGCTCGCCCTCCTCGATGGGCATTGTGATATCGACGGATTTCCCCAACCCCGGCTGCAGCCCCGGGATGTGGAAGCCCGTGTGCCCGGTGTCGTGGATTTCCGTCTTAGGGTTCGTCAACCAGCACTTGAAGTAGCCGCGGTTCTGGAACTCGGCGCGGACGCGTTCGGTATCTTCTTCGAGCTTGGTGGCGTCGTAGGTCTTGGCGAAAATGCTCTCCAGGAAGATGGAGTGGGGGACGCCGATGGGTTTGAGGTTCTTCATGGCCGCCCGCAGGGTGCGGTCATTGATGTGTTTGTTGCCTCGGAAGCGGATCCGTCCCACCTTAACTTTGGGCCCCTCGCGGACGACGAAAGTGATGCCGACGGAGGCGGGCGGGATGGGGCGGACTTCGGTGCGGATGGTCGCGAACTGACGTCCGTGCTCGGCAAGCAGCTGTTTCAGAGTAACTTCGGCCTTCTTGATCTTCGTGGGATCGTACTGGTTCTCGACCGAGAGTCCGACCTTGCGCTCCTTGAACCGGTCAAGCACATCGCTCGTGGAGACCGCATTCAGGCCGGTGTAGTTGATCTCGCGGATTGTCGGCCGTTCTTTGAGATAAATGTGCAGGATCCAGCCTTTGGCATTCTGTTCGCGCTCAAAGCGGATGTCCTCAAAGTAGCCGGTATTCCAGAGGGCGTTGAAGTCACGTTCGATGGCGGCGGTATCGTAGACGTCGCCGACCTTGGTGAAAATGCGGGCCTTGACTGTCTCGGCAGGAATGCGGCGGTTGCCATGGACGGTGATGCCGACGATCAGGTCCTGCTGGCCGACAGCCGGGACCGCCAGCAGCAGAAGTGCCAGCAAACCGAGGAGGCGATTCCAGACAGAATTTGGCTTCCAAACTCTTGCGCTGAAAGAAGATGGAGACCAAGAAGGGTTTCTCTGGGAGCCCATGTCATGGCCGAGCCGCGGGGCACGCACAGAGATAGCATGATGACGACGATGAATCGCAACTACCTCGAAAAACTAGAGTTAGGAAAACGGTAATTATACGGTAGAGAGTCAGAACCGTCCAAGGCAGGGACAAATTTCTTCCCCCAGAGTCACGCCCGAAAAAGTTCTACTTCAACACAGACGGAATAGAACGTCGCCGCGTTGCCCAGGTCAGTAAGTTTTTCTGAGGTTAGTGCATTAATATTTCCGCCGCCTGGGCTGAGTCGTGCCCAATCGAGCCGGGCGGCAACCACTCCGGGAGCTACTGAACCGTTAACGCGCGCCTTGAGGACGATCTCACCGCGCAGGTTGAAGGCGCGGACGCGATCGCCATTGTGGACGCCGCGCGCCTTGGCATCGGTCGGATGCATCTCGAGATCCCCAATCCATGGTTCCATGACGCGGACGGATGGAAGGTTGGCGAATGACGTGTTGAGATGGTTGTCAGGCTTGCGGGCGAGAAGTTCAAGCGGGAAGCCGGCTTTCGATCCAGATCCATGGCGCGATTCGTTCGGCGGAGTGAAGGCGACGACGGGATCAAGCCCCTGACGCTTCAGAGTCTCGCTGTAGAACTCAGCTTTGCCGCTCGGCGTCGGGAAGTTGCCCTGAGCGAAGGGGAGAAAGGGCACTCGGTTTTCTGCCAAGATTTGCTTGGCTGGACGGACGAATGCGTCCGTCCCTACGTGGTTTGTGCCACCTTCAAAATTCAGACGGATAAAATGCTCGTGTTCCAGCCGATCACGAGTGATCCCTTGCAGCCGTGGATTGGGCGACTCGAGCGCGCGGTCGATCATTGAATCCACCGTTTCGCGGAAACATTCATCTTCGAAACCCATGCGCTCGGCGAGCGCGCGAAACAGATCAACATTCGACCGGCATTCGCCGACCGGATCCATCGCCTGATCGGAAACCTGGAGGTAGTAGTGGCCGTATGCGGTCTGCAGATCTTTGTGCTCGAAAAAAGTGGTGGCGGGCAGCACGATGTCGGCGTAATCGGTCGTGTCGGTGAAGAACTGCTCGTGGACCACGGTGAAAAGATCGGGGCGCTTTAGTCCGCGAACGACCTCGTTGTGATCTGGGCAAACCGCTGCGGGATTTGAGCTGTAAACGAAAAGCGCCTGGATGGGCGGCGTGGTCAGCGAGTTCAGCGCGCTGCCGAGCTGCACCATATTGATCGTCCGGGCGGGACGTCCCAGGGCTTTCTGCATCAACTCGGGCATTTCGAGCGCTTCTTTATTCAGGCCATAAGAACCGCTCAGCGAAAGCTGCAGTCCGCCGCCGACTTCCTTCCACGACCCGGTCAAACACGGCAGCATGGTGACGGCGCGCATCGCCATGCCGCCGCCTTCGGAGCGCTGGACCCCATAGTTGACGCGGATCACGGACGGACGCGTAGCGGCGTACTCGCGAGCGAGCTTACGAATGTCGGCGGCGGATATGCCGGTCCAGTGGGCAACTGTTTCCGGCGGATACTGCTGCGCGCGAGCCTTCAACTCCTCGAACCCGACGGTGTGGCGCGACACGTACTCAGCGTCGAAAAGTTTCTCGTTGATGATGACGTGCATCATCCCGAGAGCGAGCGCGGCATCGGTGCCCGGATTAATCGGCAGATACCAGTCGGCTAGCTTCGCGGTGCGTGTGCGGTACGGATCGATGACCACCAGCTTCGCGCCCTTGTGGCGTGCCTCTTCGATGAAGGGCCAGAGATGGACGTTGTTGCCATGAATATTCGAGCCCCAGGCGATGATGTAGCGCGACTGCGCAAACTGTTCCGGCTCGGTGCCGAGCTTGATGCCAATCACCGATTTCAGGCCTTCCTCGCCGGCGGTGGAGCAGATGCTGCGCTCCAGTTGCGAAGCGCCCAGACGGTGGAAGAAACGGCGGTCCATGGAAGCGCCGTTAAGCGCGCCGAGCGTTCCTCCGTAGGAGTAGGGCAGGATGGATTCGGGGCCGTGTTCGGCAACGATCCGGCGGAAGCGATGCGCAATTTCGTTGAGAGCCTCGTCCCATGAAATGCGTTCAAACGCAGCGTCACTCGATGGAGTTTTGGGGTGGCCGGGCGAGGACGCCCGGCGCTCCACAAGCTCGAACGATGGAGCGACGGGCGTGCCCGCCCGTCCTTCCCGCAGAGCCAAACCCTTCGGCTTCACCCTACGCATCGGATACAACACGCGATCGGGCGAGTACACGCGGTCCAGGTACTTGGCGACTTTGGCGCAAAGGAATCCGCGGGTAACAGGATGCTCGGGATCGCCCTGGATTTTGGTGGCGCGGCCGTCTTCGATAGTGATCAGGACGCCGCAGGCGTCGGGGCAGTCGTGCGGGCAGGCGGCATGGACGACGCGCTTCATCCACGGATTATAAAAGATTCCGTAGAGACGGGGCTTGCCGCGTCTCCCGCCGCAAAAGGAGACGCGGAGGCCGCGCCCCAAGTTGATGGTAAAGGATGGCGGTAAAATAATGCCGAGTCGAAGAAAGGGAAGCGAATCACGTGACCGAAAAAGAAAATCAAGTTCCCTCGTTGTATGAGTGGCTCGGCGGAGCGGAAGTGCTGAATGCCCTGATGGTGAAGTTCTACGAGCGAGTGTCCGCGGACGAGTTGCTGCGGCCTTTGTTTGGCGACATACCGGCGGACCATCCGCGACACGTGGCGGATTTTGTGGGCGAGGTGATGGGAGGATCGCAGGCTTACACGGAGAGCCGCGGCGGGCACGCAACCATGCTGGCGCATCACTTCGGGAAAAATATTTCAGAGCCGCAGCGGCGGCGGTGGGTAAACCTGTTGCTGGACACTGCGGATGAGGTCGGGCTTCCCAGCGATCCGGAATTTCGGTCGGCGCTGGTCGCGTATCTCGAGTGGGGATCGCGGCTGGCGGTCATGAATTCGAAGCTGCCAGCGGAAACAGTGGCGGATCCGGTAACCCCCATGCCTCATTGGAGTTGGGGAGTGCCGGGTGGCCCTTACAGGCCCGAGCAAGAGTAGCGAATCCCGGCAGCGCCAAGAGTTCTGTCTCGCGTGCTGATGGTGTGACTTGGGTTGCTGCGTGGACGGGTTGCAGCTTAGAATGACAACTCCTCGAAGGATCACCGATGCCTCCCACCTTTGCCAATGGCAAGATCTGCTACATCGAAATGCCGACAACTGACATTGCGCGCTCTTCGAACTTCTACAAACAGGTCTTTGGCTGGAACATCCGGAAACGCGGCGACGGCAGCATCTCATTCGACGACACCGTGGGAGAAGTGAGCGGCGCATGGGTAATCGGACGCCCGCCCGGCGCGACGCCCGGACTCCTGATTCATGTCATGGTTGACAGCGTGGCCGCGACGCTTGACGCCATTGTCGCCAACGGTGGCGAGATCGTGCAGTCCATCGGCGCGGACGCGCCCGAGATCACTGCGAGGTTCCGGGATCCGGGAGGAAACGTGATCGGACTCTATCAACAGCCAGCCTGATCGTGGCGCTCAGGCGGCCTCTGACTTTCACACAACACTACGCACGACCCTACTTGAACTCCAAGACTTCCTTCTCTTTGGCTTTGCTCATCTCTTCCATCTTTTTGATTTCGTCGTCGGTGAGCTTCTGGATTTCGTCGAGCGCGCGCTTCTCATCGTCCTCGGCAATTTTCTTATCTTTCAGCGTCTTCTTGATTGAGTCGTTACCGTCGCGGCGGATGTTGCGCACGGCGGTGCGGTGCTCTTCGAGAACCCGATGCAGGTGCTTGACCATGTCCTTGCGGCGCTCTTCGGTGAGCGCGGGCACGGGCACGCGCACAAGTTTGCCGTCGTTCATAGGATTAAGACCGAGGTCGGCGCCGCGGATTGCCTTTTCGATCGCCCCAAGCTGAGAGGTATCGAAAGGCTGCACCGTAATCATCTGGGGCTCAGGAGCGTGGATCTGCGAGACCTGGTTGAGCGGCATCTGCTCTCCGTAGTAATCAACCAGAACGGTGTCGAGCATGTGGATGTTTGCTCGCCCGGTGCGCGTGGCAGCCATCTCGCGGCGGAAGTCCTCGACCGCTTTCTCCATCCGCGTCTTCAGTGTTACGTAGACTTCTTTCAAGGCAGGATGAGCCATAGCTTGGGGCTCCTAAGGTATATGAGAATCAAAACCGTAGATTATAGCTGAGGTCAGAGGTTAGAGGTCAGATTGCAGAGGTTAGAACCCCAGGGATATGCAATGGTTTTACCTCTGCAATCTGACCTCTCACCTCTGACATTGAACTATGCGCTTACCAGCGAGCCGATTTTTTCTCCGAGCACCACACGCCGGATATTGCCGCGCTGGTTCAGGCTGAAAACGATGATCGGCAGATTGTTGTCCTTGCACAACGAAATGGCGGTTGAGTCCATCACCTTGAGGCCCTGTTTCAGAACGTCCATGTAGGTGATGGTTGAAAACTTCTTGGCATCCTTCACTTTCATCGGGTCGGCGTCGTAGATGCCGTCCACTTTGGTGGCTTTCAGAATGGCATCAGCTTTTATTTCCATGGCGCGCAGCGAGGCGGCCGTATCGGTCGAAAAATAAGGGTTGCCGGTCCCGCCGGCGAAGATCACGACGCGTCCTTTTTCCAGATGCCGGATGGCGCGGCGCCGGATGAAGGGCTCGGCAACCTGGTTCATCTCAATCGCCGTCTGCACGCGAGTGTAGACGTTCTGTTTTTCGAGCGCGTCCTGCAGCGCAAGCGCGTTGATGACGGTAGCCAGCATTCCCATGTGGTCGGCGGAGACGCGGTCCATGTCCTTGGCCTGGTCCGCCACTCCACGGAAAAAATTCCCGCCGCCCACGACAATCGCCATCTGGATGCCAAGAGTGTTTACATCGGCAAGTTCAGCCGCGATTTCGTGAATGCGTTTGGTATCGACGCCGAAGCCTTGATCGGCGGCAAGGGCTTCGCCGGAGATTTTCAGCAGGATGCGCTTGAAGATCGGAGTAGACATGGCGGGCGGGTCCTTCACTTCGCACAGGATGACTAG
>Ga0209647_1000643_pt1 | contig 32102 bp, 36 predicted proteins | sample GraSoi_2013_60cm_FD_185827 | JGI IMG/M metagenome (GOLD analysis project Ga0209647, IMG submission 185827) | Grasslands soil microbial communities from the Angelo Coastal Reserve, California, USA - Sample 9_17_2013_60cm (SPAdes) (version 2) | ecosystem: Environmental > Terrestrial > Soil >... | reverse complement strand
CGAGCACGTGCAGAAACAGGCCTTCGGCGAGCGTCTCGGCCGGCGCTGATTTGAAGCCCAAGCTGCCGGCTACCTTGTCGAGATCGTGAACATGGAACTGCAGCCGGACGGAATTGACGCAGGCCGCGTCGTAAAGCGCCTTATGCTCGCTCGGCGCAAGCACCAGCACGTCGAGCGCAGGCGCCTCACGCGGGAGGATGCGGGTGTTGACGAGATACTGCTGGATCCGGAGCGACTCGGCCGCGAAATCCTGCGCGATCGCGCGGGGATCGGAGAACTCCACGCGGCCGAGTCGCGAGAAGCGGATTCGGCCGTTCTCGATGTAGCTCTGCCGCAATCCGGCCTGCTGCCGGCTCACCATCAGGTATCGTCCACCCTTGAAACCGAGACGCTTCCCCGTCTGCGCCGCGACGAGAGCCACGGAAAATACGCCGACCACGCTGGCATCGTTCGAGCGCAATGCCTCGAGCCAGGGCTGGAATAGATGCGTGTTGGTAAACGACATGTAAAGAACCCGTTCCTCGCGCCGGCCCGCATGCGTCTCCGATCCGAGCGAGAGCGGGAGGGCGAGCGACGCGTCGCGGTAGCGCTGGGCGAGCTTGCGCGCAAGCAGCGCGCGCCGATCCGCCCCGCGCACGTAAGGGATGTTTTCTTGAAAGAAATCTTCCTCGACCACGTCGGCGAGCACGTAGAAAAGACTTTCTGGGGCGCCGGCCACGTATCCGGAGAATTCGGCGACGCCTTTCTCGTTCATGGCGAAAACGCCTTCCTTCTGCAGCTCGCCTTTCATCCATAGATAGGCGGTGACTCTCTGGGAGGTGAAGTAACAGAGACGCTTGCTCGGCACGGCCTCTATACCTTGATCTTGCTGATGACGTCGTAAATCGGCCCGAGAACGGAGAGCATCACCCAGCCGAGAATGACGCCGAGGAGCACAGTCAGGGCCGGCTCGATGATCACCTGGATCTTGCCGATCGATTCGCGCACTTCGCGGTTGTAGAAATAAGACACGTTGAGCAGCGCCTTGTCGAGCGCGCCGGTCGACTCGCCCACCCGGAGCATTCTCACTACGAGCGGCGGGAAAAGTCCCACCTCCTGGAACGCGGCGGTGACGTTCTTGCCTTCGCCGATCTGCTGTCCCGCGAGTTTCAGGCCTTCCTGGATGACCAGATTGCCGGTGATTTCCTCGGAGCTGCGGATCGCATCCAGGATGGTGATCCCCGAGGAGTACATGAGAGCGAAGATGCTGGCGAAGCGCGACAGGATGATCTTGCGCAGGATCTCGCCCGCCACCGGGAGAGCGAGCTTGAAGCGATCGAGCTGATAACGCACCAGGGGGTTGGCCCGTGCCGCCAGCTTGGCGCCGAGGAACACGATTGCGGGGACGGCCAAGAGAGCCCACCAGTAGCCTACGAAAAACGCCGAGACCTCGATCAGGACGCGCGTTTGCAGAGGGATCTGCTGCCCCATGTTCTTGATGAAGGCGACCATCTGCGGCACCAGGTAGATCATCAGGAAGAAAGTCACCATTATCACGATGGAGCCGACGAACGCGGGGTAGATGACGAGTTTCTTCATGTGTTCGGCCAGCTCGTCCTCCCATTTCAGATTCTCGACAAGGCTTTTCAGGACCTCGGCGAGCTTTCCCGTGTCCTCCCCCGCGCGGACCAGGCTCGTAAAAACCGGGTTGAAGATCTGCGGATACTGGGCGAGGCTCTGCGACAGCCGCAGCCCGCCCTGGATACTCTCGATGACTCCCGACATCACTTCGCGAAATCGGGCATTTTCGATGCTGTCGCGCAGGTCGATCAGCGATTCGACGAGCGGCACCCCGGCCCCGATGAGCTGCTCCATATGGAAGCAGAAGTTGATGAGCTCGGAGCGCTTGATCGCGCCCGAGCGAAGCAGGCTCCCACCGTGACGGGTCGGCCCGCCCCGCACCAGGTCCAGGCCCATGCGCTTCAAGCGCAGCTCGAGGTCGACCAGATTGATCGCTTCGATCTGGCCGAGCATGGTCTTTCCCCGGGTATCGATGGCCTTGTAGGCAAAAAGTGCCATGTTTGATCCGTCGCCGGCGCCGTGTGCCGGCCGTGGCTTACATCCGGTCGGTGAGGTCGACCACGCGCATCAGTTCGTCGAGCGCGGTCGAGCCGTCGAGTACCCTGCGAACGCCGTCGTCGGCCAGCGTGCGAAAGCCCCTCGCCAAGGCCGACTTCTGCAATTCCCGGCCGGTGGCGCGGTGCGCGATCAACTCGTCGAGCTCGCCGTCCATCTTCAGGATCTCGATGATGGCCATGCGACCCCGATAGCCCTGATAGTCGCACTGGTCGCAGCCGACGGCCCGGTACAGCGTGGGCGGGCGATCGGCCCGCGATCCCACCATGCTGCACTCGCCGGCGCTCGCCTGGTGAGCCTGCTTGCAGTGCTTGCACAACCTGCGGACCAAGCGCTGCGCGACGATGCCGATGATGTTGCCGGCGAGGACGTCCGGGACGATGCCGATGTCGAGAAGCCGGGGAATCGCGCCGGCCGCCGAATTGGTGTGGAGGGTCGAATAGACCTGGTGGCCCGTCATCGCCGCGCGGAACGCCATGGTGGCCGTGTCCTCGTCGCGAATCTCGCCGACCAGGATCACATCGGGGTCCTGCCGCATGAGAGAGCGGATGCCGTTGCCGAAATCCATCTTGGCGGCCTCGTTGATCGAGGTCTGCCTGATCAGGGTCATGGGATATTCGACCGGATCCTCCAGCGTCATGATGTTGAGGCCGTCGTTGTTGATGTGGTTGAGCACTGAGTAGAGCGTCGTGGTCTTGCCGCTGCCGGTCGGGCCGGTGACCAGGATGATGCCCTCGGGTCGCGCGATCATTTTCTTGAGAAGCTGAAGCTGGCCGGCTTCGAGCCCCAAGCCGTCGAGCGGAACGATCCCTTTCTGCCGGTCGAGAATGCGCAGCACGATGTTCTCGCCGTGCGTGGTCGCTTGCGAGGAGACGCGGAAATCGACCGCGCGGCCCGTGAGCATCAGCGAGATGCGCCCGTCCTGCGGGGCGCGTGTTTCGGCGATGTTCATTTTCGACATCACCTTGATTCGCACCGCCATGGCCGGCCAGTATGTCTTGTGGAGGGACCTTATCTGGCGCAGCACCCCATCGATGCGATAGCGGATGCGCAGGAAACTCTGCTCCGGCTCGAAGTGAATGTCGGAGGCGCCTCGCTCGACGGCGTCCGCAAGAAGCGCCGAAATGAGGCGCACTACCGGTTGCGAGTAAGCGTCGCCGGATGCCTGCAGGCTCTGGTAATCGATCTCGCCCGTTTCGATCTCGTGCAGGATGCCGTCGATCGAAAAATCGTGGCCGTAGTATTGGTCGATAGCCCGGCCGATCTCGCCTTCGCCCGCGAGCCGCATCTCAAGCGAAAACTCCCCCCGCAGCTGCGCCCGCACCTGGTCCAGGGCCACGATGTTGTTCGTGTCGGCGATCGCGACGATGAGCTTGCGTGCCTCGCGGTCGAGCGCGACCGGGAAGACGGTGTGTCGCTTGGAGAACTCGCGGGGCACGAGCTTCAGCGCCATCGAGTCGACGACGATCTGGGTGAGGTCCACGCTCTGCAGGCCGAGTTTTTCGGACAAGGCATCGCGCAGCGTCGCCTCGGACACGAAGCCCAGATTTACGAGGAGCTTCCCGACCGGTTGATGGGTCTTGAGCTGCTCGAGCAGCGCGATCCGGAGCTGATCCTCGGTGAGGATCCCCTGCGAAATCAAAATCTGCCCGATATGGCGCTTGGCCTGCGGGGAGATCGCTTGGGCGCTGAGGCGGGGGGAGTTCATCGAAAGGGCTATTTGCTCAGCTCCTGAACGCGCAGCCGCGCGTGAGCGGGGTTGAAGCTCGCCGCGCGCTTGTCGGTCAGAGCAAGGGCGCGCTGGTAAAACTCAAGCGCCAGTTTTCCCTGGTGCAGCTGATCGAGGCTGACGGCGAGATTGAAGGCGTAGTCGGCATTCTCCGGATCGACCGAGTGGGCTTTGAAATACGCCGCCTGCGCTTCGGACCAGCGCGACTGCTGCGCATACTGGTTGCCGAGGGAGAAATGCAGAAGCGCAGACTCAGGCTGGGTTGCGATGAGGCTCTTCAAGCGGCTTTCCGAAGCCACGGGGTCGAGCTGGCCGCGCAGGGTGATGAGGCTCGCCACTGCGTGGCTGTCGCGCGGATCGATTTCGAGCAGCTTGAGGTAACGCGCCTCGGCCGAGCTGAGCTGGCCGTTGCGCACGTCGATGGCCGCGAGGCCTAGCAGGGCGTCGCGGCTGGTCGGCTCGCGCGCGAGCGCCCGCTGATAGCCGTCGCGGGCTGCGGCGAGATCGTTCCTCTGGAACGCCTGGTAGGCCTGTTCGACCAGTGGATCGACGGCGAGCGTGGGGGCGTTGATCGCGATCGGCGCGAGCGCTTCGCCTGCCCGCGGCGAAATGGATCCGGTCGGATCCAAAGAGGATTCCGGCCGCAGCGCCGAAGGCCCCGAGGCAAGGGTTCCCGAGGCCGGTTGCGACCTCGGCCGCGGCGGACGCACGGGCTGTATCGGAGGGATCCCCGGAACTGCGGTGCGCGCCGGCGCCGGCGCGACGGCGTGCGGCGCTGGCGGAGGGGGCGTTGCGTCGGGCTGGGAAGGTGTCGCGACGGGGGCAGAGGCTGTGACGGGCGGAGCGGGCGTCGCGACCGGGCGGGCTTGCAATTCCGCCGGAGGGATAGCGTACTTCGGGCGCATTTGCCACCATACATAGCCACCGTAGCTCAATCCGACCAGGGCGAGCGCGCCCAAGGTGAGATAAAACGGCCGACGCGGGTTGTAGTCCATCTCCTTCACCTGAAAAAGCTGTTCCGCTCGGGTGCGCTCAGACGTACGTGCGAATTCGTTCGTCGAAGGGATCGGCTGCGCCGCAGGCTCGAACGCCGCCTCTTCCTGCGGCGAAAATTCTGGCCTTGCCGCGGTCGTCTCCGCGGCCTTCGTTTCCGAGGAGGGCAAATCGTCGGTGAGAATCTCCAGCGGCTGCGTGATGTCGGGCAGCCTCTCCCGGGTCATCACCGGCTTGGCCGGCTCCGGCGGCGCGGGCTGAGGCTCCGGAGAGGGCGCCTCCGCCCTGGCCATCTCCTTGGCGAGCTCGGCCTTTTTCAGCGCTTCGAGAAGCAGGCTCATCTCGAGAACTCGGGCAACCCCGCCTTGCCGGGATTGGGCCGCGTAATGAAGTCTTCACCTGGAATCATCGTTCGGAACGAGCGGAAGTCACCGTCGATGCTCGCGTCCTTCACCACGATGGGGCGTAGAAAAACGACGAGCTCGGTCTTGGTGTTGTTGCGGTTGCGCGAGCTGAACAGCGAACCGATGAACGGAATCGCGTTGATGATCGGAATCGTGTCCTCGATGTCGTTGACCGAATCCTCGATCAATCCGCCCAGCACGGCGATCTGGCCGCTGTTGACCTTGATCAGCGACTCCATTTCCCGCATGCGCAGTTGCGGGATCAGGTTCTGAGGCACGTTCGTCCCCGTAAAGATCGGATTCGGGTCCGGCACGAATTTCACCAGTCGTGTGGTGGTCGGCTTGACGTTCAACAGAATGGTGTCGTTGTCGCTGATCTGCGGGGTCACGTTCATCACGAACCCTACCGGCACCGTGACCGGGGTCGTGTTGGTGGCGGTCACGGCATTCGTGTTCAGATTTCCCGCAGCGAGGGTCACCTGAACATTGAAATAAACAATGTTGTCTACGACCCGCAAGAGCGCGGTCTGGTTGTTGAGGACCGAGAGCTTCGGGCTCGAAAGCACCCGCACGTTCCCAAAGGACTCGAGCAACTGCAGGACCCCGGCGATATTTCCCCTTGAGGCATTGACGGTAAGAATGTTGGGAAAGCCCGGCGAGCTGGGAAGCCCTGACACCGTTCTCGGGGAGTCCTGCGTCACCAAAAGCGAGGTCAACCCCCGAACGCGCAGGGCCGACCAATCGATCCCCTGTTGGTACTGGTTGTTCAGCAGCACTTCGGCGATCGTCGCTTCGATCAGCACCTGGCGTTTTGCGTTGGCGAGTACCTGATCGAGAAATTCCTGGATCTTTTCGTGCTGCCGCGAGGTCGCCCGGACGATGACGAGGCCCGCCTCGGCGTTGACGATCACCGCCGCCGCCTCCCGGAAGCTGATGTTGGGTGCGGTCACCTCCGGGGCAGCGGCTGTCCCCGGTGCCCCAGGCGGAACCGCCCGGGGCTGGAACGAGGGGCCCCCAGTCGGCAGAACCTTGTCCGTCTCGTGCAGGATGTCTTTGACGTTCTTTTCCAGCGTGGCCCAGAACTTGTTGTCGGAAGTGTTGCGAACGGTGGTGCTGGAGGTGTTGCCGCCGCCCGTCCCGCCCGCGGCCCCGCCTCCGCCGGCGGTCCCGCCGCCGGTCCCGATTTGCGAGGAGACGCCGACCGTCCCGATGGTGGTGCGCTCCATGTTGACGTAGTCGATCCGGTAGGTGTGCAGATACGGGGAGTCCGGCATCACGATCAGGTTCGGGCCGTCGAGTTCCCAGCGCATGTCGACCTGCTTGGAAATGCGGGACAGAAGCTGCGGCAAGGTCTGCTCGATCGCGTTGAGCGTGACCGTTCCGGTGATTCCCGGGTGAACGTCTATGTTCAGCCTGGCGTCGCGGGCGAGAGCGAAGAGCAGTTCCTGCACTTTGACACCGTTGACAACAACGCTGTAGGTCTCGGGCCGCGACGTGGGCTTGGGCGTCGGCAGGATCGTGGAGATTTGTACGGGGGCGGGTACGGTCCCGGACGGCGCCGGCTCTCCGGCGCGGAGGTGCGTGCCCGATTGCTCGATCGGCGCATGGGCGCACGCGCCCAGCACGAGCACAAAACCCGCCAGCGAAATGCGTCGCAAGGTCGCCTCCGATTCCCGCACTAACTTGCCCGGGTAGAATTTCCCGGACCAGTATAACAGTACCACGTAACAAACTGATTTAACAAACCAAAAGAACTCTTACGCCGCTCCCTTCAGAACTTCCGTGGCCGCACGAACCGGTGGCGATTGTTATTGGCTATTCTGGCTGCGCATTCTCCCCACGCTCCGGTAGTACGGATGGTACGCGGAAATCAGCGGCGGCAGCCCTTTTATGGCGGCCAGCGCTTGGTCCGGGGTCGCGTAGGATCCGTAAGCGACACGGTAGTGTTGCTGGCCGTCGATCTTTACGCTGTAGACGAAAAGCTCGCCGACCGGCAGCATCCTCGATGCTCGAAGCAAGAAGTCTTCCAGTTGCCCTAGTTCTTTTGAATTGACAGTGGCCAACTGGATTGCGTAGCGATCTCCAGGCGCGCTCCGGAGCCACTCCTGGGTTGCGGTAAAGCGTCCTCGGGCGAGTTCTCCTCGGTCGGGAGGCAGCGGCTGCGCGAGTGTCAAGGTTTTCGCGCTTCGCAGTGCCGACACGTCCGCGCTCGCGGACAGAGACAATCCCGAAACAAGGGGCATCGCCCCCTTGGCGGGCCGAGCGGGCGTTTCAGCCGCGGCGGTGCTCGCCGCGGCAGGCGGGGGGCCGGGCGCGATCTCTGACCGACCGGCCGAAAGCAGCACGTGTGTTCCCCATCCAAGCACAAGGCCCGCGGCGAGCGCAGCGGCGCCGATCCAGATCCTTTGCATTCCTGTCCGCACTCGATAAAACTCGGTGTCGCGCACGGCCCTTTTGGCCTCGGCCTGGGTCACGGCATGGGTGCCGGCTGCGAAGGCCGCAAGCAGGGCCTTGTCGGAAAGAATGTTGACTCGGCGCGTGAGACCCCGTGAGGCGTTTGCGATGAGCTTGATCGCTCCCGCATTGAAAACCTTGGGACCACGGTAGCCTGCGGCGCGCATGCGGAAGTCGACGTAGTTCTCGATGTCGCTGCGCACCAGCGGCTCCAGCTGAAAGCTTTGCGTGATGCGCTCCCTCAATTGCCGCATGCCGGCCGTGTCGAGGTGCTCGTCGAGCTCCGGCTGCCCAAACAGCACGATCTGCAGCAGCTTGTGACGGTTCGATTCCAGATTCGAAAGCAGGCGGATCTCCTCGAGCGTTTCATCGGGCATCGCGTGCGCTTCGTCGATCAACACCACCACCCGCCGCCCCTCGCCGAAGAGCCGGATGAGATGCTCCTGCAGCGCCCGCAGGACACGCGTCGTGCGGTCCTTTCCCAACTCGAGCTTCAGCTCGTCGCCGATTGCAAAGAGGATTTCGTCGCGCGACAGCGAGGGATTGGCGAGATAGATGGTTTCGACGGTCTGAGGTAGCCGCTCCATCAGGACGCGGCACAGCATCGTCTTGCCGCTGCCGACCTCGCCGGATACTTTCACGATGCCCTCGTCATGGGTAATCGCATAGAGCAGCGCTTCGAGCGTGGCGCCGCGGTTGGCGCCCTGAAAGAAGAAATCGGTGTGGGGGGTGATGCGAAAGGGCGGCTCTTTCAGCCCGAAATGGTCTAGGTACATCGAATCCCCTCCCGGAGCGGGCCGCCAGCCCTATTGTTGCTTTTGCGCCGATTCCATGCGGGAGTACAACGTCGTGCGGTTAATCCCGAGCATTTTGGCCGCCTGACTGACGTTGCCTCGCGTCAGCTTCATCGCCGCCTCGATGTAGCCTTGTTCCCAGGCCTTGAGCATCTGGTCGAGATTGAAGCTGCGCTCGCGCTGCAGGTGGCGCTGCGCCTGCTCGATGAGCGTCCCCGGATCCGACGGCAATCCGGGTCCCCCGTCGGCCCGCGCTTCCAGATCGAACTCGGGCTCGAGCTCCGCGAGGGACAGCTTCTGCCCGGCGTACTTCGTGGTCAGCCGGATCACGACGTTGCGCAGCTCGCGCACGTTGCCGGGAAAATGATAGTCGCGCCACGCCTTTTTCGCCGCATCGTCCAGCGCGAACGGCGCGAGCTTCGCCTGCTCCGAGTAGAATTTACGGTAGTGCTCGAGCAGCAGCGTGCGGTCCTCCTCCATCTCGCGCAGCGACGGCACCTCGATCGTGAACACCGACAGCCGGTGATACAGGTCGGCGCGGAAATTCCCCTTCCTGATTTCCTGGCGCAGGTCGCGATTGGTGGCGGCGATCACCCGGGAACGTGAGAAACGCTGCTGCGTCTCTCCGACGCGCTGGAACTCACCGTTCTCGAGCACGCGCAGAAGCTTGGCTTGCAGTTCGAGCGGCAGCTCGCCGATCTCATCGAGAAACAGCGTTCCGTCGCTCGCGTCTTCGAAATAGCCCGATTTGTTTTGCGTCGCGCCGGTGAAGGCGCCCTTGGTGTAGCCGAACAGCGTAGGCTCGACCAGGGTCGGCGCGATCGCCGCGCAGTTGAGCGCAAACCATGGCTTCACGCGCCTCCAAGAAAGGCGATGGAGCAGGTTCGCCACCACTTCCTTGCCGGTTCCCGATTCACCCTCGATGAGCGCCGGGAAGGGCGAGTCGGCGTATTGGCTGATTTGGCTTTTCAGCTTTTGCAGTGCGGGGCTCTTGCCGATCAACGGATCGGCCTCGACGATCCCTTCCCCCGAGATTTCAGCCGCGCGAAACTGCAGGGCGTGCAGCAGGATCTTTTTGAGATTCTCCGGATCGCAGGGCTTGGCTACGAACTCGGCGGCGCCGAGCGTGCGCGCGTGCCTCGCGTTGGCAGCGTCGTTCTGGCCCGATAGCACCAGGATCTTCATTGCCGGAGAATGCGCGAGCAAGTCGCTGATCAGCTGGAAGCCCTCGTCGGGCCGGTGAGGCATGGGGGGTAGCCCGAGATCGACCAGCGCGAGCTGCGGCGCCTCGTCGAGCTGCCTCAGTAGACTCACCGCATGTTGGCGCGAATCGCTCACGATGACCTCGAAGTCCTTTCCGAGGGCGTAGGACAGGGTCTCGGTGATGAGCGGATCGTCGTCGACGATCAGAAGGCTGGGACGGGAATCTTCAGGCATGGGTTTCGATGCATTTCAGGAAGGCGCGCTCCAGCGACGATTCCCCGTGGCGCTCGCACAATCCGCGAGGCGCGCCGGTATAAGCGAGAGTTCCCCGGTGGAGGACGGTCATATCGTCGCAAACCTCCTCGATGTCTGCGAGCGAATGCGAGGTGAAAAGCAAGGTTCGCCCCTCCGAAATGAGCTTCAGGATCAGTTCTTTCGCGCAGGCGCGCGCCTTGGGGTCCAGGCCGCTCATCGGTTCGTCCAGGACGTAGAGATCGCGCTCCGAAAGAAAGCAGGCGGCGAGCCCCAGCTTCTGGGTCATGCCCTTGGAATAGGTGCGCACCGGCTTGTCGAGGGCGGCGACGTCCAGGTCGAGCGAGGCGAACATCGCGCGGACGCGTACCTCTTCGTATCGGCGTTCGAACAGCCGCAGCATCATCGCTATGAACTCGCGACCGGTAAGAAAATACGGAGCGATGAACCGCTCGGGCAGAAACGCGAGCCGGGCGCGCGCCTGCGGGCGGCGATGCGCGACGCCGTGGACTTCGATCGAGCCCGAGTCGAGTTCGCAAAAGTCGAGCAGGCACTTGATCAATGTGGTCTTGCCGGCGCCGTTTACACCGGCCAAGCCCAAGCATTTGCCCGAGGGAACATCGAGATCGATCCTGCGCAGCACTTCGGCGCGGCCGAAGCTCTTGCTCACTCCGAGGAATCGAACCAACGGCTCGGGCATAAGGCAGCCCTTCGTGGGGAGGCGTCGATGATAGCGCAAAGACGCAGCCCTTTCACGGTGGATCTGCGGATGCCGCACACGGGCGATGGATTGCGATCCGAATTGTCGCCCCGCACTTTTCTAGTGCTAGAATTCGCCCTTTGCGTATTCCAAGCGGGACACCGTGGCGACAAGCAATCTCGTCGAGGTCGACAACGTCACGTTCGGCTACGACGAGCGCCGGGTTCTGAAGGACATCAACCTCGTCGTTCCTCAAGGCAAGGTGGTCGCCTTCATGGGCTTGTCAGGGTGCGGGAAAACGACGCTTCTTCGTCTGATCGGCGGGGCGCTTTTCCCCGACCGGGGCGAAATTCGCGTTGCCGACCGCGTCGTAAACAAGCTCGGCGATGCCGAGCTTTTTGCGCTGCGACGCAAGATGGGCATGCTGTTCCAGTTCGGAGCCCTGTTTACCGATATGTCCTCGTTCGACAACGTCGCGTTCCAGATGCGCGAGCACACGAGCCTGCCCGAATCGATCATTCGCGACCTCGCGCTCATGAAGCTGGAGGCGGTGGGCTTGCGCGGCGCGGCCGAACTCATGCCTTCGGAACTATCAGGCGGCATGGCGCGGCGAGTGGCGCTGGCGCGCTCGATCGCGCTCGACCCGATGCTCATGATGTACGACGAACCCTTCACGGGGCTTGACCCGATTTCGCTCGGCGTCATCGGACAGCTGATCCGGCGGCTCAACGACTCGCTCGGTGCGACCTCGATCGTCGTAACCCACGACGTGGCCGAAGCGCTCGAACTGGTCGATTACGTCTACTACATGTCCGCGGGAAAGGTCGAATTTCAAGGCACGCCCGACGAAGTGCGCGCGGCGGGACTTTCGTCGCTTCGGCAGTTCGTCTACGGCGAACCCGACGGGCCGGTGCCTTTCCACTATCCGGCGCCGGACTACCGGCAGGATCTGCTCGCGCAATGACCGGGCGCATCGCGGAGCTCCTGCGTGCGCTTGGCGCGCGCATCGTCAACAACTGGATCTGGCGTCTCGGGTTCGCGTGTCGCTTCCTGTGGTTCACGCTCAAGGAGTCGGGGGCGAGCTTTCGGCGCTTCCATCTTACGATTCGTGAAATTTATTTCACGGGGGTGCTGTCGCTCATCATCATTCTCGTGTCGGGGTTGTTCGTCGGGATGGTCCTGGGTCTGCAGGGTTACGACACGCTGGTGCGGTACGGCTCCTCCGAGGCGCTCGGGGTGCTCGTAAGCCTGTCTTTGGTTCGGGAGCTCGGGCCCGTCGTCGCGGGACTGCTCTTTGCCAGCCGGGCCGGGAGCGCGATCACTGCGGAGATCGGCCTGATGAAGGCGACCGAGCAGCTCTCGGCGATGGAGATGATGGCGGTCGACCCCATCGCGCGCGTGGTCGCGCCGCGCTTTTGGGCGGGGGTGATTTCCATGCCTCTGCTCGCGGCGCTATTTTCAGCGATGGGAGTGTTCGGGGGTTACCTCGTCGGCGTGCGGCTGATCGGCGTCGATGAAGGCTCGTTCTGGTCGCAGATGCAGGCGGCGGTGGATTTTCGCGAGGACGTCTTGAACGGAGTAATCAAGAGCCTGGTTTTCGGCGTAGCGGTGACCTGGATCGCGGTCTACGAAGGGTACGACGCGCCGCCGACTGCCGAGGGCGTGTCGGGTGCGACCACGCGCACGGTAGTCACTTCGTCGCTCGCGATCCTCGCGCTCGACTTCGTACTGACGGCACTGATGTTCAGAGGACACTAAGTCATGATGACGCGCAAAGAGTTGGACCTGTGGGTCGGGATCTTCGCGGTGATCGGCATCGGGGCGATGCTGTTCCTGTCGCTGAAGGTGGCGAACCTCGCTTCTTTTTCGGCAGCGGATTCGTATCAGATCAGCGCCAAGTTCGACAACATCGGCGGACTCAAGGTCCGCGCACCGGTGAAAAGCGCGGGTGTGGTCGTCGGCCGGGTCGGCGAGATCCGTTTCGACAACGAGAGCTTCGAGGCCGTGGTGGCGCTGAACATCGACGGCCGCTATCAGTTTCCCAAGGACAGCTCCGCGAAGATCCTGACTTCGGGACTGCTCGGGGAGCAGTACATCGGGCTGTCGCCCGGGGGCGACACAGTCAACCTGAAAAGCGGCGATACCTTGAAACTCACGCAGTCCGCGGTGGTTCTGGAGAATTTGATCGGTCAGTTCCTGTACAATAAAGCCGCCGAGGGGGACGGCAAAAAGTAAGGATTGGAAGCCGATCGCATGGCAAAGGCCAAAAGGCTGTGCGCGGCGCTGCTCCTCGCCTGGACGCTGGCGGGCTGCGCCACTTCGGGGGGCAATCCGGCGGACCCTCTCGAGCCGCTCAACCGGGTGGTGTTCAGCTTCAACGATACCGCGGACAGGGCGCTGATCAAGCCGGTGGCGAGAGCCTACCGCGCCGTGCTGCCGGGAATCGTCCGCACCGGTGTTTCCAATTTCTTTTCCAACCTCGAGGACATCTGGATTTCGGTGAACGATGTGCTGCAAGGCAAGTTCCAGCAAGGGGTCGAGGATTTCACTCGGGTCCTTTTCAATTCGACGTTCGGCGTCGCCGGTCTTTTCGACTTCGCGTCCGACGTTGGATTGCAAAAGCACAACGAGGATTTCGGCCAGACCTTGGGCTGGTGGGGCGTGGGCAGCGGTGCATATCTGGTTCTCCCGATCCTGGGTCCCTCCACGATCCGCGACGGTTTCGGCCTGTTGCTGGACACGCGGGCCGATCTCGTGTTCTATATCGACGGAGTTCCCGTGCACAACTCGCTCTACGGGACGCGCGCGATCGGCAATCGCGCCAACCTCCTCGATGCTTCCAGCGTCATCGATCAGGCGGCGCTCGACAAATACGCGTTCGTGCGTGATGCCTGGCTGCAGCGCCGCCGCAACCTCGTCTATGACGGTAATCCACCGCGCGAGCGTGAGGAACCGGATGATGAACCCACCAAGTAATCGGATCGCATCGCCATGAAAATCTCTTTCTACTTGCTCTTTGCGCTGCTGGTCCCCGCCGCGCAGGCCCAGCAGCTTGCGCCCGACGTCCTGGTGAAATCGATCACCGAGGAGGTCGTAGCGATCCTCAAGCAGGACAAGGACATTCAAGCGGGCGATTCGAAAAAGGCCGCCGATCTGATCGAGACGAAGATCGTCCCGCATTTCGACTTTATCCGAATGACCCGAATCGCCATGGGGCGCAACTGGCGGATCGCGTCACCCGAGCAGCAAAAGGAGCTCGCAGGCGAATTCAAAACGCTCCTGGTTCGGACCTATTCGACGGCACTCTCCAATTACCGCGACCAGCAGATCGATTACAAGCCCCTGCGCGCCAAGCCGGAGGATAGCGAGGTCACCGTGAGATCCGACGTGAAACAATCGGGGTCATCCCAGCCGGTTTCCATCGACTACGAGATGGAAAAGACTTCCAACGGGTGGAAAGTGTACGACGTGAAGGTGGGCGGGGTGAGCCTGGTCACGACCTACCGCGACACTTTCGCGAGCGAGGTTCGCGACCACGGCGTGGACGGCCTGATCAAATCGCTCACGGCGAAAAACCGCCAGCCCGAGCGCTCGAAAGCAGGCAAGACGTGATCCGGCGCGAGGGCGACTCGCTCATCCTCGAAGGCCCGGTGACGCTGAATACCGTACCGGGGCTGGTCGGACCGGCGGAGGAACATCTGCTGCAGGGCGCGCGCGTGGTCGATTTCCGCAACGTGACCGAAGTCGATTCCGCCGCGGTCGCCCTTGCCCTGGAATGGTTGCGTCGGGCCGCAGAAGGGAAGACCGGGCTGCGCCTCGCCAACCTACCCGCTGCGATGCAGAACCTCGCCAAGCTCTACGGAGTGTCCGAGCTGCTTCAATCGGCTTCGAGCTGATCGTTCGCGCAGGGCGACCCACCGGCATGCCTGCCGCGATCGAAGTCCGCGACGTCCACAAGCGCTTCGGCGAGCTGCAGGCGCTCTCGGGGATCGATCTCGAGATCCCGCAGGGAGAGTTCTTCGGCTTGCTCGGACCCAACGGAGCGGGCAAGACCACCCTGATCAGCGTACTTGCGGGTCTCGCGCACGCCGATCGGGGTACGGCGCGGGTGATGGGGCACGATGTGCGAGCCGACTATCGCGCCGCGCGCCGTTGCCTGGGGGTCGTTCCCCAGGAACTGGTATTCGATCCATTCTTCACCGTACGCGAGACCTTGCGCATCCAATCGGGTTATTTCGGAGTGCGCGACAACGGCGCCTGGATCGAAGAGGTGATGCAGCACCTCGACCTCGCTTCCAAGGCCGAGGTCAACATGCGCGCGCTCTCGGGCGGGATGAAGCGGCGGGTGCTCGTCGCGCAGGCCCTGGTGCACAAGCCGCCCGTGATCGTGCTCGACGAGCCGACCGCGGGCGTCGACGTCGAGCTTCGCCGTGCGCTGTGGCAGTTCATCCGCAGGCTCAACCGGGACGGCCACACCATCGTCCTCACCACGCACTACCTGGAGGAAGCCGAGGCGCTTTGCGAGCGCATCGCGATGCTGAAACAGGGACGCGTCGTCGCGCTCGATTCCACGGCCAACCTGCTCAAGCGCGTGCACCCCCTGTTTCTTCGGCTGCGTTTGAGCGGCGAACTCCCTGCCGAACTCCGCCCGCTTGAGCACGGCAGCACCGTGGAAGCCCATATCCTGCGATTGAAGGGCTACGAGGACGTCGAGCGGACCCTCGCGTGCATTCGCAAGGCCGGCTGCCGCATCGAGGAAATGGAGCTGATGCAGCCCGATCTCGAAGACGCCTTCGTCGACGTGATGCAACGATCGTGAGCGGATTTCCCACGCTGTTCCACAAGGAAGTACTGCGCTTCTGGAAGGTCAGCACCCAGACGATCGGCGCGCCGGTGCTGACCGCGGTCCTTTTCCTGTTCATCTTCAGCCACGTCATCGAAGGCCGGACGCGGATGTACGACGCCGTTCCGTACGCGGCGTTCCTGGTTCCGGGCCTGGTGATGATGTCGGCGCTGCAGAATGCGTTTGCCAACAGCTCGTCGTCGCTCGTCCAGTCCAAGATGACGGGCAATATCATCTTCGTGCTGCTGCCGCCGCTCGCCTACTGGGAGTTCTTCAGCGCCTATGTGCTGGCCGCAGTCGTGCGCGGGATGCTCGTCGGCGCGGCCGTGCTCCTGGTGACGTTGCCTTTCGTCGAGATCGAATTTCGCCATCCGCTGTGGATCCTCGCGTTCGCCTTCTGCGGAAGCGCCATCCTGGGATCGCTCGGGATGATCGCCGGAATCTGGTCCGAGAAAATCGACCAGGTCGCGGCCTTCCAGAACTTCTTCGTCATGCCTCTCACCTTTCTCTCGGGGGTGTTCTACTCGATCCATTCGCTCCCCGCTTTCTGGCAAGAGCTCTCGCATTTCAATCCGTTTTTCTACATGATTGACGGATTCCGCTACGGTTTCTTCGGCGTCTCGGACGTCGACCCGTTTCGGAGTCTGGCCGTCGTGACCGTTTTTCTGGGTGCAGTTTCCGGAGGAGCGCTCGCGATGCTCAAGAGCGGTTACAGGTTGAGGCATTGACATGGTGACACCGGAGCAGGTTCAAAACTATATCGAGAAGGGGCTGCAGGGCAGCGAAGTACGCGTCGTGGGCGACGGAGAGCATTTCGAGGCGCTCATCGTGAGCGAAGCGTTCCGCGGCAAGAGCCGCGTGCAGCGCCATCAGCTCGTCTATGCGGCGCTCGGGGAGCGCATGCGCGGGGAGATTCATGCGCTGTCGATGCGCACGCTCACTCCCGAAGAGGCGGCGAATGGATAAGCTCATCATCCAGGGAGGCGTGCCGCTCTCGGGCGAGATCCGCGTTTCGGGCGCGAAAAATGCGGCGCTCCCGCTGATGTGCGCGGGGTTGCTCACGAGCGAGCAGCTCACGCTCTCCAACGTGCCGCACCTGAGGGACGTGAGCACCATGCTTCGGCTGCTCGCGCAGATGGGGGTGGAAGTCTCCCTCGATGACCGCTTGGGCCTGTCCCTCAAGGCGGAGCGTCTGTCCGACCCGCTCGCCCCCTACGACCTGGTGAAGACCATGCGCGCTTCGATCCTCGTCCTCGGGCCGCTCCTCGCTCGCTGCGGCGAGGCTCGGGTGTCGCTCCCCGGAGGGTGCGCAATCGGGATGCGCCCGGTGGACTTGCACGTCAAAGGACTCGAAGCGCTCGGAGCCGCGATCTCGGTCGAGCAAGGTTACATCTCGGCGAAAGCAAAACGGCTGAAAGCCGCCCGCATCCTGATGGATCTCGTGACCGTCACCGGCACCGAGAATCTCATGATGGCTGCGTGCCTTGCCGAGGGCACGACCACGCTCGAGAATGCCGCGCGCGAGCCCGAAGTGGTGGACCTTGCCCAATGTCTCTCGGCGATGGGCGCGCGAATCAAAGGTGCGGGAACCGACGTGATCACGATCGAAGGCGTTGCGCGGCTGCATGGGGCCCAGCACCGCATCATGCCCGACCGCATCGAAACCGGAACCTTCCTCGCGGCGGCTGCGGCGACCGGCGGCCGCGTCACGCTTCACGGCACCGACGGCGGCATCCTCGATGCGGTGCTCGAAAAGCTGCGCGAGGCGGGCGCTGAGCTGCAGACGGGGAACGGAACCATCTCGCTCGCCATGCGGGGGAGGCCCAGGGGGGTCAATGTCCGGACCGCTCCCTACCCGGCGTTCCCGACCGACATGCAGGCACAGCTGATGGCGCTGGACGCGATCGCGGAAGGCACCGCCGTCATCACCGAGACCATTTTCGAGAACCGGTTCATGCATGCCCTGGAAATGCAGCGTCTCGGCGCCGACATCGAGATCTCGGGAAATGCGGCGATCGTGCGCGGCGTATCGAAGCTGCAGGGCGCGACCGTCATGGCAACTGACCTGCGCGCCTCAGCGAGCCTCGTCGTCGCGGGTCTGGTCGCCGAGGGCGAAACGACAGTCGATCGGATCTATCACCTCGATCGCGGCTACGAGTGCATCGAGGAGAAGCTCGCGCAGCTCGGCGCGCGCATCAAACGGGTTCATTGAGCTGCGGAGAGCGCCCAGCGCTGAACCGTTCCAGGAATTTCGGAACATCATGAAAAATAAGGATTTCCTTCGCGGCCTTCGCCGTCTTTGCTGTAAAATCTTTTTTTGGCCGATCCCACCGTGATCACGCTCGCGCTCTCCAAAGGCAGGATCTTCGATGAAACGCTTCCGCTGCTTGCCGCAGCGGGCATTCGAGCCCTCGACAATCCCGACAGCTCGCGCAAGCTCATCCTGCGCACGAGCCGCCGCGACCTGCGGCTGCTCATCGTTCGCGCGGCCGATGTTCCGACTTACGTCCAGTACGGCGCGTCGGAGCTCGGCATCGCCGGAAAAGACGTGCTGCTCGAGCACGGCGGCGAGGGGCTGTACCAGCCTCTCGACTTGGGCATCGCATCGTGCCGCATGGTGGTCGCGGTTCCCGAGGGCTTCGATTATGCGGGTGCCGTGCGCCAGGGCGCGCGTTTGCGCGTGGCGACCAAGTACATGCAGACCGCTCGCGAGCACTTCGCAGCCAAGGGCGTGCACGTCGATCTGATCAGGCTCTACGGCTCGATGGAGCTCGCGCCGCTCGTGGGCCTCGCCGACGCGATCGTCGATCTGGTTTCCAGCGGCGATACGCTGCGCGCCAACCGCCTGCGCGCGGTCGAGGAGATCCAACCGATCAGCGCCCGCCTCATCATCAACCAGGCGGCGCTCAAGCTCAGGCGCGACGCCATCCAGCCGCTCCTCGACCAGTTCACGAAAGCCGCGGGAAAGCATGCTTGAGATCGCCCGGCTTTCGACGACGGAAGCTGATTTCGACGCGCGTCTCAGGGCGCTGACTTCATTCGACGCCACGTTCGGCGAAGAAGTCGAAGGCAAGGTCACGGAGATTTGCGAAAGCGTGCGTAAGCGTGGCGACGCCGCGGTGCTCGAATACACCGAACGCTTCGACCAGGTGAAAGCGACGCGGGTCGCCGAACTCGAATTGCCTCGCGCCCCGCTCGAAAAAGCCCGCGCGGGGCTAGTGCGCGCGGAGCGCGAAGCGCTGGAACAGGCCGCGGCGCGCATCCGCAACTACCACAAACGACAGCTCGCGAAGTCGTGGCAGTTCACCGAAACCGACGGCACGACGCTCGGCCAGCAGGTGACGCCGCTCGACCGTGTCGGGCTGTACGTCCCCGGCGGTCTGGCGGCTTATCCCTCGTCGGTCCTGATGAACGCCGTCCCGGCCAAGATCGCTGGCGTCCGCGAGCTCATCATGTGCGTGCCCACACCGCGCGGCGAGCGCAATCCGCTCGTTCTCGCGGCGGCTGCGATCGCCGGCGTCGACCGCGTGTTCGCGATCGGCGGCGCTCAGGCGATCGCCGCGCTTGCCTACGGAACTGAGACCATCCCGCAAGTGGACAAGATCGTGGGTCCGGGCAACGCCTATGTGACGGCGGCTAAGCGCCGCGTATTCGGCACGGTCGGCATCGACATGATTTCCGGTCCGACCGAGATTCTGGTGATCTGCGACGGCCTGACCGATCCGGACTGGATCGCAATGGACTTGTTTTCCCAAGCTGAGCACCATGAGACTTCGCAAGCCATCCTGATTTCCCCTGATGGAGCCTTCATCGGGAAGGTGAAGGAAAGCATTGACCGTTTGATCAAGGACATGTCGCGCCAGAAAATCATCGGAGATTCATTGCGCCGCCGCGGAGCACTGATTGAAGTAAAAAACCTGGACGAAGCGTGCGAGATCGCCAATCGGATCGCCCCGGAACACCTGGAGCTCTCGGTGGCGAGTCCCAAGAAATGGCTGAAAAAAATCCGCCACGCCGGCGCGATTTTCCTGGGGCGCTACTCCTCCGAGGCGCTCGGCGACTACTGCGCCGGCCCCAATCACGTGCTGCCGACTTCGCGCACGGCGAGATTCTCCTCGCCGCTCGGCGTATACGATTTCCAGAAGCGCTCGAGCATCATCGACGTATCGCGCAAAGGCGCCCAAAAACTCGGGCATCTCGCCATGACGCTCGCGAACGGCGAAGGATTTCAAGCGCACGCGCGCTCGGCGGAGCTCAGATTGGGAAAGACACTCAAGGGCAAGCCGTGAGCGCCGGGCCGGAAAGGATCATCCGCGACGATATTCGGGCGCTCGCCGCCTATCACGTCCAAACGGCGCAAGGAATGGTGAAGCTCGATTCGATGGAAAACCCGTATCGGCTGCCGGAGACCCTGCGCCGCGAGATCGGCGAACTGGTGGCAAACGCCGAGGTCAATCGCTACCCCGATCCGACCGCCCCCGCTTTGATGAAGCGCCTGCGCGACGTGATGGGGATTGGGCCGGAGTACGGCGTCCTGCTCGGCAACGGCTCGGACGAAATCATTCACATCATCACGCAATGCGTCGCACGCCCGGGAGCCGTGGTGCTCGCGCCTCGGCCCTGCTTCTTCATGTTCAGCCAGTATGCGCAGTTCGCTGGCTTGCCCTATATCGGCGTGCTCCTCAAGCCCGATTTCACGCTCGATACCGCCTCTTTTTTGCGCGCCTTGGCCGAACACCAGCCCGCGGTGGTCTTCATCGACTACCCGAACAATCCGTCGGGAAAGCTGTTCTCGGAGGAGGCCATTGCGCAGATCGTCGCCGCGGCCCCGGGGCTGGTGGTGATCGACGAGGCCTACAACCCCTTCGCGCGCAAGACATTCATGACGCGGCTGGCGGAATTTCCGAATCTCGTGGTCATGCGCACTCTATCGAAGCTCGGGCTCGCCGGCATCCGGCTCGGCTACGCGGTGGGGAGGCCGGAGTGGATCCGCGAATTCGACAAAGTACGCCCTCCCTACAACGTCAACACGCTGACCCACTTGGTCGCCGAGCGCGTTCTCGCGCACTATGACGTGCTCGAAGCGCAGGCGCGGAGCATCAACGCGGAGCGCGAGCGGCTTGACGGTGAGCTGCGCAAGTTGCCCGGGATAACGGTTTTTCGGAGCGACGCGAATTTCATCCTGGTCCGCGTGCCGGACGCCGCCACCGTATTCGAAGGCATGCGGCGCCGCGGCGTGCTGATCAAGAACCTGCATACCGGCGTGCCGCTCCTCGACGGTTGCGTCCGCCTCACCATCGGCACGCCCGAAGAGAATCGGCGGTGTCTTGCCGCGTTTGCGCAAGCGCTCGCCGAACGCTGATTTCGTGTAGGCTATCGCGCTCAAGCTCACCGCAATGCCCACGCGCGCCGCAACCGCCGACCGCAAGACCACCGAGACGCAGATCGCCCTTTCGGTCGATGTCGACGGCAGCGGACGGGCGACCCTCGCCACCGGCATTCCGTTTCTCGATCACATGCTCGACCAGGTCGCGCGCCACGGGATGCTCGATCTCGATATTCGGGCGAAGGGCGACCTGCAAATCGACCCCCACCACACGGTCGAGGACATCGGGATCACGCTGGGCCAGGCAGTGGCGCGTGCCGTCGGCGACAAGAAAGGCATTCGGCGTTACGGGCATGCCTATGTACCGCTCGACGAGGCGCTGTCGCGCGTCGTGATCGATTTCTCCGGGCGGCCCGGACTCGAGTACCACGTCCAGTTCAAGCGCGCGCTGATCGGCGAGTTCGACGTCGATCTGGTGCACGAATTCTTTCAGGGGTTCGCCAACCACGCGCAAGTGACGCTGCATATCGACAACCTGCGCGGGGACAACGCGCATCACCAGTGCGAAACGATGTTCAAGGCGTTCGCGCGGGCTCTGCGCATGGCGCTGGAGCCGGATCCGCGCGCCGCAGGCACCGTCCCCTCCACGAAGGGCACGCTGTAGGCTCTTTTCCGACTGACCCTGCAATGCGCGTCGCGGTTGTCGATTACGGCATGGGTAATCTCCATTCGGTTTCCAAAGCGGTGGAACATGTCGCGCCCCACGCTAGGGTCGAGGTGACTTCCGATCCGGCGCGCGTGGCGGGCGCCGACCGCGTCGTATTTCCGGGCCAGGGCGCGATGCCGGATTGCATGCGCGAGATGGAGGCGCGCGGATTGCGTCCGGCGGTCCTCGACGCCGCCCGCAGCCGGCCGTTTCTGGGAATCTGCATCGGGCTCCAGATGCTCTTCGAGCGCAGCGACGAAGGCGGCGTGGCCGGACTCGCGCTCCTCCCGGGGGCCGTGCGTTCGTTTCCCGCGGAGGCCATGGTCGACCCGGAAGGACGCAAGCTCAAGGTCCCTCACATCGGCTGGAACCGCGTGAAACAAACCGCGGCGCACGCCCTGTGGGCCGGCATCGAGGACGGCAGCCGCTTCTATTTCGTCCACAGCTACTTTCCGCAGACGGGGGAGGCGGCGCTGGTACGGGGCACCACCGACTACGGCGTCCCCTTTACCTGCGCCGTGGCACGGGATAATATTTTTGCGGTACAGTTCCACCCGGAAAAAAGCGATATTGCGGGCCTGCGGCTGCTCGCCAACTTCCTCAACTGGAATCCCTGAAACTTCCCATCGGCGGACCCGGGTGCCCGAGGCTCTGCGTTTTTCTCCAACTCAATGCTGATCATTCCGGCGATTGACATCAAGGACGGACGCTGCGTCCGCCTGAAGCAGGGAAAGATGAGCGAGGCCACGGTGTACTCGGAAGATCCCGCCATGGTGGCCAAGCATTGGAAGGCCGAAGGCGCGCGCCGGCTGCACCTCGTCGATCTAAACGGCGCGGCGGCCGGCAAGCCCAAGAACGAGAGCGTCATCCGCGCGATCCTGCAGGCGCTCGGGGATTCCCCGCCCGTGCAGCTGGGCGGGGGTATCCGCGACCTTGACACGATCGAGCACTATCTCGATCTCGGGGTCGGCTACATCATCATCGGGACGGCGGCGGTGAAAAACCCAGGATTCCTGCAGGACGCGTGCACGGCTTTTTCCGGGCATATCATCGTTGCGCTCGACGCCAAGGACGGCAAAGTCGCCGTCGAAGGCTGGTCCAAGATGACCGGGCACGACGTGGTGGACCTCGCGAAGAAATTCCAGGACTACGGCGTCGAGGCGATCATCTACACCGATATCGGCCGCGACGGCATGCTGACCGGGGTGAACGTCGACGCGACGCTGAAGCTCGCGAGGGAGTTGCGCGTCCCGGTGATCGCGAGCGGCGGCCTGACCAGCGTCGAGGACATCAAGGCGCTGTGCAAAATCGAATCCGAAGGCATCAACGGCGTCATTACCGGGCGTGCAATCTATCAGGGCAGGCTCGATTTCAAGAAGGCCCAGGCCGAAGCGGACAAACTGGGAAAGGGCAAGGGGAAGACGTAGGATTGAGGAATGAGGGAACTTTCCCTCGGCTTGCGGTGATCTTTCCAGATCTCGATCCTGAACCATGCTCGCCAAGCGCGTCATTCCCTGTCTCGACGTCGATCGCGGGCGCGTCGTCAAAGGCATCAACTTCGTCGGCCTGCGCGACGCGGGCGACCCGGTCGAGATCGCGCGGCGCTACAACGAGCAGGGCGCGGACGAGCTGACGTTCCTCGACATCACCGCGAGCTCTGAGGAGCGCGATCTGATCCTGCACGTCGTCGAGGAGGTCGCGGCGCAGGTGTTCATTCCCCTCACCGTCGGGGGCGGCGTGCGCAAGGTGGAGGACGTGAGGCGCCTGCTCAACGCAGGGGCGGACAAGGTCTCCATCAACACCGCCGCGGTCCAGAACCCGCAGCTGGTCGCCGATGCCGCCGGTCGCTACGGCGCCCAGTGCATCGTGGTCGCCATCGACGCCAAACAGACGGACCCTGGCGCGAGTCCCGGGATTCGCTGGGGGGTGTTTACCCATGGTGGACGCCGTCCGTCCGGATTGGACGCCGTCGAATGGGCGCGTAAAATGCAAGAGTTGGGCGCGGGGGAAATCCTGCTCACGAGCATGGACCGCGACGGTACCCGCGAAGGCTTCGATCTCGCGCTCACGCGCGCCGTCGCCGAGGCGGTGGATGTCCCGGTGATCGCGAGCGGCGGTGTCGGCAAGCTCGATCATCTCGCAGAGGGCGTGCTGGAGGGCCGCGCCGACGCGGTTCTCGCTGCAAGCGTTTTTCATTTCGGCGAATTCACCGTACGCGAGGCGAAGCAGCACATGGCGAAGCGCGGAATCGAGGTGAGGCTTTGAAGCGGCGGATCAAATGGGCGAAGACTGGCTGGACAAGGTGAAATGGGACGAGAACGGCTTGGTGCCCGCAATCGCCCAGGAGGTGTCGACGAACAAGGTGTTGACGCTCGCCTGGATGAACCGAGAGTCGCTCGCCAAGACGGCGGCGACGGGTGAAGCGCACTACTGGTCGCGCTCCCGAAAGCGGTTGTGGAAAAAAGGCGAGCAGTCCGGAAACGTGCAGACCGTGTGCGAGATCCGGCTCGACTGCGACGAGGACGTGGTGCTGCTCAGGGTGGAACAAGGCGGCGGAATCGCCTGCCACACCGGAAGACACAGCTGCTTTTTCCAGAAGCTCGACAACGGGAGCTGGGTGACGGTGGAGCCGGTCATCAAGGACCCCAAGGAAATATACGGACGATGAGCGACATACTCGAACGACTGGCGGACACGATCGAGTCGCGCAAGGCTGGCGACCCGGAAAAGTCCTACGTGTCGCGGCTGTTGGCGCGCGGACCCGACGCGATCCTGAAAAAAGTCGGCGAAGAAGCGACCGAGGCGGTGATGGCGGCCAAGGACGGTGACCGGCTGCGTATCGTCGGCGAAACGGCCGATCTGTGGTTTCATTGCCTGATCATGCTCGCGCAGTACGGTTTGCGGCCCGCCGACGTGCTCGCCGAGCTGCGTCGCCGTGAGGGCATCTCCGGGATCGACGAAAAGGCCGCGCGCACCGACAAGCGGCGTGCAAAGGCGGAGCGCAAATAGGGATGGACGCGGAAAACTGCGTCTTCTGCAAAATCGTCCGGGGAGAAATCCCCAGCCGGAAAATGTACGAAGATGCCGAAATCTTCGCCTTCCATGATATCCATCCGCTCGCCCCGGTTCACTTCATGATCGTCCCCAAGGAACACATCGATTCGCTCGCGGATTGCGACATGAGCCACCAGGCGGTGCTGGGCAAGATCCTCGCCATGGCGCCGCGCTTGGCACGCGAGCAGGGATCGACCGACGGTTTTCGCGTCATCATAAACACCGGACGTGTGGGCCGGCAGGAGGTGTATCATTTACACGTCCATGTCATCGGCGGCCCGGAAGCCTTGGGCCCGATGCTGAAACGCACGAAAGGGTAAGCCATGGGTACCTGGAGCATTTGGCACTGGCTGGTGGTGCTGTTGATCGTTCTGCTCGTTTTCGGCACGAAAAAACTCCGTAATATCGGCGCCGACCTGGGCGGGGCGGTACGCGGATTCAAGGACGGCATGAAATCCTCCGAGGACAAGCCTGCCGAGAGCGGGGCTGCGCCCCAGGTGACGGGCCACACCATCGAGGGCGAGGTCAAGGAGAGAGCGAAGACCTGAGGGTCTTCGCGCGCATGCGGATGCCGGGAGCGGTCCCGGCTTCTTTTTTGAACGGTTCGTTCATCCCCCGTGTTTGACGTCGGGTTCTCCGAACTGATGGTGATCGCCGTCGTGGCGCTCATCGTCATCGGGCCGGAGCGGCTGCCGCGCGTGGCGCGCACCATGGGCCATTTGTTCGGCCGGCTGCAGCGCTACGTCAACGACGTCAAGGCCGACATCAGCCGCGAGATGGAGCTGGAGGAGCTGCGCAAGTTCAGGAGCACGGTCGAGGACGCCGCGCGCGGCTTCGAGAGCACGGTCAATACGACGGTCAGCTCGGTTCAAAGCGAGGTGGCGAAAACCGAGAGCGAGCTGAGTGCGACGGTGAGCTCGGTTGAGAGCGAGGTGGCGAAAACCGAAAGCGAGCTGAGTGCGCTGGTGCCGCTCGGGGAGCCGCCGCAGACCTCGCCCGAGGCCGCTGGGCCCGGACCCATCGGCGAACGCGGCGCGACGCCGCAGCTCGAGCCGGGACTGGAATCGAAGAGCGGCCCGGCAGCGCCACAACAGCGGGAAAACCCAGCTGCCTGATTCCTCCCACCGCGCGCGCATGGGTACGCAGGATACCTTCATCTCGCACCTCATCGAGCTGCGCACGCGGCTCATGCGGGCGCTGGTTGCGGTGCTCGCGGCGTTCGTCGTGGTCGGGTTTGTCTGGCCCGGGTCGCAGCATCTCTATACGATCTTTGCAACACCCATACTTGCGGCGCTGCCGGCCGGCGGGCAGATGATCGCCACCGATGTGGTCGGGGTGTTCCTGGTGCCGATCAAGGTGGCCGCGCTGGTGGGCTTCGTCATCGCGCTGCCGTACGTGCTGTACGAGATGTGGGCATTCGTGGCACCGGGCCTGTACGCGCACGAGAAGAGCCTGGTGCTGCCGCTGGTCGTTGCGAGCTTTGTGCTGTTCGTCGTCGGCATGGCGTTTGCGTATTTCCTGGTGTTCCCGCTGGTGTTCAACTTCCTCGCCTCGATCGCGCCCGAGGGCGTGGCGTGGATGACCGACATCGAGAAATACTTCAGCTTTGCGCTCACCTCCTTCGTCGCCTTCGGGATAACCTTCGAGGTTCCGGTGGTGGTCATCGTCTTGGTGCGCGCCGGCATGGTTTCCATAGAAAAACTGAAGGAAATCCGCCCCTACGTGATCGTCGGCGCGTTCATCGTCGGGGCGATATTCACGCCTCCGGACATTGTCTCCCAAATACTGCTCGCGGTGCCGCTCTGGCTTCTCTACGAGATCGGCATCGTGTGCGCGCGCATCGTCGGACGCTCCGCGGCTGCCTCAGAAGCGTCCGAGGGCGGCGACGTGGACAAGGACCTCAAGCGCACGCAAGCGGGGCAGGAATAGCGCTTACCGCCGGCGACGTTGCTGGGCCGGGCGTTTGCCGACGGCGACCTGGACGTCCACGTCCTTGTTGTCGCGGCGCAGCCGTATCGAAGCGGGCTTCCCCGGGACGAGTGCCGCCACCAAGTTCAGCATCGCGTTCGGATCCTTGACCGGCTTGCCCTCGATCGCAACCAGGATATCGCCGGGTTTCAGACCGGCCCGTTCGGCGGGTCCACCTCGCAACACGCCCTCGATCAGTACCCCGTTGATGGTGCCCAGGCGCAAGGATTCGCCCATTTCCGGAGTGATCTCGCGCGCCTCGACACCGATCCACCCGCGCGTGACGCCGCCAGTCTGGATGATCTGTTCCATGACGTGCTTGGCGCTCGAGGCGGGAATCGCAAAGCCGATGCCAAGCGACCCTCCCGAGCGCGAGTAGATCGCCGTGTTGATGCCGACGAGGTTACCAGCGGAGTCGATGAGCGCCCCGCCCGAGTTGCCCGGATTGATCGCGGCGTCGGTCTGGATGAAGTTCTCGAAAGTGTTGATGCCGAGCTGGCTGCGGCCCAGGGCCGAGACGATGCCCATCGTCACGGTCTGTCCCACGCCGAACGGGTTGCCGATGGCGAGCACGACATCGCCGACGCGCAGAGCATCGGCATCGCCGAAAGTGATCGCCGGAACCGGCCCGCCTTCGACCTGCAGGACCGCGATGTCCGTTTCCGGATCGGAGCCTACGGCCTTGGCTTTGAATTTCTTGCCGTCGATGAGCGCTACCTCGATCTCGTCGGCCGCCTCAACCACGTGGTGATTGGTGAGGATGTACCCCTTGGGGCTGACGATCACGCCCGAGCCGAGGCTCGCTGCGCGCTGCGGCTCCTCTTCGAGACGGTCCCCGAAGAAGTGCCGGAACAGAGGGTCGTCGAGGAACGGATGGCGCGGCGCCTTGATTTCTTTGCTGGTGAAAATGTTCACGACCGCGGGGACCGCCTTCCTCACCGCGTCGCTGTAGGAGGCCGCGCGCGCGGGAAGGCTCGATGACGGGGTGGCCTGACGCAGCTCGACCACCTGGAGTCCGGAACCGGAACGACCGAGCCACTCCGGCTTCAGGGTGGTGACGACGAAAAGCACACTCACCGCGACGGTGGCCGTTTGGGCAAAGATGAGCCAGAGCTTGCGCATGGATTGAGCGGGCGGTGCTTCGGCGGAGAATCTTGGATGTTGTCCGCGGCGGTTCGTCCACGCGGTATGCGAGGCGCAACCCGGACTCCCTTGTACCGCGATTATTGCGCAAAACGGCCGGGCGCGCCGGCTTCCTCGAGTACGCGCTTGCTGCGCGCGCCTTCGCTCACCTGCGGTCGGGCGTTCGAGAGGGATTCGTGAATTCTCAATCCGAATCAACAAGTTGGACAAAAAAATTTGGCCCCGCGCGAGCCTTTCTGTATAATTTCGGTCTCCTACACGATGCCGTTCCCAGCCAGGGTTTCCCCATGAGCGATCAATCCGAGGTCAACCGCGGCCGCCGCAGCTTGGTCATCGCGAGTGCCTGCGCAGGCGGCGCTGCCGCTGTCGGCACCGCCGTGCCTTTCGCCGCGTCGATGCTGCCGTCGGAGCGCGCCCAGGCTCTGGGCGCGCCGGTCGAGGCCGAGATCGGCCAACTCGCTCCGGGAGAAAAGCTCACTGTCGAGTGGCGCGGCCAGCCGGTCTGGATCGTGCGGCGCACCCAGGAGATGCTCGACGGGATCAAACGAGTCGACGACAAAGTCGCCGATCCCAAGAGCGAGCGCAAGAAAAACGAGCTGACGCCCGAATACGCGAGGAACGAATACCGCTCGATCAAGCCCGAGTACCTGGTGGTGGTCGGGATTTGCACGCACCTCGGCTGTTCGCCGCAGGACAGGCTCAAGGCCGGCCCGGAGTCGTTCGAGAGCCAGTGGACCGGAGGGTTCTATTGTCCTTGCCACGGATCGTTGTTCGACCTCGCGGGCCGGGTTTACAAGAACAAGCCCGCCCCGGACAACCTCAGGGTACCGCCCTACACCTATCTCTCCGACACCCGGATCTTGATCGGCGAGGACAAGAAGGCGGCGTAGAGCGATGGCTGCAGCCGAGAAACAAGCCGTGACCGGGGCGGGACCCTTCAACGGTCTGCTCACCTGGATCGATCAGCGCTTTCCGCTGATGCAGACCTTGCGCTCGCATCTCACCGAGTACTACGCGCCGAAGAATTTCAATTTCTGGTACTACTTCGGCTCGCTCGCGCTCTTCGTGCTGGTGATCCAGATCGTCACCGGCATCTTCCTCACCATGAATTACAAGCCCGATGCGAGCCAGGCGTTCGCCTCGGTCGAGTACATCATGCGCGAGGTGCCCTGGGGCTGGTGGATCCGCTACATGCACTCGACCGGCGCCTCCTTCTTCTTCATCTGCGTCTACCTGCACATGTTCCGCGCGATGCTCTACGGCTCGTACCGCAAGCCGCGCGAGCTTCTGTGGATCTTCGGCATGCTGATTTTCCTGTGCCTGATGGCCGAGGCCTTCTTCGGCTACCTGCTCCCCTGGGGCCAGATGTCCTATTGGGGCGCGCAGGTGATCGTGAACCTCTTTGACGCGATTCCCGTCATCGGGCCCGACCTCGCGATCTGGATCCGCGGCGACTTCGTGGTGTCGGATGCGACGCTGAACCGCTTTTTCGCCTATCACGTGATCGCGGTGCCGCTCGCGCTCCTCGCGCTCGTTGTCGCGCATTTGCTCGCGCTGCACGAGGTCGGCTCGAGCAACCCCGACGGGGTCGAGATCAAGAAGTCGATTGATCCCGCCACCGGGCGACCGCTCGACGGTATTCCGTTTCACCCCTACTACACCGTGAAAGACACCTTCGGTGTGGTGGCCTTTCTCATCGTTTTTTCGATCGTCGTGTTCTTCGCGCCGGAGGCCGGCGGCTACTTCCTAGAGCACAACAATTTCATCCCGGCCGATCCGTTGAAAACCCCGTTGCACATAGCACCGGTGTGGTACTTCACCCCGTACTACTCCATCCTGCGCGCCACTACGGAGGAGTTCGTGTTCTGGGCGCTCGCTCCGGGTCTGGCCGCCTTTGCCCTCCTCATCATTTGGACCGTCAGGAGCAGCGCAACCCGGATCGCCGTAGGGGTGATCGCGATTGTGCTGCTGCTTGGACTCCTGACGCTGGATGCCAAAGTCTGGGGCGTCGTGCTGATGGGTACTTCGGTCGTGATCTTCTTTTTTTTGCCGTGGCTTGACCGGAGTCCGGTCAGGTCGATCCGCTACAAGGGGCCGATTACCAAGACTGCGATCGCCCTCTTCGTGATCGCCTTCTTCGTGCTCGGCTATCTCGGCACCGAGTCCGTGACCGCGGCGCGCACGCTCGCTGCGCAAATCGGCACCGCCGTATATTTCCTGTTCTTCTTCCTCATGCCCTGGTACTCGAGGATGGACAAATGCCGCCCCGAGCCGCAAAGGGTCACCTGGAAATGAAAACGCTCTTCGCCCTGCTTGCGCTCGCCGCTCCGCTTGCGCTCGCCGCGGAGGAACCGGTCAGGCTCGATTCGGCGCCGATCGACCCGCGCGATGTCGCGAGCCTGCAATCGGGCGCCCGCAGCTTCGTCAACTACTGCCTGAACTGTCACTCGGCGGGGATGATGCGCTACCACAAGCTGCTCGACCTGGGCTTGACCGAGCAGCAGGTCAAGGACAACCTGCTTTTCACGGCGGACAAGATCGGGGAGCTGATGAACGTCGCTCTGACGAGGAAGGACGCAAAAGAATGGCTCGGCACGGCGCCGCCGGACCTGTCGGTGATCGCCCGCGCCCGCGGCCCCGACTGGCTGTATACATACATGCGCAGCTTCTACCGGGACCCCGAGTCGGCGACCGGGTGGAACAACATGGTGTTCGATCGCGTCGCCATGCCGCACGTGCTGTGGACGCTCTCCGGGCAACAGGTGCAGGTGGAGCGGAAGTTCAAGGATATGGAGCAGGCGGAAGCGATCGGCAGGCAGCAGAAAAACGCCTGGAAAATTGATGTGCTAACTCCTGATCAGGCTGGCAAGGACGGGGAGCGCTTCATACTCAAAACGATCAGGACCGAAACGGCGGGATCGCTCTCCCAGATCGACTACGACATCATGATCCGCGATCTGGTCAATTTCATGACCTGGATGTCCGAGCCCAATCAAGTCACGCGCAAGCAGGTCGGCTACATCGTGATCCTGGTTCTTTTGCTGCTGCTCGTGCTCACGTACCTCCTTTACAAGGAGTTCTGGAAAGACGTGCACTGAGACAAAACCCCCAGGAGGCGCGGCGCGCTCGGCGCCCGCGCCTTTTTCATCTGCACATCGATCCGAATTCGGCGACAAGGCAAGCAAACATGATGAATCTCTACTCCGGAACCACCTGCCCGTTCTCGCAGCGCTGCCGCATCGTGCTGTACGAAAAGGGCATGGACTTTCAAATCATCGACGTGGACATGTACAACAAGCCGGAAGACATTGCGGTGATGAACCCTTACAACCGGCTGCCGGTGCTGGTCGAACGCGACCTGATCCTCTACGAAGCGAACATCATCAACGAATATATCGACGAGCGCTTTCCCCATCCGCAGCTGATGCCCGCGGACCCGGTGATGCGCGCGCGTGCGCGGCTGTTTCTGTTCCAGTTCGAAGTGGAGCTTTTTGCCCACATCGAGGCGCTCGAGAACGGCAACCAGAAGCAACAGGACCGCGCTCGCCAGCACGTCGCCGACCAGCTCACGCAGATGGCGCCGGTGTTCACCAAGCAGAAGTACATGCTGGGAGACGAATTTTCGATGCTCGATGTGGCGATCAGCCCCCTTTTGTGGCGCCTCGACTACTACGGCGTGACCCTGCCCAAGGCGGCCGTTCCGCTCATGAAGTACGCGGAGCGCCTGTTCTCGCGTCCCGCGTTCATCGAGGCGCTGACGCCGTCGGAAAAGGTGATGCGCAAATGATGGCGCGGGAGCGCCGTCGTTTTTCACGTCCTCGCTGATGTCAGAACCCAAGTCCACCAAGCCGTATCTGTTGCGCGCGGTGTACGAATGGTGTGTGGATAACGGTTACACGCCCCACATTTCCGTGGTGGTCGATTCCCGGACTCGCGTGCCGATGGAACACGTGCGCGACGGTGAGATCGTTCTCAACATCGGGCCGGTTGCGGCGAGCCGCCTGCAGATAGGGAACGAGGTCATCGAATGCACCGCGCGTTTTTCCGGAGTGGCCAAGGAACTCGTCATCCCGGTCGCGAGCGTCACGGCGATCTACGCGCGCGAAAACGGCCACGGCATGTCGTTCGGGTCGGAGAAAAAAGAATCAGCGGCGCCCGGCGACGAGGCGACAGCTCCGTCCGCCCCGAAAAGTCCTCCCAAAACCGGCAGGAAGCCTACGTTGAGGCGAATCAAATAGAGCACGGTCGCGCGGGACCCCCGCGGGTCGGGCTTCGCTGCAGACGTATAATGCATATCGATGCCGGGCTAGCTCAGTTGGTAGAGCAGCGCATTTGTAATGCGACGGTCGGGGGTTCGAATCCTCTGCCCGGCACCCGATAGCGCGTAGTGCCCATGGACGGTTTGTTGTTCTTGTAAT
>Ga0209647_1000642_pt1 | contig 32142 bp, 28 predicted proteins | sample GraSoi_2013_60cm_FD_185827 | JGI IMG/M metagenome (GOLD analysis project Ga0209647, IMG submission 185827) | Grasslands soil microbial communities from the Angelo Coastal Reserve, California, USA - Sample 9_17_2013_60cm (SPAdes) (version 2) | ecosystem: Environmental > Terrestrial > Soil >... | reverse complement strand
GGAGCAGGCGATTGGACAGGCGAGTGTGGGTCTCATCAATTCCGAGTGGAATCAAGAGAAGACGCTGGATGCGCGCTGGCCTTTCGATCTGATCGTTTTTCTAAACTCGGCTGCTCCCTCACTTTACGCCAAGCAACTTGGTGAATTCCTCCAGCTTGATCACAAGACGTCCGCTCGGCCACGCATCGTGTCCATCACGTCAACCGGCGATTGGGCCACCGGCATTTTCCATCCGCTCGGTAACTGGGCCAAGCGTTTTGCACCGGATCTGCAACGTCGATATCATCCGTTCGGAAATTCCGGACCGGCGGTTCCAGCCTGGCAATATTACGACCTCACACCCGGCCACAACCAGTATTTGATCAACCGGGTGGTCGAACGGACCACCGCACCCGTGCCCACCGGCATGACCACCGAGGACACCTTGTTTTCTCGCAACCTGCGCGCGGATAATCCGCGAAACACTTTCTATACAGAGTTGCCGGATGGAACCGTCCAGGCTTGGATCATTCGGGAACCCTCAGATCCTCAAGCTAATAGTGAAGCCCATGAGGCCCGCAAGCAATACGCCTCAAACTATTGGATAGCGACTGTTCCGCCGGAGATTATCAAAGATCACCTCGACATTTGGTCGGATCCGGCGATCGAGATGCTTGCGGGCATTTACCGAATCGCGGAGCAACTCTCCACTTTGCCTCCACCCGAACGCAAAATACACGCTATGCGCGCAGACTAGTGCACCCGGTGTTGGTAAAGACTCTCCCTAACATCACCATACAGAACAAACCATGAAGAAACTGATTCCATTCGTTTGCCTCGTTGTGATCTCTCTGATTTGCCCAAAAATTCCCTCGGACAACCGCACCAATCTGGACCGATTCCAAAAACTAGTCGTTTTTGGTGATAGCCTATCCGACAATGGAAACACGTTTCGCGCAAAACGGGACACCTCCCCCACCCTATTTTCAGGGGCGTTGGATCGGAGCTAAGCGGTTTTCTGTACAGAGGCTTCGGTCTTCTTAGTCAGTCCAAAGGCTTGCTCTAGCAGGTCCGCGGCTACAGAAAGTCCGTTCCGCTTGGCGATAGCTTTCTGGATCGCGCGTGAATTATCGCGATAGAGAGGGTTGTTCAACACCTCATCGAGAAGCGCCGACAAATTGGCCACGTCTAAACCGTCCAAAGAGGTTGTTTTACCGGTCTTTTTGCCAGCGATTCGGGCAGCGACGCCTGGCTGATCATTCGTGACCGGAATGGCGATTTGAGGAACCCCTTGAGTCAGGGCTTCAAGCACTGTGTTGCATCCCGCATGGGTGATGCACACCGATGCCTTTTTCAGCAGATCCAGCTGAGGCGCATTGTTAACGACGATTGCATTGTTCGGTACAGGCCCGATCTGCTCGGGACGTAGTACATTGCCGATCACAAGCACTAGTTGTAAACCCTTATGCTTTGAGACAGCCGCCACGATAGTGCGGAATACCTGTGCGTTGCCATTCTGAACTGTTCCCATCGAGGCATAAACGATCGGTTCTCCGGTCAATCGGTCCCACGGAAAATTGAGCTCTGGCCGGCCTTTCCCGTCATGGAACGGACCGGCGTACTGGAACTGTTTAGGCCAATGAGGACTTTCAAAGTCGAATTCCCGAGGACATTGCGTGATCCAGGGAAGATCGGAGAACAGAGAGGATGGGTCCTCCCAGTTGGGTTTGATTCCGGCCTTCTCCACTTCGGCTATCATTTCAGCGTTGCTGCGCATCAGCATCTGGGTAAATTTCGAGACGCCTTGGCGATTTCTTTGTCGAGCTTCGGGCGTATTCTCGTTCCCCCACCCATAAACGCAGAGCGGCGTATACCCAGAATAATCGAAGTGCAGGGCGCTTGATAGAATCGCGTACGGCATTCCAAGAGACATTGGCACTACTTCGCTGTAGAAATCGCAATCATCTAATACCAGAGCATCAATGCCGTTTGCAGACAGCAGCTTCGGAAATGTTCTCCACTTCAGTTTGGTTGTCTGCGCAATCGTGTCGACAGTGAATTGCAAGCCTTCCTCCCCTTTTAACGTGCTCAATGTTCCGAGTATCTCACCGGCTTTATCATTCGGAAACTCATTCTCGCCAAAAGGGATGAACGGCAGATTGGCAGCACGCGCGAGCGGCTCGACCACTGGCAGAGAAGACATCACCACATCATGGTTGCGTGACTGAAGCTGACGAGCCAGTGCGCTCATTGGATTGAAGTGACCGGGAACAGCGAAACTGATAAAGCCGATTTTCATAAATATTTAAGCAATTCAATGACTTCTCGAAGTGCTCAGAAAACGACTCTGAAGCAGCGCTTTGCTCATTAATGGTACAAGACGTTTGAAATCTTGAATGCAGGCCGATTTTTGTCTCATATGTCGTAATCCTTGTCTGAGTGACGGATTACCAATCCTCGCGGAGCAGACTTTTGGTCCAGTAATTCTGGGCGCCGCTTCTGGCCGCTGCCAAGCGTGAGATGCCAAATTAGCGATGAGTTTTTCTCGTGCCTGATGCGGCTCGCTATCCCGACCGAGTGAGCAAGCTGGTGCTCATAGACAGCCAGATGCCGGATGACTTTGCCGCTACTTCCTGCGGTATCTTCCACGATACGCATTCGATTATGTCGGCGGTTATGTACGGCCAGCGCGTTAGAAGAGAGCGATAACTAACCTGCAGACGCAGACGGCCCGCTCCGCGGAGTCGGTCGGCCTCGACGCCACCGCAGCTGTCCAAGCGGCGCGAGATGCCTCTGGTATCGCGACGTTGATCCTGCCATCCAACGTGTCGTGGAGTCTGGGCGGTGTGCCGGCCAGGCCCCTCCCCGTGGCTCCACCATTACCAGTAGCGCCTGCCACCATCGCGGCCATTGCACGCGTGTTGCGCACCGGTGAACCAGCAATCTTGATGATAGCCGGTGCCGGGTTGGAGGCGAACGCGCTGGCTGACGCTCATCGTATTGCATCGGCGACTGGCGCCAAGCTTTTCGCGCCAACCTTTAATCGTCTGATCCAGCGCGGGCGGGGCCGCCATCCGATCGCGCTCCTGCCTTATCGGATCGACCAAGCCGTTGCTGCGCTCGCCGGCATTCGCCACCTCATTTTGGTTGGCGCGCAAGAGCCGGCCGGGTTTTTCGCTTACCCTAAGCAGCAGCATAGACCGCTTAGACCACAATCTCTGGCCTTCTGCGGTTCAGCAACCTCTTAGGCGTTAAGCCGAAAACTCTTTTGAAATGACGTGTGAGATGGCTCTGATCGACAAAACCGACATGGAAGGCAGCTTCACTGATGGTGAACTTGCCGGTGGTTAGAAGTTCCTTCGCTTTTCTCGCTCTGGCCTCGACGACATACTGGTAAGGCGTCTGACCGGTAGACTCTTTGAACAGCCTGGTAAAGTGATAGGGACTCATGTAAACCGCCTGAGCAATCCCGGAAACAGTTAGGTCTGTGCCCAGTTGATCTTGAATATATTCGACCGCACGCACCAGCTTCTCGTGTGGTAACCCGCCAGAGTGTCTTTTCGGCCCTAGCACTGCCGCGCCATATTCGCGTAAGAGGTGGACGGCGAGCGCAGTTGATAATGCTTCCCCATACATGCGGTCAAGGGCAGCGCCTGTCCTAACTCCGGCCCGCAAGGCCATAGCAATGTGGTGAATTATCGGGTCGGCACTTCGTAGCTGCTCAACCAGTTCGATGCGGTCTGAATCCAACTCCAGCCCCACAGCAGTGCGATTCACAAAAACATGCTCCAGAGCCAACAAAAGGACATTCGCCGACACGCCGCTCTCTACATTCAGCCGACCAGAAAAAGGCTGATGGCTCGGGAAGAGGGAAATCGCGCCTCTTTGCTTGAAGAAGCTCTGAAACCGCCCCGCTTTCTTGAATTCCCAAGTCGTAGAATGGCCAATATTGATTACCAGTAGATGCCGCTGGTAGGTTAGATCTGCCATTTCACTGCTGAGGAAACGATGCTGTTCCAGCAGGATATCGCTCCATCTTGTGCCAGCGCTCGATAGAACGACCCGAGAACGGGCGTTGCCTGGCACGAGCTCTTCACTTGTGCGACGGAGAGGAGCAGTGTGCGGGTACTTCATTGTAAGCGTTTGCCTTCGACGTAGTTAAAGAGCACTAGACATTAAAGTCTTAGGGATCAGCGGGTTTTTGTCCGAGCTGTCGTAATGATCGTCCTAACTGACCCGCTCTTAGTCTTCGCAACCAGATCCTCGAATGCCGAAAACGCGACCGAAGCTCGTGTCCTGTCCCATAAATAACATGGCTTTCGCCCGGCAGTGGCCGGATCAGTTGGCTGTTTTTCAAGGCGCGAACGACGAGCATATCTGAATTGATACGTGAGGAGAGAGCAACGCAGAAAAACAGCCAACTGGCCACGGCCCGGAGGGTTGCGATGAAAACGGGCCGGCGGCTGCGTTGCTCGTCGGTTACGTATCGATTCAGATATGCGCCCTCCTCGCGTCCGGCAGCTGCCGGACCGGCGGCCCATTTTGATCGCAACGAAAGCCATGTTATTTATGGGACAGGACACTATACGCTCTGGAAATACCTTCGACTACGAGACCGGCGCCCACGCTTTTTGCGACAGCAGTTTTCTACCAAAGAACCGCACGAAGCTTCAAGAGAATCACTAGGACTTCATCGTCTGTGGTTCACAATGAATAATGTCTCTGGGACTAAATATATCCTCGGGCATTCGCCGGCAGAGATCCAACGGCTGATGAGTCAAGCGGTGACGCTGCGACCGATCACCGAGCGACTCCTGCGAAGCGCAGGGATCGAGCCGGGGATGCGAGTTCTCGACATAGGCTGTGGCGCCGGGGATGTCTCGATGCTGGCCGCCGAGTTGGTAGGCTCAACCGGATCCGTCGTCGGCATTGATCGCAATGCGCAAGTCCTTGCTATTGCTAGAGAACGCGCTCAGATGGCCAAGTTTGGACAAATCGACTTCAAGGAAGCCTCGATTGAGACTTTTTCCGACCCCGAGCCGTTCGATCTCGTGGTCGGCCGGTATGTCCTGATCCACCAGGCCGATCCCGTCGACCTTATCCGTGTGGCCGCAGCTCTATCGCGTCCGGGAGGGATTGTGGCTTTCCATGAGCTCAACGTTCCAAGTGGGGTCCGGTCATTTCCCGATGTGCCGCTTTGGCAGCAGGTAGGAGAGAGGATCGCGACGGCCTTTAAGTCGGCGGCACCGCAGTGGGATGCGGGCGCGCGTCTGACTGAGCATTTTTCGCGCGCCGGCCTACCGATTCCCAGATTGTTCTCTGAAATCCCTATTGGAAATGCTGAGGATCCGCCTTTGATCGCTTTGGCAGTCAATACGCTGCGTAGCTTTATGCCGCAGCTGATTGAGATTGGGGCCGTCACGGTCGAGGCAGTTGATATCGAGAACCTCGGCAGCCGGCTAACCGTCGCCGTCACCGAAGCAAGCAGCCAAATCGAATGGTGGCCGCAGGTCTGTGGCTGGACTAAACGTTAGTCTTTCCCGATGGCGGGTCGAGTCGCCGTATCCTATGCTTGCCCGAAGAAGGCTCACGGTTAGATGGTAGTTGTTATTGCTCTGCCATCACGCTGCTTTCTGTTCTAGATCGAGGGAGGGATAGTCGGTGTAGCCGCGCGGACCGGCAGCGTAGAACCTGTCGGAAACCGGTTCGTTGAGCGGCGCATTCAAAGCAAATCGTCGTGGAAGATCCGGGTTAGCAATAAAAAGTATACCATAAGCCACCGCGTCGGCTTCTCCTTTGGCCAATACCTGTTCGCCCGTTTCTTTCGTAAACCGTTCGTTGGCAACAACAGGCCCGCCAAACGCTTTCTTCAGCTCCGGAACAAGGCGCGGTTCCTCTAAGGACTCACGCGCACAAATGAAAGCGATGCCGCGTTCCCCCACTTCCCGAGCTACGTATCCGAACGTAACTGGCTTGTTAGAGTCACCCATCGAATGAACGTCGCCACGCGGACTGAGGTGGAGACCGACCCGACTTGGTCCCCAAACTGAAATTGCCGCATCAACGGCCTCAAGCATCAGCCGCGCCCGATTCTCGATCGGTCCGCCATATTCATCCGTCCGATGATTACTCGCGTCCTGAAGGAATTGATCGAGCAAGTAACCATTCGCACCGTGCAATTCGACTCCATCGAAACCTGCGGCCAGCGCATTTTCAGCTCCTCTTCTGTACTCTTCGATAATCCCCGGAATTTCAGCCAAGTCGAGCGCGCGCGGAGTCACGAACGATTTCTCCGGGCGAATCAAGCTTACGTGCCCACCCGGAGCGATGGCGCTGGGAGCGAGGGGAAGAGCGCCATCCAGATAGATCGGATCTGAAACGCGACCGACATGCCACAATTGGAGGACGATCCGTCCACCGGCGTTATGAACACCGTCGGTCACCCTCTTCCAGCCGGCAATCTGTTCTTTCGACCAGATACCCGGAGTGTCCGGATACCCGACAGCGACCGGAGAGATCGAAGTTGCTTCGGAAATAATCAATCCAGCGCTAGCGCGTTGCTGGTAATACTCCCGCATTAGATCATTCGGGACGCGTCCTGCACTCGCCCTGCAGCGGGTCAACGGCGCCATGATTACGCGATTGGGTAGCTGCCAATCACCAATACGAATAGGGTCTTGCAATGTGCTCATAGTTATTATTCCAGGAATCGGTCATTTTGTTCGATTATAATCGAACTAGCGAAACTAGCCAGGGGCCGCAATCAATAGAATCGACGTCAATACACTTTTAGGAAAACCGCTAACCAATCAATGCGGAGCGATTCTCCTGAATCCACTGCCGGAGAGTCATCGAAGGCGTGCCCGTGAGGTACGGAGTATCGTCTCGGACGGTTCCAAAGTCTGCCATGCGGCCATCTGAGAATTGTTTCAGGAACTCGATAACTGCAGCCGCATACCAGCTCTCAACGTTGTAGTCTCCGGTTGACGCCATGGTTGAGGCAAAGTCCTCCGGCTTCTTTTGGTCACACTGAATAGGCCGTCCCAGAGCCTCGGAGAAGAGCGTCGCGAGTTCCTCGCCACCGGCTACCTCCGCACTGAGCCAGTAGTTTTGTCCACTGTGTTTCGCTGGGCCTTCTCGCAGAACCGTGGCCGCAACCGCACCAATATCCCGCGATGCGATCCAACCCATTCGATCAGAACCCCAGAACACCGAAAAGCGGTCATTGCGGATCTTCATGAATTTAGGGATCTGCTCCATGAACATGTTTGGATGGATGTGCGTCCAAGCGATGCCGCTTGCCTCGATATAGGTTTCGACTAACTGGTGCCAAGCGATATGTGGATCTGTGCAATCCCAATGGCCGAACACTCCCAGGTGCACGATCTGTTGGATGCGAGCTTTTCTGGCAGCATCAATGAACGTCTTGCTTTGGGCCAGCATCGCCACTGTGTAGCCAGTAAGCAGGAAGACACGGTCCACCCCATAGAGCGCGGCAGCAAAAGTAGCCGGACTGTCGAGATCCAGAAGAACGGCGTCCTGGCCTTGTTGCTGAAACGTTGCAACCTGTTCCGGCCTGCGCGCACTCACTCGAATATGAACTGCGTCTGGCTCCCGCTTCAGGTTCTCAAGGATAAACCTCCCAATCTGACCGGTGGAACCGAGAATCAGAACGGTGGGTTTTTGGAGCATCATCATGCCTGCATCTCTCCTGGTTGTGTTCGCGATTCTGTCAAAATCGATTCGTGGCCGGTAGGTTCGTGGAACAGCAGTAGCTTTCCAGTGGTCTTCCGACTTTCCAGATCGCGGTGCGCCTGAGCCGCCTCTCCCAACGAGTACGTACGCTCCATCCGAAGCTTTAGCGTGCCAGACACGACCGCCTGGAAGACCTCCGTCGCTCGGTCTAACAATTCAGCCCGCGTGAGCGTGTAGTCCCTCAAAATCGGCCGTGTGACGTACAACGACCCAAGAGACGCAAGCTTCATCAGATCGAAAGGGGGAACGTCGCCGCTGGCGGATCCATACAGGACGAAAGTTCCGCGGGCTTTCAGGCAGGTCAGGGACTGCTCAAATGTGCTTTTGCCGATCGAGTCGTACACGGCAGCAAGCCCACGGCGCTGGGTTAGACGTTTTACTTCAGCCGCGAAATCGAACTTGGTATAGACAACGACATCATCTGCTCCTGCTTGATATGAAAGCTCCGCTTTCTCTTCGTTGGAAACCGTGGTCAGCACCCGTGCACCACGCGACTTCGCAAACTGTGTCAGCAGAAGACCGGTTCCGCCCGCACCCGCGTGAATGAGCACCTCGTCCCCTGGCTGGATCGGGTAAGCCGAGTGCGAAAGGTAGTGAGCAGTCATGCCTTGCAGCAAGGCGGCGGCCGCCTGTTCGAAGGTGACACCAATCGGAATCGGTACGACCCGTTCGGCAGGCGCCACGGCATACTCCGCGTAGGTTCCAAGAACGCTGCACCAGGCGACCCGGTCACCTTCCTGGAGATGGGAGACGCTTTTGCCGACCGCAACCACTGTTCCTGCAGCTTCCTGTCCGGGTGTGAAAGGAAGCTCATTGCCATAACGCCCCTCCTGCACATAGAGATCGATGAAGTTTACCCCGGTCACAGCAACACGGATCAACACCTCGCTTTCCTGAGGTATGGGAGTGGGAATCTCCCGCAAGTGCATAACCTCGGGACCACCAGTTTCCGTGAGTTCGATTGCTTTCATCGTGACCTCTTTCCTTGCTTAGTCCCAACTGCTCTGCTCACGGGCGTCCTAGGCTCCGCGCCCAGCCCTTCAATGACATGCGAGAAGAGCCCTTCCACGTAGCTATCCGAAAGTGGCCCCGAACCCGTCAGCAGGCGGTAATAGAGTCCTCCGTACAACGCATCTAGGGTTACCTGCACGTCGACGTCTGCACGCAGCTGCCCAGAGTCGATAGCGGCCTGAACTTCCGCAATCGCCATCTCGCGCCTTGGGAGGAGCCAGTGCTTCCGAAACGCTTCCGCCAATTCGACATCGAACTGAGCCTCTCCCAGGAGGGCCTTGATCATCTTTCCAGCCGGTCCTCGAAATGCTTTCGCGAGCGCCAACATCTGCTTCCGGATGCTCCCGATGTGATCGTCACTCGGAGGAAAGCCGATGCCAGGACCAATTCGGAAGAAAAACGCATCCATCAGCATCGCCGCCTTGTTTGGCCATCGTCGATAAATTGAGGTCTTTGCAATCCCTGTCTCCGCAGAAACGGATTCGACAGTTACGGCGCGAAAGCCAATCCGGAGAACGCTCTCAAACGCGGCGTCGAGCACACGCCTTTGAATCTCGGAAGATCGAAGCCTGGTATGGGCGTTTCCATTGGTCTCTTTCGGCATTGCTCCATTCCTCAGGGTGCTGTCCTAACCAGGGCTCGTCAGGTCCACTTGGTTTATATGCTACGATACGTATTGTAGCTTACATTTGTGGCGACGCAACCTTTCAGGAAAAGATTTTGGGCGTGGAGTGAAGAATTACAATGAAGTACCCGCACAGTATTCCTCTCTGGGGCACAAACGGAGAACCCTTGCCCGGCGATATCCCTTCTCGCAAACCTCAGTCGGCATTACTACTTCCCAGCCCGCAGAGTTACCGGGGCCGCGAGTAGGAATCGCGCTGAGACCATCCATAGACAGATCAAAACGTGCGAGTCGCCGCTCGCCCGGTTTCGACGTCCCGCCGGAACGCCAGCGGATCAAGCATGTCATCTACATGGTGAAAGACTTTCAATCAACGCGCATTGCGGACGCAAGCGCGACCTGCTAAATGGAACAGCACCCTTATTTAATTGTTAAAGAACTGTGGTTTCGAAAAGACTCGTTCGAAAGCGACATCGCGGACTGCCTCGTGCATCAACGATCAATCTGCGCGCCACCCTTCTCCGGATCGTACTCTTCTGGATGGAGAAAATACCAAGGCTCGTCGTCGATAATCTTCTTCTCAAATTTCCACGGCAGTTTTTCAAAGATGGTCGAGCTTACCTCGATGCGGTATGGATCCAAAGCTTTCGTCAGCCCGGCGTCGATTACTAACCCACGCTCATCGGACAACCTACGCCTTATTGCCTCCGGCAACTTAGAAATCGGTCCAAAACAGTGGTTCTTTACGTCCTTGATAAGTCGCGCATGCGTTCTTATGTAGTCTTCATCGTTGTTCTTGAGTGCGGACACAAGGGCCTTGGCATTCGTTAAGAGTCGAGGCGCAAAATCTGTCATCAGCCGGTGGGTGGCACCCGTGATCGCGTTGGCTCGCATAGCATCTGGTTTCGCTGCTATGGCCTGGAAACAGGTAATCTGCTGCCGCAGTTGGGGGTTATCCCTCACCAAAGGATCGGCCAGTTGAAAACTATAGACTGGCGCATTGGTCCCATACTCGCTGTGGCGATTGACGCGCCCGACCATTTGCAAGAGATTGCTGATCCACGATTCCTCCCGCATTCCCCACGGGAACGAAACATCCCACCCGGCCTCGACACAGGAGGTAGCCACAAGAAGAACGGGATCTTCAGGATTTTGCAGAAAGTCCTTTATTAGATTTTCCACTCGGCGCTTGTCGTGCGGGCATAGAAGCCGGCTGATGCTAAGGACGCGGTAGTGGTCAGATAGGTCGTGGTTGAGGGTGGCGGCCAAGCGAACCGTGGTCGCAACCGTATTAACAACTATCAACCCACTTCCAAACCGCCGGTGCTCCAATGCCAATTTTGTTACTGCTGCAAAATTTAGGGCTCGAGGTAATCGATTGATTGCCACCCGATTCGACAGTTGGCTGGAAATCTCAAAACCGATCGAGAGACTTACGACTTTCACGCTGCGTCCAAGAAGCGTTTCAATTTCGGGCATTTCCCAGTATTTCGGCAATGTCGCTGACGAAAAGATGATCCGTGCTCCCTGATCTCGAAGCTCTAACAGCCGAACTAAGACGTAAGCCGATAGTTCAGGACTCAACCACTGACAGCAGTCATCGAGTATAATGACGGCGTTATGTAAGAGTCGCCATTTCGCCGAACGCTTTTCGCTCAAATGGTTCAACATCTCTAGAAAAGCGACCGATGAAATAACGGTCATACCCCCTTGCCAAGATTGCTCTCTAAGATCCTCACCGCGAGGGGTTCCGCTGGTATCCTCAGCCACGATAATTCCGGCCTTGGCCACCAATTTCCGCATCACCTGGGTCGATTGGCGGCAAGTCACAAGGTAGGGCAAGACGACCACTATCCTGGGCAGTCCCAAATGTTTTGCTAACCGCGAGGCCAGTGTAGGCAGAGCAATCGTTTTCCCGCTGCCCGTCGGTGCATCACAATAAATAAAGTCGGCCTCAGAGAACGGCTTCAGCGGGACGCAATAGGCGGTATCGAACAATTCCGCCCGGGCTCGCTGAACGACTGGATCCCTCGCCTGCTCCATCTTCTCGACATAACGTCGCAGAGCGATCAAACCGTCCCCATTCAAAAGTGGCGCTTGTGCTCGACGCATTGTCTCAGGCCGCCTTTTTAAGCGGAGTCTTTGGTTCAAGCACAGCCTCTTGCGAGCTAACCCATTCTTTGAGGGTGCCTTGGGCAAAGCCGCTCAGCGCGGCGAGAGCTCGTTCCATGGTAACGAACTCGTAGTCACCGTATCGTGTCGGCCGCTCAACCTTGAGACGCGGACTAATCGCGCTGATGAATCGCTGAATAGGCATGGTGGAGCGCCCATTGAATTCAAACGTCCACACTTCCAGGACTTCCACACCAGCGCTGGACGCTGATCGCCCGTCGTACAGATGAGGGACAAGAGCGAGTACCACATTGATATCTTTTTGATCCACACCGGTCTCCTTTGCTCTCTCCGGGTTAACACAGAAAGGTTGAAGATAGATCGCGTGCTCAACGTACTTGTGACATTCGATGCCCATTGCTCGGTCTTTACCTTCCTCAATGCCGGCAACGCGGGTAAAAGTCTGTGCACTCAAGTCGACCGGAGCGAGACTCTTTCCGGTGCAAACTGTGACGACACCGCAGCGAAGACTATCGCGGCTACCGCCTTTCTCAGAACTTTCCAGGATGGTGTTACCGAAGACCCGGGCATCCCAGTATTTGGATTGGAACTGGTCGATGTTCACAATTTCCTTCTTGATGTCTTCCGCCCTCCGATCCTTTAACACGTAAATTTGGAAGCGCTCCTCGGCCTCTTTGGTCGTGATGCCGAGCTCGTCGGCTACGCCTTGCCATGCGTCCGATCTTCGAGCCACTGAGTCTCTTAAGCGACGCTTAAAGGCAACCGGCGAGATCATCCCGTAGTCATTGATGTCCTTGCGCGGTGCACCATCATTATCTGGGTCGCCGTTTGGATTTGACGCGGTGGCCTGAACTATCGCAGCGCCATACACTTTCTTAATACTCATTTGTTTTTTGCTCTTCCGGAATTGTTTCATCTGCGAAAGGGTCGGCTTGATACCCCAGAAAGAGCATGGTCTCATGCTCAAGCCGGTCCTTCGGAAACGCAGGTGGCGCATCGGCCGAATCTGGGAACACTTTCTTTAGGCGTTTGATCGCGCCGAGGGCGACAATCTCATTCCGAGACAATTCGCCCTCCTGACCGCGGCTGATGCGACTGGCCCAGAGCAGGGCTGGTCGAAGCCTACGATATAGCCGGCAAAATGCTTCATTGGGGTGGTACTTAGCACTGGCTAAAGCGTCAGAGCCTGCCAGCGCGCCGCCCGGTAATTTACCGTTCTTTTCACGGTGATAGGCGGCATGCAACGCATCGCCAAGCGCAAACATTTTTCCGAGTTGGTAGGACGGGTGCATAGGAGTCAATTTCCAATGAGCGCGCCGTGCGCCGAAACTCAGCACACAGGCTATTTCAGCTAGGGCGTACCTGAAGCGATTATTTTTGAGACCAGAATAGCGAAGCTCTGCTACTCCAAGGCGGGCCTGTTGGGAGAGATTTTGTAGGACTGCTTGAATCAGCGAGCGGGCTTGTTTTGGTGTAATGAAGTACAACTGTTCGACGGGCGGCCTGAAGTTAGAGGCCCGCAACGTACGCGCCTCGATCTCCCCGCTGGAAGAGCGCCACGCCGTTAGCAAGACGGTATGCACCCGTGCAGGAGTCATCGGGACGTTCAAACTCTTCAGGAGTCCACGCTCCAGCGGCTTCATATCCCTTTTCCAGCTGCAAAGAATTTCGCTCCATTCGGCCTTCGAGTATGTCTGCACCGCTTCTATTCTCACTCCCATGCGCTGCGGGCTGGAGAGAAAAATCAGACTCAGTGGCACGCTGGAATCACCTTCCAGCAGCTTTTCGCCAAGGCGTTCATACTCCACGTCCTCCATGCCACGGTGCTTGCTTAGAGACCCCAAAAGCTCTGCACCTCGATCCGGGTCGCCAGAAACGATGACCAGCCGAGATCCGCCGCTACCATCTGGAATGGTTTGCCAGGTCTTCTGTCGGCGTTCCGAATCCAATAGGAAACTGAGCGCTGCGTTAAAGCGACGAATAGTCTCCTCCGATAGCGTCAGCGAAGGTTTCCCGTAACGCTGGAGCGCCCGAAAATCTCTAGGCCGCGAAACCAGCGGAACAGGCATGGGATGGATCGGCAAAGACATGCTGAGCATGCCATCCGAGCTCCCGCTTCCGCCGTACAGGTCGACGCTATTACTGATGCCGCTATCGGAAGCAGGAATGGCGGCCTGAAGCCTCGATAAGCTAAAAACAATATCAGGATCATACTCCGGCACCACCATGAGCTGTAAGCCGCCACCGGGGAAGAAGTGCTTTCCGACTTTCTTCAGCAGATCCTCGGACAAATCTTTAACCCACCCCGGCAGCTCCTCGACCATCCTGGCCAGCCAAAGGTTAAAATCAATCGCCGTCACACTCCGGGCAAAGCGCTCAAGCTCAGAGTCCGGTGCTAAATAGCTCAGGGCTTTTCGATAGGACTTAATACTTTTTTCCAGCCCCTTTCGGAACAGATTGGGACTACTGACACCTTCAACAACCAGTCCGCGCAAAACACTGAGATCCTTCGGCTGCGTTCCTGCGAGCGGCGCGATTGAAAGGGCGACTGCCGGAAAAGAGGCGTGATTGTTCGGTTTGATCTTGCCAGGACCCTGGCATTGTTCCTTCAATTCAATTTTGGATACTCCACCATCGGAATCTATCCAGCACTCGACTACTGGAGAACGAGAGTGCGGTCGCAACAAGACGCTCGTAGTCCGTAACACCACTTGAGCTTCCTCAAGTACTCGAGCGATATCGTGGATTTCATTTAACATCCCGCCACCTCCTGCCCGAGCGGGAAAATCAGACGCCCTCCCTTGGCCACGACATTCTGAAAAAACACCGAGCGCCGGCCAGGTCCGTGCGGTGTCTTGAGCATGAGCGGGGCCTGCCAGCAGCGCTCGCTAACAATCCGGGCCTCGGTTACCGGTCGAGCAAATGCGATAAAATCCGAAGTCCCCATAGCCAAAACCGGATGATCGCCGGTCAGCAGCTTTCTTGAAAAGTTCCGTAGAAAACGCGCAACACTTCCGTCCGGGCCATTGGCTTTCAGACCCGGTCGGACATCAAAGACTACGCGGAAAGCCGGGTTAACTAGAACCTGCAGCCGGTGCAGTGAGCAGGCGCCTGATGCAATTTGCGAACGCTTCCTTAGTTCGCCACGATAAGCGAACGAGTATTTCGTGAACTCCAGAGGAGAAAGGGCTTCCACTCCAAGCGGCACTATGTTCCAGACATCCCGCAGCCAAAAAATGGTTTCAATCATTCCTTTAATGGCGGACCAAGTCGGGAAAGGATAGCTAACGGCAACTGCCGTAGAAACATCAACTCTGGAAAACAGTCCGTAATCGCCAAAAATCTCAAATGCAAGGGGCGTGTGTCCAGATTCGGTATAACCCGGCCACGACGGGTAGTATAAGAAGTCAGGGGGTCGACTTGCGATTGACTCACTCATTTTCCAGCAACTTAAGCGCGCTCTCCGTCTACTTAGACTAGTTAAGTTAGGCCGATCGAATAGTTGGGAATCCCCGGTAGGATCTCCCGTAGACCTTCATTGAAGACGTTGTGGTTATCTTGAAGATTCGTGTGGTTCTTTTGAAGCTTCGTGCGGTTCTTTGTCTCGCCTTTTCGACGCTCGAGAGCCTCGTTGCGGAGACAAAGAGCTGATCAGTTAAAACAACGATTACGACAATTCGGACAAACAACCGTCTGGTACCTAAAAGTTGATGTTAATACTTCGACTTCATTCGGAGGTGAGGGATGGGAAGTCTACTTGGCGCAAAGCGTGGCAACGAACGCTTCACAGTGGAGTGAAGAATTACAATGAAGTACCCGCACAGTATTCCTCTCTGGCACACAAACGGAGAACCCTTTCCCGGCGGTACCCCTTCTCGGGTTGTTCTCTCGAGCGTTGACACAAAATGGAACGATGTCGTGGTGGAACAGCATCACTTTCCCAGCAGTGAACTGCCCGATGTAATGTACAAGCGGCATGCGATTTGTATCAATATTGGTCAGTCCTTTACTCGGGAATTCGAAAAAGACGGACGGTTTCATCGGATCCAGAGGGCAAGAGGCTCGATTTCCCTCTTCCCGAGCCATCAGCCTTTTTCTGGCCGGCTGAAGGTAGAGACGGGCGCATTTGCGAACCTTCTCTTTCTGGCTCTGAACCCACTTTTCGTTACCCACGTTGCGGAGGGGCTGGAGTTGGATGTAGACCGTATTGAACTGGTTGAGCAGCGGCGAGGTACCGACCCTACACTTCGCTACATTGCTATGGCATTGCGGACCGGAGTCCAGACCGGCGATGCCCTTGACCGGATGTATGGAGAAGCATTATCAGCGGCGCTCGCCGTCCACCTCCTACGCGAATATGGCGCGGCAGTGCCCGAGCAAAAAAAACGGCATCCTGGCTTGCCGCGCGAAAAGCTGGTGCGTGCTGTGGAATATATTCAAGATCAACTGGGCACAGACTTAACCGTTTCCGGCATTGCTCAGGCGGTTTACATGAGTCCCTATCACTTCACCAAGCTGTTCAAAGAATCTACCGGCCAGTCGCCTCACCAGTATGTCGTCGAGGCGAGGGTCAGAAAAGCGAAAGAACTCCTGACCACAGGCAAGTTCACCATCAGCGAAGTTGCGCAGCATGTTGGTTTCGCCGATCAGAGCCATCTTACCCGTCATTTCAAGAGAGTTTTCGGCTTACCTCCTAACAAATTGCTCAGAAGGCTACAAATTGTGGTCTAAAGGTCGAGCGCTTTCGCCGTGCCACGCTCGCGACTCTCGCAGCACAGCCCAGACTCGCCTCTCGCGAACGGGCCAGTTCACATTCTTCTTTCTCCTGAGTATAAGATACCTTGTCTATGCCGTGAAAGTTCTACCTAGTCCCAAAGCGGCGAGTTTCTGCCGATACGTAATGGAACTGCGGTCGGCCCGGATATGCACTTCTTCCTGAAGGTCAATTGGCAAATCTTCAGGATATTGTCGTTCTACGATTACTTTATCCTCCGCGAAGACTTGGTGATTAAAATCGAGCGTTTCCTGCAACGGCGCATCCTTATCGAAGTTGCGACAGATAGGAACAAACACGCGTGTCTTCCGGGCCAAGACTGGACACGCTGCGTTGAGAATATGCAGCTGACCATCTTTCGGAAAAAAGACTGATAATTTGGCGGTGAAGGGCAAAAAAACGTCGAACAGCCGACGCCACTTGAACCCCGGCGGATTAAGATGCTTGAGATGCTTTGGATAGTTGCTGACCGTGCTTAAGTAATCTGCTCGAAAACCATTTGCTGTCGGTGTCACCTCGTAAGTTGGTACTTCCGGATTGGTGCGGTCTCCAAAAGTTTCGACATGCACAAAAGCAAAGTGACCAACATCCAAAAATCCTTCAATCTGGCGTCCGGCTGAAGCCTCCAGTTCGATGCTGTTTGGAAGCACCTGTAGATAATCGGGGTCGAGCCATTCATCGAATTCGGGCAAGCTCTTCTGTCCATCATCAACCAATCGGGTCCACACTAATCCATATCGCTCCTGGGTCGGATAGGTCTGCAGCTTTAGCTTGGGAGGAATTGCTGCACCCGGATGTGCCGGTATGCAGACGCAACGGCCCTCGCCATCGTAGCGGAATCCATGGTAGGCACAGACGAGCGTGTCTTCTTCCAAGAACCCCATGCTCAAAGGGACGCCGCGATGCAGGCAAAGATCGCGTGCCGCAGTCACCTTCCCGTTTGCCAGTCGATAGAGCACAACACGCTCATCAAGAAGTTGCGCAGCAATCGGTTTTTCTGAAACCTCATGAGAGAAGGCTACGGGATACCAATATGGAGCGAGTGCGGTCCAGTCCGATTCGCAAAAAGTGCATTGCTTCAAAGACATAGAATACAGGATCTTTTCTACAATATATTGTATCGCCCTTGCGCTTTAGCGGCTCGGTCGGAGCCTGCCTCGCATAGTAGTTCAAAGGAATAAAGATCACGCGCTTGTGCAGCTACCTATTATTTTATCCCACCAGCCGTGATCATTGTCCTAACTGCCGAACGGTCGGCGGCTTGCAGCAACAAAAGGAGGCGACCACCTGTCGTTGAAATAACAGAATAATCAATGGTTGTCTATTAACGCTTTTACATTGGGTAACTTTGCCTTATTTGAATCGCCCGAATTTGAGAATCAGCTTTTCGGAACCGAATCCCAAGCTTCAGAGAGAAGGCTTTTGATATTTTCCAGAAACGATGGAATCGGAGTGTAGCTAGTATAGAGTAAATGGAGACTTTCGTCGACGGTCCCTACTCCAACGATCTGCTCATCTATGGCTCCTGTGAGAAACGAAGAACCCCAAATGGACTTCAAGCGCAGTGCGCCATAGTCGCTCGAAAATGGCAGCTTGCCCACGTTAGAAATGATGACTTCGGACGCGAACGCATGGGTAAGAAACTGCAGGGCGCTAGCCGTGTTGAGGCCCTGAGAAGCCACGTCGGTCAACGCTTGGCAGGCATTCTTCAAACCCTCGCGAGACCGAGGACCGGCCAGTTCCGTAGTGAAGCGGCGCGCCAGATCCCAAAAGCCAGGCTGCAGGCCTGGTTCAATGGGAGAAATACCTGCTAAGAAATACATTGCCGAAGCATCGCCGACCCCACATACCTTTCGGCTATTGACGTCCGAAAGGACACGCACGGGCTTCTCACTCCATGTGGGCGAACCCTTTCTACCTGCCTGTAATACAGCCGAACAGATTGCGCCATGCACTGTTGTGCGTTCAACTCGAGCACGATCGGCTAAGCGAGCTGTCAGGGCAGAATCGAGCTGCAGGCTTTCAACCACGGGCGGTTCAGTGTCTCCCTCACGTAACACCAAAGGAGGCCCAGCGGGCTGTGCAGCAGCCCGTTCAGAGTCGGCAGAGGGAGCCGGCGATGGCCCCGTGATTCCGAACGTCTCCTCTTGCGAAGGGAGCACTGGGTAGCGATCAATCGCTTCGCCCGCCAACGCACGAACGAGGTCACGGAGGACGACGGTCATGGACATGCCGTCTGAGATGGAGTGGTGGGCCGCGATGATGAAAATCGATCGGTCAGGGTCATGGATGAGAACCGTGCGCACAAGAGGAGCCTTATCTCCTGAAAAGGGCTCGAAGACCTCCTTCGCCATCTCCGTTTCCCAGCGATGCTCCGAGGCACCGTTCAGGACTCGCATCGGGATCGAAGCTCCTGCTGCATGACGGAAATAAGGCTTCCCGCCTGGGTTTGGTTCAATGCAAACAGAGAAAAATGGCTGGCTCTGCTGCAGCTGATCAATGGCTTTGCGCCAGGCATCGACCGTGGTGCGCCCTTCTATCTCGGCTGCATATGCAAATCCTCTTGGCCCAGTCTGCGTGTAGAGCCAATAGATTTCCTCGAAAGCTCCTAAAGAACGGATAAAGCCTGTTGGGTTTGAACTTGGAGCATTGGTCGCTTTTGATGTGGTCTTCATAAATCGCGTTCTCCTGCAGACCTTTATTAAAGACGTTTGCATGGTAAGAGAGGTCGGAACCGAGGCTTTGCTCGTTCCATCCGCTTAGAGCCACGAACTGGAAAGGGCTGTGCTCTGGGAGTTGCAGCTGTCTTCAGCAACAGGAGTGGTAACTGGTTTGAGCGTTAGTCGCATCACGCCCTCGTGATCGCCGCCGACAAAAATGCACGGGTTTGCGATCCAAAAGGAGGCAGCCCAACGTGCTCGGCTTGCGGCGATCGGCTCTGCCGATAGACGGGGCGAGCGTGAGAAAAAGTAAGAAAGCCCGTCTTACCGCGGTAAGCGCCCATACCGGAGGGACCAATTCCGCCAAACGGAAGGCTATCGATAGAATAATGAGAAATGCAGTCATTGATGGTGACGCCACCTGATGTTGTTCCGTCGATAACAAGGCGTTCTTCGGCGAAGTCATTGCCAAAGTAGTAGAGAGCCAGCGGGCTCGGATGGTTTCGCACGTAAGTGATTGCCTCTTCGATATTGTCGTAGGTCTTGATCGGGAGCAGCGGACCAAAAATCTCTTCCTGCATTACCGTCATTTCGTCATTCACGTCGAGAATCAGGCTAGGCGGCAGTCGATGAAGATCGGAGCTTGCAAAGTCCTCGCCGGCCGGATTCACCTCGATGACACGAGCTCCCTTACGCTTCGCATCCTCGGTCCAGCTTCTTAGGCGGTTGAAATGGCTTTCGTTGATAATCGACGTGTAGTCGCCGTTCTCTTTTAAAGCGCCGTACATATCGTGTACCGCCTCGGTCGCGAATGCCACAAACTCATCTTCGCTACCCTTGGATAGCAGGACGTAATCCGGAGCATGACAGATCTGGCCTGCATTAAAGGTCTTTGCTTTCATAACTCGCCGCGCCACGTCACCGATGTCGGCGGTCCGTCCGACCAGCACAGGCGACTTGCCTCCGAGCTCGAGAGTCACGGGAGTGAGATTCTTCGCGGCGGCTCCCATTATTGCTGCCCCGATTTTGGTTCCTCCGGTATAAATCAAGTGATCAAAAGGCAAAGCCGCAAAAGCCGCCCCTGTCTCCGGTCCACCCTGCAGAACGGTGAATTCGGTTTCGTGGAAAAATTGTGCGACCAACTGGCCCATCAGTTCCGACGTTCTTGGCGCCAATTCTGATGGCTTCAACATGCATACGTTACCAGCAGCGAAAATGCTGGCAATGGGGCTGAATGCAAGTGCCCAGGGAAAATTCCAGGGACTTACAACTCCAACGACTCCCTTTGGCTGAAATTCAACTCGGGCTATCGCGTCGGGGAAAGGAGCTTCATGCAACTCCGGCTCCATCCATTCCCTCAGGTGAATTTTGTTATACTTCAGAGTGTTAACTACGACTAGGACCTCTAACAGCGAGCCTTCGATGCTGCGCCCTCCATAGTCTTGGCTGAGCGTAGCGGCAATCTCATCTTTGTTGTCCACCAGGAGCGCGATCAAGCGATCCATGCGGTCGATCCGTGTAGTGCGATCCGGTATTCCGTTCGCCAGCCAAGTCTCTTTTTGTTTTGTGAGCAACAGGCGCATGTCCTTCGGGTTCAAGTCAACTCTGAAAAATGGGCTCTTTACTTTGTTAGCGGTACTCACGATTTTCTCCTTCGGGCGCGATATGTCTCAGATTAGTGATCGGCTGAGCGATTGTGGGCGGGTAGGTGGCGTTTTCGTCGGTGTTGATGAAAAGCGGCTCCGGGTGATCTCTCGGCCAGAGCTGGTGGATGAGGTGAACTTTGCCGACCAACTGCGGTCAGAGTTCAATCCACTTGGTGAACCAGCCCGCTATGGCGTAGCGCCGGTCCTTCAGCCGGTCGTAGTAGTCTGACCACTGGCTAATTTTCCCATTCTTTATCTGCACGACAGATATGCCTCGCTCGTAAATTGGTACCTTCCGCAAACGTCCGTCCAGAGAAGGTTCAGTCTTCGTAGCCGTAAGCGTCCATTCACTAATAACGCGGTCTCCGTTACTGAAGATGGTGTTGTCCCTTCTTTCGGAATCCGGGAAGAGTTCCCGTATTTTGGCCAAGAATTCGGTCAAGCGCCCCTTGTCCTTAAATTCGAGTCCGAGCGCATGGTCGGTGAATGTGAACTGATTGCTAAACTGATTTGCGACGGCAACGAAGTTCCTCTGTCTCCAGGCTGCTAAAACGATCTGCAGAATCCGGTCAGGGGTAGTCGCCTCCGCCGAAGCATTGTCGCGAACCGTGCTCTGTGTGTTCATTACAATTTTTACTTTCTTTTGCCGTCTGGCAGTTTCGTCTAACTGTGGCGATTTTGTTTATAACTTGTGATCGGCTTTCAGCATTTCTCCGACGCGGCTTCGCTGCCACAAGTCAGCGCCGATCCCATTGCAACGGATGTCTCAAAAGAAATAGCGAACGCAACTTCGAAACCGTCCGGCGTTCGCACAGCAAGGATTCGATAGTTCTGATCCTTTGCCAACTCTAAGGACCAGTTCCCAACGGAGAAAACGTAGCGCGTCCGGTTGTCGCCTGTCTGCATCCTCAACGCAGCAGACAAAAGCCGCGGTACCGTCATGACAATTGATTCGGCTTGATCGAACGGCATCTCGATCGACACCGGTTCACCGGCTTGCCCCACAAGATCGAAGCGAATGATCTTCCCGCCCTCGATCACAGTGCAAGTTGTTAGTTGCCTACTCACGATCCTGTGTGTGTTCATTGCGATCTTCTCTTTCTTCTGCCTTCTGGCAGTTCGTCTAAGTGTGACGGTTTGTTTATATCTTATGATCGGCTTTCAGTATTTCTCCGGCGCGCTCGCCGATAATGACACAGGGAGCCATGGTGTTGCCTGTCGTCACACGCGGCATAATGGAACCATCGGCAACACGTAGGTTTTCGATTCCATAGACCTTGAGGCTGCCATCAACCACCGACATGGAATCACGTCCCATCTTGGCGGTACACGTCTGATGCCAGAAGGTAGTGACTGAATCCCGGATGAAGTTTTCGAGTTCAGCCCCTTTCAGGTTACCCGGCATCACCTCGCGCTTGGTGAACGGACGAAGTGCGGCGGAGTTGCCTATCGCGGCAGAGTTGCACACAGGCTATCGCTGCCTTTAAGTCGTCTGGATGGGACATCATGTTGGTCTCGATCTGTACAGCGTCCACGGGGTTGGGCCCCGTCAGTCGGATCCTGCCACGGCTCTTTGGCCGTACGATGCCTCCGACCATGGACCAGGAGCCGGCCGGCGCGTTGAACCTGGCTAGCATCTCAGCGGCGGCAAACGGTAGTTCAGTCTGGAATGTCTGGATGTCTGGGGTGTCGAGATTCGGATCGCTCTTCCAGAAAAAAGTGACAGAGCCGGCGCGTGGCGGAGGCGGTTTTTGGTACTCCCAGACGCAGCCGATAGTTGGGTGGTCCTGAAAGTTCTGCCCCACGCCTGGAAGATGCTGCACAAGAGGGATTCCGTGACGCTGTAACTCGACCTCATCGCCGACGCCGGATTGCATCAGCACCTTGGGCGTCTGAATTGCGCCCATTGACAGCACCACTTCATGCCCAGCGCTGATGCGATGGGTTTTGCCGTTGTAAATACACTCCACCCCTGTCGCACGCTTGCCTTCGAAAGTTATCCGGGTGACCAAGGCGCGAGTTAGCACCGTCAGATTCGGTCGGTCCATGTAGGGGAAGGTATAAGAACGAAATACGGACTGGCGCTTTCCATCGCGAAACCGTACGTCCACGATCGAGCTACCGCCCGCACTCTCCATCATGCTACCGTTCTGATTTTCAAAGGTCGGGATCCCGACCGAACGTGTTCCTTCAAGCATGGCCAGAGCAATTGGACTGGGGTCAGGCACGGGTTGGACAAAAACCGGCCCGCCCGTTCTGCGGTACTTTGGATCTGGCACTCCATGCCAATCTTCGATGCGGCGATACGTATTCAGCGCTGACTCATAGCTCCACGCGGGATCGTCGGCCTCCGACGCGAAATAGTTCCAGTCGTTCTTGTGTCCGCGCGCCCAAACCATTGCATTGATGCTGGATCCACCACCCAGGACCTTGCCCATATTCATTGGAATGGAGCGTCCGTTCAGATTAGGATCCGGTTGAGCCTGGAAGCCCCAATCCCGATCGCTTCCAAGATTGGTGTGCCATTGACCTGCCTCCATGACGCTGGGCACATCGTCGGTCCCGCCAGCTTCCAATAGCAGCACGCTGACATCGGGATTTTCAGCCAGCCGGCGCGCTACCACCGAACCGGAGGAGCCCGAACCACAGATGATGAAATCGTAGTGCAGCCTTAGTTCTGAAGTTAGTTTCGCTTGATTCAGGCGTACCCGCTGGGCGAAATCTGTTGTTTGGTTATTTCCGGCTGCGCTTACTTGTAGAGCCGCGCTACCTGCAGCGACTCCAATTGCAAGCGTACCGGATGTGCTCTTGATGAATCTTCTGCGCGAGATATCCATATCGTGTTGTCCTCGTTCTTTTCGAACGGCGCCTAGCCAGGAGCTCGTCTTCGAACTTAAATTGCACTCCAGATTGGATAACGTCATATGCATAGTGCTAATTCTGAAGTATGCGTATCAAGCAATTACGTCAGGCTGACCTCAACCTGCTCGTCGTCTTCACTGTGTTAGCCGAGGAACGAAACGCCTCCCGTGCCGCAACCCGGCTTTCTTTGAGCCAGCCAGCAGTCAGTCGCGCTTTGCACCGCCTGCGCGATATGTTCCATGATGATCTGCTGGTGCGCACGGCTGCGGGCTATGAGCCGACGCAGCAGGGCCAACGCCTGATAGACGAGCTCAAGGTCTTTCTACCGAGACTCGATCGTCTACTCAGCGGCTCCGCCTTCGATCCGGAAGTCGAGCAGGCGCGCTTCCGGATCGCTAGCACGGAACACGCTGCGTCGATCTTGGCCCCGGCTCTCTGCCGCGAAGTTCTGCCCTCAGCGAAGAAGGTACGCTTGGAATTTGTCGCCCTGCGCGATAGCGGCTTCGAAGAACTCACGCGTGGTGGTCTTGATCTGCTGCTTAGCACGGATGACACCTACCCGCCATCCCAGTTGCAAAGTGAGGTTATCTATAAAGAGGAATTGGTCTGCGTGGTCGGAGCGAAAAGCGCTTATACGCGGCAGTTGACGATCAAACAATATCTCGAGGCAGAGCACGTCGGCCTAAGTGGCGTCGCCGGCTCGCGGTTCACTCCGGAAAAGCTCCTCGGCGCGAAAGGCCACAAACGTCGGGTGGTCATCCGAGTACCTTATTCTGCCGCCGCCATTCAATGCGTAGCCGGAACACCGCTCATTGCCACGGTACCGAAGCGTTTCGCTGTAATCGAGCAACACAATCCAGCGATCAAGATTCTACACCCGCAGCGCAACTGAGCGGCTTTGAACATTTCATGATTTGGCATCCCCGGGTAAACATGGACGCCGCGCACGTGTGGCTACGCACCGTGATACTCCAAGTAGCCAAAACTAGCTTGGCCTAGTGGCCGGCAACAACTGCTTTTTGTACTTTAGTTCCAAGATCCAGCGGCGCACAAACTGGACACTCATCGAGGGCTCGCAAAGAGCCCCGATGGATGTAGTGAATACGCCTGAGGCGAAGAGCACCAGGAAGAACGGCCAATCGAAGAATTTCATGGGCGACATCTTCGTAGCAACGTCTATCCCGAAAGATCGCCCGCCGATCAAGAGCCTCGTTGCGAAGACTAAGAGCTGCTCAGTTAAAACAACGATTACGACAGCTCGGACAGAAAACCGCCTGGTCCCTAAACTTTGATGTTAATGCTTGTGACTTCGTCGATAAGGTAAGAATTGCAATGAAGTACCCGTCCAGTATTCCTCTCTGGCGCACAAACGGAGAACCCTTGCCGGAGAGCGCCCTTTGTCGGGTTGTTCTCTCGAGCGCTGGCGCAAAATGGAACGATGTCGTGGTGGAGCAACAGAATTATCCCAGCAATGAATTGGTCGACGTAAGGTTCAAGAAGCATGTGATTGCCATCAATGTAGGCGACTCCCTTACCTGCGAATTCAAGAAAGAGGGGCGATTTCAGCGCGTCCTAAGGGCAAGAAGCTCGATTTCCTTCTTCCCGAGCGATCAGCCTTTTTCTAGTCGGATGAAGTTAGAGACGGGCGCATTTGCGAACGTTCTCTTTCTGGCTCTGAACCCACTTTTCGTTACCCACCTTGCTGAGGGGCTAGAGTTGGATGTAGACCGTATTGAACTGGTTGAGCAGCGACGAGGTACTGACCATACACTTCGCTACATTGCTATGGCATTGCGGGCCGGAATCCGGACCGGCGATGCGCGTGACCGCATGTACGGAGAGGCATTATCAACAGCGGTCGCCGTCCACCTCCTTCGCGAATACGGCGCGGCAGTGCTAACGCCGAAAAAGCAGGATGGCGGGTTGCCGCGCAAAAAGCTGATGCATGCTGTCGAGTATATTCAAGATCAATTGGACACAGACTTAACGGTTGCCGGGATTGCTCAGTCGGTTGGCATCAGTCAATATCACTTTACCAAGCTGTTCAAAGAGTCTACCGGCCAGTCGCCTTACCAGTATGTCGTCGAGGCCAGGGCAAGAAAAGCGAAGGAACTTCTGACCACAGGCAAGTTCACCATCAGCGAAGTTGCACACCATGTCGGTTTCGTCGATCAGAGCCATCTTACACGTCATTTCAAAAGAGTTTTCGGCTTACCTCCTAAGAAATTGCTCAGAAGGCTACAAATTGTAGTCTAAAAGTCGACCGCTTTCGTTCGTGCCGTTATGCGCCTCATGACCCAATCACGGTGGGTCGGGCCTTGCGTGAGTTACAGCTGGCCGGGTTGATTGAGCGGCGTCCGGGTTCAGGCAGTTTTGTAGGGACAGGTCCGGGTGAAGAAAGCGGATTGCTGTTTGGATTATTGTTTCCCAATGTCGCCGACACGGAGATCTTCGGTCCGATCTCCCAAGGAATGTCTGAAGCTCCCCAAGCGTCCAAGCATGCCTTGCTTTGGGGTAATCTGACACCGGATCCCGCGACCAGAGCCGATCAAACGTGGAAACTCTGCCAGCAATATATTCGCAAGAACGTTGCCGGAGTTTTCTTTGCGCCGCTTGAGCGCAGCGCGGAGAGCGACGAAACCAATCAACGAATCATCTTTGCTCTCGAACGAGTACATATACCGGTCGTATCTATTCTCCGGGAATAATTCTTGGGAATGCTCTTCCTGTCAGCGACGCCTTGACTTAGATTTCCGCTGGTCGCTAGTGTTCACATGAGTACATAGTTAAAGAAGGTCGAAGCCTCGTATGGGGGTTTCCATTGGTCTCTTTCGGCATTGCTCCATTCCTCAGGGTCCTGTCCTAACAAGGGCTCGTCCGGTCCACTTGTTTTATATGCTACGATACGTATTGTAGCTTACATTCGTGGCGACGCAACCTTTCAGGAAAAGATTTTGGGCGTTAGTCGCAATCGGCCCTGAGTTTCACCGAGACTGAGAGCTGAGCAGTTAGAACGACGATTAGAACAGCATGGCGAAGTCTACTTGGCGCAAAGCTGGCAACGAACGTTTCACCGTGGAGTGAAGAATTACAATGAAGTACCCGCACAGTGTTCCTCTCTGGCGCACAAATGAAGAACTCTTGCCCGGCGATATCCCTTCTCGGGTTGTTCTCTCAAGCGTTAGCACAAGATGGAACGATGTCCTGCTGGAACAGCATCGTTTACCCAGCAGCGAACTGGCAGATGTAACGTACAAGCGGCATGTGATTGCTATCAATATTGGTCACTCCACCACTTGGGAATTCAAGAAAGACGGGCGGTTTCGGCGTTTCTTCAAGCCAAGAGGCGCAATTTCCTTCTACCCGAGCCATCAGCCTTTTTCTGGTCGGCTGAAAGTAACGAAGGGCGTGTTTGCAAATGTTCTCTTTCTGGCTCTGGACCCTGTTTTCGTGAGCCGCGTTGCTGAGAGGCTGGAGCTGGATTCAGACGGTATCGAACTGGTTGAGCAGCGACGAAGCACCGACCCTACACTTCATCACATTGCTCTGGCATTGCGGGCCGGAATCCAGAGCGGCGTTGCCCTTGACCGCATGTATGGAGAGACGTTATCAACAGCGCTCGCCGTTCACCTTCTACGCGAATATGGCGCGGCAGTGCTAGGGCCGAAGAAGCAGTATGGTGGGTTGCCGCGCGAAAAGCTAATGCGTGCTGTGGAATATGTTCAAGATCAACTGGAAACAGACTTAACTGTTTCCAGGATTGCTCAGGCGGTTTGCCTGAGTCCCTATCACTTTACCAGGCTGTTCAAAGAGTCTACCGGCCAGTCGCCTCACCAGTATGTCGTCGAGACCAGGGTGAGAAAAGCAAAGGAACTACTGACAACAGGCAAGTTCACCATCAGCGAAGTTGCGCATTATGTCGGTTTCGCCGATCAGAGCCATCTTACCCGTCATTTCAAAAGACTTTTCGGCTTACCTCCTAAGAGGCTGCTGAACCGCAGAAGGCCAGAGTTTGTGGTCTAAGAGTCTAGCGCTTCCGTCGTGCCGTAATGCACCGCCATGAGCCGGTCCTGCCGTGTCTAGACAGGCCTTGCCAGCCTCTTTCTTCGATCGAGCATCCAACTGCTCGATGTCGTTTAGGCCTGTGGAATTGGCGCTTACGGAAAATCGATTATTCCCCGCTTCCCGTTTACTCCAAGAGCAGTTTTCTACTAAAGAAGCGCACGAAGTTCCAAGAGAATCACTAGTTCTTCAATGAATCTCTGCGGGAGAACGCAGATTTATGAAGACCAATGCAAATATTCCAGCGAGCCTTGAACCAAGTACCAACGCAGCAGATTTCGCCGAGCGGGTACGCGTCAATCAAGCGAAACTTACCTCTGAACTAAAGCCGAACTACGACTTCATCGTCTGTGGATCTGGCTCTTCCGGTTCGGTAGTAGCGCGCAGGCTGGCCGAAAATCCAGATGTCAGCGTGCTTCTGCTTGAGGCGGGCGGCAGCGATGACGTGCCCAGCGTCATGGAGGCCGCTCAATGGTCCGCCAATCTTGGAAGCGACCGGGACTGGGCTTTCCAGGCTCAGCCGAATCCTCATCTGAACGGACGCGCTATTCCAATGAATATGGGCAAAGTCCTAGGTGGTGGATCTAGCATCAATGTGATGGCTTGGTCGCGCGGGCACAAGAACGACTGGGACTATTTTGCGTCGGAGGCCGGCGACCCCGCGTGGAACTACGAGTCAGTGCTGAAAATCTACCGGCGCATCGAAGATTGGCATGGCGCACCTGACCCAAATTACCGTGGAACGGGAGGGCCGGTTTCTGTCCAGCCTGCGCCTGACCCCAACCCAATTGCTCCAGCCATGCTTGAAGGAGCGCGCTCGATCGGGATCCCAACCTTTGAAAATCAGAACGGGCGCATGATGGAGGGGGTAGGCGGCAGCTCGATCCTCGACGTACGAATTCGTGATGGAAAGCGTCAGTCCGTATTTCGTTCTTATACCTTCCCCTACATGGACCGGCCGAATCTGACAGTGCTAACTCACGCACTAGTCACCCGGATCACTTTCGAGGGCAGGCGTGCGACTGGTGTGGAGTGTATTCACAACGGCAAAACCCATCGGCTCCGTGCGGGGCTTGAGGTGGTGTTGTCACTGGGCGCAATTCATACGCCGAAGGTGCTGATGCAATCGGGTATCGGCGATGAAGTCGAGTTACAGCGCCACGGAATCCCTCTTGTGCAGCATCTTTCTGGCTTGGGGATGAACTTCCAGGATCACCCAGGTATTGGCTGCGTCTGGGAGTACAAGCAACCACTTGCGTCACGCCACAACACTGGTGTGGCAACGTTCTTCTGGAAAAGCGATCCTAGTCTCGACACCCCAGACATACAGACAATTCAGGCTGAAATACCGTTCGCCAGCCCCGAAATGCTAGTCCGGTATGACGTACCGGCAGGTTCATGGTCAATGTTCGCTGGCATCGTTCGACCAAAGAGCCGAGGCAGGATTCGGCTAACGGGGCCCAACCCGCTTGACCCTCTCCAGATTGAGCCCGACCACCTGTTCCACCCAGATGACCTGAAGGCAGCGATAGCTTCTGTGCAACTCTGCCGGGAAATAGGTAACTCGACTGCGCTGCGCCCTTTCGTAAAGCGCGAGGTGATGCCGGGAAACTTGAAACCAGCTGAACTCGAAAACTTCATCCGGGATTCAGTCGTTACCTACTGGCATCAGACATGTACTGCCAAGATGGGACGTGATTCTATGTCGGTAGTAGACGCCGATCTCAAGGTCTATGGAATCGAAGACCTGCGCATTGCCGACGGATCTATTATGCCGCGCGTGACCACAGGTAACACAATGGCTACCTGCGTCATTATCGGCGAACGCGCCGGAGAAATATTGATAGCCGATCACAAGTTGTAAACCAAACGGAAAAGACACCCAGGTTTCGCGACGAGCATGGCAGCGTGCTCTTGGCGCCTCCCCAATGGCGTTGCAAGGGCATATGCCAAGCGCGCCGGCCTCGATAGTACCGGTGCGGCTCGCACCGCCTTGCCAGCGGCCCATTTTGATCGCAACGCCACTACACCAGTCACTGACTTGGTGCACTAGTCTCGCGAGCCGTTTTGGGCTAACTAATCGCGAAAAGTTTGCCCGAGAGATAATTTTGGTTCAATTGCCGGACCCAGCGCTGGGAGGGATCGCGTCCTCGCGATCCGTCGTTCCCGAGTCCAGGGCGATCCCTGATCGAGGGCGAAACTACACCTTTACCTTGAAGACCGTCGTCGCGGCGCGCGGGGACGCGCGCCCTCCCCGGTCAGGGGTGTGGTGCCCTTTTCCCATTATGTTGCCGGGTCGTAGTCTCAACTGCCATTAGACGTGCTTTGTCCGGCCTTTGCTTGGGCCGGAGCTCTGGATTTCTTGTTCTCGGAGCAGTTTTCTACCAAAGAACCGCACGAAGCTCCAAGAGAATCACAACGTCTTCAATGAATGTCTGCGGGAGAACGCAGATTATGAAGACTCATCAGTTATAAACAAGACTCTCACAGTTAGACACACTGCCAGAAGGCAGAAGAAAGAGTAAATTGCAATGAACACACACAGCACCATTCTCGACAATGCCTCGGTCGGAGCCACTACCCCTAGCCGGATTCTGCAAATCGCTTTAGCAGCCTGGCGACAAGGGAACTTGGTTGAACTCGGAGATCAGTTTAACGACCAGTTCACGTTCACCGACCATGCGCTCGGACTCGAATTTAATGACAAAGAACGCTTGACCGAATTCTTCGCCAAGCTACGGGAACACTTCCCGGATTCCGAGAGAAGGGACAACACCGTCCTAAGTAGCGGCGACCGGGTCGTTAGTGAATGGACGCTTACCGCCACCAAGGCTGAACCTTTTCTGGACGGGCGTCCCCGCAAGATGCCGATTCGGGTGCAAGGCATATCGGTCGTGCAGATAAAGAATGGAAAGATTAGCCAGTGGTCAGACTACTACGACCAACTCAAATCCCGGCGCCAGGGCGTGGCCGCTTTCTTCACTGAGTGGATTGAGCTCTGACCGCAGTTGCTCAGAAGAGTTCACCTCATCCACAAAGCTTTGCCAGGCTTTTTCCCATGACCTCCTCGATTAACGTCTTATGACGGTTCGGACAACAATTACGCCGATTGGGAACAAGAAGAAGACCATCTTCAAGAGACTGGTATTCAATAAAAGAGGGTTCTCGTTTTCGAAATGAAAACTGGTCGTGAATAAACAACACTACTGCAGTGAGCGCTTGATTATCGTCGCGCTCAGTCTTTGGCTCGCAGGCTGTAACAACCGGCAACCGGTGGCGCAGGGCCCCCCAGCCCCGGAGGTCACGGTGAGCAAGCCGGAGCAGAAAGAGGTAGTGAATTGGAACGAGTTCACCGGCCGAACGGCAGCAGTCAAGCTGGTGAACGTAACGCCGCGAGTCAGCGGTTACATTGTGGATATTCCGTTTAAGGAAGGCGACATTGTCCACAAAGGCGATTTGCTCTTTCAAGTCGATCCCAGACCTTATCAGGATGCTTACGAACAGGCGCTGGGACAGTTGCAGCAGGCGCAGGCCAATCAGCAACTGCAGGATGCGACGTTCGAGCGCCAACAGCGTTTGCGAGAGACAGGAGTCATCGCGAAAGAAGATTACGATACGGCAGTGTCGAACAAGAATCAGGCCGCGGCGCAGGTGGTCTCGGCGCAAGCGGCACGCAATTCGGCTCAGCTGAATCTTGAATTTACTCACGTTACCTCGCCAATCGACGGACGGGCCAGCCATCAGTTGGTGAATATAGGCAACCTGGTACAAGCTGATTCCACTCGACTCACCACTATCGTCAGTATCGATCCGATCTACGCTTACTTCAGCGTGGACGAACTGGCTGCGCTGAGCTATCAGCGGCTCATCCGCGAAGGGAAACTGGCCAGTTCTGGAGCCGGCAAACTTCCGGTCTATCTTCAGTTGCAGGATGAGACCGGATTTCCTCATCAGGGAACGATTGATTTTTCGGATAACGCTTTCGATTCATCGACCGGTACCCTGCTCGTCCGGGGATCATTTCCGAACTCCGATGGTTTCTTAACGCCGGGGAACTTTGTTCGGGTGCGAGTAGCATCGAGCCCGAAATACAACGCGCTTCTGGTGGCTGATCGGGCAATCGGCTCGGATCAGGATCAGAGCTTTGTATATGTGGTCGATTCCAAGAATATCGCCCGGCTGCGCCATATAAAAACGGGACAACTGGCCGAGGGATTACGGGTGGTGAAATCGGGACTCCAACCCGATGATGTCGTGGTTATCAATGGAATTATTAAGGTGCGGCCCGATAGCCCGGTGCGACCGCAACCAGGAGCGATGGAGCAATTCAGCTCAAACGATATATCGATGCCGCTGATCAGCTCACAATCGAGCGCATCCCACGCCGGCGCGGAGCATTAACCAGACAACGCCTTAAGTGGGGGGAAGAACTTAATGAAGTTATCTCATTTCTTTATCGAGCGCCCGATCTTCGGCATCGTCATTTCAATTGTCACCGTACTGCTGGGGGCGATTGCTTATCTGATGTTGCCCGTGGCGCAGTTTCCTGAGATTGCGCCTCCGACGGTAGTAGTGCAGGCGCAGTATCCGGGTGCAGATCCGAAGACCCTGGCGGATACTGTGGCGGAGCCGATC
>Ga0209647_1000639_pt1 | contig 32228 bp, 24 predicted proteins | sample GraSoi_2013_60cm_FD_185827 | JGI IMG/M metagenome (GOLD analysis project Ga0209647, IMG submission 185827) | Grasslands soil microbial communities from the Angelo Coastal Reserve, California, USA - Sample 9_17_2013_60cm (SPAdes) (version 2) | ecosystem: Environmental > Terrestrial > Soil >... | reverse complement strand
AGCACCTTGGTAATCGCCGCGGTCAACGTGGTCTTGCCATGGTCGATGTGACCGATGGTCCCGATGTTCACGTGCGGCTTACTGCGCTCAAATTTCTCCTTGGCCATCTGTTTCTCCGCTCCTCAATCTGAAATCTAATTTTTTACAAAATCTCCAAGACCCGAATTACTTATCGCCGCGTATCTTTTTCACGATTTCTTCCGCCAGGGCCGCCGGCACTTCCGCGTAATGCGAAAAATGCATGGTGAAGGTGGCGCGCCCCTGTGTGCGGCTGCGCAAATCGGTGGCGTAGCCGAACATCTGCGACAACGGAACTTCCACGCGAATCACGTTGCTGCCGGCGCGATTTTCCGTGCCCTGAATCGCCGAACGCCGGGCATTCAGGTCTCCGAACACCGCCGGCATATATTCTTCCGGGACGACCACTTCCACTTTCATGATCGGCTCGAGCAAAACCGGCTTGGCTTTGTGGCAAGCTTCTTTGAAGGCCATGGAGCCGGCGATTTTGAAGGCCATTTCCGAGCTGTCTACGTCGTGGTAACTGCCGTCGACGAGAACCACAGCAACGTCAACCATCGGGAAGCCCGCAAGGATGCCACTGTCCAGCGCTTCGCGGATGCCGGCCTCGATGGGCGCAATGAATTCGCGCGGGATGGAGCCGCCCACGATTTTGTCGATGAACAGGAAGCGGTGATCTTTGTCAAACCGCCACTTGCCGCCCGAACCGCCGACGATTTCTTTCGCCAGTGCGTCGAGCTCATCGGTCGACATTTCGTGCATGTTTTCGTGCGTGGCGCTGGGCAGCGGATGCAGAATAATTTCGCAGTGGCCGTACTGGCCGCGCCCGCCGGTCTGCTTGATGTACTTGCCTTCGGCTTCCGCTTTCTTGCGGATCGTTTCACGGTAAGCCACTTGCGGACGGCCGACGTTGGCTTGCACGTTGTATTCGCGCAGCATGCGGTCAACGATGATTTCGAGATGCAACTCGCCCATGCCGGAAATCAGTGTTTGCCCGGTATCCGGTTCGGTCGAAACGCGGAATGTCGGATCTTCCTGCGCAAGCCGCTGCATGGCCACGCCCAGCTTGTCCTGGTCGGCCTTGGTCTTGGGTTCAATGGCGACCGAAATTACCGGCGCCGGAAAATCGATGGTTTCTAGGATGATCTGCTTCTGCTCGTCGCAGAGGGTGTCGCCCGTGTTTACGCTCTTCAAGCCGACGCAAGCGCAGATATCGCCCGCGTAGATTTCTTCGATTTCTTCACGCTTATTGGCATGCATCTGCAGCAGGCGGCTGATGCGCTCGCGTGTGCGTTTTGCCGGGTTGTAAACGTAACTTCCGGACTTCAGAACGCCGGAGTAGACGCGGATGTAGGTGACATGCCCAACGAATGGGTCGGACATAATTTTGAAGGCTAGTGCCGCAAACGGTTCGCTGTCGGCGGCGCGGCGCAGTTCGGTTTCCTCGGTATCCGGATTGATGCCCTCGACTGGCGGCACATCGACTGGCGAGGGCAAGTAATCCACGACGGCGTCGAGCAGCGGCTGAATGCCTTTGTTCTTGAACGCCGAGCCCGCCAGCACCGGAACGATCTTCAGCGCAAGCGTCGATTTGCGAATCGACTTGCGCATCTCTTCGAGGGTCAGCGTCTCGCCATTCAAATACTTGTCCACGAGCTCATCATCGTGCTCGGCGATGTACTCGACGACTTTGTTGCGATGCTCGTCGTAGAACTTTTTGTCGATCGCCGCGCCTTTGAGGGCCGCGGCCACATCCGGACGAGAATCGACGAACGCCTTGTCCCAAAGTTTTTCGACTTCAAAAACTTCATACTTCGCGCCGAGCGTCTCTTCGAGCCAAACGATGACTTTCTGCTCGAGGAAATCGATGATGCCGATGAAATTGTCCTCGCGGCCGAGTGGAAACTGCAGAGGCACCGGACGCGCTCCAAGACGCTGCTTGATGGTGCGAATCACATGATCGAAATCCGCGCCCATGCGGTCCATCTTGTTCACAAAGCAAATGCGCGGCACGCGATACTTGTCGGCCTGGCGCCACACGGTTTCCGATTGCGGCTGCACACCGGCAACGGAATCGAACACGCAGACAGCGCCGTCCAGCACGCGCAGCGAACGCTCGACTTCGACGGTGAAGTCCACGTGGCCAGGCGTATCGATGATGTTGACGCGGTACTTCTTGCCAAAACGATCCCACGAAGCAGTCGTCGCCGCGCTGGTGATGGTGATGCCGCGCTCGCGCTCCTGCTCCATCCAGTCCATGGTGGCGGTGCCTTCATCCACGGAACCGATCTTGTAGGTCACACCCGTATAGAACAGGATGCGCTCGGTCGACGTGGTCTTGCCGGCGTCGATGTGCGCCATGATCCCGATGTTGCGCGTGTCATCGAGTTTAAACACCCGTCCCGAGGCCCCTGGTGCCTTCTTTTCGCTCGTCCGATTTGCTACTGCTTCTGCCACGATGTCCCCTATTTCTTACCAGCGATAATGCGCGAAAGCCTTGTTGGCTTCGGCCATGCGGTGCACATCTTCCTTCTTCTTGATGGCGCCGCCCCGCGCGTTGGCCGCGTCGATCAATTCATCCGCGAGCCGGTCGACCATGGTCTTGCCGGCACGCTCGCGCGAATACTGCAAAAGCCAGCGAATGGCCAGCGACTGCCGCCGGAACGGGTTCACTTCCACCGGAACCTGATAGTTCGCGCCACCCACGCGACGCGTCTTCACTTCCAGCACCGGCTTGACGTTCTCGATGGCCTTCTTGAAAATCTTCAGCGCGTCGTCATTACTCTTCTTGGCCACCTGGTCCATGGCGCCGTAAAACACTCGTTGCGCGGTGGACTTCTTGCCTTCCCACATCATCGAGCAGATGAACTTCTCGACGATGTCGCTGTCGTAGACCGGGTCGGTGGCTTGTGCGCGACGGCTGACAATTCCTTTGCGTGGCATGTTTCTCACTCGCTCCTAAATCTTTGCTTCGCTACTTCGCTTCCCTGCTTCGTTGCTTCTCACTTCTGTGCAGCCTTGGGCCGTTTCGCTCCATACTTCGAGCGTCCCTGCTTGCGATTCTCGACGCCTGCTGCGTCCAAGGTTCCGCGGACGATGTGATAGCGCACGCCAGGCAGATCCTTCACGCGGCCGCCGCGCACTAGCACGATGGAGTGCTCCTGCAAGTTGTGGCCAATGCCGGGAATGTACGTGGTCACCTCGACCGAGTTCGTCAACCGCACGCGCGCGACTTTGCGCAGCGCGGAGTTCGGTTTCTTCGGCGTCTGCGTATATACGCGAATGCACACGCCGCGCTTTTCCGGGCAGCCCATCAATGCGGGCGACTTCGTTTTGACCTGGACCTTCTCGCGGCCCATGCGTACTAATTGCGAAAACGTCGGCACAGTTTTCCTCTTCTATGCGACCGCACGGCGGTCGACTCCATCGCGCGCGGAAATTTCTGTCCCCGGACATCGCAAAATCGCGATGCGAAGGGCGCGGCTCCCGCAGGCGCGCACACAAAACTGCGCGAGAGCGCACAGCTAGGCTGAAAGGTCTACTGCGAATCCGGAGAAAAACCCCCAGCAAGAAACTCCGTACGCATTCCAGAAGGCAGAAATCCGCTTCTGGCTTCGATTCGGAGAGGCTTACTCGGCTTTGCGGGGCTGGCGCCCCATTCCGGCCGCTCTTCTGTCCCATTCCGTCTTGCTATGTTCCGGGACCGAAGATATTCCTTCCAACTACAACTACAGGGCTAAATTATCCCTGACAAACAACGAAGTATAAGGAAAACACGGTATTCTGTCAAATCAGTTCGCCACAGGGCTGCAAAAAATTCTGTGGAAAAGGGCCCTTTGGCATTGGTTTTGCCTCCCATCGTGCGCTGAACGGCTAACCACTTAACAATCAATGCTTTACAACGTAGCCGATAATCGCTCCTTGGCCGCTAATCTTCCTTGGACTTCTCGCCCGAGCCCAAATCGCCGTAAGGCCACAAGTTGAAAGCCTTTAGAAAGTCGTATTGGCCTTGTGCGCGCAGCATTTTCGCGGTGCGCTCCGCGGACCACGGAATCGCAAAACGCTCGGGGCGGTCGGCGATCCAGTAGGCGGTCAGCGCCATCAAGGTCGCATTCTGCGTCAGCACATCTGCCTTGACAGCTTCGAGGGCATCGGCGGCAGAGTGATGCGTGTACTTGTAGTCCGGTGAGTCCTGGTTCATGTTGATACCGGGAAGCCCGGCCATCGAAAATGGCAGCGTGTCGGTTCCGGATTCCACCTTTTCGTCTACTTTGATTTCCCGAATATTGGCAAGCGATTTAGAAAATGGCTGAAAGCTGGCGACGAGATCGTCGCGGCCGCCCAATTGGAATTCGCTGACCGGGCCTTGGCCTTCATCGAGCACCAAATCGCCGAGATGATTTGCCAGCTCAGACTGGTGCTGCTTGATGTAAGCAAACGAGCCGTCGAGGCCTTGCTCTTCGCCGGTGAACAGCACGAAACGAATCGTGCGCCGCGGCTTCATTCCCGAACGGACAATCGCATCGGCGGCTCCGAGCACGCTGGCCGAGCCCGTGCCATTGTCAGTACTTCCTTCGGAGAGATCCCAGGAGTCGAGGTGCGCGCCAACGACGAAAACTTGCTCGGGATTTTCGCGGCCGCGGATTTCGCCGACCACGTTGGCGCTTTCCACCGGACCGTTCGTGAATGCGTTCTGAATATTAAAGCGCGCACGCGGTTTCAGCCCGGCGTCGACGTAGCGTTCGAGCTGGCCTTGATCTTCAGCGGTCATCGAGACGACCGGAATCACGAAGTCCGCGTCGAATCCAAGAATGCCGGTGTGCGTCAGATTCAACCCGCTCGCTTTTGAGCCGCCTTGGCCGCCCACTACAACGAGCGCGCCTGCCTTCGCGGCGGCGCGCAGAACGTCGCCGAACTGCGCGAAGATCATTTCGCCACTTTTTTTCGGAGTGCCTTTGGCGACGACCAGCACGACTTTGCCTTTCAGTCGCGAGATCTCCTTCATCTCCTGATCGAGATCGAACAAATTCAGGGGAACGATTTCGCCTTCCACTCCGCTTGCTGGGGTGGAGCCTGTCCAGCCCATGGCGTCCACGTGCAGCTTGTGGCGCGTCGGTGCAAGCAACTCGGCGTCGGCGCTGCCTCGCTTCCAGCCGCGCCAGAGCTGCCATTTTTCGGCGTGCACATTCTCGAGGCCGATGGCGCGCATCTTGGCGATGCCCCAGGCGATGGCTTTTTGCGCTTCCGGTGTGCCCGTGACTCGCGCGCCGACGTTGTCGCTGAGCTCCGTCAAATACTGGAACGCGTGCGAGTTCATCATGCCTTCGCCGGCGATTTTCGTGAGCGCGGGCTTGGTACCGTCTTCGTCCGGGCCTTTGAAGCGCTCGTCGGCTCGCGCCATTTGCAAGCTCGAAAGGCTGAAGCCCAACGCTACGATTCCGGCATTCGCTAGCAACCTTTGCATCCGCTCGTCTCCTCCGCACCGCAGCGCACACCACAGCCTATCATCTCAGACGTACGCGACTGGCTTCGGTTTCAGTGGCGTTGGCCATGCAAAAACCTTCAAACCTCTAACACAGAGGACGCTGAGGATGTTTCTTTCCTGAAACCGCCGAATGAAACGCTGCTTTACCTGATTTTCGGAGCGACCTACACTCCCAACGAGGCACCGGTGACGCGACTTCCCAACTTTTTGTCCCTCCGATTCGCCTGCGGACTTATTTTGCTTTGCGCTTTCGGCGTGTTGCCAGCGCGCTGCCAGGAACCTGCCGCATCTTCGGCCAAACCAACGCCAAAATCAGCCGAGGCTTCCGAGAAGACGCCAGACCTTCCCGCGCAGATTGAGCTGCTCGAAACGCGCGTCCGCTTTGAAGTGAACGGCGATAGCCGCAAGGAAGTGCACACCCGAGTGCACATCAACAACGAACTAGGCGCCCGCCAGTTCGCGAGGCTAGCTTTCGACTACAACCGCTCCTTCCAGCAAATCGAATTTCCGCTCGTCCGCATCACGCATTCGGGCGGCGGCACGGTCGACATCCTCCCCAGCGCCATCTCCGACCAGCCCAATCCGGCAGTAGTGAACGCCCCCGCCTACCAGGACGTCCGCGTAAAATCCGTCCGCATCCTAGGCCTAGCCCCCGAAGACATTCTCGAATACCGCGTCGTCACCACAACATCGCACCACCCACTCGCCCCCGACTTCTGGCTCGACCACACCTTCGACCGCAGTGGCGTTACCGCCAAAGAAATCTTCGAGATCGATCTCCCCAGCTCCCGCTCCAGCGACGCACAAAGCATTGACTCTGCGCCTCCCCAAGCGCTAGCCGCGGGTTTGTATAACGCGAGTCTGGCGCGGGTGCACGTAAGTCCACACACCCCAGCTCCCACAACGGAGACGACCAGGGACGGCAACACCGCGAGAGTCGTATATCGATGGCAGGAGTCGCACGCAACTATCTCCAATACGGCCGGGAATGAGGCTTTGGAACCAACGGGAGCAGACATCGTCGTATCTACGTTCGCATCCTGGCTGAATTTGGGTGCCAGCATTGGTCCGCATTTTCTGCCTCCGGGAACAGGATTTAACGCGCTCGCGAAGAAACTCTATGAATTGGAAGCAGCGATGCCCGGCAAGAGTCCACTAGAAGCGGTCTACACTTTTGTTTCCCAGAAAATTAAGACCGTAGACCTCCCTCTCGGCTCAACGGGCTTTCAATTGCGGCACCCTTTGGAAACTCTCTCTTCTGGTTACGGGACGCCGGAAGACAAAGTTCTCCTGTTCGCGGCCCTGAGCAGGCCAAGTTATCGGTCGTATTATCTCCTTTTCATAGGCGTTTCAAGTCCTTCCCGCACAGACCTTCCTGATCCTTCCGTTTTCAGCCACATTGCAATTCAGATCCCACAGAATCAGGCAACCTACTATCTCGATCCGAGCGTGGAAGTTGCACCTTTCGGGATCGTCCCGGCCGATTTCCGCGGGAAAACGGCATTCGTGCTCCAGGAACTCCTCTCGACCGATGAATCGAAGTGGTGGACGCGGGTTCCCAATTCCCTGCCGTTTCTATCCACCCAGCGAGTCAAAGTCGATGCTGTGATATCGCCAAATGGCGCCCTAACGGCCAAAGTGAAGTACACGATGCGCGGCGACAACGAACTGCTGTTACGTGTTGCCTTTCATCAATCGCCCAAGGAAAGGTGGAAAGAGGTCGCGCAGCTTCTTGCGTTATCCGACGGCTTTCGCGGAAAGATCACTAATGTGACTGCGTCGGACCCTTACGCGACGCAAGGGCCGTTTACCGTCGAGTACGAAATCACCCAATCCAAGTTTGTCGATTGGTCGAAGAAGCCGGTGCGTATTCCGGCGCTGCTGCCGCTAGTTGGCTTGCCTGATCTGCCCGCCAAGCCCGCTGCGGGCGCCGCCCCTTCGACAATCGATCTCGGCACGCCTCTGGATGTCGAGGCTCACCTGACCTTGCACCTTCCCGCGGGAACTGTCGTACGCACGCCTACCGGCACGTCGGTTGAGCGCGATTACGCGACTTTCGCGTCGAAATACCAGGCCAGCGATAGCGGTGTCACCGCTTCGCGCCACCTGAATTTTTTGCTGCGCCAAATTGCCGCCGGCCGCGCCGCCGATTACAACGCTTTTGTCCGCGCAGTGCAGAGCGATGAAGCGCAAGAGTTCACCCTAGAGCGAGGGAACGTTGCATCGGCACAACCGGCAGCGGACAAGCCCACAAAGAAAAACTAACGCAGAGACGCAGAGTAAGCGCCGAGAAAAACAGAAGTGAGCCAAACAATCGAACCGAGAAGGCTTCGACCTCGCGAGACTACTTGATGGACATTATTTCTTTTTCTTTTGCCGCGCTTAGATCCTCGATCTTCTTGGTCTCTGCGTGCGACAGCTTTTCCAGCTCGTCCAGCGCGCGCTTCTTCTCGTCTTCGCTGATTTTTTTGTCCTTCTCGAGCTTCTCGATGGCTTCCTTCAAATCGCGGCGCACGTTGCGCACCGCGGTGCGGTGATTTTCCAGCACTTTGTGCAACTGCTTCACGATGTCCTTGCGGCGGTCTTCGGTCAGCGAGGGAATCGGCACGCGCACCACTTTGCCGTCGTTGGTCGGATTTAATCCGAGGTCGGAGGTGCGGATGGCCTTATCGATTAGCGGCACCGCGCTGGGATCCCACGGCGAAATCACGATCATCGTCGCGTCCGGCGTGGTCACCGTGCCGAGCTGATTCACGGGCATGGGCGTGCCGTGATAATCCACGCGAATGCTGTCGAGCAGCGATGCATTCGCCCGCCCGGTGCGCAGCGTCGCCAAATCCTTGCGAAAATCGTCCACGGCCTTTTCCATCCGCGTTTTGGCCGCCGCAAGCGCCTCTCGTGTATTTCCAAACGTCGTCATATAGAGCCTCAGTCGTCAGCTTTCAGTTGTCAGTTTTCAGCAAGAGATTTTTGGTCAAGGAGATCCAAGCGCGAATTGTAGTCAAACCGAGTCGCTCCGTCGCGGCATACCCTTCGTTCTTAACTGAAAACTGTCAGCTGACACCTAAAAGCTGTTTTATGCCGGTGTAACGGTCGAGCCAACGCGTTCGCCCAGCACGACGCGCTTGATATTCCCGTGCGTGTTCATGTTGAACACCACGATGGGCATGCCATTATCCATGCACAGCGAAATGGCCGTCGAGTCCATCACTTTCAGTCCCTGGTGCAGCACGTCGCGATAGGTAATCTTCTGAAAGAATTTCGCGTCCGCCACCTGTTCGGGATCGGCATCGTAAATTCCGTCCACCCGTGTAGCTTTTAAAATGACATCTGCCTTCATTTCCATAGCGCGAAGCGCCGCCGCAGTGTCCGTTGAAAAATAAGGATTACCAGTGCCGGCGGCGAAAATCACGATGCGTCCCTTTTCGAGGTGCCGCGTGGCACGCCGGCGGATAAACGGCTCAGCCACCTGCTTCATTTCGATGGCGCTCAGCACGCGGGTGTACACCCCGTCTTTCTCCAGCGCGTCCTGCAGGGCCAAAGCGTTGATCACCGTCGCCAGCATGCCCATGTAGTCGCCGGTGGCGCGATCAATCTCAAAGCCCTTCTGCCGCGCGCCTCGAAAAATGTTTCCGCCGCCAACCATGATGGCAATCTGCACGCCGAGCGCGTGCACTTCTTTCAACTCGCGCGCGATGGCCTGAATGGTTTCGCCGTGAATCCCGAATCCCTGCGGCCCTTGAAACGACTCGCCGGAAAGTTTCAAAACGATGCGGCTATAGACCAGCTCGTTTTTCTTCGCAGGTTTACTCAAGGCCCGCTTCGCGGCTGTCGTTTTCGCCATAATTCTCCGGTATGCGCGTCGAAATCCGTCGGAATTGTAACAAACTATGCCAGCTACCGTACAAGCGCGCAGCCCCTTTTGGAGTGCGGTCGCTTGCTACCGCTTTTCCGCTGTGAACCCAGTCTACCTTGATCGCAGGAGCAAGTTCCCAGTATGGTTGACTCCGTAAAAAGTGGGGGCGAGCCCGCCGCACTCCAAAAAAAGAGCGTCCCGCATTTTGGGACGCTCTTCTCCTACCTAAAAGCGTGGATTAGGCTGACACCGTTTCTACGGTTGCGCCCCCGGCCCCGCTCACTTCGCCGACCTTGAAGCGCACGAAGCGCCGCACCGCTATGTTCTCGCCGAGATTGGCGATGGCCTGGGTGATCATTTCTCCGATGGTGACCGATTCATCCTTGATGTAGTGCTGTTCGTAGAGGCAATTCTCCTCGTAGAACTTCTCCATCTTGCCGGTCACGATTTTCTCCACCACCTGCTCGGATTTTCCGGTCGCGCGCGCCTGCTCGCGATAGATGTCGCGCTCCTTCTCGAGCATCTCCGGCGTAACTTCCTCGCGCCGCAAATAACGCGGATCGAGGGCCGCTATGTGCATGGCGATATCGTGGCACAACTGCTGATACGCAGGAGTGCGCGCCACGAAGTCAGACTCGCAGTTCACTTCCACGATTACGCCGATTTTTCCGCCAGCGTGAATGTAGTGCCCCACCAGACCTTCGCTGGCCTCGCGCTGCGCCTTTTTCGCCGCCGCCGCCTGCCCCTTCTTGCGCAAGATGTTGATGGCCTTCTCGATGTCGCCGGCCGCTTCCACCAGCGCCGCGCGGCAGTCGCTGAAGCCCGCGCCGGTGCGCTCGCGCAATTCCTTCACGAGATTTGCGGGTATCTGCATGGCTTGTGGTTGTGTACTCATCCTTTTTTCTTTCTGGGTATGCGAATCTCTTAGTCGCGCCCTGTAATGCCGCCCTATAACGCCATTGGATGCGCCTATTTGCAATACGGCCCGGCGCCTGGGTTGGACTACAGCGCCGGGCCTTCTGAAATCTATGCCCGCGCGATTTGCTTACCTGGATTCCGCATCCGGCGGAACAGTCGTTTCCGCGGGTTCGGCTGCCTCCGGCGCTTCCGCCGGGACTTCGCCTTCGACAAAATCGCCTTCTTGTTTCTCGTATTGCTCGTACGCGCTGGTGTCGACATACTCGACGCCTTCCACCAGAGCCTGGTCCGCCGCGGCCTTTTGATCCGCTACTTGCGATTGCTGATATACGTTGTGGCCTTCCAGCACGGATTCCGAAATCTTTGAGGTAAACAGGCGAATGGCGCGCAACGCGTCGTCATTCCCCGGAATGATCCAGTTCACCACGTCCGGGTCGCAATTGGTGTCCACCACCGAAACCACCGGCACGCCCATGCGCCGCGCTTCCTTTACCGCAATCTCTTCCGCGTTCGAGTCGATCACGAACATCGCGTCCGGAAGCTGCGCCATGTTCTCGATGCCCTCGAGGTTCTGATACAGATGCTTCATTTCGCGGTCCAACCGCGCTCTTTCCTTCTTGGAAAGCTCGGCCATGCGGCCGTCTTCGTTCATGGCTTTCAGCAGCTTCAGCCGCTTGATGGATTTCTGCAGGGTGGACCAGTTGGTCAGCGTGCCGCCGAGCCAGCGGTGGTTCACGAAGAATGCACCGCACTTCTTGGCTTCTTCCGCCACGGCTTCCTGCGCCTGCCGTTTGGTGCCCACAAACAAGACCGTTCTGCCGTGCGAAGAAATTTCGCTCACGAAGCGGCTCGCTTCGCGGAACATCTTGAGTGTCTTTTGAAGATCGATAATGTGAATGCCGTTGCGTTCCCCGAAAATATACTCCTTCATTTTCGGGTTCCAGCGGCGCGTCTGGTGGCCAAAGTGAACTCCGGCCTCCAGCAGCTCCTTCATCGTAATTTCAACTGCCAAGTTTCCTCCTTTAAGGATAGCTGCTTGCGGCAGCGGATCGAGGTCACCCGCGAAACGCTGGAGAGCAGCCTTCTTGCCGGCAGCTTGCCGGCCATGATCTCGTCCCGGTAAAACCGGAACGGAGCTTGTGTACCCCGAAGCCGCTAAGGCCGCAGGGCCGTTCCCCAAACGACTAGCGCTTGGTGAACTGGAATCTCTTGCGCGCGCCCTTCTGCCCGTACTTCTTGCGCTCCTTCATACGGGAGTCGCGCGTCAGAAAACCGTTCTTGCGCAGCGAAGGCCGCAGCTCCGGATTGAATTTCGAAATTGCGCGCGACAATCCCATGCGCACCGCGCCGGCTTGGCCGCCGACGCCGCCGCCACGCGCGGTGACAACAACGTCTACCTGGTCGGCGAGGCTGGTGAACTTCAGCGGCTCGATGGCGTCGTGCTTCCACGCGAAATTCGGGAAATACTGCTCGACCGTTCGCTTGTTCACCGTGAACTTGCCGGTGCCTGCGCGCAAGAAAACACGCGCAATGGATTCCTTGCGCCGGCCAGTACCCAGAAACCAATTTGTGCCCGCGATGGGCGTACCCGTAGAGCTCAACGATCCTCCTCAATTACAGACGGCCCCACGCAACTCGGGGCCTGCAAACTTCACGCTTCGGGTTGCTCCCTACTCGACGAAGGAAGGCACCGCAACGTGCGGAACAGCGTTTGGCGTACTACCCTTTACCCTGAGCACCAAACAGTGCGAAGGGGCGCCAAACCTGGAGACTGGAATACTGCAGGTTGCTCCGTCTTCCGCTTCACTCAAAGCAACAGCTTACTGCGACCTGTTCAAAAACTCTCGCACAAAAACTAAGCACTACAGCTTAAGACAGTCAGCCGCAAAAAAGGTTACAAGTTCACAGCCTGTGGCTTCTGCCCCGCGTGCCGCGCCAATCCCGCCGCATCGCGATAAATGCGCAGCTTCTTCGCACGCCGCGCACGCAGCTTGTTCTTCGGCAGCATGCCGAGAACCGCCTCGCGAATCATCCAATCCGACTTGTTGGCGCGCAGCCTCTTCGCCGGAACTTCCTTTAATCCGCCGGGATACCCGCTGTGCGAGTAATAAATTTTCTGTTCGACCTTGTTGCCGGTCATGCGCACCTTGTCCGCATTGATCACCACAACGTGATCGCCCGAATCCAGGTACGGCGTAAAGCTCGGCTTATCCTTGCCGATCAACATCCGCGCCACTCTGGTGGCCAGCCGCCCTAGCACTTGGTCCGTGGCGTCGATCACAAACCAGTTCGCGCCTTCCTTCAGCGCCTCGGCCTCTTCTCCCTTGGCTACGTACGTCCTCATCGCCCTTAGTCACACCTTTCCCTGTAGAGACAAACGTCAATCTTAAAGTACGTGTCGGTCCCTGTCAACGCACTTCCGTTTATGCCAACCGATCGTATTCCATTTTAAGGTCCAACGACATCGCACGCTGCCCCCGCAATCATTCGGAACATCCACTTAGTCTTTAGCGTAACCATTTGAGACGGTATCGTAGGGGGCTAGGCCTCTAAGGAACCCAATTCGCCAGGAGTCCACTCTGATGAGTTCATTCAAGAATCAGCTAAGACAGGTTTTGCGGAGACTTGGACGAGCGCCTATGTTCACTGTGATAACCCTAATCACGCTCGCGGCCGGAGTGGGCGCAAACACCGTCGTGTTTAGCGTCCTCGAAGGCGTGCTGCTGAAGCCTTTGCCCTACCCGCATTCCGAGGAGTTGGTGGGCGTCTGGCACACGGCCCCGGGCATTAACCTTCCGGAGCTGGAGATGTCGCCCTCCGACTACTTCATCTATCGCGAGCAAGGGCGCACGTTCCAGGATATCGGGATGTATCAAGGTGACTCCGTGAGCGTCACGGGAGTCGGCGAACCCGAACAGGTGCCGGCGCTGAGGGTCACGGAGGCAACGCTTCCAATTTTAGGTGTGCAACCCATGCTAGGGCGCCACTTTCGCCACGAAGACGACTCGCCGGGCGCTCCGGAAACTGTGATGCTGACCTATACGTATTGGCGCAGAAAATTCGGCGGCGATTCTTCCGCGGTCGGGCGAACCCTGGTGGTGGACGGCAAAGAACGGCAAATCGTAGGTGTGCTGCCGAAAGGATTTCATTTCTTGGACCGGGAGGATCCCGCGCTGATAACGCCCTTCCAGTTTGATCGCAACAAAGCCAACCTAGGCAATTTCAGTTACGACGGTCTTGCGCGACTTAAGCCGGGAGCGACGCTGCGGCAAGCCAATGCCGACGTTGCTCGGATGCTTCCGATAGTAATGAACAGTTTTCCTGCGCCGCCGGGATTCAGCATTAAATTATTCGAAGATGCGCGAATCGCGCCGAACGTCCGACCGCTGAAGCAGGATGTTGTGGGCGACGTCGGCAGCGTGTTGTGGGTTCTCATGGGTTCGATCGGCATGGTGCTGCTCATTGCCTGCGCAAATGTCGCGAACCTCTTGCTCGTGAGAATGGAAGGACGAAAGCAAGAGCTGGCGCTGCGCTCTGCCCTGGGCGCGGGTTGGAGCCGTATCGCTGGCGAACTCTTACTGGAGAGCGTCATTCTTGGATTTTTCGGCAGTGTGCTGGGCTTAGGGCTGGCGTACGGCGCATTGCGCGTGCTGGTGGCTACAGCGCCGGCGGGGCTGCCGCGCATCAGCGAAGTGGGGATCAACGGGCCGGTATTGCTGTTCACTTTGCTGGTTTCGTTGTTTGCCAGTTTGCTTTTCGGCTGTGTGCCCATCCTGAAGTACGCCGGCGCGCGCTTGACGACGGGCATTCGCGAAGGAGGCCGCGGATTAAGTCAAAGCAAGGAGCAACATCGCGCGCGAAATACCCTCGTGGTTGTGCAGGTGGCGCTCGCTCTTGTACTGCTCATCTGCTCCGGGCTGATGATTCGCACCTTTCGCGCTCTGACCAAGGTAAATCCCGGATTCACCAACCCGGCGGAGCTGCAGACCTTTCGCATTTCAATTCCCGAAACGCACGTAAAAGAGCCGGAGCGCGTAGTCCGCATGGAAGAAGAGATTTTGCATAAGCTCGAAGCCATTCCCGGCGTCGCCTCCGTAAGCATCGGCACCAAACTCCCCATGGATTCGGAAGGATGGCACGATCCGATTCTTCTGGAAGGACGCACTTATGCTGAGGGAGAGGTTCCGCCGCTTCGCCTGTTCAAGTTCATTTCGCCCGGGTTCCTCAAGACTTTGGGTACCCCGCTGGTCGCCGGCCGTGAAATCACCTGGACGGACACGTACAACAAAATCCCCGCCGCCATGATCTCCGAAAGCCTGGCGCGCGAGTATTGGGGCGAGCCTTCCAATGCGCTTGGCAAGCGGATCCAGGTCAGCACGAAAGACGACTGGCGAGAAATCATCGGAGTCGTCGGCGACGTTCACGATGACGGTGTAAATAAGAAACCTCCTACTTCCGTGTATTGGCCCTTGCTCCAAGCCCGCTTTGAAAGCGAGGAGGTTTCGGTGCGGCGCGGGGGCGCGTTCATTATTAGGACTCCGCGCGCCGGTTCGGAAGCCTTTCTTAAGGACGCCCGCGAAGCAGTGTGGTCGGTGGATGCCAACCTGCCGCTGGCGGATGTGCACACGCTCGATTATTTCTACAGGAGATCGATGGCGCGCACATCGTTCACCCTGATTATGCTCGGTGTCGCAGGAAGTATGGCGCTGCTGCTCGGAGTAGTGGGTATTTACGGCGTCATAGCCTATTCCGTGTCGCAACGGACCAGGGAAATCGGTATCCGCATGGCGCTGGGAGCGCAGCAGCCCACCGTGACCGGAATGTTCGTGCGTCACGGATTGGTGTTGACCGGCATCGGCGTGGCCTGCGGTCTGATCGCGGCGATTCTCCTGATGCGACTGATGTCGTCGCTGCTATTCAACGTGAACCCGGTCGACCCGGTCACTTACAGTGCGGTATCTTTGGGACTCGCAGCGACCGCATGGCTCGCCAGCTACTTACCCTCGCGTCGCGCAGCGACAGTGGACCCCGTCGAAGCCTTGCGCGCGGAGTAACCGAGTCACGGGACGCAAACGAAGGTGCTGCTTAGTAGGTTTATCCTAATTGATTTGTGGTATCCGAATTCGAGTGCGTTTCAGTCAAAATCCACCGGCGGTGCAAACCGTGTTATTTTCGGAGGGTTTTAAAGCAAAGGAGAAACAGGATGGCAACTCCACAAAAAGCCCCCATGAAACTTACGCAAGAACCCGAGATTGTGACCTGGCCGGAAACTCATTACGTCTTTGTCGAGAAAACTGGGCTCTTTCAAAACACTGCACCGCAAGCCTGGCAAGAATTGCATCCACTTGTTCCGCGGATTTCCGAACACAACAAAATCACTGGATATATGAGCCTCTACAAAGTAGAGCCAAAGATATATCGCGCCGGTGTTTCGGTTTCTGCCGAACCGAAAAATTTGCCGGAAAACTTCAAGTATGAAAAATTCAAAGGCGGCAAGTACAGTAAGTTTGTACTGACGGGGTCTTATGCAAACTTGCCACAGGCGTCTGGCCGCGTTTTCGAAATCGTCGCTGAAAAGAAAATCCAAATGCGCGATGACTTCTGTATTGAAAATTACGCAAACGATCCGCGAACCACGCCAGAGGATCAGTTAGTCACCGAAATACTTATTCCCACGGTGTAGTTCCACCGTAGATCCCGTGGAAGTCTTGCGGGCACAGTTGATATCGCACTCAGGCGGCGTCGCGGCGTTTTTCTAGGCCTTCGGCTTCCACAATTGCCCAACGATCGCCGAGCCAACGACTGCGTAGAGCCCGCAGTTTAACAGTCCAATCAAGCACCAGATGGCCCAGAATTGACTTGTATTTCTCATGGCTTCGTTGAAAGGAATGCAGAGCAAAGAAGGGGGACAAAGAATTACAAAGGCCGTTAACAAATCGTCGTTCATTCCGAAGAGCTTTAGATACGAGATGATGGCAGCGGCGACCAGTAGACCAAGCGCTCCGCAAATGACTATCAGTCGCCACTGGCGATTCATGATAGTCCTATGCCTTCGCGATCGGCGTCCAGACTTGCATCGGCGTCTGGGCCCTATTGGCCCAAGCATAGTAAGGGATAAACGTTAGCTGGACGGGACGCGACTTCCGCGGCGCCGCGTTATGCAAGAAATACAAGCTGCTGCGATTGGCTGATTCCTCGTATACGGCGCCGGTGTGGCGGAGCACCAAAATCCCACCCAGCAAATCCTTGTCAAATTTCTCGTCAAATCTGCCACTCGAAGCGTTGTCCGCGCCGAGCGCCACGTCTTTCAGCGCGACGCCTTCGCCCTGGTCGATTTGCTCCATGCAGTACACCAGCGGTCCACGCTGCACCGCAACGCGGCCATTGTTCTCGGTAATTTGCGCGTTAGCCTCCAAGACTTGCGGGGCCATGTTGAATTGCAGCGTAACCGTGTCGCCGCCGGACCAGCGCCGCTGAATCGGCAGATACTGACCCGCCGTCGCGCCCGCGACAACCTTCCCGTTAACCGCAACTTTCGCCGTGTCGGTCCATCCCGGAATGCGCAGAAAAACCGTGAACTCCGCGGGCTCGGCTGGAGCGACGGCAACTTCCACGCTGCCATCCCACGGATAATTCGTCTTCTGCCGAATCTTCAATCCGGTTCCATTCTCGAGATGCCAGTCGAGCGATGAATTGTCGTACAGGTGTACATACACGCCTTCGCTGGTGGTGCTGTAGAAATATCCCGGGAGCGACGCCAAGGTGCGCTCCAGATTCGGCGGACAGCACGTCGTGTCATACCACTCATTGCGAATCTTGTCTCCGCCCGATGGATCAAACGCCAGCGGGTTGCGGTAGCAATAGAGCGTGCCGCTCAGCGACATCCCCGAATTGATGCCGTTGTAGAGCGCGCGTTCGATGACGTCGGCATACTTCGCTTCACCGGTAGCCGCCAGCATGCGCCAGTTCCACATCATGTTCCCAATGGCCGCGCAGCTTTCCCCATACGCGCGTGCGTTGGGAAGCTCATACGGATCGCCGAACGCTTCGCCGTCGCTGCGCGCGCCAACTCCTCCGGTGACATACATCTGCGCAGAGACCAAGTCCGTCCAAAGCGTGTTCAGCGTTTTCCAATACGTCTGGTCGCCGGTCTCCAGGTAATAGTCGGCAGCCCCACAACAAGCGTACATCGCGCGCACTGCATGCCCTTCCAGGTGCGTCCGCGAAGTGAATGGAATTCCGCAAAAGTGATACACGTAGTTTTCAGGCTTAAAGTGAATCCGCGAATCTCCGGCGAGCAGATACCCCGCCAACTCCAGATGTCGCTTGTCCCCGGTAAGCCGGTACAACTCAACCAGCGCCAGCTCCATTTCCGGGTGCCCGGAAAACAGCGGCTTCTTGTCCGAGCCAGGACCGAAGTTCGGCCACAAGAATTCGTTCACAAAGCGCAGCCCCGAATCCAGCAGCGTGCGGTCGCCGGTAGCGCGGTAATAAGCGATAGCGCCCTGCAAGAGGTGCCCAATATTGTAAAGCTCGTGCCCATGCTGTTGCGTCCGCGGCTCCATGCGCTGCGCAGCGTGTTCCTGGACGTAGTAGGTGTTCAAGTAGCCGTCGGCCTGCTGCGCGGCAACGATCTCGCGAATATCCTTATCTACGGTGGCGCGAAGCTCCGGCCGCTCGCCCGACTGCAGCGCAAAACCCGCCGCCTCAATCCATTTGTAAAGGTCGGAATCGGAATACACCGGACCGCGTTGCACCGCCGTGCTCTTCCCCGTAAGCCGCCGGAAATTATCCATGCGCCCGTTGACCTCCAGCAGCTTGCCCATCGACGGAATGCTGGCGTTGACGTTGGTCTCGCGGCGCGGCGACCAAAACCCTGCTTCAATCGTCACGGCATGCACCGGAACGCTGTGCAGCTTCGCGTACGGCGATTTCGCCAAATTGAGAATCCCCTGGTCGCGCCAAGCGGGATTCGAGGTTAGTGCAACCTGATCGAGTCCGGCGGGCCCCTTCGGGCCCGCTGACCGCGCCAAGATCCTTTCCGCGCCAGGCAAACACGAAAGCGCGGTCGCGGAAACCGCCGAAGACACAAACTGCCTGCGCGATAAACTCTGTTTCAATGTCATCGTTGTGTTCTCCCTGCCGGCCACCCAAGCGTGCAAGGCGCACATCATAACGCAACAAAGTTGCCAGCGTAGCGAAAGGTACATCCGGCAGGCAGTTCCAAATTTGTGTTGGGCTACCTAGTTTGCTTGCTGGCGGTACCTCTCTCTCAGTACCTTTTTCCTAGAAGATTCCGTTAGCAAGAAGGCTGATTTTCCAGTAGTATTCCGCCATCGGATGTCCCCCGGCAGTCGGTTGGCAATGGCAAAAACTGACCTCTCCAGTTCCAGCAAGCCGCACGTGCATACGCGAGTGTCGCTCCGCAAGCCGCTTCGCTGTGGGTTCACAATCGTTCTTTGCTCTTGTTTGCTTTTCGGCGCTGCGCAGTGCCGCGCCCAAGCCACCCAGGATGTGGCCGAAGCCGCGCGCCAGGAGCGCGAACGCAAAGAGGCAAAGAATACCAAGCACGTTTACACTGACGAAGATCTTCGTCGCGCGAAGATCCTGACTCCCGACGATGAAGCCCGCGTCGAAGCCAAGCGCAGCCAACAACCCGGGCCCACCGAAGAACAAGCCCAGTCACCTGTCGACACCGATGCGGCACTCGCACAACTGCCGCTCGGCGATATTGCGCGCCTTTACCGCAATGCCAAGCAAGCCGCGCAAACGCCCGATCCATTCCACCTTCCATTCGCGGAGCCGGTCTTCGCCATTCCCATTATCTCTGTGCCAAAGCTGGAGCCTCCTCGTCCAAGCTATTCACCGGCGCACCCAAGTCTCGCTCCGGTTCATCGCGCACCAGTAGTCGCCCCGACAACTCCCAGCGCCAGCCCGGCGCCTCTGCGCCGCATCGATCCTTTCACGCGACGCTTTGCAGCGCCCGCGCCTCCGTCAGTCGCACGGATTGCGCCCTCTGCGCCGCGGCCAAAAGCTCCTGTTTCGGTCGCGCCCTCAGCCCAGCCGCCAACCCCGGCTCCGGCGATCGCTCCGTCCGCACCGAAGTCAAACGCGGCCGCTTCAATCGCTCCGCCGGTCGCCCTAGACAAGACTGCTTCCCCGCTGCACACCGTCATCGTCCAACCCGGCGATTCTCTTTGGAAGCTCGCGCAACAAAATCTCGGCCGCGGTTCGCGCTGGCAGGAACTGCTGGCGGCTAATCCCGGCATCGTTGCCCCCACGCACATCGCCGCCGGCACTGAAATCGTGCTCCCCGCCACAGTCTCGAGCTTGAAATCCGATCTGAAGGTCACCGTTGAGCGGGGCGACACGCTTTCCAGAATTGCACAAGCAAAGTATGGCCGCGTCGCCGCGTGGCGCTGCATCGCGCAAGCCAACCCTGAAATTGCCGACGCCAACCGCATCTACGAAGGCCAGCAACTCCTTCTGCCGTTTACCTGCAAGCAGTAAGCTTCTCCTCTTAGACGCTCGTCAAAACGCAGCGATATTACGACAAGCGTGCCCCCGCCGAGATGTCATTTCCGTGTCTCGTACTATCGGTCTGCGGGTTTATTTGTAACGTCGATGTAACTGTTCAAAAATTTTGTTAAGCCGTTATGCCATTTCGTAAGTACATTCAAATTTCTGTATGAACCCGCTCTGTAGGGCCCATTTCACTCGTCCGTACAGGCACTAACCTACTGACTTTGCTGGCCTTTTCGCCCCGCAAAAGAATCAGGTGTCTGGCCCTGTGATTGCCAACAAGTTAGGCTCGTGGGAACGTCGTGGTGGTGTTCCCTATCCAAGACTAAATAGACATGGCAGATGCAGTACCCGCAACCCGTCTCGCAGGGCTAAAGCACGTTTATATTTGTCGCCAATCAGAGGAGAACATATGGACGTTCCGTTCCGGCCCTTCGTTCCAGCACGCATCCTTTTCCAACTGCTTTTGCTCACGATTCTACTGATAGTCATGGGCGGCACCGCTGCCCTGGCACAAACCACCGCCAGCATCAAAGGCACGGTTACAGACTCCAGCGGGTCAGCCGTGGCAGGCGCGAAGATTATTGTCAAGAGTCAAGGCTTGGGCATCGAGAGAACCACGCAGAGCAATTCCTCGGGCGACTACGAGGTGCCCGCGCTGCCTCCCGGCACCTACAGTGTTGAAGTACAAATGCAGGGTTTCAGCAGTGAAATTGCCAAGTCGCTTACGCTGCAAGTCAGCCAAAACTCCGTTCAGAATTTCGGCCTTAAGGTGGCCAGTTCCGACACCGTCGTGATCGTCGAAAGCACGCAACCCATTATCGACTCCACCAGCATCACCGTAGGCCAAGTGATCGACAAGAACGTTGTTCAAGAGATTCCGCTGAACGGCCGCCACTTTGTGGACTTGGCCTTGTTGGTCCCAGGAACGGTGACACCTCCTCAGAGCGGGTTTCTGACGGCGCCGCTGCGCGGCCAAGGGTCGTTTGCATTCAATTCCGCCGGAGGCCGCGAAGACGCGGTGAATTTCATGATCAACGGCGTCAACTTGAACGACATGTCGCAAAACCAAGTGACCTTCCAGCCGACTATCAACACCGTGTCCGAGTTCAAGATCGACAACTCGACCTACAGCGCGGAGTTTGGCCGGAATTCCGGATCGATCGTCAACATTGCCACGCGTTCGGGATCCGATCAGTACCACGGCGAGGCTTACGACTATTTTCGCAACAATTATCTCGACGCCCGAAATTTCTTCAACCCGACGTCAGGGCCGCAGTCTGCTCTGAAGCGCAATCAATTCGGAGGAGACGTCGGCGGTCCGATCCTCAAGGGGAAGACTTTCTTTTTCTTGAGCTACGAGGGACTGCGGCAACATCAGGGCTTGACGACGACCAGCGCCGTTCTGACCGATGCCGAAAGAGCCCAAATCCAAAGCACAGGAAGCGCCTCCGCCAAGGGTCTGCTGCAATTCATACCGGCAGCAAACGGGACCCTTAACGGGGCGCCTGCATTTTTCGGTTCGGCCAGCGCCAACGTGAACATCGATCAGGGCACGGTGGACATAAGCCATAATTTCAGCGCGGCAGACCGGATTCACGGCTACTACGCGAATCAAGAAGACTTGCGGCTCGAGCCTACCCAGGGTGCTAACCTCCCGGGCTTTGGCGATTCGCGCGCCGGTCGCCGGCAGCTCATCACCTTGGGCGAGACTCACATTTTCAGCCCGCTCTTGATCAATGAATTTCATCTGGGCGCGAACCGAGTTCACATTACATTCACACCCAATAATCCGACCGACCCTGCGTCCGTTGGCCTAGGGGGGGTTGTGGGTCCGAACATGACCTTCATACCGGTGATTTCGATTGCCGACAAGGCGGGGCTGCTGTTCGGCGCCGAACGAAACTTCCCGCAAGGACGCGGAGACCTCACTGCGGTGGTCGGAGACACTTTGAACTATATCCGTGGAGAACATTCGCTGAAGTTCGGCTTCGAGTTCCGCGATTTCCGAAATGACAATTTCGCTACGGATCCGGGCCAATTGATCTTCAACACGACGGCACACTTTATCTCGGGCATAGCAGACTCATCCGCTCGGACCGTGGGAGTAGCGCAAGCCAACCGCATTACTCAGAATGCCCTCGACTTCTTCGCTCAGGATAGCTACAAACTCAAGCCCTATTTTACGCTTGAGCTTGGTTTGCGCTATGCCTGGAACATGACTCCGAATGAGGCGAACGGGCGCTTCGTGACGTTCGACCCGGGGTCAGTTTCGCTTCTGCCCGTGAGCGATCCCTACAACCAGAACAACAAAAACTTCCAACCGCGCGTCGGGTTTGCGTGGGATGTTTTCCATACCGGAAAGACCGTTCTTCGTTCCGGCTACGGATACCAGGTGGACCAGCCGATCACCGGCATCGTTACCGGACTGAATTCCAATCCACCCTTCGCGGTTCCTATCGCGGTCGGCACTGCTCACTCACTGACCACACTCGGGACTTTCTACGATCCCAACAATGCCACCAACGTCTCACCGGCGGTGGTGAATCCGAACTTCAAGAACGCCTATGTGCAATCATGGAACTTGAATATCCAGCAGCAGGTCGCCCGCAACACGGGAATTATGATTGGCTATTTCGGGTCCAAGGGTACGCACCTGGAGATTGACCGTAACATCAACCAGCCGGCGATACTGGGGAACTTTGGGGCTGGCAGCAAACCTTTCATTGCAATCTCTCCCACCAGTCAATTTCTGCCGGGAAAAACCCTGTCCAACAGGATCACGGAGCGCGACAGTAACTCCAATTCTAACTACAACGCACTGTGGATAACGGCGAACCAGCGCGTGGCGCATGGGTTGCAGTTCAACGCGTCCTATACCTACTCTCATTCGATCGACGACGTGTCTCGCAACAATGAGGGAATTATCGTACAGGACAGCTCGAACATTTTCAGCAGCCGCGGGTCCTCCGATTTCGACGCCCGGCACCGCTTCGTGGCGAATGCCATCTACGATCTGCCCTTCAAAGCCAACCGCCTCGTCAGCGGATGGAAATTGGCGCCGATCCTGACCTTGCAGAGCGGCAATCCGTTCAACGTGGTTTTAGCCACGGCCAACACGAATGGCGTAGGCAACACCGTTCGCCCTAATCTTATCGGTCCGGTGCAAATCAGCGGAAATCCGGCCCAATGGATTACTAATGCCGCGTCGGCGTTCAGCGTCCCCGCCGCAAACAGTTTCGGCAATCTAGGCCGCAACGCTTTCTATGGTCCCGGATTTTCGAACCTGGACCTGGCGCTGATCAAGAACACCAAAATAACCGAAAGAGTCAATTTGCAGTTCCGTGCGGATGCGTTCGATCTCTTTAACCATCCGAATTTCGGGAATCCGGGGGGCGGAAACGGCTTTGTGGTTTTGCCGGCGACCTTGAATGCAACTACGCTGGCAACTTTCAGTACCATCACCAGCACGCGTTTCCCCACCGCCGATTCCGGCTCCTCACGCCAATTGCAGCTGGCGCTGAAGCTGCAGTTCTAGCGACTGCCTAAGCGCGGCTCCAACGAGGGTGGGTTCGCCCACCCTCATTCCTTTTTGCGCTGGTTCCTGCCTGCTCTTGTAAAGGAAGATGGAAGATATTACTATAGAAGGTGTATGGCTCTCAATATCAAAGACGAAGAAACCGATAAGCTCGCTAGAGAAGTCGCCGAGCGCGCCGGCGAAAGCCTCACAGAGGCGATCCGCATCGCACTCCAAGAACGCCTTCAGCGCCTCTCGGGACGAGCGCGCGCAGCCACGCAGCGCGAGAAGATCTACGAAATTCTTGAGCGCGTAGACGCCCTGCCCCGCAAGACCGATTTAACCGACGACGAAATCCTCGGCTACGACAAAGACGGGATCCCTCGCTGACTTCTTCTGGCCATGGTAATCGACAGTTCAGCATTAATCGCGATTCTGCTTAACGAAACGGGGCGCGAACGCTTTCTGGATTTGATCCTCGCTGCGGAAAGAAGACTTCTTTCAGCCGCCACCGCTGTGGAAGCAGGAATCGTACTCGAGTATCGCTCGTCGCAAATTGCCGTTCGCGAGTTCGATCTCTTTTTACACCAAGCTGGCATCGAGATCGTCTCTGTAGACGCCAACCAAGCAGATCGAGCCCGCATCGCCTTCCGCAAGTATGGAAAGGGACGCCATCCTGCCGCACTGAACTTCGGAGACTGCTTCACACACGCCCTCGCCGCGGTTTCGGGAGAGCCCGTTTTAGCCAAAGGGAGCGAGTTCAAGCAGGCAGGACTCAACGTTTGCATATGATTCACCGCCAATTGCCAGTCCTCCTTCAGAGCCGCATTTTTCGCTAGAATAGAGCGCGAGGAACGCGCATTGATCCATCGCCACATTTTTCACAACGACAGCCTGCTGCCCATCGACAAAGTCCGCCTCTCCCCCGGACAGGCCGGCCTCGTCTGCGGCTGGGGTTTGTTCACCACCATCCGCATCTCCCGCAGCGAAGCCTTCGCCTACGAGCGCCACTGGCGCCGCCTCGAAAAAGACGCCGCCCTCATTCGTCTCCCGATGCCGCACACCGCCGCCAAAGTCCGCGTGCATCTCCACGAAGTCATCCGCGCCAACAATGTGGTCGAAGGCTGCGCCCGCATCTATCTCGTCTACAACCAGGTGGGCTTCTGGCGCAGTGACGAACCGCAGCCCCAAGTCGACCTCATCATCTATTCCGCGCCGCTCCCGGAGTATCGCGAGCCGGTCCGCCTCGGCCTCCGCCCGCATGGCCGCCACGCTGCAGCTCCCCTCGCCGGAGTAAAAAGCATCTCGTGGCTTCCGAATGTTTGGGCCGTCGCCGAAGCGCAAAAGGAAGGCTACGACGAGGTCGTGCTCCTCAACGAACGCGGTGAAGCCGCCGAATGCACCGCCGCCAACATTTTCGCCGTCAAGAATCGCAAGGTTTACACGCCGCCACTAAACTCCGGCTGCCTCGAAGGTGTCACCCGCGGCATTCTCTTCGAGATTGCGCCAGAAGCAGGCATCGCCGTGGTCGAGCAAACACTCCGCCCCGAAGATCTTTACTCCGCCGACGAAGTTTTCATCTCCTCCACCAATCGCAACATCATCGGCGTTGGCGAAATCGCCGGCCACAAAATCGCCGCCGCGCCAGGCCCCATCACTCGCCAGATCGAAGACCTCTTCGTCGCCCACGTCACCGACTACGTCACGCGCCGCCTAGCCGCCACCTCACGCTGACGCACGCCTTCTGTGGAATCCACTCAGCTCGCCACGACGTAGCCTGTAGCTCGGGTTTACTCTGAGCTTGCCTGCGCAGCCAGGCCTCGAAGAGCCTGCTTTTTGGACCCGAGGCTTTTGACTCTCGCCCGTCCAACTGGCGCGAAATCACAGCCTATGGTGTACTTGTTGTTTACAAAATTTTCGGGCCTTCTCACAAAGTGTCGAATCTATTTCCAGATAGCACCGCGACCGCCGCAGCCGCACCGCCAGACTGGCGCGCAGACGCCACATGGCATTCCTACGCGATCCGTGTCCCTCACCGTCCCTCGACTAAATCCCTGCTTCTCGCCTGCCTGCTGTTTGTCCTGACGCTTTGCACCTGCCTCGTCGCCGGCACCCACTTCGCCATTGCCTACGCCCACAACGAAGCCGTCTCCTGGGACGAATTCCTCCGCGCGTTCACCCTGGTCTATCGCCACCCGCTAGCCCTGGCCGCCGGGCTCCCCTTCGCCCTAACCCTGCTGGCGATTCTCCTCGCTCACGAACTCGGACATTTTTTCGCGTGCCGCCACCACCATATCCACTCCAGCTATCCTTTCTTTATTCCCTTCCCGACGCTGATCGGCACGCTTGGCGCGTTCATCCTCATCCGTTCTCCCATTCGCACCACGCGCGCCCTCTTCGACGTCGGCGCCTCCGGCCCACTCGTCGGCTTCCTCGTCGCCGTTCCGGCGCTTATCTACGGCATCGTCCACGCCAAGTTCGTCCCGGGCCTCGCCATCCCCGCCGAAAACAAAATCATTCTCGGCTCGCCGCTCGTCCTCCAACTCCTCGCGCCGATTTTTCATCATGGCGCGAACGCCGCGAACCTACTGCTTCATCCCGTCGGTCGCGCCGCCTGGGTCGGCCTCTTCGCCACTTCGCTCAATCTGCTTCCCGCCGCGCAGCTCGACGGCGGCCACATCCTTCGATCCGTCAGCCAGCGCGCGCATCGCCTCACTTCGCTTCTTCTTCCCGCGATCTTGGCTTTCATCGGATTCCGCTATTGGCCAGGCTGGTATCTCTGGGCCGCACTGCTCATCGGCATCCGTTTTCTTCGCACCCTGCCCATCTACAATCCCGAACCGCTAGGCTCCACTCGCTACGCCGCCGCTTTTTTATCCCTACTAATTTTCCTCCTGTGCTTCATGCCAGCCCCCTTCCTCGGGTAGCACAATCCTCTGCGGACTCTGTGCTCTTCCCTCTGTACCCTCTGTGTGAAGCCTTACTCTTTTTCGGGCCGCCAATTCTCTCAACGTGGGACAGCCATTTCTGGCTGTCCGCCTTCATGATCTCTGCGCCCTTCACGTCCTCAGCCACCGCGTTACCTTTTCTCTTCTTCTTCCCCAGATCTCCCACTATCATCCCTCTCGAATGCCCACCCTCCTCCGCACGCTCCGCGAACGCGACCTCTTTCTCCTCTTCATCGGCTCAGTCATCGGCTCCGGAGTCTTCCTCACTCCCGGCCTGATCCTTCGCCAACTCGATGGCTCCGTCGGCTACTCGTTCCTCGTCTGGATCATCGGCGGCATCCTCTCTCTGCTTGGCGCGCTCACCTACGCCGAGCTAGCCGCTGCGAATCCCGAAGCTGGCGGCCTCTACGTCTTCATTCGCGATGGCTTCGGCCGCATGCCCGCCTTCCTCTACGGCTGGTGCTTGTTCCTGGTAATCGCCAGCGGCTCCGTGGCGGCCCTGGCCCGCGCCTTTACCCGTTATCTCGCCGAAATCATCCCGCTCACGCCGCTCGAAGCCACCTGCGTATCCGTGGCAATGATCGCGGTCGTCACCGCCGTCAACGTCTGGGGCACCCGCAAAAGCTCCGACCTGCAAAACTGGACCACGCTGATCAAGGTCGGCATCATTGTCGTCCTCAGCGCCGTGCTCCTCTCTCTCGGCCATCACCTCCGCGAAATTCCCGCCGCAATGGGCTCGTCACAGACGGGCTTCACTCTCCTTTCGAGTTTCGGCTTGGCCATGATCGCCGTGCTTTGGGCCTACGAAGGCTGGCAGTTCGGCACCTACAGCGCCGGTGAAGTCGTCGACCCGCAAAAAGCTTTCCCTCGAGCCTTCCTACTCGGCTCCCTCACGCTGACCGGCCTGTATCTAATCGCAATAGTCGCCTATCTCAACGCCCTCGGCCCCGCCGCAGCGACCAACAGCGAAGCCATCGCCGCCACCGCAGCAACTGCCGTTCTCGGCCCGTGGGCCGGACGCGCCATAGCCTGCACCATCCTCATCTCCACCTTCAGCGCCGCCAACAGCGTAGTCCTCACCGCCCCGCGCGTCTTCTACGCCATGGCCAACGACAATCTCTTCTTCAAAAAATTAGCCGAGGTCCACCCGCGCTTCCACACTCCAGCCAACGCAGTAATCGCCCTCGGCGTCTGGTCCGCCATCCTGGCCAGCGCCGGCAAATTCGCCGAACTAATCGGCGGCGTAATCTTCATCGGTTGGATTTTCTACGGCCTAGGCGCCGCCGCAATCTTCCCCATCCGCCGCGCCTCACCAGGCAAAGCCATCCCCTACCGCGTCCCCGGCTACCCCTTTACTCCCGCAGTCTTCGTCGCAGCCGCAAGCCTCATCGTAGCCAACGCCATCTACCTCGCCTTCAAAGATCCCACCCAGTTCATCCACCTAGCCATAGCAATAATCCTCTTCGTCCTAGGCCTACCCGCCTACCTCTTCTGGCGCAAACGCATAGCGTTGTAGGGGCAGCGCTTCAGTTTATTCTGACGCTGGAAGGGCGCGTCCCAGTCCGCGCGAAGCGAGTGACAGTGCAAGCCCCTGACTTTTAGTCAGGGGAGCGGCGCTTTCACGATCGGAATGGAAGCAATGTGCACAGCGCAGGTGATTCGGGTTTCAAAATGGCGCGGTCTTTCCACGTGTTTGCCCCTGACTTCAACTACTTCCCTTTCGTCTTTGGCGACCGCACCCGCTTTGCGTATACATTGATTCGTCGGCGTGTGGACCCATCGCGTTTCTTATAGGCAGCTCCTGACGTTGCTGCTTGCACCATATACGCCGAACGCGTCATGCCCGCTCCCCTAGCTAGGCGGTCGATCAGCTCTATCTGATTCTCGCGCGCCGTGACATTGACCCGAACAGTTTTCGCCCGATTGAAGTCTGGGGTGACTAGAAACGCTACCGCATTTTGTCTATCGGGGTCTTCAACCAAATCATCTATCTTTGACGGCTTCGGAATCTTTTCCCCGTCTTCCATCATACCTGCTATATGAAACGCCAACGCTTCGGGAGCCCTGCGGCTAGCCTCGTCGAGTGACTTTCCTGCTGTTACGCAGCCGGGAAAATCAGGGAAGCTGACACCAAAGTCGGATTTACCTTCTTTATGCAAATATGCAACGTAGTCCATTTTTACCTCAGCCTGATGTTTGCTTGTTTTTCGATGCTTCTAAGCGTGCCGACGGGGATGTCACGGACCGGATGCGGCACGGTAACTCTTCCCTTTTTCGTACTGTGCTTAAATTGCTTGTGACTCCCCTCGTGCGCAACTTCATACCAGCCGTCTTCCCGTAAACGCCGGATGACCTCACGGCTGCTCATGCCCTATAATACACACTTTTAACACACTAGTCGAATTCATACCTTTCGTGGCCAATGGGCAGGCTTTTGAATTAGGTGACGCACCCTTCGCGTTTCGTTTTTCAGAGGGTGCGGCTTTTGACTTTGTTTTTGTTACGCGGAGAGTACAACCTGCTATCGAGCAGGAACGAACCTCGTAACCATCCTGATGCTTCCAGGCATTCTCGGTCGGCTAAAGTAGCGTTGCCGTTCCTTCAATTCGGGCGTTCGAAAGAAGGCCCCGCCGAAGCGGAGCCTCCCTGTCATGAACTGAAACCAAACTTACTGCTCATTTCCTTCGCGCACGCGGACCGGTCCGCCGATTTCGCCGCCGGGAGGAAGCAGATTGGAGCCGGCTGGTGCGCAGGTTCTGCTGTGGTGGTAGACTTTCCGCTTGAAGGGCGGTTTCGGGGGTAATAGCTGGCGAACTAGGACGCTTTTAAGCTGTAGCACATTTCCGCCCTTCACGCACTCTATGCTGACTGCCGATTCTGCGGCGATCCTGTTCCACCCGAGCCCCAGTACGGCGAAACGGTGAGTGTTATTTTTGAAACACGCTCAAGGAGGATGCTATGCGGAAACAACAATTTGACCGTCCAGCCCAGCGAAGTAGGACAACGATAAAGCGTATCTTAGTTGTCGCCGCAGCCTTGTTGACGATGTTCGTTGCTCCCATCGCCGCCGACGATGAAGAAATAATCAAGGTGCATCTCGTCGGCTATCAAGAGACGCCGTTGGCCATCAATTCACCGGGGAGCGGCGATTTCACGGCGAAGATTCACAGTGATGGCACGGCCATCGACTATGAATTGACCTATCGGGATCTGTCTTCGACAGTGCTCCAGTCTCACATTCACTTCGGTCGGCCCGCAATCACGGGCGGGATCGTGCTGTTCCTGTGTACAAATCTGGGGAACGCACCGGCGAGTGTGCCAGTTCCTCAGGCTTGCCCTGAGACCAATCCGGCGACCATCACCGGCACGCTTACCGCAGCCAACGTCATCCCTCTTCCAGTTGTATGCCCCACGCCCACGACATGCAGTGGACAGGCGATCGACTCTGGCGCTGCTGGCTTTGTCGAGATGCTGAAGGCGATCCGAGCCGGTGCGGCATATGTAAATGTGCACACGACCAACCATCCCAGCGGTGAGATACGCGCTCGACTCGGGCCTCATGGGACGGGCCATCGGGACGATCACGATCATAACTAGAAAAATAGGGCCTGATAAGTCTTGGCTCCAGAACAGCAGTCATGTTGCACATGTTGCACAATGTTTGCCAACGACGGCATCTTTGTATACGCGCGCCTTGTTGTTATGCCTCACGAGGACAGTCTTTGGCGGTCGACGGCAAGGTTGGAATCAGCCAACGAAAAAGGCGGGTGGCCGACAGCATTCCTCTTTCCCCCATTGGCGCTAATCCTTCTGGTTAGAGACGGAGATTTCGTCCCGACGCGACTTCGATAACGAGGGTGCGCAACCCTTGCCGGTTGTTCAAGGGTGGGGTCTTCTGCTTTTTGCTTTCTAGGCGTTTTCCCGTTTTGGAATTCTGCTCGTACGTCCCTCATGCAATTGCACTTACAAGTTTACTATTGACATACGTCCAGACCTGTGACATCCTTTCTTGTGTTACCTCAAACGATTCTCGCCTACAGGTCGCTCCAAACCCTTTCCTTCCAGCAGCTTGCAGCCTCTTGCCTCTCTTTTTGCACTCCCCATCCTTTGTTTTCAATAACTTGCAGCCTCTTTTCCCAAAACACCCGGGGTGGGGGTACCCCTGTGCCGGATGCTTCGCTTCCCCCGTCGTATGCGAGCGCTTCTATCCCTTCTGATCTCATTCACTTGCGCATACTTCCCGTCACCACGGGGGCGTGCCCCTGTCTCGCCTGGTTCTTTTCGCGTTTACTTGGAACTAGCACTGACTCTCCGGTGTCCAACAAGCTGTCCGCAAACCCCGGCCGTAACTTGTCCACTCGCAACAAGGAAGGCCTGATGCTCGCAGCGCAGGGTCTTTACAAATTCTACGGCTCCGTTCCCGCCGTCCAAAACGTAACCTTCACCCTCGAGCCCGGCCAAGTGCTCGGCTACTTAGGTCCGAACGGTTCCGGAAAGAGCACCACGGTAAAAATGCTGACCGGCCTGCTCGAACCCACCGATGGCGAAGTCACCCACAACGGCCAGAACATCCACAAAGACCTCGCCGCCTACCGCAAATGCCTCGGCTACATCCCCGAGGAAGCCAATCTCTATCCCTATCTCACTGGCCAGGAATACCTCGACATGGTCGGAACGCTGCGCGCCATGCCCGAATCTCGCAAGAGCGCCCGAATCAATTCCCTACTCGAACTTTTCTCCCTCTGGCCGCATCGCCACGTCACGCTCGGCTCTTATTCCAAGGGCATGCGCCAGCGCATCCTTCTCATCGCCGCTCTGATGGACAATCCCGATCTTCTAATTCTGGACGAGCCGCTCTCCGGCCTCGACGTCACCTCCGTCCTCATCATCAAAAATCTCATTCAAGCCTTGAGCGCCCGCGGCAAGTCTGTCTTCTACTGCTCGCACATTCTCGAAGTCGTCGAAAAAGTCTGCACGCACCTGATCGTTTTGAGGAAGGGGCAAGTCATCGCGCACGGCGCGACCAGCGAAGTTCGCGGCCACATTGGCACATCTTCCCTGGAAGGAGTTTTCCTGCAGCTAGTCGAAGAAAAAGACGTCACGAAGACTGCGAACGAAATCGTCGACGTCGTCGTCTCCGCGTGAGCAAACGGCGGACCACGAAATGAAACAACTCATCCAAACTCGCTGGCAGGCCTTCTCCCGAACTCCCTTCGGCTGCCTTCTGCGCCTCTTCGTCGCCCGCATGTTCCACGGCGGCGGCGAGCCTGGCGCCGGCGAACTGGACCTCGGCATCGGCGTGCTCGTAATCATGCTCGCCATGCCCGGCATCCTGGTCTCTCTTCTGATGTTTGAAAAATACGGCTCGCTGATTCGCTACTTGCGCGGCCATCTCATTTTCGATCCGTATACGACCACGATGCCCGACGAATATTTCTTCATCGTGCTTTCCCTGACCGTCACCGGAGCCGCCGCGCTCTGGCGTTGGGATGCCCTCTTCCTCGATCGACGCGACTACACGAACCTCGTTCCCCTGCCGCTCTCCCTTCGCGCCATTTTCTTCGCCAACTTGTCCGCCATCCTCGCGCTTGCCGCTCTCTTCACCATCGTCGTCAACGCCGCTTCCCTGGTCTTATTTCCCATGGCGGTTGTCGGCTCGCAAAGTTCCTTTGCCGTATGGATTCGCTTTACCCTCGGTCACGCCGTCGCCGTCTTCACCGCAAGCGCTTTCAGCTTCTTTGCCGTCTTCGCGTCGGCCGGGCTTTTGATGGCCCTTCTCCCTGTCACGCTATTCCGCAGAGTTTCTCACCTCGCACGTTTTATTTTGGCGGTCGTTCTTCTAACGCTGCTCGCCAGCAGCTTCACCGTGCCGTATCTGCTCACGAGACTCTCCGTGCCCGCCGCGCGCAAAATCGCATCACTGCCACCCGTCTCCTTCTTGGGTCTGGCGCGAACCATTTGGCT
>Ga0209647_1000638_pt1 | contig 32230 bp, 15 predicted proteins | sample GraSoi_2013_60cm_FD_185827 | JGI IMG/M metagenome (GOLD analysis project Ga0209647, IMG submission 185827) | Grasslands soil microbial communities from the Angelo Coastal Reserve, California, USA - Sample 9_17_2013_60cm (SPAdes) (version 2) | ecosystem: Environmental > Terrestrial > Soil >... | reverse complement strand
GAAGGATAAAGAAAAAATAAGTTATTTAAAAGCATAAGCTAGATAAATTAAAAAATTAGACATAAAAATAGTAAGTTTAATTAATTAAATATTTAAATAAAATAAAAAATCAATTATCGCTTAAAATAGCGTACTATATTTTACTTTAAAATGAATTTAATTATATTTGGTTCAGTTTTCATAGGAATATTCCTAGGATTTACAAACAATATTTTACAATTAGATGCTCCTACACCTTGGCAAATAGGTTTTCAAGATGGAGCAAGCCCCGGTTTTGAGGGTATAATTACTTTACATGATTCTATCATGTTTTATTTAATCTGGATACTAGTTTCAGTATTCTGAGTTTTATTGTCATTGGTAAGTTATTTTAGTTCTAATAAATCAACTTTAGTCTATAAATACTTAAATCACGGTACATTAATAGAATTAATATGAACTATTAGTCCTGCTTTAGTTCTTATTGTTATCGCTTTCCCTTCATTTAAATTACTTTATACTTGAGATGAAGTTATTGACCCTGCTTTAACAGTTAAAGTAACAGGTCATCAATGGTATTGATCTTATGAATATTCAGATATGTTAACTGAGAGCGGTGAAGCTATAGAGTTTGATAGTTATATGATTCCTGATTCAGATTTAGAAATAGGTCAACTTAGATTGCTTGATGTTGATCAAAGATTGATTATACCTGTTGATACTCATGTTAGATATATTGTAACAGGTGCAGATGTTATCCACGATTTCTGTGTTCCTTCTTTAGGATTAAAAATTGATGCTACACCAGGTAGATTAAATCAGGCATCTGCCCTTGTTGAAAGACCAGGAGTTTTTTATGGTCAATGCTCCGAAATTTGTGGAGTCTATCATGCGTTTATGCCAATTGCAATTGAGGCAGTATCTGTTACTGACTTCTTTCAATGAGTGGATGGTCAATAATTTATCCTTTATAGCCATTAACAAATAATTTTATTTGAAATTACTTATTCTAAATTTGATTAGCAAATTTAAATTAATAAATATGAACAAATCTTTTTTAAATAATAAGAATAAATTTTTTATGAATAAAAAATATAAATAAATTAAATTTTAGTTTTAAATTCAATACTAGAAGAATAGTAAATTTAAGAGCAAATCAAGATAATTTATTATACATTTATAACAAGGAATTATAACAAGGAATTAACTTATTTATTTTATACTGCTTCTTCTATCAATGCAGTTTTTCTTAAAAAATATAGATACTATCATAAATTATATATTAATTATTATAAAATTTGATATTTTATTATTATATTTAGCCTTAAGAGCATATTTTTCGTTTATAAGACCTTATTTTACCGAATTTAATTGAGGTAAATAAAGAGAAAAATTTTTCAATCTAATCCACTTTTTGTATTTTATATTTTTAATAAATAAAAATTTATCTAGCAATTTATCAAATTATTTAGTGTTTTTAATTTTTATTTTATTGTTTTTATCTTTAAATTATTTTTTTTATTAGAATTTAAAGATATATTTTTGTATTTTTTATTTTATTAGTAATATTTTATTATATTTTTATTGTTTAATTTATTAATATTACTTTATTTACGAGGTTTAGATTATATTTATTTATTAATTTATTACTTTTTATTTATTACTATTCCTTTGGAAACTATAGATTTATTGCACTAACATTTAACTATTTTATAATTCTTTACTTTCTTACTTTCAGTATTTTACTTTATTTTTATTATTTTTAATGTTATTTCTATAAATATTTTATTTAATTTTATAGAAAAAACTAACCAACTTTTTATATTTTTATATTTTAATTTTATAAATTTGTGTATTTTTATACATTTTTTTCACCTCCCGTCTGGACTCAGCGCTTTTTGTTATTTGTATTTATAAATTGTACAGAGGTCAAGTATATAGGATTTTTTATCATTTGTTGTAATTGTTCATTTTTAAGTAAATTGGTACAGGTCCTACTAGAATAGAACCCTATTTTTCTTTCCATTAAATATAAATAAATATCTAAACCTTTAAGTTCATAGGTTAATAAAGCATCTTGTAAATAATCAAAGATTATTTTTTCTAATAAATTAATACTAATATCTCTAGTAATTTTAATAGAGTTTGAAATAGAAGTAGACTTGTAATCTCCATTAGGATATTGTCATTTTAAAACCGGAATAACAGAGAATGTTACGTTTTCTGTTATTTCATTAAGATATTTTGTTTTAATTTAAAATTTATATTTTTAACGAAAACATTAAAACCAAGAACTGTATCAGCATTGATTAAATAGGAAACATTACCTAAATTAAAAATATGAGAATATCCTAAATAACCATCCTTGTATATTTGTTTAAAGTCTTTAATAGCCTTAGCTTTTATGAAAGCTAAATCTGTTTTATCTGAGTGGATATCTACTAAATCAGAATTAATAATATTATTTTCCGTTTTACTAATATTTTTATTTATAAAATTAGTACTAAAATTTCTTCTTTGATGGATACCTATAAAAATATAATTATTATTTAATAAATCTTTCGCCTTTGGCAAATTAATATTTTTATTTATTATGTTTACTATATTTACAGGTTTTATCTTAAGATTATTTAATAAATTTATAAAAATATTAATTTCTTTAAAGAAATTAAAAAGGTTCATATTAAAAAAATCACTTAGTAAAATACAATAGACAATAAGAATTAAAAATAATAAAAAAATAAATGAAGGATTAAAATTAAATAAATAGTTTAATCCATTATGCTTAAAGATAAAAATAAATAAAATTATTGAAGTAGAATAATAAAAATTAAATAAAATATTTTTAAATAGAATATATTCCTTATCCTTAATAATACTTAAAGTTTTTATGTTAATATTATTATTTATTTTATTATTTAAAATATAAAAATAAAAATATAAAATAAAAATAATGTAAAATGCAGAGATGAAAAGGAAAGTTAAATTCTTTTTTATTAAAAAAATAATTAATAATAAAACTAAAGGTTTAAATTTAAATTCCCTGTTGTTAAAAAAAATAAATTTTCCTCAATTTTGAGGGTTGTTAAAATAATGTATCATTTTAATTGTTTTAGCACTTTTTTTTAACCCAAATTTATTTTTATTCTATGAAGGCTCTTTGGGGGTTATGGTTTAATCTAACGCTGTTCACCCTTAAATCTATTTTAATAAATATTAAATCTTTTACGCGTTATTTCCTAATAGGAAGGATTCGAACCTATTATTTAATATTTATTAACAAAACCTTAGATTATTAAGGTTTTTTTAAAGGTAAAAAAAATAATCTAAATTCTGTAAAATTAAATATAAAAGCAGGTTTAGTAATTTTATTATTCCTTTTTTTTTATTTTCCAAGGCACATTCAGCATATTTAATAAAATCTGGCCATTAAGTTAGGCAGATGTACAGAAAAATAAAAAATAAATAAATAAATAAATAAAAATAGTCTTGTGGCCCGGCCCTCCTATGTTAATTAATGTTTTTTTTAATGTTTAAATTTTGTTTTAATTTTATTTTAAAACATTTATTAGAGATTACGAGAATCGAACTCGCACCTAAACGTGCGGAAACGTTATATTATACCATTTAAAACTAAATCCCTGCATAACGCATACCCAAACTTATTTTAACAATAATTATTTATTTAAAATTAAAATGGTGGGGTAATTGCACATTTGTTTCAAAAATAATTTTAATGAAGAGTTTATATTTAATTTAAAATATTATCCTTTTTCTTAGGGTGTTGGTTTATTTTGTTATTAAATTTTCAATAATTTAAAAAAATTATTGAAATTTAATAACAAAAAAGTTATGACACTTGAAAAGGTATTTTAGGACCTTTTTAAGGATTTAGTTTTGTATTTGTTTTTTAAATTAAAACTTAGAGAATATAATTATACTAAAATTTATTAAAATGAGATATTTAACCAAATTTATGCAAATTTAAAATGTTTGTCTCGAAGAAACTCAGACCAAAATACCTACCCTTAAAATGATACACATCCTATTAGAGAAAATAAATTAAATTTTAGCAGATATCTCTCATACTTAACCTAACCTTAAAATATAAATAAGAATATAAAATATATTAGTTTAGGATTTTTGTTATTATAAATATTTTTAATTACATAAAATATATTATAAAAGTAACGGTGATGATATGGAATTTAACACTAAATAATTTAAAGGAGTTATTACGGATAAACACTAGCAGGTTTATAAAAAAGGAGGATTAATCCAAAAAGAATTTTTAAGTTTAAATTTATATACTTTTTTTATAGTAACAAATTTAACTTAAACTTAAATAATTAATTTAAGTTTAAAATATTTAGACATGTTTTTAACAAAAAAAGTAAGATCTAATTTTCTTCATTTTTGTCAAGATCAATAAAACAAAAAGAAACAAAAATAAAATTTGTTCTTAAAAACAATTTAAAATTTAAAATAAAAATGAATTAAAAAAAAACTTTAAAAAAAATTCAATCCTAAGGGAAACCTTCTAAAAATACCTTTTTATGTATTTAATTAAAAGGGTATTTTATATTTTAAACTTCCTGAACCAAATCATTGAACTAAGGAATGGGAAAAGAAATCAACCGAGACTCCGAAAGTAACGGTGAGTGAAATCGGAAAAGCCTAAAAAAATAACAAAAGAGATATAATTTTTGTTAAAATCTTTTTTAAAGAATAACATAAAAAATTTTAATTTTAATTTATTAATTATTTATAAGTTTTTTTGGTATCCATTGAAGGTATATCTTTTTTTTTAATTTATTAGATTTTAATAATTAAATAATTTTAAAAAAGAGAAAGATTAGTCCTGTAACTCTTTTATTTTTGTTTTAATTTTAGTACGATGAGAGATAACTTGTCGGAATATTTTTTATATTTTGGCTTTAATTACTAGAATATAAAAAAAGGGGAACCATCCTCTAAGGCTAAGTATTATAAATCTAGCGATAGTGAAAAGTACTGTGAAGGAAAATTTGAAATAGTAACTCTATAAGCAGTTGAAATTTTATTTTTATAAAAAGATAAAATAACAATGTACCTTTTGCATAATGGGTCAGCAAGTTAATAGTACTAGCAAGATAAATAATCCTAGCGAAAGCAAGTACACCTTTTTTAAATTTATTTTTAATAAATAAAATAAAATTTAAATGTCTGCCTAAAAAGTTGTATTAAAAATTTAACAATAATGTTATAAAACAATTATAAAAAAGTATAACAACTTTTATTTTTAATTGGGTAGTGCGATTAGTTATTACTATTAAATCCGAAACAAAGTGATCTTACCATGTCCAGATTATTGATGGATCGAACGGGTGAATGTTGCATAATTCTCCGATGAGATGTGGTAAGTAGGTGAAAGATAAATCTGACTTTGAGATAGCTGATATTTTACGAAAGATATTTTAGTATTAAGTTTATTTTATATTATTAAAGGTACAGCGAGCTGATGCCAAGCATATATTTTAATTAAAATTTAAATTTAATTAATTTATTTAAATGGGGGAGGTGAAATTCCTATCATTGGTAACTAATCTCGGAATTATAATAATAGATGATAGACATTCAGACTACTCATGATAAGGTGGGTAGTCGAGACGAAAACAGTCGTGAACACGTATTAAGGTGCCCAAAATGATTATTAAGTGAAATTAAGGATGTGCTTTATAATATACAACTTTTAAGTGTGCTTGGTAGTGGCAGCCTTGTAGTGAACGTGTAACAACGCGAAAGTCCAATATTTAATTTTGTGCACCGAAAATTTAACGGGTCTAAATAATCAACCGATATCGTGTCGCTATGTTTAAATAACAAATTTTATTTAAATATAGTTGGGTAGTAAAACATTCAGTATACATAAATAAAAAACAGTTTTTAATTGTTTTTTTAAGTTTGTTACTGAAGAGAGCATGCTGGCATAAGTAGCGTAAAGAAGGTATAATCCTTCTCGCCGAATACGAAAGGTTTTTATTCTAATTTTTAAAAAAAGAATAAATTAAAGCGGTCTCTAAGGTTATATTTTTATGCTTTAAATTTTTTAATTAAAATTTATATTTGTATAGAAATAAGCAGCAAATGTTATAGCTGATGAGTTTACAGTCTGATAAAAAGTATATTTCTTTAAATAGAAGGAAAATTTAATATTATTAAGTTTTAATTAAATTTAATTTTAACTTTATTGGTTTATTTATAATCTAGAAAAGAATCAGGCTAACAAAATAATTTTAATTTATTCTTTTTAATTCTTTATACAAAAATAGATTAATATATAAAGATTAAGAATTAATTAACAAAATTTTTATAAACTGAAAAGTAATAAATTATCTTTCTGGTTCTAACAAAATAATTTATTATTTTAAATTTTTAATATATTATTTTAAGAAGCATAAAAGTAAAATTTTATAAAATATTCTAAAAAAATCATTATAAAATTTTACTTTCTACTATTTTTAATAATTTATTAGAAAAGAAACTTATTGAAAGGTTTTTATAAAAACAAATTCTACCGTACCATAAACCGACACAGGTTCGTAGGTTGAGAATACTAAGGCGAAGAGATAAGACTCGTAAAGGAACTAGGCAAAATAACCTCAAAAGTTTGACGACAAGAGGGACTTATTTATTTATAGATTTATATTAATATAAATTAGATTAAATATTAATTTAAGGTATACTAATATGGTATGTAGAAATGGGGGCACAAAATCGGAAGCCACAACTGTTTAATAAAAACACAATCCAGTGCAAAGACTAATATCACTGTATACTGGATGAAATTTGCTCTGTGGCTGCAACATAAGAGAAGGTAATGAAAGTTATTAATCGAAAGTCTGCTAAACAGCGGCCTTAACCATGAGGGTCCTAAGGTAGCGAAATTCCTTGGCCATTAAATGTGGTCCTGCATGAATAGTGTAATGATGGCTTTACTGTCTCTACGAGTTTCTCAGCGAAATTGGAGTCGAGGTGCAGATACCTCGCACCTTCGGGTAGACGAGAAGACCCTAGCAGCTTTACTGTATTTAGTTACTGCTTTTTGTACTTACAACCTATTTAGAGTAAAAGGTCATAGTCGATAGACAAAGGTGAAACACCTTAGGAAGTAAATATAAAAGCTAACCTTGCTTTTTAGCTTAATAAGACAAATTAAATTATTTTTTTATTACTACACTAAACTAATTCTATTCTAGTAATAATTAAATTAAGACAAAATTTGTCTTAATATTATAATAGAGTAAAAGCAAAATTTTTATCTAAACTTTATATTTAATTAATTTATTAAAAAATTAATTATTCAAATGATAATTGTAATTTAAATATGGAACGGGTAAAGTGTATAATAAAATTTTTAATATGATTTTATTGAGTTAATTTGGGACACTAACTAATTGACAGTTTGTCTGGGGCGGACGTCTTTAAAAAAGTAACAAAGTATATCCAAAAATTTTTCAATTTAAAGAAGACAAGAATTACCTTGTTCGGATAACAAGAAACTTTGTAAAGTTTATATATGTGTAATGGCATAAGTTTGTCTAACTGAGAGACCTATAAGTCAATCAGATACTTACCGTAGGGCATAGTGACCAGGTGGTATATTATGGAATAGACATCGATCAATAGATAAAAGTTACGCTAGGGATAACAGGCTGATAGTCTTCGAGAGTTCATATTGTCGAGACTGTTTGGCACCTCGATGTCGACTCAACCTTTCCTCCAGGAGAAGAAGCTTGGAAGGGTTCGGCTGTTCGCCGATTAACAAGGTTACGTGAGTTGGGTTTAATACGACGTGAGTCAGTATGGTCTCTATCTTCCGAAGGTAGCAATAGTAAAAAGGGGAAGACCTTCTAGTACGAAAGGATCAATAGGATGTGTTTCTATGGTGTACCAATTGTTGGAAATAGGTTTATTTTTCTTTAATCTTTATCTGGCATTGTTGGGTAGCCACAAACATATTGGAAAAAAGCTGATTGAATATAAAGCTTGAAACCATCCTCTAAATACTATTATAGAAATCTTGTTAAAATTTTTTATATTTATCCAATGATAGTAAATTATAAACCAAAATATTAAAAAATATAATTTGATTTCTAGTCAAGAAAAAGAATATTTCTAATACATAGGGTGCTTGTATATGCTTAGCACTACTAATTGACTTTAAATATTTTATTACTATATTATCTCACCTTTTATACTTAATCTAAATCTATTTATAAACTATTTTTTTTAATAGTATTAATTATATTTTTATAAAATTTTATATTATTTATCTTGCTCTTATAAAGGACAGAACAGGAATAAACATTTATTTTAATAGTAAAACTAAAATAAAATATAGAATATACTAAATTGTTTTACAATAAAAAAAAGAAAAATTTGTTTTTAAATTTAAATTTTTTCTCTTCATCTTGCAAGGTTATTTTTTTTAATTTCTTTTCAAATTTAAGTTTAAATTACTTATTTTAATTCTAATTTTTTTATACCTTTAATTAATTTTTTTTCATATTTTTAATAATATATTATAGAATATATAATAAAAAATAAAAATTTGTTATTATAAAAATTAGAAGAGAAAAAAGATAAACTAAAAAAAAAAATATACTCCAAATATACTAAAAATTATACTTTCAACAAACAAAAATAAATATCAAAGAAATATGCTTGTTTACTAATACTAATGTTTTATTTATTTTTTTACCAAAATTTTACCAAGCCACAGAACAAAAATTGGTTAGTTACAAAAAATCTTAATATTAAAATTTCTTGTAAATTAAAAACTTAATAATAAATAAATTATTAATTTTTCTTTAATTTTAATTTTATTAATACTTTACACAAATATCTATGTAGATATTTAAAAAAAAGTTTAAGGTTAAAGAGTTAAGGTTTAATTTTATTAAACAAAAAGGAAGGGAGTTAGCTGAGTGGTTTAGCGGTAAATTTACACTTTACATACAGAGTTTCGATTACTCTACTCCTTATATTTTTAGATCATTAATATTAAAAAATATTATAAATGAAACAAGGGCCGGCTAGGCGCTATGCGGCCATATTAAAAATTTAAATAAATAAATAATTTAAAAGTAATTTAAATAAAAATAAAATCCTGTTTTTTTTTTATTAAAAAGACTATAGGCGCTATAGGATTATATTTTATTTCAGCAAGCCTGAAAAAATTAATTAAGATGAATTAAAAAATTAATTAAAAAGGAAGGGTAATAGACACTATTTGTTGTTTATAATTATTTATATTATAAATAAACTTTATATTTATTTTTATAGCACTTAGATTTAAATTTTTAAATATTTTTATTAGTTTTTACTTATTAAAAAAAAAGCATTAAGATTTTGGGTCTAGTTAAAAAGGGAAATCCTTTTTAAATTAAATTAACTATTTCGTATTAATTTAATTATTTTAATTGTTATAAATTTTTAATATTTTGATAAATCTCTCATATTAATTATTTAATTTTTATTTTTTTTAATTAATTATACTTAAATTATATAGTTTTTAAATTCTTTATCTCGAAAGATAAGGAAGATAAATATGAATTAAAAAAAATAATAATAAAAATAAAAATAATAATAATAATAATAAAAATGAGACACACTCTATTAATTAATAGTGCGGAGCGCAGAGATAAAATTCTTATAAATTACCAAATCCATTTATTTTTATAAAAAAAAACTTAGAAATAAGTAAATTATATGTTTATATTAAAAACTTTTCGAATTTTATTTTAATTAAAAAGTTGGATAACAAAATATTATTTAAATGTTTTTAACAATTAAAATCTTTGATAGCCTAATTTGATATGATATCTTTTAGTATATTTTGTTTCTTTAGTAATTACTAACTTAATTATAGGTGCTTGTATTTTATTTTCAATAGCAATACAAGATTTAAATGTTTTTAGATATTTTTCTATGTTGGGTGAATTTATAAAGAAAATAGCAGTTCAGATAGGTGGTTTTACCCTTTTCCCCACCACAATAATTTTGTTATGGTTCTGCAATACTTACAAGTGCAGATGCAGCTTTAAATTTAAATAAAAAGTATAGATAATATAATAAAATTCAGGTAATGATAGTGGTGGAACAGGAAGTGGAAGTAATTAAAATAATAATTCTTCAAATAATTCTAATTAAAATCCATCTTCAAATAACAATACACCAAGTAATTCAACACCTAATAATTCCAAACCAGTTAATTATAATACTCCTAGCTCTTCTACAAGTTCAACTCCTATTAAATCTTCTTTAAATTTGTTAATATTAAATTATTTATCAAAAGTTAAAAATTTAATATTTAATAAAAGTAAGATAAATTTTATAATTTATAAAGATTTTCAATTAAACATTTTTGTCAGGTTTCTTTTCTGGTTATTTTATTAAATAAAAGCAAAAATAAAGAGAAAGAAAAAAGAATTCATTTGAATTTTTAATTTAAACATTCATTTCAATTTAAACATTTATTCCAATAATTAAGATATTTAAAAACTGGGATTTAAAGTATTAAATCAAGTTAAGGTTCAAGGTAATATAAAAATAGTTTTATTTGGAAGAATTCAAAGATAAAATTAAAGAAATTGGTGTGCGTTATCATATATTATATAGAAATAAGAAGAAAATTTTGTGTGTGTTTATTAATAAAACACACACAAACAAAAATCTAACATGTTAAGGTTATTTAATTGTTTTTATAAAATATTTAATTTTATTAATTTATAACTATCAGTTGTAATAATATATAATTTTAATTTTTGTGATACCAATTTATATATTCTGATTTATTTTGTTTTTAAAACAAATTAGAGAATAATAACTATAACAAATATGTTTTCAATGTATTTAAGGATAGTGTAATAAATTTAATAGTATTATTAGCCTTATTCTTATTAATTATTACAATTAAACAAAAAATTAAAATTATTAGGCTTGTTATTATAATAAAATTTGGCTGATAATAATAAAAACAAAAATCTATTAGTATAACAATGAAAGAAAAATTTGTTCTATTTTTACCTATTAAAATTTAGACTAAATTCAGTAATTTTTACAAAATTTGTCTTACAAATATCTAACTTTATTTAAATAATAAAATTGATCTTCCAGCAAGGAATAATAAAAATAATTAAACTCTTAAACTCTTATTTTATTATTTTTATTAATGTAAAAAAATAATAATTGTACTTTGTGAATATTAATTATTTAATATAGTAATTTAAATTTAAAAAAATATTTAAAAATTAATATTTTTTTATATGTTAGACATTATCTCATAACTAAATAATTTAAAATTTTTATGTTAGCTGCTGCAAAATTTATTGGTGCTGGATTAGCATGTTCAGGACTTATTGGTGCAGGACTGGGAATTGGTGTAATTTTTGCATCTCTTATTGCTTCAACTTCTAGAAATCCAGAAAAAGCTGGTCAACTTTTTGGTTACTCAATTTTAGGTTTCGCACTTTGTGAAGCAACTGGTTTATTTGCATTAATGGTAAGCTTTCTTATCTTATATTCTTAATTATAATTTAAGTTTTTCAACTTACAATTATATAATAGGATTAAATTATAATTTTTTTTAACTCCTATTTAATTTTCTTTAAAATCAAATAAGCCTGGCTTCAATGTAGAAGTATTAGATATTTTGAAGCAAAGCTTGGGAAGCAATAGGAAGTCCTTATCTATTATTACTAGAATGAGAAAACAAAAGATAAAGGTATATTTTGTTTTTAAATTTAAAACAAAATTATATATTCTTACTATTCTTTTTTCAAGTAAAAACAAAAATAGGTTTTAAAAAATTCAGTAAAACAAATCATAGTAAAACTTTTAATCAAGATCAACCCTTTTCTTTATAAAATTTAAAAAAAGTTATATTAAATTTGTAGGCTAAATCTAGCTTTTCTTCATATTTAAAGGAGGTATAAAAATTTATAATAAAATATTTTTTAAACAGTTAAAGTTAAATATGATCGAATATTTTTGTTAATCTCCCTTTAAAAAAATATTTGTTAGTGTATGTGTCAGTAAAAAAAATCGTAATAAGTTTTCCATAGTCCATAGAAAAAGGATAAGGAAAATAATATTATTTTCTTTTTAATTAAATAAATGTGAATAATATTTAAAAACATACTAGGGTAAATCCCAAATTTTGTTATTAAAAAAAAGGTCTATTAATAAAACAATTGTTTTATTTTAATTGATTCTTTAATTTTATAATCTGATAGTACCATTGAATCTAATATTTAAAAGTCAGATTCAGATCTTTCTTGAAAAGAAAAATTTAAATTAATTTAATTAATAAAATTTAAATAGAAAACTGCTTTATCCATTTAATTTTATTTTGTTTTAATATACTATTAAAACAATTTTTAAGATTAAACAAAAAGTTCAGTCACTAGAAGGTTATTTTTTTTTAAATCTTTATAAAATAAAAATTATAAGTATTAGTATAAAAAAAATAATCTCTAAATCTAATTTACACTGGTAGTTGACTAACTGGCTGGTCGCTTACTTTGGGTGTAAGACATATAGCGTGTTCGAGTCGCGCCTACCAGAAAAACATTAGATATAAAAATTTAAGCTTAACTGTAAAGTAAAAATATTTAATGAAAGGTTTACCTCCTTTTTTAAAGTTTATATTAAAATAAAAAAATATTTTTTATCACAACCCAAAAAAGGAAGGTATATTCTAAAAAATTAAATTTTTACTTCAGGTTTCAAGTAAACGCAATTAAGAATAATTTTATTTAATATTTGAAACTCTTATATTATTAATTTAAAATTAAAACAAAATTTGCAATTATTTTATACCTTGAATATTTGATATTTATAGTAGTCATAAAAACAAATATATTTTGGACAATATAGCAAAGTGGCTAATGCAGAGTACTGTTAATACTCCAATCAGAGGTTCGAATCCTCTTAGTGTCTAAATTTAAAATTTAAACTAATAAATTTAACTATTTTTATAATTTAAATTTTTCAAATATTTATTATTCCATTCCTCTGTAAAATTTTATTAAAATATTCCTCTGTAAATTTAAATTTAAATAATTAAAAGGCACTTTATTTTCTAGCTTTAATAAATTAAAAGTAAAGAAAAAACTAAACTAAATTACATAAAAAAAATTAGGTTTCAGTATATAAATAGGCTCTGGATTAATAAGTATAGCAAAGTACAAAATTAAAAACAAAAATAAAAATAGGCAATTTATTTAGATATAAAATTTAAATATTTATTTAAACATAAGGCAGAAAATTTAAACAAAATTTGTAATCTTGCCTTTATTACTTTTTCTTATTATTTAATCTTATTATTTTATTTATAATTAAAATTTAAACAAAAAGGATAGATTTTTTTAAGCTGTATTAAATTTCAAGACTTAAATTTAAGATTTAATTTTTTGTTTAATTTAAAAGTGGAAAAAGACAATATAAAAATGTTCAATTAATAATATTAATTGAACCTAATAAGATTGTTTAATATTATTAATTGAAAATATACTAATTAGTTATTATTTAAATTTTTTTAGTAACTAAAAATAAACGAGTATGCTGAAATGGTAGCCAGGTGAATTTTAGGTATTCATGTTCTTTGATCGTAAGAGTTCAAGTCTCTTTACTCGTAAAATAAAATCCAAGATAATTTTATAAAAAAATTATAAAATTCATTAATATAATTCTTTTTTTTTACATCTTTAGCTAAAATGGTAAAGCGTTTACCTTCGAAGTAATTGAGTTATTGGTTCAAATCCAATAAGATGTTTGTTTTGTAGTGGTAGTACTATTTTTAATAATTTGGTCAATACAATTTTTATTTAATGAATTAGTTAACGTAAATGAAAAAAGGAAATAGACTAATTAAATATTATTATTATATTAATTTAATTAGGCTTATTAATTATAATTTCTTTTAAACCTTATTATTAAATATTATCTATTTATTAAAAGAGTGTTATAATTATATAAAGTATTAAATAATTTAATTTATAATTTTATTTTTATTTCCTTATTGTTAATATTATATTAATATTTATTATTAATAATAAATATTATCTGTTTTTAGTTATATTTTTCTATTTTTAAATTATATGTTTTTATTTATTTAATAAAAGTTAATTGATAAGTTATACAAAATATTAAAATATAAATTTTAATATTTTATTTATATTTTATTATTAATTATAAGATTAGCCGATACATATAAATTAGCGAGTATAGTTAAGTTGGTATAACTATGACCTTCCAAGTCGAAGTCATCAGTTCGAATCTGATTACTCGTATATTTGTTTATTTATTTTTTTAAATCTTTTATATAATTTTTTTCAGGATTATAAATAAATAATTTAAATTTTTATTAAAAAATAGAAATAAAATATAATTAAATAATTAAAAAATAAAGCGAACATGTGTAATGTAGCCAAACTTCTGTTAAGTAGAATAAATATATTATATTAGCACCTAAGTTTAAATTAAATATAAAATTTTATATTTAATATAAAATTTAAAACTTCAATAGCTTAGATTGGTTAGCAATTTCTTATTTTAATTAATTTAGAATAATAATAATCGGCTGTTCGAATCAGCCTTGAAGTACATGAAAAGTCAATGTATTTTTTTAATAAATTTTAGCAATACGATTGCTTTCGAACATAAATACTTTTCAAATTTTATTTCTTTAAAATAAAATAGTATTCTATAATATTTTGCTTCGTTTTTAATAACGATTTTAAAGTTTTAAATTTTAATTTAAATTTTAAAGGTATCAATAGAAAAAGGTTTTTAAAATAAGAATACTTTATACTACGTCTTCATAGGAGGCGTAAATTAAATTTTACTTATTTATTTTTGTTTTAGTAATAAAAATATGGCCGCATAGCGCATAGCCGGCCTTGTTTATTTTAACAATTATATAAAACCTATTAATTATAATAAATTTTATTTATTGTTAATTCTAATAATTATATTACATATAACTCTGTAGGAATAATTATATTAAAAGCTTAAATAATCAACCTCTAAATACTTGGTCTACTACTGTTATTAATAAATATAAATTTAAATTTATATTTAATTCAAACACAAAAGGGAGAATGAGTACATTATTACAAGTTTTTGTTCTGATGGTGAGGTCATTTACTTTTTCTATTTCACCTGGTAGAATTAATTAAAAAAAAGTATAAAAAATTTAAATTTTACTACAACTTTTTGCATTAGTTGCTGTTAATAATTCAGCTAATATGTTACAATTTTAATTAATAAAAGAGGTTTTTGGTGTAGTTAAACTAAAATTTAAGAAAGAAATAGAAAATAGGAAAACTTCTATCTATTTTATAGTAGAATCTCTTAATTATTTTTTAATTCTATACGATTATTTTAAAATTATTTCTTTTACATACTACTAAATTAGAAAAAATAAACAAAAAAAGAAAATAAAAAATAAAAATAAGAATAAAAATAAGAATAAGAATAAGAATAAGAAAAATAAATTCTGATGTTAATACTGAACGGAAGTCTTATCTATATTTTTATTTATATCCAAATTAAAAATGTTAATTACGTGCCAGGAAGCAAGTGATAATAAAAATTTCAATTTCTTTATATAGAGATAATTCTTGTTAATTAAGAAATTTTGTTAATTAGGTTATTTTATTTTATTAATCTTTTATTTAAATAATTATTGATTAATATAAAAATAATAAATATATAAAAAAAATCTTATATTTGCAATAAATCTAAAAGTAGGAGAAGAATTAAAATATTAAATATTGTACTTTTAAGTAATATTATTATTTTTTAGTATAAAGCCTTCTCCCTAATTTTTAAATTTTCTACTTTAAAGTAAATTAGTTTTTAAATTTTTATATTAAAGCGAACATGTTGAAATTGGTAGCCAAACTATTTTTAAGCAGTAGTGGAAATTATTCCGTAAGAGTTCGAGTCTCTTTGTTCGTATTAGTTTAAAAGATAGTGTGCATACAGTACTAAATACCTAAACTTTTTTTAACTAATATATTTACTAATATATTTACTAATATATTTACTAATATGTTTACTAATATATTTACTAATATGTTTACTAATATATTTACTAATATAAATGTTTTAAAAAAATATGGTTTAGTTTTATAATAAAATTTACAGCAAACCTTTTTTTACCTTAAATTTTAATTTTATTCTTCCTTATCTTAATATAATTATAATATAATTATATTATATTTTTTATTAATAAACTAATTATAAAAAGGTTCTATAGCACAGTAGAATTTCTAAATATTATTTAATAAAATAATAAAATATAAACTAAATAATAAAATATAGACTAAATAATAAAAATTTAAAAACTAAAAATTTTCTTTTTCCTTTTTTTTATGCTTGTTTAAAAATATCCTTAATTAATTAAAAAGGTAAAATTTAAATTGAATTTTCAAATATACTACAATTAAAAAAAACATTTATCTTATTTATCACATAATTCAAGATTTTATTTTCTTTTTAAAAATTTATATTTAAGATTGCCTTAAATTTTTAAATTTTAATTTTAATTAACAAAATATTAATTAATCAAAGAAGAGAAAATTGCGAACATATTTATAAATTTTCGCTAGATCAGAAAACAAAATATAATTACTTAATTTGGTGTTCTTCTTCTTAATTCTTAATTCTAAATTCTTAATACTAAATAATAAATACTAAATACTAAATACTAAATACTAAACGTTAAGCATTTATTAAACCAACCATAAACCTTTTATTTTCTCTTAGTTCCTTGTTCTTCTTCCTTTACTGGGTTTCCAGAAAATAAAATTTATCTGTATCAAACTCTGAATAGTAAGCGCAAAAGCAATGTTGCAAAGTTAGGAAAGGTAGTTGATCTTTATCCAAAAGATAGGGACTAAAATCTTAAGGTTTTTTTGTTTAATTAAATTTATAAATTTAATAAGTGCGTAAGTCAGGTAAAGTACATTTAAGTTTAGTTTTGGTTTTATTTATCTAATATTTATTAAGAAGTCAAACTAGAGTTTTTTTATAGGAATAAATTAATAACTAATAAAAAATTTAAAAAAAGAATAAACTTAAACTTTTATTAAATTTACCATTCGGTATAATTTAATATTTGTTGTTTTTAAAATAATTACCTTAGATTTTACAGTCTTTAAGCTGCACTATTATAAAAATTAAAAATTTAAAAATAACAAAAATCTTATCCTACTGTTTATATTACAACATGGATTTTATAATAAAATATAAAAAATGTATAAAATTAATAAAAATTTGTTTAAAGTAAATTCCTATAATGTTTTAAAATTAAAATTTATTTCAAATCTTTCATTATTTATTCCTCTTCCTAATGGAACTGGACAAATAACTCCTTGTAATGTAATTAGAGGCTTAAGTACTTTAACTCCAACTAATATTGATCAAATTAATAAAAATAAATATTCCTCTAATACTATAGATAGTAATAAAGCTAAGTTAATTATTGCTGTTGCAAAACAAAATATTATGTCTCCTGTTTTCTCTACAAATAAATCTGATATAAATTTTATTTTAAGTAATCAAGATAAACTTAAAATTGCTTCAAATAAGATAATACAAGATTACCCTCATCCTAAAATAGATCCTAAATTAAGTCAATTTCAATCTATTACTTATAATTTTAATATTTTTAATAGTAAAATACATAATAAAAAAAGAGTAAGCACAATACTTGAATATTTTTTCCATTCTTTTTTTAGTAGTATAAGTAAGCCTGTTTTTATAGAAACTCCTGATAAATTAATTTTAAGACTTTATTATGTAATAGGAACATTGTTTGAATACTACGCTCCGCGTAGTACTAATAAAAATAATAACCAAAATAATAGCCACAAAAATAAAAGTACAGCACCTTTTCTAAGAAAAGGAATGTATATAAAAAAACATTTATCAGAAAAATTGGCCAAAATTATTGATTATGTTATGAAAAATATAAATAAAAAATCTCCTAAAAATAAAAAGGCTTTATTATATTGAAAAATAATACAGAAAAGAAAAAATAAATTAAATAAAGCATGTTTAAATGGAAAACTTTATAATTTTAATAATATATTAGCTTATGCTTTCAAAATGTATAAATTGAATAAAATTAGAAGAAATAAAACAAGATTTAAAAGTACGTTGGTATTTCCTTTGAAAAAAACACAAGAACTAAAACAAAAAGTAAAAGGAAAGTGATACTATGTTATAGGCAATGGCAATGGCAATGGCAATAATGCTGTTCTTTTTTCTAAACGTAAACCAAAATTTAAATTTAAAAATTCAATTTTTCAACAAAATATTTCTAATTTAATAAAAGGTAAAGATAAGTCATTAAATGTAAATAAAGATTATTGATGATTAAAAATTGGATTACTTAAGTCTTTATTGTTAAAAATTTTCAAAAAAGAATTAGAAGTTCAATTGGTAAGGCTTTACAATATTGGTCATGATCCTAACATTTTAGCTAAAAGTGTAAGCGCTAATACCAAAACATTCAATTTCAGATTTTTATTAAAAATTTTATGAAAAAAAATTTCTGTTTATAAAAGTTCTAAGATAATTTTACAGAAAAACAGAATTTTAAAAAATATTACAGTTTCTAGTGCACAATTATTACCTATTGAAAACTCTCTTTTAAACCCTTATAGTTCTATTCCTTATGTATCTTCAGATGTAATTATGGATCTAAATTCAAATATCAATAGTAATATTTCTTCTACTTCAAATAAAAATCTTATTCCTTTTGGTGGTTACCCAGCCTATATTAATAAATTAAATAATACAGGTTTTGGCTATAGTAAAGATTTAATAATTAAACAAAAAACAAAAAAGGTATCTCAATTAACAAACCAAAATAGTAATAAATTAAAATTATTTATACCTTCATCTATTCTTTATTATAATATGGATAACTATAAAGAGATAATTACAAATCTTGTAGCACCTGCAAAAACTACAGGAATAAGATTAAGATTAGCTGGTAGATTAAAAACAGAAAGATTTAAACCTAAGAAAACTGTGCAAACAGTACAAATAGGTAGCTTATCTAAAAATTTAGTAAATTTTGTTAATACTGCTTCATTTACATCTAAAAACAAAAAAGGTATTTTTAATATAAAAGTATGGATGAGTTCTTCATATTATTAAACATTAAACAATTTTTAATATCTTTATCTTTATCTTTATTCTTGTATGTTTTGCTAAAAATCTTTTTTTATTAAAAACCAAAATTTATAATGTATCTATGCCGTATTACGTTTTACCTTCTGGTGCTTGCAATAAACAAATAATGTAAAATAATTATATTTATCCACTTTTTATTTAACTCCCATATTTAATCCTCTTATTAAAAATAAAACAAAATATCATAGTAAAACTTTTATTGTTAAACAGCAAGATCAACCCTTTTCAATTTAATAATTAAACAAATATTTTTCCAATTCCAAAATTAATTTCAACCTTTAAAACCCGGTAAAAAAATACTCGTAAAATTTTTGTGCATTTAGTTAAAATTAAGCACTATTAAGTTCTGTTTAAAATTTTAAATTTAAACAAAAATTGTTTAGTGAACTTTAACATTAAAATATTTTATTTTTTTTAATATTGCCGTAAATACTAAATTAAAAAACTTATTTGTAGAAAATATAATATTATATTTTTTATTATTAAGATTTAAATCAAATCCCTTAAAAATTTAACAATGAAAAAAACTAAATTAATTATAAATAAAATTTTTTACTCTACCCTTTCTTATTTATCTAAAATAAATAAGAGAAAAAGACTTACTAATGCTAAGAAATTTTCTTTTAGTGTTGCTCCTAATTTACAATAAATAATAATAGGTTTATTACTTGGCGATTTAAATGCTGAAAAACAATCTATAAATGGGAATACAAGATTAAGATTTGCACAAGGTTTAGTGCATGAACCTTATCTTTTTCTTTTATATGATTTATTTCAAGATTATTCTTCCTCGCTTCCTAGAAAATATGAGTCTAAAGCAGATATTAGAACAGATAAAATTTATTCTACAGTTATATTTCAAACTTATAGTTTACCTTGTTTTAATAAATATTATGAATTATTTTATTTAAATAAAGTTAAAATAGTCCCTTTAAATATTGGTGAATTATTAACAGCACGAGGATTAGCTTACTGAGCAATGGACGACGGTGCTAAATTAGGCTCTGGTTTTACATTTAGTACTAACTCTTTTCAAACAAAAGAAGTAGAACTATTAATTCAAGTTCTTACTGAGAAATTTTATCTTAATTGTTCAGCTCACATTCAAAGAAAAGAAGAACATAGAATTTATATAAAATCAGACTCGATGAATAAATTTAAAGAATTAGTTAGACCTTACTTTCATGAGTCAATGCTTTATAAATTAGACTAATCTTTAAAATTCCATAGTAAGTAAATTTTATTATCGATATTTTTAGTAAATAAATTCTCAAATTTTCTAGTTTTATACTCCTTTGGTTTTCCACTTTTTAATCACTCCTTGCCTAAGGTCCACTCTCACTTTAATTCTATAGCAAATATAATTTAATTCTTTATTTGGACTTGAAGCCGGAGACTTGTTTTTTATAAAATTACCCTTTTTGGGCTTGTGCTATAATTAAAACAAAAATGCTATAGCACAAAAAAATACTCTTAAATTCTTTAAGATAGTTTCAAGAAAAATTTCATAATATTACTTTAATCAAGATTAACCCTTTCCAATAACCTTGGTTCTAATTACCTTGTTCTTCCCAAGTTCTTAAAAGACAATAGATAGTAATTAAAAAAAATAAAATATAAAGGAAAGATTAAAAATAAATAGAAAATAATTATTAATTAATTAATAATTCTTTTCGTCCTCCCTTTATAGTTAGGTTATTAATAAAATTATAAATTAAAATTAATTATTTTATAATTATTAACCCTTTAGGTCCTTTCTTTTGTGACCTGACACTTCTTAACTTACTTTTTATTTATTAATTTATTATTAATTATTTAATAATAAATTAATTTTAATAAATAATAATATTACTTAATTACTCAAACTAAGGAAGTAAATTGACTTAATTACTCAAACTAAGGAAGTAAGTTAATAATAACACACCTTTCTCTTAAAAGAAGATCCAGTTTATTATTTAATTAAAATTTTTATTTAATAATTTTGTTTTGTAAAAAGGGTATTACACATATACAAATTATAAAATAAAATAAAAAATAAATAAAAATAATTAATACAAAATAAAAATAAAAATATTATAATTATAATAAAATATATAATGTAATAGATGTAGGAAGAGATATATAAATTAATTTAATTTAAAACAAAAACAACACAAAAGAAAGAAAGAAAGCAAAACTAAACAAAATTAAATTATTATTTATTAATAATTTAATTAAATTATTAATTATTTAGTTATAATATAGAATATAAGGAACTAACTATTATTTAATATTATATAAAATAAAATAGAGTCAATAAAACTAATTAAAGTTATTCTTTTTAGTGGTGTATCTACTAGAACATTAGCACTTTCTAGTGCAGGATTTATTTTTGATGTGATAGTATTTAAAATAGAATTTTCTGGTATTCTATTTCTAACCAAATCTAAAACTAAATCCCAAACTCTCGTTATTGGTAATACCATTAATAATATATTTTTATAATTAATTATATTAATATTTTTAAAAATAGTTAACCAAGTAAAATAAGACAATATAAATTTAATTATTCTTATCATTTCTGTTTATAAAAATTTCTATAAAATTAGTTATTTTTTAATAAAATCAATCTACAGTTCCTAGTGATAAAGTGTTTAAAACATTATAAATATAAGTAAAATCAAACCCAAAATACTTTAAAATAAAATAAATAAAAGCAATTTTAAATGGAATTCATAATAATTTAAAAATAACTTTTAAACCTCTTTTGATAAATGCTAAGACTATAACTATTAAAAAGAAAGCATCTAGATTATTATCCTCATGTATTAAATTTTGTGATTCTAATTTTGTTAATAAAGCCTTTTCAGTATTAATAACTCCAGCGGAGTCTGAAAAGATAGAATTAAACAAAATAAAAATTGAAGGAATACTTATTAAATTTTTTAAACTTGTTCCCTTCAACAATGCAAGAACTATCGTAAGTATTGCAGAAGGTTTTAAATAAAGAAAAAATTTATATGTTAAAGTAAACATTCTATTGTAAACTTGTTTATTTAATAACGGTAAGGTTCCTTTTACTCTTGATCGAATTATTCGGAATGCGATATTTTTAAACATAATAACTAATTTTGTGAAAAAGGGGAATTAATTCAACACCGAACTAAATATTTTAAGTTTAGTCGTTGAATGTATATTAAATACATTGTTATAACTTAAGAATTATTAAATATTTATTTAATATTAACTATTATAACATACTTCTAAATTACTTATAATTATCGTATAATAATTATGTAATATTATTATAAATAAAAAATAAATTTGATTTTTTTTATTATTATTTATAATTTTTATTTTGTTTTAAGGTGGAAAATAACGAAAACCACCGGCCTTAGCTAAATAAGACATAGTGGCCTTCCTAAATTAATTTATTTATATTTTATATTGAGGGTTTTATAAAATAAATACTTCTTTGTACCCTAGGTTTTATCTTTTAGTCAACGTAGGGCTCTAGAACAAGTACCATTTTATTTTTAATAAATGTTTTAATCGCCCTTTTCGATTAATTAAAACTTGTTCTATTTTTTAAAGTGTTTATATTATTTCTTGAGGTTTAAGAATTTATTTTTAAAGTGTTTATTTTTTTTTAAGAAGTATTTATTTTATAAATTATTAATAATAATAAAGATAATAATAATAATATAAAACATGCAACAAAAAATATTTCTGTATTTGTTAAATATTTTTTATTATTATTTTTATTTGTATCTTTAATATTGTTTATGGTTTTTATCTTTCCTGATAACCCTTTTATTGTAATATTAGATTGTATTACATTTAATGATAAGTCTTTCCAGTTTACTTTAAAACTTATTCTTGGTACTACTATTGATTCACCTCTGAATAAAGTTTCAAAGGAATTATAATTTAATTTTGTTGAATCAACACCACTTGACTTAATAATTTCTTGATTGTTAATGTCTAAAATATAATACAATTTCTTTCTAATAAATATACCTCTTTTTATTTCGTGAACTAGTTTCATTTTTCCTAATTCACTGCCCACTAAACGATCTGGTAGTGGATATGGTAATACAACTGAATCTGTATCAGACATTATGCATGGATTACCTGGTATATTTTTATATTCGTTAATCGAGATACGAGCATAAGATGCAATTGCAGAAGCTATATGAACAGCTGAAGGAACTCCTGCTTTTTTTAAAAGTCCTATGTCTTTTATTTGTTTTTTATTATATGTTTTATTTAATGTAAAGTCAATATCAGTATCTTTATATAACTTTCTAATACTTTCACTTACTTTACCTTTATATCTTACAATAACTTTGTCTTTTCCTATCTCAGAAAATAAAGAAATATTACTGTTTTTATTAATTTTATCTGCTTGTTCTTTATTTACAATTTTCATAATATTTTCTATCTCTTTCATTCCCATTCTACCATATAGTGCATTTAAAAATAATTTAGCTATAGATTTTTTTATTGGATCATTAGATGTTTTTTTAATTTAAAAATGATCTTTAACATAAGTTGTGAAAAGATTTTGTTCTCTTTCAAATAAATAACTATATTCTATTTTTATTGTGTAACCGTATTTTTTAGCATATTTCATCTCTTCTGAGAATATAAGTCTTTTAAATTTACCTCTGGGGCACGTATTTAATTTTGTATCGGGATCTCTGTACTGAATAAATGGAACTCTTAAAGTCTTTTCATCAGGACACAAAATTTCACCATATACAAATCCAAATATTTTATCTAAATCCGTTTCTAAAGAAAGCGTTGGTTCACCAACGGGCATATCATTCAACATAGCAGAAGGATATTGACTATTAATATCATAAAGGTATCCGTTATTTATTTTATTAATAAATACATCCACATTACCAGCAAAATAAGATGTTCTAATCTCTTTTTCTAGTTCACCTTTAATAATTTTAATTTTATTTTTAAATTCATTAGGTATATAATTAGAAGAATAGGCAGCTAAAGCTAGACTAGGCAAAGTTTTTGAGCTTGTAATATTTAATTTATAATTATTAAAAATATTATCACTAAATTTTAATAGTGCTTCTAATAAACCTTCAATATCGTATTTAAGATAAGTTAATGTTTGTTCTTTTAAATTCCAATTATTAATTGGAATAGATAAATAGTTTTTATCAGAAATATTTATAAAAAAGTTTTGAGATGGTTTGTTCCCAATATAAAATAAATTGTCTTTATTTACGAAACTATATGGGAAATAACTTTTTTTAATATTACAATTAAATTAATTTAAAATGTTATCTAAACTACCTGAAATTAATTGAAGTGAATCCAATAATTTTATTTTAACATTTTTATATTTAATAACTATAGATAAAATACCATTGTCTTTCCAAATAGGACTAAATTTAATGTCCTCATTTATAATTAAAGCTTTTAATATAAAAACAGAATAAAATCTAGCAAGATTATGAGCATAAAAAGTATATCCGTCCAACTCATTTTGGTTTAAAATATTTAAAAACAATCTATTAACTAATTGTTCACTAGTTTCATTATCATTATTATAAAATAATTCTGTTTTTCCTTTAACACTTCAACCTCCAGCATATACTTGGTGTTCACCTAAACCTAAATCTTTTCCAAATGTTTCAAAGTCTAATGTACCAATTTTATCATCATATTTTTTATCTATGGTAGATATAGGGAAATCTTTATATTTAAATATTTTTTCTACATTATAAATATTATCATTATTATCGTAAAAATATTTAACTCCATCAAATTCTCTAATAAACCCATTATCACTCTTTGTATCTATTCAAGATATTATTACATCCTTTTTAAATGTCAAATTACTTTCATTAAATTCTTTAATGAAAATCTCATTACAAATTTTGTTTTCATCATTATAATATGTCTTTAAACTTGCACACTCAGATTTATTAATTTTATAACCTATTAATTTATTTTCTGCCTTAAAAATTGGGTCACCATATCTATCCATAAGAATATTTCCAAAAGGATAATTTTTTATTTTAGATATTTTTTTTTCAACTGATAAATTAAAATTGTAAGAGTTTGAATATTTATCGTTAAGATCAGTATTTAAATTTTGTTCTAAAACACTGTTCACTTCTTGGATCGGAACGTTAAACTCATCAGCAGTTAATCAAACTCTACCCATTAAAAATAGATCACAATCATAAGGTTCTAGATTATATAGTAATGTTTTATAATTTAATAAATGAGTTAATTTAAGGGCTAACAAATTATAAGAAAAATCTTTTGTTACTTTCATAGATTTCATTAAAGTTATACTATTATACTCACCACTTGAAAATTTAAACTTAATGTAGGTAAAATAGTATTTCATTTAAAAATTCTTTAATCTTTGACCCTAAATTACCTGAATTAATAATTTCACCACAATTACCAAACTTAACAATATGGTTATAACCATAAAAACCTTTAGTATAGTTTTTATTAAAAAGTTTTAATTCTAAAGCTTTTTCAAAAAAAATATTAGAATCGTTAATAAATTTAGGGTTTATATCATTAAATTCTTTTAAATAAATATTATTATTTATTGTAGAAGTAGAGAAATATCTAATATTATTTTTAATTAAAATAATATTAGAAACAAAATTATTATTTAAATTAATCATTTTATTTTTTTTTAATAACCTCTCATTTAAAGGGACCGGTGTTCGGTTGCTACTCTTGCCATGTTTAATTACCCTTTTTTATTTCAAATTTTAATTCTCATCATAATGTCACCGTTTCATAAGAGTATAAACTTGAATATAAAATTTGATATCTTCTAATTCTTAGTTATTCTATGTGCCTTACTTATCGGTCGTATCACTTGGGGTCTTGTTTATTAAACTGACGCTCTGTCTGTGCTGCTATGAGACTCTGGACCAATTATCACTACTCTCGTTAATAGGATTGGCTTGCATTCTTTATATCCTTCAAATTTGTTTAACAAAAGAACTTAAATCATGGACTTCACATTGCCTTTACACTCTAACCTTATGTATTATCTTTAAAGTGCCGGAAAAACAAAATATTTTGTTTTTAATTAATGAATTTATATTATTATTTTTATTAAATAATTAAATTTTATTTAATAAAAATAATAATCTTGTGACCTGGCCATTCTATGGATTATTAACAATTTTAAATGTTTTAATCAAAAATTTAAAAACATTTATTAGAGATTACGAGAATCGAACTCGTGCCAAAAATGTTTCCCCACATTTTAAATTAAATAAATAAAAATTAAAATGGGGGGGTTATAGGATAGTATTTATGTTTTTATTTATTTTATTGTTTTTTATTTATTGTTATTTATTGTTATTTTTATTAGACTTTAATATTTTATTTATTTTATTTATTTATTGTTATTTTTATTTTATTTAATATTATTTTATTTTATTTTTATGTTATTATTTTAAGGCTATTTATACTTTTTATTTTAAATTTTTGTTTATTTTTGTATTTTATTTACTATTATTGTTTTACTAGGACTAATATTTATTTTAATAAGAAATAAGGTTAATTTTTAATTTATTTATTAAATAAATTATAAAATTTAAATAAGAAAATTACCTTACAATAAATTATATTTATTAATTATTTATTAATTTTATATATTAATTTATTTATCATACAATATTTAAATACATCTTTTCTATTAAAAACCACAAATTTAACGAAAATATACAAAATTACCAGCCACTTTTTATATATAAGTGCACAAAAAATTGGTACAAGCCCTATTAGAAGAAGAATTTTCTAGAGATAAATGTTTTTTGTATAAATTAAATAAATAAAATTTAAAATGGGGGGGGATATATAGGGTATTGCAATATACAAATTATAAAATAAAATATAAAATTATAAATTAAATTTATTAAATTCTTTACTTTCTAAAATCGCTTATATATTTATATTTTAATTAAATTAATTTAATAAAAAAAAACAAAATAAATATAAAAATTATAAAAACTACTTCTATTATTTCAACTTAAATTTAAATAATAATGGGTCGTATCCAATTAGAGAGAATAAAATCGAATATTTTTTAAATTAATATAAATGAATTTAAAATGGCATAAATAGTAGAGTTAGGTCTCTATTCTCTTCATGTGATGAGCGTGATTGAGGTAAGTCCATGACTAAATTAAGGGCAAGTATCCGCGTTTTATATATAATTAAATTTTATTGACCTTACTAGAATTATTTGTAAATTTAAACTGCACATTTTATTTATATATTAAAGGGAGAAAAAGGTAAAAGAAAATTTTAGGAAAATTATAAAAATAGCAATTCGATTTATTCAACAGGGTGGGATAGGGGTATTAAGAAAAGAATAAAAAGAAATATTTTAATTAAAATATTTATTTTTATTATTTATTTATTTATTTTTTTAGTTAACTCTTTATTTTAGCTTACCTATGCTTTTTAACTATTTATTTAACTGTTAAATATTAATCATTTATTTTAAAATTTTAGTTATTTTTTATACAACCAATGAAAAGAAGTATTTTTAGTGTTTTTTTGTATTTTTAATGATTTAAGAAAAATTATAAAAATTTATAATTTAATCTTAGATAATATAATATAAATCTATTTTTATACTTTTGTTTAAAATTTAACTAATTTACTATTATTAAATGTTTGTCTAGGTAAAAATGGGAAGACAGAACTAATGTTTAAATTGCACACATCCTATTAGAGAGAATATATTTAAATTTATCTTTCTATTAACTACAAATACATTATCTAAATAGTTTAACATAACATATAAACTATTTAGATTTTTTTATTTAGATTTTATTATTTAGATTTTTTTATTTATTATTTAGATTTTGTTTATTTATTATTTAGATTTTGTTTGAGATAAGAGTCACTCAATAAAAGTAAAACAATAGTAGTTAATTAAAATAATTTATCTTTTGATAATTAAAAAATAATAAAACATAAAACACAAAAATGCAACTTAACTATAAAAAAATGCAACTTAACTATACAAACAATTCAATTTTATCTACTTATTATTCTAACTATATTAATCTAATTAATTCTAATAATAAATTAACATCTAATAATTTATCAGATTTATAAATATCACAATTATATAGTAATATTTATAACTTATCCGAATTTGATATTTATAAATTTATTACAGCATATGACTTTATACAAGATTCCTTAGGTTGCAATAAATTTACTTTAACAGAAGGTATAACTTCAAATAAAAATTTATATAACAACATATTAATAGATTTATTTTATATTAACATTCCCTTTTCAATAATTTTTATTTACCAATTTCGGTTGTATTTAAAATAAAACAGGAAGGATGTGACATAAAAGATTTAACACAATCAGATATTAATAAACTAAAACAATTTAAAATTAATAGAACTTATGGAGATATAGATCCAATAAATTATATCTATGAGGAAATGCAAAACTATAAGCATGTTTATTCAAACTATGCTGGAAACTCCTATACTTATTATATTTTCAAGATATTAATAAAATTATTTTTAACTGAAGTTTATTTATTTAAGTATCAAGGTCATATATTCACATACAAAGAATTAAATTTTTATTATAACGATTTAATTTACAATTATCCAGATCCACAAAAAATTAAATAAATTTAAGAACTTATTGATGATAAACAAATAGAAAAAATAAAATATTCTTGTATTAAAATAATGGAACCTAGTGATATAAATTATTCTTCTATTTCTCATCTAAAGTTATATTTAGTAGATGTATCTAAAACTACAAATTTTTAAAAAACTTATGATACATTAATAGAAAAATCTTTTTATTCTTTCTGGGACTATGATAAAGCATTAGAAAATAACAAAATTTTACAAGAAATTAGCAATTAATATTAAATTTAAGTAAAACAAAAATAACAATATCTGCATAGGGATAAACAGATATTTATAAAATTTTTCCCTTTTACAATTAAAAATATAAAAAATTTAAACAATAAAATGCAAAATAATTCTGCCTTAGACATTATAATTTATACAAAAAATAATTATTATAATTATTTTCAAAGATTAGAAAGCATATTACAAGAAATAAGACTTTTAGACTCAATAAATAATTAAATTAGTAATGGAATTTGAGATTAAAATATAAAATATAAACGATCATGGGAAAGATCTTTATCTAATTTGGATTCAAGTTTTTATTTAGTAAATAAAAAGTGGATAGATTTTATTCTTACAACAAATAAAAATTCTGTTGACCCAGCCTTTGGGAAAGATAATAGCTCAGATCAATTAAAAATAAATCCAATTTCTATTGAAGAAATGTTAAATACTAAATTAAGATTAGCACTATTATTATTTTTAAGAGATATAGCTAATAAATTAAGTTCAGATAAAAAATTTAAACTACAATTAAAATTAATATTTACTTTTACAACTGAATATATAGATCTTGAAATTAATAACACTCTTTTTGGGAGGTTTTATATTATTTTAAAATATATAAAACTATTTTTGTTGAATTTAATACCCACATTATTTTTGTTTTAATTATTTATAACTAAATATAAATTTGTATTTGTTTTTCTGAGCTAAGACTTTTTTTATTTAATAATATTTAACTTTGTAATCATACAAGAAAAAACATATGTTTTTTTAATTTATTAAGCTTACTTAATTTTTAATTTTATTTAAAAATAAATATAATAATTTATCCTTTATGGTTTGGCTATAATTCGTATTTATATTAAAAGAAGATTAGATTTTTGTCATCTTTAAATTTTTAATAATTTAAAATCCTTAAATAATTTAAATAAATAGTTTAATAATATTTTTTGTATAAAAATAATCTAAATAATACAAAAAATTATTTAAAACAAAACAATTTAATGATCTAAACAAAACAATTAATGATCTAAACAAAACAATTTTATTGCCTTGGTAGCTTAGTTGGTTAAAGCACTATTGTGAAGTAATAGGGAGCGTCTGTTCGATTCAGTCTCAAGGCAAAATTATAAAGTTAAGTTTTTTTAACATTTAAAAATCTTTTTTTTAGTAATAAATTAATACTATATAAATTATGTAAATGTAATTATTACATATTTGCTTTTTTTAAGTTCTTTTATATTAAAAAATAATATAAGATATTAAAAAATAATATAAGATAATAAAAATAATATAAGATATTAAAAAATAATATAAGGTAATAAAGAGTATATAAGGTAATAAAATAAACAAAAAAGAACTTTGTATAAGGGTTAGTATTATGATCTTCAAAATCATCAGTAGGTGTTCGAATCACCTAGTTCTTGAAAGTTATAAAGACTAAAAAATTAAAATTATATTAATTCATTATATTTAATATTTTTATTGTTTAAATTTAAATTAATGATGTTTAAATAAAAATTTAGAATTATTTTTTTAACATTTATTTTATATGTAAGCCCTTTTTCATAATTTTGTTGAGGTATTTTAAGGAGTTAGTTAGGAGATAACGTATTAATAAATTTTAATATTTAGGTAACATTTTTATTTGTTAAATTACAGATAAAAATAGAGATTAGTTATAAATTGAGTAGATGGGTTTTTTCTACTAATGCGAAAGATATTGGTACACTTTATCTAATTTTTGCCATATTTTCTGGTATGTTAGGTTCAGCTTTCTCTGTTCTTATAAGACTTGAATTATCTGCACCAGGTGTTCAATTCTTACAAGGAGATCACCAATTATTTAATGTTATAATTACTGCACATGCATTTTTAATGATTTTCTTTTTGGTTATGCCTGCTTTAGTAGGTGGATTTGGTAATTATTTAGTACCTGTAATGGTAGGAGCTCCTGATATGGCATTCCCAAGATTAAATAATATTTCATTTTGATTATTACCACCTTCATTAATATTATTATTATTAAGTGCCTTAGTTGAGCAAGGTGCTGGTACAGGATGGACAGTTTATCCTCCTTTAGCTGGAATTCAATCTCATTCTGGTGGTTCTGTAGATTTAGCTATTTTCTCATTACACTTATCTGGTGTATCTAGTTTATTGGGTGCTATTAATTTTATTAGTACTGTTTTAAATATGAGAGCTGGTGGTTTAAGTTTACACAAAATTAGTTTATTCTCATGGGCAATCTTTGTTACTGCTATTTTATTATTACTTGCATTACCTGTCTTAGCAGGTGCTATAACAATGCTTATCTGTGATAGAAACTTTAATACTAGTTTTTATGATCCTGCTGGAGGTGGTTCACTGCTTCCTAATTTCACTATATGCTAAAAGAATTTAAATTTAATTAGCAAGATTTATTTTTTTTAACACTAAACCAGTGAAAATTAAAAACAAATTTTCAGAGAATATACGTGATAGATTTAAATTAAAATTTAACAAATTTAGAACTTAAATTAAGAGGTATTCCAATATAAATTAAAATAAAAACAAAAACAAAAAATTTATAACAAAAATTAAATATAAAATTGTATTTTATATTTAATTTTATATATAAATTTAGGGTGAATTTTTACTTTATTTTAAACTTTATTCTTATTATTTTCATTCTTCACAAAATTTAAACCATAGTTATAACTTTAAGTTTAAAATCTGTACATTAAAAAAATTTTAAATCTTCAAGATTAAACAAAAATGTTAGACATTATCTCATAACTAATAATTTAAAATTTTTATGAACTTTTATAGTATAGTTATAAATTTAAATGATATTAAATCTTATGTTATATTATCTCTTGTTGTTGCAATATTGGCGCTTAGTTTTTTAATTTATTTTACTAGTATCATAAATAAAATTTCTGTTTATGATACTATTAAATTTATGTGAAGAAAAGCTGGACAAAAAGTTGTTAAAAGTGTACTAGGAATTTGAAAGTAAAATATCTTTTTCAATATAAACACTTTTTTTTTAAAGTTATAATTTAACTTTATATTTATTTTTCTTATTTTTTTTTAATAAAAAGTAAGAA
>Ga0209647_1000635_pt1 | contig 32290 bp, 29 predicted proteins | sample GraSoi_2013_60cm_FD_185827 | JGI IMG/M metagenome (GOLD analysis project Ga0209647, IMG submission 185827) | Grasslands soil microbial communities from the Angelo Coastal Reserve, California, USA - Sample 9_17_2013_60cm (SPAdes) (version 2) | ecosystem: Environmental > Terrestrial > Soil >... | reverse complement strand
CTTGTCCGCGGCTTCGGCGATTTGCAGCTTGTGCTCGAAGATCTCGCCCGCCGGCGCATCCGACCACTCGATCCAGTCGAAAATGCCGAATTCGAGCGGGCTTTCCGGGAATGCGTTGTCCGTCACGGCCTCCTCCTCATCTCTCGACAGCGAATTGAAAGACTGGCGTCAGTTCCCTGCAAGAGACTTCGTGCAGATTATCCTTGGCCGCTCGCCGAACGGCTTTTGAGAAAGACCGCCATGAAAAGATTCCTCGCCGGATCGATCTCTTCCTTCCTGTTTGTGTCCGCGCACGCCCAGGCTCCCGAGCCCGCGGGCGAGCCCAACACGCTCGCCACGGTCGTTTTCCTGGTGCTGTTCGTAGGCTTCTGCGTCGGTTTCGGTTGGATGGTGTGGCGGAAAAAGGACAAGAAGACGAAGGAGTAGCCGCAAGCGGAGGGCGCCGGGATCAAGCTTCGATCCCGCGGTAAAGCCAGTCCACCTCCCAGGTGGTCTCGGGAGTCCTCTGCGCAAGCAGATGATTGCGCAGGTCGCGCGCGCCGCCGTTCGCGTGGATGATGTCGCCGAAGATCCGTGAAGTGATCGTGACGCGCGCCGTGCGCAGATAGCGTTCCTTCTCGTAGGCCTCGAGCGCGGCAGCGACGTCGCTCCCCGCCTTCTCGAGCTTCCCCGAGAGCACTACCGCGTCCTCTATCGCCATGCACGCGCCCTGGGCCAGATATTGCAGGGTGGGATGCGCCGCATCGCCGAGCAGCGCGACCTTGCCGCGCGTCCAGCCGGGCCGCGGTTCGCGATCGTGCAGGACCCAGTTCTTGTCCTTGCCGACGTAGCCGAGCATCTCCTGCACGTGTGGGGTCGTGCGCGAAAAGACTTCGGCCAGCTCCTCCGGGCCGCCGTAGTCGTGCCGCTCGCCGCGCGCGAACTTGCCGCTCACCACGGTGGCCACGTTGTTCATGATGGTGCCACCCCGCAGCCGGTATTGCACCAGGTGCAGGTTCGGCCCGATCCAGATCACCATGTCGTCGAAGTGAGACCTATCCTTGACGTTCTCGACCGGGACGACGCCGCGGTAGCTGACGTGCCCTACCGGCTGCGGCGGCCCGTCGCCGATCAAGATCTCGCGCACGCGCGAGCGCAGCCCGTCTGCCCCTATCATCGCCCACCCCTCGTACTCCGAGCCGTCCGCGAAATTCGCGACCACGCTCTTGCCGCGGTCGGCGAAGCTAGCGAGTTCCTTGGAGGTGTGCAGCGCGATCTCCTCGCGCTTGCGGCAAGCCTCCAGCAGCGCGCCATGCAGGTCGCGGCGATGCACCACGGTATAAGGGGCGCGGAAATGCCTGCGAAACGGTTCGCCGCAGGAGATGCGCGTGAGCTCGCGGTCGGTGAGCGCGTCGATGAGGATCAGGTTTTTGGTGAACACGGCCTGCGGCTCCAGCTCCTTCATGACTCCCAGCCAATCGAGCATGCGATAGGCGTTCGGCCCCTGCTGGATGCCGTAGCCGATCTCGCCGAACTCGGGCGCTTTCTCGAGCACGCGCGAGCGCATGCCGCGGCGCGCGAGCGCAAGCGCCGCCGCCACGCCGCCGATACCGCCGCCGATGATGAGGATTTCCGGACGAGTCTTAGCGCTCACGCGCCGGGATTCTACCTCCCCACCGCGCCTTGCGGCGGGCCGGCCGCGCTACAATGACCCCATGAACTACGAGCACGCTTCCGCCTCGTTCGCGTGGAAGGCCTCGAGCTTCACGAGCTCGCCCGACTACCTGGTCGAACTGACGAGCGATGACCGCGGCGAGATGATCGCGGCAATCGAGACCCTGGAAAGGAACGGCCGGCTCGCCCCTGTCCAAGCGCTGACGAAAAGCGACTTTCGCTTCGCCGGGCTGGGCGGGAAACTCGATCGCGGCTACGAGGAGGTGCGCTCGGGCAAAGGCTTCGTCGTGCTGCGCGGCCTGCCCTTCCAAGGCGTTTCGCTCGAGCAGTTTACCGCCTGCGCCTGGGGCCTCGGCCTGCATTTCGGACGAGCGCTGTCGCAGAACGCTCAAGGCGAGCTCGTCACCTCGGTGATCGACGCCACCGCCGAGGACGCGACCCCGCGCATGTACCGCAGCAACCTCGAGCTGCGGCCGCACTCCGACATCACCGCGATGATCTCGCTCGCCTGCTGGCACAAGTCGCAATCGGGCGGCGCCTCGATCATCGTGAGCGGGGTGACGGTGCACGACGCGATCCGCGAGCGCGCCCCGCAGCTCCTCGAGCCGCTCTACCGCGGCTACCACTACCACCGGCTCGGCGAGGAGGGACCGGGCGAAGAACCGGCGACGCCCTACCGAGTCCCGGTATTCGCGAATCGCGACGGGCAATTGAGCTGCCGATACCAGCGCTCGGGGATCGCGGGCGGCCACCGCGAACTGGGCGTTCCGCTCGACGGCCGCGACATCGAAGCGCTTAACCTTTTCGACGAGATTGCCGCGGCACCGGAGAATCGCCTCGCGTTTTTCCTCGAGCGCGGCGACATGATCGTCGTCAACAACTACGCCTTGATGCACGCGCGAACGCGTTTTACGAACTTCCCTGAGCCCGAGAGGCAGAGGTGCCTGGTGCGGCAGTGGTTCGACTCCGAGGATTTTCGCGACGTGCCGCGCGAGTTCAACCTGTTCGCCGAGAACGGAATCCCGAAGCAGGAAGGCCGGCGCGCGACCTTCGACTTCAAGAAGCTCTACAGCGACGATCCCGTCGCGACGGGCGGCGTACCCGACCTCAAGGTGAGCGACGGCGAGGCGGCGCGGCGCCGCTGAAGGACATGAAGGCCATTCTGCGATGCTTCGCGCTCGCGGCGGCGCTCGCGCCGCCCGTGTGCGCGGCGCAAAACTATCCGACCCGCGCTGTTCGCCTGATGGTGCCGTTCCCGCCCGGCGGCGCGACCGACATTATCGGGCGCCTCGTGTCCGCGAAGATGCAGGACGTATGGGGCCAGCCGGTGGTGGTGGAAAACAAGCCCGGCGCGGGAACGGTGGTCGGGACCGACTACGTCGCCAAGTCCGCACCCGACGGCTACACCCTGGGCATGGTGGTCACCGCCTACGTCATCAACCCGAGCCTGCGCGGTGACCTGCCCTACAACACGCTGAAGGACCTCACCGGCGTGACGCAGGTCTCGGTGCAGCACCTGGTGATGGCGGCCAATCCTTCGTTCCCGGCGAACTCCATCCCGGAGTTGATCGCGCTCGCGAAGAAGGAGCCCGGCAAGCTCGCCTACGCGACGCCGGGCAGCGGCACTGCGATGCACCTGTCGGTGGAGCTTTTGAAGACGAGCGCGGGAATCGACCTCGTGCACGTGCCCTACAAGGGCGGCGCGCCGGCGCAGCAGGACGTGATGGCAGGGCGCGTCCCCATCCTGATGGACGTGCTCTACGCGGTGCAGCCGCTGATCAAGAGCGGCAGGATCAAAGTCCTCGCCCTCCTGTCGCCTTCGCGCGCGCCCGAGTCGCCCGAGTATCCCGTCGTTTCCGAATCCGTGCCCGGCGTGAGCGCGCTCTCCCTCGTCGGCATCGTCGCGCCCGCCGCCACGCCGCGCGATCTCGTCAACCGCATCGGCGCCGACATCGCGCGCGCCGTGAAATCCTCCGACCTGACCGACCGCATGAAGCAGCAGGGCATGGAGCCGATCGGCTCGACGCCCGATCAGTTCGACGCGCTGCTCCGCGCGGAGATCGAGAAATGGGCGAAGGTGGTGAAGCAGTCGGGAGCGAAGGTGGACTAGCGTTCAATCCGGCTTGATCCCGCCGCGCTCGACCACCGCGGTCCACCGCTCGATCTCCGCTTTCATGAAGGCGCCGAATTCTTCCGGCGTGCCCGCCACAACGTCGAAGCCGATCTGCGCCATGCGCTCGCTGACATCGGGCGAGCGCAGCGCGCGCACGGTCGCTTCGTTCAGCTTCGTCACGACGTCGCGCGGGGTCTTCGCCGGCGCCGCGACCGCCTGCCAGGAGGTGACGACCAGGTCCGGGTATCCCGCTTCCGCGGCCGAAGGCACGTTGGGCAGCTGAGAGTGGCGCGCCTTAGCCGTCACCACGAGCGCCTTCATCCTGCCGGCCTTGATGTAGCCGGTCACCGCGCCCAGGTTCTGAAACGAGAAATCGACCTGATTGCCCATGATGTCCGTCTGGCACGCGGCGCCGCCCTTGTACGGCACGTGGATCGCGGCGAAATTAGCGCCCTGGCGAAACACCTCGCCGGTGAGGTGGTCCGACGAGCCGCTCCCGCTCGAGCAGTAGGAAAGGCGCCCGGGATTTTTCTTCGCAAGCTCGACCAGCTCTCTTGCCGAATCCGCAGGCAGCGCCGGCTTCGCGATCAGCACGTTGGGCGTGGTCACCGCGAGCGTAATCGGCGCAAAATCGCGCAGCGGCTGATAGCGCAGGTCCTTGAACAGCGCCGCGTTGATCGAGAACACGCCGATCGAGCCCACCAGGATGGTGTAGCCGTCCGCGTCGGACTTGGCGACGAACTCGGCGGCGATGGCGCCGTTGGCGCCCGGCCGGTTCTCGACCACGGCCGGCTGGCGGAGAAGTTCCTGGAATTTCGAGCCGATCGCGCGGCCGACGATATCCGACGACCCGCCGGCGACGAAGGGGATCACGATCCTGATCGGCTTTGCGGGATAGCCTTGAGCCAGCGCCGCGGGCGGCGTGCACGCGAGCGCGAGCGCCCCGGCTGCAACGATGAGCCTCATCGCGTATCTCCTCTTCGCCGCTACTTGACCAGTCCGATCCTCTTCAATATCTCCGTATCTAGCTTGTACTCCCTCCACAAATCCGCGCGTAGCTTGTCCCCCGCGCGGTAGTCCACATCCACTCCCCGCGCGTCCATGGTCTTCGCGAACGCCGGGTCGTCGACGACCGCCTTGGCGGCGTCGTGGATCTGCTTCACGATCGGCGCGGGCGTGCCCTTGGGCGCGATGATCAGGTACCACACTCCGTTCGCCACGTCCCAGCCGGACTCTTTCGATGTCGGCGTGTCGGGAAAGGCCGGGTGGCGCTTTTCCTGGAAGACCGCGAGCACGCGCATGCGCTTGCCGTCGACGAGCGCCTTAACCTCGCCCGGCTGTGCCACCACCGCCTCGATGTGGTTGCCGAGGAGCGCGGGCGAGGATTGCGCCCAGCCGGCGTAAGGCACCGGAATCATCTTCGTGCCTGTCCGGAAGATGAACTCCTCGAGGTTGAGGTGGCTCGCCGTGCCCTCGCCCGGCGTCCCGACGCGCATCTTGCCCGGGTTCGCTTTCGCGTCGGCGACGAAGTCCTGGATGGACTTCCACGGCGCGTCGGCGGTCACCGCCAACAGCGGATAGTAGGCGACCAAGTTGATCACCGGGTCGTACTCGTCCGGCGTCTTGTAGGCGAGCTTCGGGTTCATCTGCGGGGCGATGACGAGGGACGACTGCGGCGTGAGCAGGATCGTGTACCCGTCCGGCTTCGCCTGCACGAGGTCGGAGACGCCTACGGCGCCCCCGGCGCCCGGCTTGTTCACGACGGTGATGCCGTGAGGAAACTTGGGCTTCATTCCGTCGGCGACGACGCGCGTGACGATGTCGACGAGGCCCCCGGGGGGAAAGTTCGCGAGAAACGTTACGTTCCGGTCGGGGTATTGTGCCGCGCAGGGCAGCGCGGCGAGCGCGAAAAGCGCAAAGACAACTACGCGAGCCATGGGACCTCCTCCAAGCTAGATGCGCGATTCCTGGTAGTCGAGGTCTTCCTCGATATGGTGCAGCACCTCATCGCTGATCAGGTTTTCCCGCCACAGGCGGATCAGTTCCTGCCGCTCCGCCTTCACCGCCGCGGCCCTCAGGCGACGCGCGTCGTCGGCGCCCGTGTGGCTCAACATCAGGCCGTCCGGGACGGCGAGGGTGATTTTCTCGGCGAATTCGGCGCGGATGCGCTCGGCCAGCTCGTTCGGGATTTCATCCTTCACGGCCGCGGCGTCGATGGCGGCGATCGCGGCCTTGCCGAGCGCCATCTTGGCGCGCTGTTGCTCCTCCTGCAGGCTCCAGTCCCTGCCGAGCTTCAGCCTGCGGATGAGCGGCTTCAGAGTCAGCCCCTGCAGGACCAACGTCACCGCGATGACGACGAAGGTGAGAAAGATGATGAGGTCGCGCTCGGGAAACGCATTTCCGTCTTGCAGCGTCTGGGGCAGCGCGAGGGCTGCGGCCAGCGACACGATGCCGCGCATTCCGCACCAGCCCATGATGAACACCTCCCCTTCACGGGGCGGCGTGACCTGCTCGCCGAGCGAAGCCCTCAGCACGAGGGGCAGATAGGTGGCCGGATAGACCCAGGCGAAGCGCACGAAGATCGCGACCGCGCTCACGAACGTGCCGTAGAAAAAGAGCTGCGCCACCGAGTAGTCGGTGAGTCGCGGGACGATTCCGGAGAGCTGCACGCCGATCAGGATGAAGATCAGCGTGCTCAGCATGAACACGAGCAGGTTCCAGACCGAGCGCGCGATGATGCGCATCTCGGCCGAGACGATCTCCGGAGAGTAGCGGCCGCGGACGAGGCCCGCGGCGACCACGGCGAGAACGCCCGACACGTGCAGCGATTCGGCGAAGATATAGGCGACATAGGGCACCGCGAGCGTGGTCAGCACCTCGATGAAGGCGTCTCCGAGATAACGGTGAATGAAAACGAACAGCCGCCCCATCGCGAAGCCGATCACGACGCCGCCGACCGCCACGCCGACGAATTCCAAGCTCGCCTGCCACAGCGAGAACACCCCGGTGAGCACCGTCGCCACCGCGAACTTGTATATCACCAGGCCCGAGGCGTCGTTCACCAGGCTCTCGCCTTCGAGCACGGTGACCACGTTGCGCGGGATGTTGAGCCGCGAAAGGATCGCGGTCGCCGCCACCGCGTCGGGGGGCGAGACGATCGCGCCGAGCACGAAAGCGGCGGCCCAGGGTATGTCGGGAATGAGGAGCTTCAAGGTCGCGCCGACGGCGAGCGTGGTCGCGATCACCAGCCCGATCGCGAGCAGCCCGATCGGGCGGATGTTCGCCTTGAACTCGTGCCAGGACGTGAGCAGCGCCGCCTGGTAGAGAATCGGCGGCAATACGAGCACGAGCAGGAACTGCGGATCGAACTGAAGCTGCGGCAGCCGCGGCACGAAACCGAGCGCGCCGCCCCCGATCACCAGCGCGATCGGGTAGGGAAATTTGAAGTGCCGCGCGACCCACCCCAGTGCCACGGCGCACATCATCAAGAACAGGACCACTTGCAGCAGGGCCATGGCTGCCTCCCCTTCGGAGCCGCCATTAAATCATGCCGGACGCTCGTGCACCATGCCGCCGGCATATGCAGCCTGGATGCGGGGGTTTGACCGCTTCACCCTCGCTTGCTAGCCTAGCGACCATGGAATTCCCGCGGGCCCTCATGGCGGCATTCGCGCTGCGGCAATGCATCCCGGATTGACCACGAGGACCACGGCTCTCGGACTGGCCGCGCTGCTGATCGCCTCGGCCCTGGGCTACTGGGGCGTCAGCGCTTACCGCAAGGGCCAGCTGCAAAAAGCGGTAGCCGCGCTCGTGAAGGATTCCAGCGAGCGGCTGCAAACGGCGCTCGCCGTGGAAACGGAAGCGGTGCACGAGGATGCCGCTCAGATGGTGAGGAAGCTCGACGACCAGGCGCAGGAAGTGGACAAGCACGTGATCGAGCTGCGCGGCATGAGCGCCTCGCCGAACCGAGCGCTGGTCGACGCCGCCGAAGAGTACATGCTCACCGTGAGGCAGATCCTGCGCAACCAGGCAGGGAGCCACCGCTATCGCATCCAGGTGTCGGCGAGCGAACGGGCGCTGCGCGATCACATGCGCAGCGCCAACCGGCGCTCGGTGATCTGGATCCAGGAGGCGGTGCGCGCCAAGGACCGCATGGAGAAGGACTATTTCGATTACCGGCTCTCGGCCGACGCGTTCGGCAGGCTGCTCGAGTCCTATCCCGCAACCCGGAAGAAGCTTGCGCTGCAGGTAGGGTCGGGCCTGCTCGTCGAGGAAGCCGTCGCCGCCAACGCCCGCAAGCGCGCGCTCTCCAATTCGAGGCGGGTCGCCGACGACGTGGAGCGGGCGAGGCAGCTCGCGGCCGTGCACTGAATATCAACAGGGAAGGAAGAAAATGAATTCCTCCGGAAAAGTCGCCATCGTCACCGGCGCGGGCAGCGGCATCGGGCGCTCGGTCGCGCTCGCGTTTTTGAAGGACGGTTACCGAGTCGCGCTGGCCGGGCGGCGCAAGGAGCGCCTGGAGCAGACCGCGAAGGACTCCGGCGCGCCGGAGCGCACCCTGATCGCGCAAACCGACGTCACCGAGCAGAAATCGGTTCAGGCACTCTTTGCTGCGATAAAGGAGAAGTTCGGCCGCCTCGACGTGCTCTTCAACAACGCCGGCATCGGCACGCCCGGCAGCATCATGCTCGAAGACCTCTCGCTCGAACAGTGGCAGGCCGTGGTAAACACCAATCTCACCGGCATGTTCCTGTGCACGCAGGAAGCGTTCAAGATCATGAAGAGCCAGACCCCGCGCGGCGGGCGCATCATCAACAACGGCTCGATCTCCGCGCACGCGCCGCGTCCGAACTCGGCGCCCTACACCTCCACCAAGCACGCGGTCACCGGGCTCACCAAATCGACCGCGCTCGACGGCAGGAAGTACGACATCGCCTGCGGCCAGATCGACATCGGCAACGCGCGAACGCCGCTCGCTTCACGAATGGCCGACGGCGTTCCGCAGGCGAACGGCGAGATCAAGCCGGAGCCGCTGATGGACGTGGACCATGTCGGCGCCGCGGTGCTGCACATGGCGAACCTGCCGCTCGAGACCAACGTGCAGTTCATGACCATCATGGCGACCAAGATGCCGTTTATCGGGCGGGGCTAAAGCGGCGCAGCGTATTTCAGGATTCATCGCTGCGGGTAAGTTGCAAGCTCGGCGAACACCAAATGGAAATGCTCTGAGGCACGAAGACCATCTGTGCGACCGTTGAAGTATCGGTTCAGCTGCTCTTCGGGGCTGAGCGCTTCGACGACGAGGAAGCCGAGCGCGGCGAGCATTGCAGGCAGGCGGTCGGGGTCGAAGCCGGTGATCATGGGCTCGCCGAGCTGTCGCACACGTTCCATAATCGCTCGGATCCGCGCCGAGGCTTTGACGGGATCGAAGGCCTCGAGGTCGATGTAGTCGAACGCCACGCGGCTCCCCGGTGCTGCCGCGCGACGGATCGACCGCAGCACTCCAAAGACGGTCTCCGACGAAAGATAGTAGGTGACGCCGGCCCAAGAGAAGAAAGCCGCGCGATCACTTCGATACGGCGAGCGCAGGAGAACATCGAACACGCTTTCGCGCTCGAAATCGGCAGGCAGGAAGTGGATGTTCGGCGGGCAAGCGAGGCCGGCCGCAGTGAGGCGCGCTCGCTTGAATTCCTGGGTCGCCGGATGGTCGATCTCGAAGATGGTGAGCCGGTCTTGAAGATCGGCTCGGCGCAGGGCGAAGGTGTCAAGCCCGGCTCCGAGGATGACGTATTGCGAGACGCCGCGCTCGACGCAGCTCAGCAGGTGGTCCTCGGTGAAGCGCGCCCGTGCGATCATCAGCTCCTGTGTAGTCGCCGCGTGCAGACCCTCACGCATGCAAGACGCTGGAGCCAGATTTGAGGCGTCAATTTCGGGACGAAACTCACCGAGAGCGGCGATTACGACGCTTTCAAAATCGGTCCGCTCTTCCGGGGTGATGAGTTTTCCCGCCAGGTAGTCGTTGAAGATTCTGGGCTCGTCATTCTCGGCGTGGAGGGCACGAAGGAGAGCCACGCGGACTGCGGTTCTTGAGCCTCCCGTGCTCAGCGTCATGATCGCATTTCCGGGCAAGCCGTTCGCTAATCGGGCTTCGCGCCGGAGTCCTTGATCACTTTCGCCCACTTCGGAATCTCCTCCTTGATGACCTGCGCGAATTCTTCCGGTGAGTTGCCGATCGGTTCCAAACCGAGACCGGCGAACCGCGTCCGCACGTCAGACAGGGCGAGAGCTTTCACCGTCTCTGCGTATATCTTGCGAACGATCGGCGTAGGGGTGCCGGCCGGCGCAAGCAGCCCCAACCACGCGGTCACCTCGAAGCCCGGGAAACCCGATTCCCCGATGGTCGGCAGCTCGGGCGCCACCGAGGAACGCTTGGCCGAGGTCACCGCGAGTGCGCGCAGTTTGCCCTCGCGCACGTGTGGCAATATGTCCGGCATGTTGCCGAACATCATAGTTACGTGTCCGCCGACTAGGTTGAGGACCGCGGGAGCGCTCCCTTTGTAGGGCACATGCACGATATCGGTGTGCGTCGCCATCTTGAATAACTCGCCGGCTAGGTGTATCGAACTCCCGCTTCCGTTGGAGGCGAAAGTGAGCGTGCCCGGTTGTGCTTTTGCAAGTGCAATAAGCTCTTGCACGCTGCGTGCAGGTACACCATTGTGGACTGCCAGAATGTTCGTCATCGCGCACGCCTGCACAATCGGCGCAAGATCCCGTACGGGATCGTAAGGAAGCTTGCCGTAGAGGCTCTGGTTGACGACGATCGCCGCGGGGCCCGCCATGATCAGCGTGTAGCCGTCCGGCTTCGACTTCGCCACCCGATCGGTAGCGATCATGCCGGTCGCTCCCGGAAGATTCTCGACCAGGACCGGCATGCCCCACGCCTCCGACAGCTTTTGCCCTAGCAGACGCGTAACCATATCGAAGAAATTACCTGGCGGGAAACCAACAAAAATATGGACAGGTTTCTCGGGATAGCCTGACTGCGCCGCGGGACCGGTCATCGCCACCAGCGTTGCGAATCCAATCATGAGATTCAATGCGCGTTTCATTTGTCGCTCCGTTTGCCCCGCGGCCTTGGCTTAGCTCACGAACCGAGTTTAGGACCCGCCCCCCCTGGACGTCGAGACTTTGCCGGACACTTCACTCATGCCGGAATTTCACTAATAATGGCCGTGTTAGAGCGTGGAGACGAGTGAAACATGGACCGGATGCGCCAAATCGAGCTGCTGGTGCGGGCCGCAGAGGCGGGAAGTTTCGCCAAGGCGGCGCGAGCGCTCCAGGTGGATCCCTCCGCAGTGAGCCACGCGATCGCAGAGCTGGAAAAGGAGCTGAGAGTGACGCTCTTCTACCGCACGACTCGCCAACTCCGGCTCACCGAGGACGGGGACGAGATTTACCGGCGCGGATGCAACCTACTGCGCGAGCTGGGCGAACTTGAGAGCGCCGCCTCCGAGACGCCCGAGCGCCTTACCGGAACCTTGCGCGTCGGCATGGGCGTGCCAGTCAGCTGCCACATCATCATGCCGCGGTTAGCGGAGTTCCTGCAGCGGCATCCGGGCTTGCAGATCGAGTGCCTCGTCATGACTCGTATCAGGGACATGCACGCGAGCGGCGTCGATTTGTTACTGCAACCTGGCGAGCCTCCCGAATCGGCCGTGATCGCCCGCAAGGTGATGGATTTCAAGTGGAGCGTCTACGCTGCACCGAAGTACCTGGAGACCTTCGGCGAGCCGGCGAGCCCGGAGGACCTGCTGCGGCACCGCTGCCTCGTCAACAAACCGCCGTACGTGAACCTGCCGATGGATGAATGGGAATTCGAGCGCAACGGCGAGCATAAGGTTGTAAAGGTGCCGCGCACGCTCATGACAGACGACCACGAAGGATTGATCGCCGCAGCGCTGGCAGGCGGCGGCCTGGTGCGGGTCGCGATGTTCGATCCGGCGCTCATTACCTCCGGCCGGCTGCGGAAAGTGCTCAACGATTGGACTTGCCAGAACGCTCCCAGCCTTTATGCGATCTATCGCAAGACGGTACGCATGCCGCCCAAGATCGCCGCGTTTCTCGAATTTACGGCGGAGGCGTTCGCTGCGTTCGATCCAGACGAGCTTACATTGAGCCACAGCGCGAGCTTCGGCGACTTTTTGTTCCGGGCAAAGGCCAAATCGAGCGTGCCGCGACCCAGATGAAGGCGCGGATGGGACGGGGCGTCACGCAGATCGCACCAATGGACGGAAAATGAAAACCGAGAAAACGACCACTCGACGTGAGTTCCTAGGCGGAGTCGCCGCCTTCGGCGCGCTTGGACTCACCGGGTGCGCAAATCTAGCCGGCGCCGGCGCGGGCGGCTCTGCCGGAAGGCTGCCCGAGCGGGGCGAAGTCCTCATCCGCAACGCCTACGTGATGACCATGGATTCGAGCGTGGGCGACCTGCCCGACGCGGACGTGCACGTGAGGCAGGGCACGATCGTCGCGGTCGGCCGCAACATTCAGGCCAGCGGGGCGCAGGTGATAGAAGGCCGCGGGATGATCGTGCTGCCGGGCTTCATCGAGACGCACTGGCACATGTGGAACACGCTCTTGCGCAGCATGTCGGGCGACAAGCGCGAGCACGGCTACTTCCCGACTGCGGCCGCCCTCGGCAAGGTCTATCTCCCCGAAGACATGTACCAGGGCACTCGGCTCTCCGCCGTTGAAGCGCTGAACGGCGGCATCACCTTCGTGCACGACTGGTGCCACAACATCCGCGGGCCCGAATTCGCCGACGCGAATCTTCGCGCGCTCAAGGAAGCCGGCATCCGCGGCCGCTTCTCCTATGGCGCGCCGCAAGCGCACCCGGCGGGCGAGACGATCGACCTCGCCGACTTCGAGCGGAAGCGGGCGGACTGGAGGAGTCATTCGAATGAAGGTCTCTTGTCGCTCGGGCTTGCCTGGCGCGGCGCGTTCAACGACGCGAAAGCGATGGTCCCGAACGACGCCGCCCGGCGCGAATTCGAGACTGCGCGCGGGCTCGGCCTGCCGATCTCGGTGCACGTGAGCAACGCGCGCGCGCGCGCGGGCCAGATCGCCGTCCTCGCGAAAGAGAAGTTTCTCGACCACGACGTGCAGTGCATCCACGCGATCTGGGTCACCCCCGAGGAAATCCGGGCTCTGGCCTCCGCCGGCACGCCGGTGAGCTTTTCGCCCTACACGGAACTGCGCATCGGCTTCGGTTTTCCGCAGACGGGCGAGTTCCTCGCCGCCGGCATCACGGTCGGACTGTCGGTGGATACGACGGCGCTTTCCGGAAACGCCGACATGTTCGCGATCATGAAAGTCATCCGGAACATCGAGAACAGCCGCAGCGAGAACGAATTCAAGCTGCCGGCGCGCCGCGTCCTGGAGCTCGCGACGATCGAAGGCGCGCGCTCGATGGGCGTGGACGACCGCGTGGGTTCGCTGAAGGCGGGAAAGCGCGCCGACCTCATCGTGGTCAACACGCGCGAGGTGAACCTGGGGGTCTTCAGCGAGCCCGCGCACATGCTGGTGGAAGCGGCGCAGCCCTCGAACGTGGACACGGTGATGGTGGACGGGCGCATCCTCAAGCGCCGCGGCAGGCTGACCGCGATCGACGTCGAGCAGGTCGTCAGCGAAGCCTCGTCGGCCCTCGCCGGAGTGAGGAAGCGCGCGGGCTGGTGGTGAAGATTCTCCTGGGAGATCCGCATGAGCTCAACCGACCCCCGCGCAATCACCCTTTCCCCGGGCCTCGTGTCCACTTCGAGCGACGAGGTCGAGCGCGTGCTGAGCGCGCTGATGGCGCGACGCGAGCCGCTCGCGGCGGTCCTCGCAGGCGGCGCCGACTCGCGGTGGAAGCTGCGCCTGGTCGACCCGATGAGACAGTACATCGTCGTCGAGCCGCTCTCGGGCGGGGGTGCGATCCCGGCGGCGCTCGAGCGCCGGCAGGTGACCTTCGTCGCCGAGTTCGGCGGGATGTTCATCGAGTTCCCCGCCTCCGATCCGGTGCTCGTCACCGAGGAGGGGACGCGTGCGATCCGCATGGGCTTCCCCAAAGTCACGGTGAGCCGTCAGGGACGTACGTATCCGCGCGCGCCGGTGCCCCTGGATCTGCCCGTGCACTGTGCGATTCCGGCCGGCGCCGGGGTGGCGCTGGAAGGACAGATCATGGACATCAGCGAAGGCGGCATGGGGCTCCTCGTTCGCGGCGCCTACCTCGTCCCGGCGCCGGGCACGCTCATCCGCGGCTGGCAAATCGAGCGCCCGGGGACAGGCACCGTGAGCGTGGATCTCGAAGTGCGGCATTGCCGCCCCTTGGCGCTCTCCGACGGCGCGAGCGCGCAGCGGTGGGGCTGCCGGTTCGTCGATCCCTCCGGTGAAGTGAAAGAGCTGATGCGGCTGTTTGCGAGCAAGTAAACGCGCTGCGCGCCGCGGAGGTTTGCACGCGGCCGGCCTTTTGAGACAATTGCGGGCTTCCGCCCGCCCCGTCTCGCCGATCCATGACAGAAAAAACAATACGCCGCGAAGACGCGCGCCTGCTCGAGGGCAAGGGTCGCTATAGCGCGGACTGGAATCTCCCGGGGCAGCTTTACGGCTTCTTCCTGCGCTCCGACCGCGCGCACGCCGAGATCGTCTCGATCGACGCCAAAGCCGCGACCGCGCGCAAAGGCGTCCGTCTCGTCCTCACTGGCGCCGACTACGCCGCATCGGGCTGGAAGGCGCTCCCCGGCGGCGTCTCCTACGAAGGCGTGGGCGGGCAGAAGCAGAAAAAGCCCTTCTGGCCCGCGCTCGCGCAGAAGAAGGTGCACTACGTCGGCCAGCCCGTGGCCCTCGTGGTCGCGGAAAGCGCAGCGCTCGCCCAGGACGCCGCCGAAGAAATCGCGGTCGAGTACCGCGATCTCCCCGCCGTGATCGGTTTCGAAGGAGCGACGCGCCCGGGCGCGCCGCAGCTGCACGAGGACATCCCCGGCAACCTCGCCTTCGAATACGAGACGGGCGACGCCGCCGCGGTGCAAGCCGCGTTCGCCGGGGCTGCCCTGAAAACGCGGCTCACGGTACGCAGCCAGCGCCTGGTCGGCAATCCGATCGAGCCGCGCGCCTTCCTCGCGAGCTTCGATGCGGGCAGCGGCGTCTTCACCGTCTATTCGCCGAGCCAGGGATTGAACGGCATGCGCGGATTTCTTGCCGCGGCGACCGGCCTCCCCGGAGAGAAGATCCGCGTCGTCACCGAGCTCGTGGGCGGCAGTTTCGGCATTCGCAGCTTCTCCTATGCCGAGCACGTCGCCGTGATGCTCGCTGCGCAGCAGCTCGGCCAGCCGGTGAAGTGGGTGGCCACGCGCTCGGAGATCTTCCTTTCCGACAACCACGGGCGCGGGCTCACTCTCGCCGGAGAGCTCGCGCTCGACCGCGACGGCAGCTTCCTCGCGCTGCGCTTCGACGACGGCGCGGACCTCGGCGCCTTCTCGACCCCCTTCGGCCCGCAGATCGGCTCGCGCAACATCACCATCACCATGGGCGGCGTATACCGTGTCCCGGCGATGCACGCGCGCACGCGCTGCGCCTATTCGAACGCCGTTCCGGTCTCGGCCTACCGCGGCGCGGGGCGGCCCGACATCGCCTGCGTGATCGAGCGCCTCGTCGATCGCGCGGCGGCCGAGCACGGCTTCGACCCGGTCGCGCTGCGGCGGAAGAATTTCATTCCGCCGGAGGCGATGCCCTACAGGACCGCGAACGGCACGACCTACGACTGCGGTGAGTTCGAGGCCGTCATGGACAAGGCACTGCTGCTCGCCGACTGGAAAGGCTTTCCGGCCCGGCGCGAGCGCTCGAAGCGCGAAGGGAAGCTGCGCGGAATTGGCATCGCGACTTTCCTCGAGGCGAGCGCCGCGGGTGTCGCAGCCAAGGACCAGGCGTACGCGCGCTTCGACGCGTCGGGCATCCTGCACGTGAGTTGCGTGTCGCAGTCCACTGGCCAGGGCCACGAGACCGCGTTCGTGCGCATTCTCTGCGAGGGCCTGGGCGTGACCGACCCGCGCCTGGCCGAGCGCATCCGCATTCACGAGGGCAACCTGGACCTGACCGTCGTGGGCAACGGCACGGGCGGCTCGCGCTCGCTCTACGGCGCGGGGAGCGCGGTGAAGCTCCTCGGGCCCAGGCTGATAGCGACCGCAAGTCCGCACGCCGCGGCGGCGCTGGGAGCGGACGCCGTCGAATATGGGGACGGGAAATTCGAGGCCGGGAGCAAGTCGATCGGCTTCTTCGATCTCGCTCAAAGGCTCGCCGGAAGTTCGCCGCATCCGATGGACTGCGTCGCCGAGGGCAGCTTCGGCGCGACCTTCCCGAACGGCTGCCACATCGCGGAGGTGGAGATCGATCCCGAGACCGGCGTCGTCGACGTGGTCAGCTACGCGACCGTTGACGACATCGGCAACGTGGTGGATCACACCAGCGTCGAAGGCCAGGTGCACGGCGGCGTGCTGCAGGGCGTAGGTCAGGTGCTCGCCGAGCACGCGATCTACGACTCCGACACAGGGCAACTGCTCTCGGGCAGCTTCATGGACTACCCGATGCCGCGCGCCGACTGGATGCGTGCCATCCGCTGCGAAGAGCACCCCGTGCCGACTAAGGCGAACGCGCTCGGCGCCAAGGGCGTGGGCGAATCGGGGACATCAGGAGCACTGGGCGCGACCATGAACGCGATCCTCAATGCCGTAAGGCCCGCCGGGGTGAAAGACCTCGATATGCCCGTGACCCCGGACCGGCTGTGGCGGGCATTAAACGAAAGCAGAAAACGTTCTTCGTAAAATCCAGCTAGAGCGGCGCGCGCCTTGCCGACTCGCTCAAGTCGTGCGGCCGGTCACGGCCACGAATATTACGCAGTGCAAGTGCGAACCCCAAAGCAGTTGCCAAGGGTACGGGAAGCACCGAGAAAAAATGGCGTTGAAAACCCCACCAGGGGAATTCGCCGGAGTAGGACCAGGGTTTTTGCGCCCACCACCCAAAGACAACCGCCAGCCAACTAACCATGATAACGACGCATAGGCCGGTGGAGATGCGGGCCGGCAATGCCAGGGCTAGGCAGCTGATAAACAGGATGGGCGGGACAACGTAAACCACGGACGCGGAAAGCCCGCTCTCGATCCCCTCCATTGGATGGCTGAGATACCAGCTTGGACTGTTTGCGAGGGCGAGCAAAAACAAGGCGCAGACGCCCGCAACCCATGCGAGCAAGCCGGCAAAGACCGTTACGCGTATGTGAAATCTCAAGGGCTAACCTGTAACGAACGTCAACGAGGCATCCTAAAGCCATATAGAGTATATGCAAACACGGCCGGCCATACGAGTGTGGAACTATTGACGTTTCACCCGAGTTAAACTATGCGGACGTCGACTTACGCATCAGGAGCGCGCCATGAGCGTCACCCGCATCAAGAAGCAGAAATCCGTCCGCGAGCAGGTCAGCGCAGAGGAGTGGGCGAAGCGCGTCGATCTAGCCGCCGCATACCGCCTGGTCCACCTCTACGGCATGGACGAGATGATCGCCAACCACATTTCGACCCGCGTCCCTGGCGAGGACCACGCCTTCCTCATCAATCCCTACGGCCTGCTCTACGAGCAGATGCACGCCTCGTGCTTCATCAAGCTCGACCTGGACGGCAAGATCCTGTTCAACCCGACCGAGTACGACATCAACAAGGCTGGCTTCGTGATCCACAGTGCGATCCACCGCGCACGGCACGAGGTGGACTGCGTCATCCACACCCACACCATCGCCGGCATGGCGGTGTCGGCGATGAAAGCCGGGCTGATGCCGCTCGCGCAGACGGCGATGCGCTTCATCGACATCGGCTACCACGACTACGAGGGCGTGGCGATCGACATGGACGAGCAGGAGCGCCTGGTACGCGACCTGGGAAACCGGGAGGCAATGATCCTCAGGAACCACGGGCTGCTCGTCGTCGGCGGGAGCATTCCCCAGGCGTTCGACAACATCTTCCGCCTCGAGCGCGCCTGCCAGCTTCAGGTTGCGACGCTCGCCTGCAACGCCGAGATCTCGCTCCCGCCGCGCAAGATCGTCGAAGATGCATCCCGTCTCTATCAGCCCGGCGTGCGCCGCAAACTCGGCCTGCTCGAATGGCCGGCGCTGATCAGGAAACTCGACTCGATCGATCCGTCCTACCGCGAGTAGCCGCCATTCCCCAGAAGGCGGAAATCCAGCATCTACTCTGTCCTGTTTGCGGCGGAGCGTGTTCGCTACTTGATGTCGTGGATTTCAACAAGTCATGCGAGGAAGCGAGAGGTAAATTCCTCGGCCTTGCAGGAATTTCGGTCTACTACGCACTATGCGGCAAATGCGGCTTCTGTTTCGCCCCGGAGCTCATGACTTGGGGGTTGGAGCAATTCGAGGAGAGGATATACAACGATGAATATGTCGTCGTGGATCCGGACTACATCGAAGCCAGACCCCGGACAAATGCCGCTACCTTGATTTCCATTTTCAAGGATCGGGCACATTCTGTCAGACATCTTGACTACGGCGGCGGGGATGGGCTTCTCGCGAGGATCCTGAGAGAATCGAATTGGCAGTCGATTTCCTATGACCCTTTCGTGGACAGAAACGTCAGCGTCGAGCAGCTCGGGAAATTCGACTTGATTACGGCCTTTGAAGTTTTCGAGCATGTTCCCGACGTTCAGAAGCTGATGTCGAACTTACGTTCATTGCTTTCCAGCAATGGCCTCGTATTGTTTTCGACTTTGCTGTCAGACGGGAACATCCACTCCAACCAAAGGATAAGTTGGTGGTACGCGTCTCCTCGCAATGGACACATCAGCTTGTTCTCGAGGAATAGTCTCGCGACCCTCGCTCAAAATAACGGGTTCAATTTTGGCAGCTTCTCGGAAGGTTTCCATATTTTCTTCACAAAAGTACCGCCTTGGGCCGGTCAGGTTTTCAGCATGGGCTGACAATTACCGCCTCGCCCAGAACTCCTTCGTGGCGATTCTCGCGCCTTCCGCCATCGCCGCCATCTTCGCCCACACCACGTCCGGATCCACCGCCGCCTGGCCGACCCAGGTGCCGTAGCCGCAGTCGCTGCCCGCGATGACGTTCTCGCGGCCGACCAGCTTCGCGTAGCGCCCGATCCGCTGGGCGATGAGCTCCGGGTGCTCGATGAAATTGGTTTTCGATTCGATCACGCCGGGGATCAGCACTTTGCCTTCGGGCAGCTTGACCGTCTCGAAAACCTTCCATTCGTGGGCATGGCGGGGATTGGCGGCCTCGAACGAGATTCCGTCCGGGCGCGCGAGAAAAACGATGTCGATGACGTGTTCGAGCGGTACGTCGCAGTGGTGCGGCCCCTCGTAGTTGCCCCAGCACAGGTGCATGCGCATGCGCTCGGGCGCAATGTTCGCGGTGGCGCGGTTGAGCGCTTCGACGTGCAGCCTTGCTTTCTTGCGGAATTCTTCCAGCGAGAGGCTCGCGTACTGGATGTGCCGCCCCATGGCGAGGTCGGGGCAATCGATCTGCAGGACGATGCCGGCCTTCGCCACCGCTTCGTACTCGTGGCGCATGGCATCGGCGATGGCGAAAAGATAGGCTTCCTGGCTGGGGTAGTGGTCGTTCCTGAAAAAAAGCCCGATCACGCCGGGCGAGGCGGCGCTCATGAACATTTCCTCGGTCTTTACCTTGGACGCGGCCGCTTTCAAATTGTCGACGTCATCCCGCGGGCCTTGAGCGTCGCGCACGCTGATCGGCGCATTGCACCCCGGGGTCTTCCTGCGCGAGCGGCCCGGGTCGCCGAACACGCGCTTGGCGAGGTTCGGGAACTCGACCAGGTCCTGATATACGAGAGTGTTCCCGGTGCCGCCGAAGCCGGCGAGGCGGTCCTTCACGTAGGTGGCGTAGCTGGGCTTCGACATCTCGCCGTCGTTGACGATGTCGACGCCCGCCCCGGCCTGCCTGCGCACGATCTCCTCCACCGCGGAGCGAATGCGCGCGCCGAGCGCCTCGTGATCGACCGGCACACCCTCCTCCTTGGCGTACATCATGCGCACGAGATCCTCCGGCCGCGGCAGGCTGCCGGTGTGGGTGGTGAGAAAGCGCTCGGTGCTGCGCCGCATGCACCTACCCTGGATTTTCCCTCTTGCGGGCCGCATCCGGACGCAAGGCTTGATCCCCCGGCTTCCTCTCGTCGAGCGTCTGCCGGATGCGTCGCTCGATATCCTCCTGGGGCGGGTCCGGATAGAGCTTTTCCCCGTCGACCCTGTATTTCGACATCGTGTCCGGGTCGGCCAAGCGCGAGGCCTCGGCGAGCCGCTGCCTTTCGGCCCGCACCGCGAGGAAATTCCCCGCCATCTGCCGGAGGATGTAAAGCGCGACGAGAGCGCAGGCAGCGCCGCCGACAATAAACGCGCCCGTCCAGAAGGAATCGCACTCAGGCAGGTTCGCCGGTGCCTGCGCGCACAGGCTCGCGTAGATCCACAAGGACTCAAGCCTGCGCATCGCTTCCATCGCACACCGAGTTTACGCAATGCCGCTTGCCGCCACAAGGAGAAGAGCCGCGGCTGAGAGTCCCTCTTCATGCCGGGGAGATCGACCCGGCTCTATGATCGGACGCCCTCGGACTTGTCCGCAAAGCGCTCGAATTCAGGCGCCGGCATCGGCTTGGCGAAGTGAAACCCCTGAACCTCGTCGCAGTCGTGCTTCTTCAGGAATTCGAATTGCGCTTGAGTCTCCACGCCTTCGCCTACGACTTTGAGCTTCAGATTGCGCGCGAGCGAAATGATCGTCTGGGCGACCAGGCCTTCGTCCCGGCCGCTCCCCTTGATGTCCTGGACGAAGGACTGATCGATCTTGAGCGCGCTGATCGGCAGCTTGGTCAGATAGGAAAGGCTCGAATGTCCGGTGCCGAAATCGTCAACCGAGATATCCACGCCGATTTCGCGCAGGCGCAGCAGGATGCGGATCGCGGCCTCGGTGTCGTGCATGATCAGGCTCTCGGTCAGCTCCATCTCGAGCAGGCGCGGATCCAGCCGGCTCTCCCGGAGCGCGTCGTCGACGGCGTTCGCCAGCGCTTCCTGCCTGAACTGGCGCATGGACAGGTTCACAGACACCCCGATCGGCGCGCGCCCGTCCTTCTGCCACGTCTGCGCCTGTGCGCAGGCGCGCTCCAGCACCCACTCGCCGATCGGCACGATGAGCCCCGTCTCCTCGGCGAGCGCGATGAAGTGCTCGGGCAGCAAGAGGCCCCGCTCGGGGTGTCGCCAGCGAAGCAGCGCCTCACAACTCACCAGCGCGCCGCTCCTCACGTTGATCCGCGGCTGGTAGTACAGCTCGAATTCGTCGCGCTCGAGGGCCCGGCGCAGGCTCGTCTCCGTCTGCAGCCGCTCGTTCACCTGCCGGTTCATCTCCGCGGTATAGAACTGGACGTTGTTGCGCCCCTTTTCCTTGGCCCGGTACATCGCCGCATCGGCGTTCTTGAGCAGCGTGTCAACGTCCGGGCCGTCCTGGGGGTAGAGGCTGATGCCCGCGCTGCAGGTCACCATCAGCTCCTGCCCGTCGACGTCGATCGGCTCGGCGACCTTGCTGATGATGCGCTGCATCGCCCGGTAGATCACTTCCTGTCCGGTCTGATCGTTGAGAATCAGGATGAACTCGTCCCCGCCCAGCCGCGCAACGGTATCGCCGTCGCGCACCGTTTCGGTCAGGCGCTCGGCGACCTTCTGCAGCAGCTTGTCGCCGGTGTTGTGGCCGAGGCTGTCGTTGACGAACTTGAAGTGGTCGATATCGAGAAACACCACCCCGATCGAGCGCACGTAGCGCTGCGCGAAGACAGACTGTCTGAGGCGGTCGTGCAGGAGGTTGCGGTTCGGAAGCCCGGTGAGCGCGTCGTAGTTCGCCTGGTGTTCGAGCTGCTCCTGGTAGCGCTTGCGCTCGATCGAGTACTGCATCGAGCGCAGCAGCAGCTCCCGGTCTAGCTTGCCCTTGACGAGGTAGTCCTGCGCGCCGGTCTTCACCGCCGAGAGCGCGACCGTCTGGTCGTCGTAGCCGGTCAGGACGATGATCGGCACCTTCGGCGAGTGCGCGTAGACCTTGAGGAAGGTATCGAACCCGTAGCTGTCCGGGAGAGAAAGGTCGAGCAGCACCAGGCTCGGGCTTCGGGCAGCGAGATACTCGAGCCCTTGCGAGAGCCTCCCCACGCAAGCGAGCTCGAAAAGCACGTCCTCTCCCTCGGCGAGCATCTCGCGGATGAGACGGACGTCGCCCGGATTGTCCTCGATCAACAACACGAGCTTGCGATCGATCATCCGCTACTTCCCGTCGGGAAGCGTGACCACGGTCAGCCAGAAGTTGTCGATGGATTTGACGACCTTGATGAACTGCTCCAGGTCCACCGGTTTGGTCACATAGCAGTTCGCGTGCAGCGCATAGGTCCTGAGCACGTCCTCCTCGGCCTTTGACGTGGTCAGAACCACGACCGGAATGCGCATGAGCCGCTCGTCGGCCTTGATCTCCTGGAGCACCTCGCGGCCGTCTTTTTTCGGAAGATTGAGGTCGAGCAGGATGATGTCGGGCTTGGGCGCGCCCTGGTGCTTTCCGCGCTTGTGCAGGAAATCGAGCGCTTCCACGCCGTCCTTGACCCAGTGAAGATTGTTGTAGACCTTGCCCTCCTTCAGCGCCTCGCGCGTCAGGCGCGCGTCTCCGAGGTTGTCCTCGACGAGGAGGATCTCCACGGGCGGGGCGGTCTTGTCGATTTCTGCGATCATGTTTCTCCTTCTTGGATTTTGGGAAGCGTGAATCGGAACGTGCTACCTTTGCCGTACGCGGACTCGACCCAGATCCGTCCGCGGTGGCGCTCTGCGACTTTCCTGCATATTGCGAGGCCTATGCCGGTGCCCGGATACTCGTCCTGCGTGTGCAGCCGCTGGAACACCATGAAGATGCGATCGAAGTACTGCGGCTCGATCCCGATGCCGTTGTCGGCCACCGAGAAGCGCCATTCATCCCCCGCGTCCTCCGCGCCCACGTGGATGCGCGGCGCCTCGTCCTTCTTCCTGAACTTGATCGCGTTCGCGATCAGGTTCTGCAGCAGCTGCGCGAGCTGCGTGTCGTCCGCGCTCACCTCGGGCAAGGGGTCGTGCGTGACCGTCGCCGCGCTTTGCTCGAGCGACGCCCGCAGATTGGCGAGCGCCTTGTCGAGAACCGCTTGTGCCTGAACGGGCCGCAGCTCCTTGCCGCGCGTGCCGACTCGGGAATAAGCGAGCAGGTCCTCGATCAGCTGCTTCATCCTCGTCGCGCCGTCGACTATGAAACCCATGAATTCGCGCGCGTCCCGGTCGAGCTTGTCGGCGTAGCGGCGCTCGAGCAGCTGCGTATAGCTGCCGATCATGCGCAGCGGCTCCTGCAGATCGTGGGAGGCGACATAGGCGAACTGCTGCAGCTCCGCGTTGGAGCGCGCCAGCTCGTCGTACGCCGCCCGCAGCACGCCTTGCGCGCGCTTGCGCTCGGTGATGTCGGTTCCCACCCCCCGGTAGCCGCGGAACCGCCGCTCCTCGTCGAACACCGGCTCGCCGCTCAACGACAGCCAAATGGAGTCTCCGTGCGGGCTGGCGCGCTCCATTTCGAAATCGAAGAACGGTTCGCGCCGTTCCAACTGAGCGCGGTGCCGCTCCCAATCGGCCTCGGTGAGATTGGGCGCCGGCCGGTCCCAGCGCTTGCGGCCGAGGTAGGGCGCCGGGTCGATACCGGTACGCTCGACAAAGCGGCTGGACATAAAAGTGAGACGAAACTGCTCGTCCTGTTCCCAGTACCAATCCGAGGACAGCGCCGTGAGGCTGCGAAAGCGCGCTTCGCTTTCGCGCAGCTCGCGTTCGGCCTGCTTGCGCGCCATGAAGTGCCCGACCTGGCTGCCGATCTCGACGCCCGTCTTGAGCAGCCACTCGTCGGGAAGCCGTTCTTCGCGGTGGAAGAACTCCAGAGCGCCGAGCACCTGATCGCCCAGACGGATGGGAAGCGCGAAGGCCGAGCGCAAGCCCGCCTTTGCCGCCTGCTTTCCGCGCAGGAAGCTCTCCTCGGCTGTGACGTCGACGATCCAGACGGGCTGACCCGTCCCGAGGACCCGCCTGACCAGCCCCGCCTGCCCGGGTTGATAGGTCCTTTCATGGCTCGCGGCGAGAAATGCCGCGATCTCCGGGTCGTCGATGCTCCAGGCTTCCTCGCAGCGGAATCCACCTGCCTTGGCGTCCATGCTCCAGCGCGTGCCGCATGCCCAACCGAGCGATTCGCAAAACGCGGCGAGCACGCCCGGCATGGCTGCCGCGACCGTCTCGGATTCCGAGAGGAGCCGCGTGACCCTGTGCTCGATCGCCTGGCGCTGTTCGGCGCGCTTGCGCTCGGTGATGTCGACGATGGTGCCGATCAGCCCGGCGACCTCGCCGTCAGGCCCGGTGAACGTCGCTTTGTAGTTGAGCGTGTGGTGAAAGCGACCGTCGTGGACGGGTACCTGCAGCTCGTAGCTTCGCGTGCCCGGATTGCGCCACAGATCCTCGTCTACGGCCTGATGCTTTGCCGCGACCTCCGGGGCGTGCGGAAACAGCTCCTGGACGGTCTTGCCGATGAAGGATTCGCGCTCGACGCCGAAGTAGGCCTCCCAGGCCCTGTTGGCGCCCAGATGTTTCCCGTCCCGCCCCTTGAAGAAGACGGGAACGGGCAGGACCTCGATCAGCTCCTGCGCAACGCGCAGCGCTTCCGAGCTTTCATCCGCCGCTCTCGCGATGCCTGAGAGGACCGGACTCCTTTTCGCGGACGGGCGACGCGGGGACGCGAACGAGCGGGCGATCTCTGCGAGAAACTGCTTGCGCCAGCGCCGGTATTCCGCGGGCCTGATGTCGTGACGCTTGCAGATGGCCGTCTCGGGCTTGCCCTGAAGCCCTTCGAGCACGACCTTGGCCTTGGACGCGGGATCCCATTGCCGAACCGGCACGAGTTTCCGCCTTCCCTTCGATGCGAGAGCTTCGAGCTGCGCTTTTTCGCCCGGCAAGTATCGACCTCTGGTCGCTGGATGTAAATGGTTTCGGGAAAAATCGTGCGTCTTGCGCTCGACCGACAGAGTATCACCTCCACAGCGATTGAAACTGCGTCGCGACGACTCCTTCGTAATCCGGCGCCGCGGTCAGCAGCCCGCTCGCTCGCGCAAAGGCGTTGAGGGAGTCGACCGTTTCCCTGGAGATCCTCGGATCGTAGTATGGCGCGTCGCGCGCGACGAGCTCGGGGATGAGCGCAAGCTCCGCCGCCGGGAAATGTCTCTTCGCGGCCGCGGCGGCGAGCGAGGGATCGCGCTTGAGCTCGGCCTGCGCCGCGACGACTGCGCGCAGCGCCGCGGCGACCGTCTCGGGGCTCTGGTCGATTCTTCTCTGGGTCGTGACAAACGCAGGGAAAGTATGGTGCCGCGAAGCCTTCGATCCATCGCCGCGACGCGCGTCGATCACGAGTGTGCCGAAGCCGCCTCGCAAAGCGATTTCAGCCGCCATGCCGTTCGCCCAGAAGCCGTCCACGGCACCCTCCTCGAGCGCCTTTGCCGCCGCCAGGCCGAAGGAAACGCCTGCGGTCGCGGGCACCGGCGCGAGGTTCACCTCGCGCTCCGGGTCGATTCCGGATTCGACTAGGATGCGCTTCAAGGCGTCTGCGGGTCCGGGCGCCGCGCCGATGCGAAGACCCTTGAGCGCGCGCAAGTCGCCGCGTGCGACACCGAGGTCCTTGCGCGCGACAAGAAACCAGTACATGTTCTGCGAGAGCGCGCAAAGGAGCTTGCAGCCGGCCCAGTCGCGGAAGGCGTAGAGCGGCGCGTGCGCTGCGCCGCCGACGAAGTCGAGCCGGCCTTCGCGCAGCTCTTCGAAGGTCCGTGTCACGGGAAAAACGAGCTCGATCACCGCATCGATACCTTCTTTCCCGAAGAAGCCCAGCTCGACCGCGGCGATCGCCGGAAAGTACGACGGCGAGACCATGTCGGGAATGGCGATGCGCAGCGGCACGGATCTCCGGACTCACTTCTTCAGCGGCTTGTAGCGGATGCGCTTGGGCTTCGCCGCCTCCTCGCCCAGACGCTTCACCTTGTCGGCTTCGTACTCCTGGTAGTTGCCGCCGAAGAACACCGCTTTCGATTCGCCTTCGAAGGCGAGGATGTGGCTGGCGATGCGGTCGAGGAACCAGCGGTCGTGCGAGATGACGAGCACGCTGCCGGCGAATTCGAGGAGCGCGTCCTCGAGCGCCCGCAGCGTTTCCACGTCCAGGTCGTTGGAGGGCTCGTCCAGCAGCAGGACGTTCCCTCCGACGAGCATGGTCTTCGCGAGATGCACCCGGCCGCGCTCGCCGCCGGAGAGCGTGCCCAGTTTCTTCTGCTGGTCCGCGCCCTTGATGTTGAACCGGCCGAGGTAGGCGCGCGAGGGCATCTCGAATTTTCCCACGGTGAGGATATCCGCACCGCCCGAGATGAATTCCCAGACGTTCTTGTCGGCCTCGAGCGCGTCGCGCGACTGGTCCACGTGAGCCATTTTCACCGTCGGCCCGATCGTGATCTTGCCCTTGTCGGCTTTTTCCTTGCCCGTGATCATGCGGAAGAGCGTGGATTTTCCCGCGCCGTTCGGGCCGATGATGCCGACGATCGCGCCGGGCGGCACGCCGAAGGAGAGGTCGTCGATGAGCAGGCGCTCGCCGTAGCCCTTGGAGACGCCCCTGAACTCGATCACCGCATCGCCGAGGCGGTCGGCGACCGGGATGAAGATTTCCTGGGTTTCGTTGCGCTTCTGGTATTCGTAGGAGGAAAGCTCCTCGAAGCGCGCCATCCGTGCCTTCGACTTCGCCTGCCGGCCCTTGGGGTTCTGCCGCACCCATTCGAGCTCCTTCTGCATCGACTTGATGCGCGCCTGCTCCTGCTTCTCCTCGATCTCGAGGCGTTTTTCCTTCTGCTCGAGCCACGACGAGTAATTGCCCTCCCAGGGAATGCCGTAGCCGCGGTCGAGCTCGAGGATCCACTGAGCGGCGTTGTCGAGGAAGTAGCGGTCGTGCGTCACCGCGACCACGGTACCCGGAAACCTGCGTAGAAACTGCTCGAGCCACTCGACGCTTTCCGCATCGAGGTGGTTGGTGGGCTCATCGAGCAGCAGGACGTCGGGCTTGGAGAGCAACAGGCGGCACAGCGCCACACGCCTTTTTTCGCCGCCGGAGAGCGGCGCGATTCTCTGCTCCCATGGCGGCAGGCGCAGCGCGTCGGCGGCGACGTCCATCTGCAAGTCGGCGCTGTCGGAGTGGGCGGCGTTGACGATGGCCTCGAGTTTCGCCTGCTCGGCGGCGAGCTTGTCGAAGTCCGCTTCGGGCTCGGCGTAGGCCGCGTAGATCTCGTCGAGGCGCTTCTTCGCGGCGAGCGTTTCGCCAAGGCCCTCCTCCACGGCTTCGCGCACGGTCTTTTCCGGATCGAGCTGCGGCTCCTGCGGCAGGAAACCGATCTTCATGTTCGGCATGGGGATCACTTCGCCCTCGAAGTTGGTCTCCACCCCGGCCATGATCTTCAGGAGCGTCGACTTCCCCGAGCCGTTCAGGCCGAGCACGCCGATCTTCGCTCCGGGAAAGAAATTGAGCGAGATGTTCTTGAGGATCTGGCGCTTGGGCGGCACGAGCTTGCCGACCCGGCGCAGGGTATATACGTATTGCGACATGGGACTCCGGAACGGTTCGATGCCCCCGGCGGCCCGGGTGCAGTAGGCTATCATGCCCGGACACGGTATCCATATCCGGAAGCAGCAAGGCAATCCGACGATGGGACTCAAGCTCAATCTCGGCTCGGGCCAGAACCCACAGCCCGGCTTCGTGAACGTGGACAAGTTCGGCGAACCCGACTTGAGATGCGATCTCGAGGCGTTTCCGTGGCCGTGGCCGGACAATTCCGTTTCCGAGATCGTGATGAACCACGTGCTCGAGCACCTCGGCGCCAATGCCGATGTCTTCATCGGGATCATGAAGGAGCTGTACCGGGTATGCGAGCCCGGGGCCAGGATCCGGATCGCCGTGCCGCATCCGCGCCACGATACTTTCATAAACGACCCGACCCACGTGCGGCCGATCACGCCCGAGCTGCTGAGCCTCTTCTCGAAGCGCCAGAACCTTCGCTGGAAGGAGATGGGCGCCGCGAATTCGCCGCTCGCGCTCCATCACGGCGTCGACTTCGAAGTAGTCAGCCAGGAATACTTCCTCGACGAGCCTTACTCCAGCGACCTTCGGCAGGGGCGGCTCAAGCAGGAGGAGTTGCAGGCGCTCCTGCGCAAACACAACAACGTCGCGAGCGAGATCTCGATCACGCTGCAAGCGGTCAAATCCTAGGGTCGTGAAGAAATTTCCGGGTGTTTCGATTTTTCACGGTTAGCCTGTTGCTTTCACCAGAGATGCCAATTCAGATTTTGCTCTGCAAACCTCGTCCAGATCACGGCCAGCGTGATAACGCCGGTCAGGAACGCGGTGAAGCGCAACGGCACGTGATTGAAGCCGATATAGATGAAGGCATGCACGTAGCGGGTTATGACGAAAAGCCATGCCAATGAAACCTGGATGGAGTCGAATCTGCCCGTCATCAGCATGAGCAGACATACGACATAGAAGAGGACCGGAAGCTCCAGGAGGTTCATGTACGTGCGGGTAGGACGCTCGACCCATTCGGCCGGGATGTCGGCGGTGAAAGTCCGGAAGTAACGCCCGGTTGCCGTTCCGCGGATGACTGCAACATTCCGGTACACGACCATCAGAAGACCCACAATCGCGGTGAGGACAACGAGCGCGACCACGGGTTGGATCAGAGCCGTGCCCTGAACAATGTGCGCAGGCGCCGTCCGTACGACCGCCACCAGCACTGCGACGAAGGCTGCGAGGATCACTCCGACCAGCAGGTACTTTGCACCGATAGTTTTGGTACGCATCCGGATTCTCCCCATTGAGGTCCAGCGACTACTTGTTGACGACGACCCGCTCCGGCAGGACCACGATGAAGCAACCGCCCTGCCCGCTCCGCGGCGCGTAGCGCACCTCGCCCCCATGCCGCCGCGCAATCTGCCGCACCAGGGCGAGCCCCAACCCGGCACCCGAGATTTCCTTGATTCCCATACGGCGGTAGAACGGGTCGAACACGCGCTCGCGCTCGGCCTCGGGCACGCCCTGGCCGTGGTCGCAGACGGCCAGCTCCGCGCCGTCACCGGCCCGCGAGACGCGCACCGCGATCGGCGGAGCGCCGTGGCGTTTTGCGTTCTCCAGCAGGTTGCGGATCATCCGCCGCAGCAGGCGCGGATCGCCGCACAGCGTGACTGGCTCGCCGTCGAGTTGGGCGTCGTCGTAGCGCGCGCATTCTTCTGCGGCGAGCGCGAGCAGGTCGACCTCTTCGTCGGTATCCAGTTCTTTCACGGCGTCAAGGCGGCTGGCGAGCAGGATCTCGTCGATCAGCGCATCGAGCTCGGCGATGTCCTGCTCGAGCCCGGCCTTGCGCACCGGGTCGGCGCTTTCCTTCATCAGCTCGACCGCCATGCGGATGCGCGCGAGCGGCGTGCGCAGCTCGTGCGAAGCGTTGGCGAGGAGCGCCTTGTGCGCGCCGACCAGCTCCTCGATGCGGCCGGCGGCCCGATTGAAGCTCTCTGCGAGCCGCGCCACCTCGTCCCTGCCCTCGACTCTGACGCGCGCGGAAAGCTCGCCCGCACCGAGCGATTCGACGCCCGCCTGCAGGCGTTCCAGGCGCGAAGTCAGCCGGCGCGCCACCGGATAGGCGCCGACACCGACCGCGAGAGCAAGCAGCGCCAGCGCGAGGAACAACCCGTAAGGCGTATGCCGGTGACCGTGCGGCGCGCGCACCTCAAGCCACCGGCCGTCGGGCAGGCGCACCGCCCAAGTCAGGCCGCCCCAGCGAAGCATCCAACCGCCGCGCTCGCGGCCTGCCTCGGGCGTGGGCAGCGGCGCGCCCACCGCGGCGAGCGGGGAGCGGTCCGAAGCGAAGAGCGCGACGTCGGCGCGCAGGTTGGCGGCGAGCTTGTCGAGCGCCGCCTGCTGTTCGGCCTTCGGCGCGCTCGCGGGTGGCAACGCATTTTGCGCAAGCGTCGCTGCCACTTCGTAAGCCTGGCTCCATGGGCCGCCCTCACCGAACGCCCGCCAGAGCAATCCCGCGGCGAGCGCGAACACCGCGAGACTCGCGAGCACGGCGAAATAGATGCGAACGTAGAGCTTGCGCATCCCGCCTTCGATCAGTCCTGCGCCTTGGCGAAGACGTAACCGACGCCGCGCACGGTGACGATGCGCCGCGGCTTCTTCGGGTCGTCCTCGACCGCCGCGCGGATGCGCGACACGTGCACGTCGATCGAGCGGTCGAAGGCTTCCAGCGGCTCGCCCTTCACGAGGTCCATGAGCAGCTCCCTGGACAGCACGCGGCCGGCGTTCTCGGCGAGCGCCACGAGCAGCGCGAACTGGTAGCCGGTGAGCGGCCGCGCCTCGCCCTCCACGCGCACCGAGCGCGCGTCGCAGTCGATCTCGAGGCGCCCGAAGCGCAGCAGCTTCGCGGCCGCCCCGCCCTTGCGCCGGCGCAGTATGGCCCGCAGGCGGGCGAGGAGCTCGCGCGGGCTGAAAGGCTTCGGCAGATAGTCGTCCGCGCCGATCTCAAGGCCGACGATGCGGTCGGCCGCATCACCGCGCGCGGTGAGCATCAGCAAAGGAACATCCGACTTCGCACGCAGCTGCCGGCACACCTCGAGGCCGTCCATGTCGGGGAGCATCAGGTCGAGCACCAGCGCGTCGAAGGGTTCGCGAGCGAACCGGTCCAGGCCCGAGCGGCCCTGCGCCGCGACCGAAACTCGAAAACCCGCCTCACCGAGGTACTCGGACACCATCTCGGCGAGGCGGGCGTCGTCTTCGATCAGGAGAATGCGCTCTGCCATGCCTCCCCAAGACCACGGTCGGGTTCTCGCACGATACGCACTGTAAGCGTCGCCGAATTGCGCCGCAAGCCGACGCTCACCGAGCTCAGCTATGCCACGACCCGCGGCGATGTTTCTCCACCCGCGCAGCGAGTTCCTTGCGTTGCGCGGGAGTGAGCACTTCGGCGGCGTCGGCAAGGGCTTGCGCGATGCGCCGCGACGCCTGCTCGGCGAGCTGAAGATGCTCGGCACGCAACGCTTCGATCGCGGCGCGGTCGATGGTGTCCCCGGTGAGCAGCTCGACCGCTTGCTTGCGCGCACCCTGCATTTTCTCGCGAAGCGGCAGCAGGTCCTTTGCCGCCTGCTTCACGATCGGCGCCAATTTCTGCTTTTGCTCGCCGGTGGCGTCGATTTCGACGTAAAGGTGCTTGAGCATGCGCTCGAGGTGCTCGTCCACCTGCGCGGGATCGAGCGGACCGGCCATGAAGCCGCCGCGGTGCCAGCCGCCCGGGCCGTGGGCGAAGGCCTTGATGCCGATACCGGCAGCGATGCCGCCGATCAGCGTCGCGATCGCCGCGCGTTTGAAAAAGCGGCGGCGCGGTCCCTGTTCGAGATCCGGGGTTTGCTTCGTAGCACTCATGATGATTCCTTTCCTAAGGGTTGCGGGGAGCCTTTCCCCGTGGGAAGCAGTCTCGCGCCTGCCGGTAAGCGGGGTTTGTCGAGCAGGTAAAGTTATGTAAAGCCCCTTGGGGCCGATTGCCGAAGTCCGGCCGCTCCCTTCCGAAAATCCTGATGCGCCCCCGGGATTTTCCCGATAGCCCGAGCGCGCCGCGATCGTTAATGTTGCAGGGTGCCGACCGGGACCCCGGCATGCGGTCCGGCGGGAGGGGCGCCGGGGTCGACTTTCTCGGGGCACTGCGCCAGTTCTGGGTCGAGCCCGCGCTAGAATCGCGCCTCTCGCTCTCGTTCAGGGTTCGCTCACTCCGTGCCCGAACTTCCCGACATCACCGTCTACATCGGCCATCTCGAATCGCGTCTCGTCGGTCAGACGCTCGAGCGCGTGAGGCTGCTCAATCCCTTCGTGCTGCGCAGTGTGGCGCCGCCGATCGCGGCCGCCGAGGGAAGGAAAGTCGTCGGCGTCCGGCGAATGGGCAAGCGCATCGTGATCGCGCTCGAGGGTGAGCGCTTCCTCGTGCTGCATCTCATGATCGCCGGGCGGTTGCGTTGGCTGGCAGCAGGCGCGAAGCTGCCGGGCCGGATTACGCTCGCGGCCTTCGAATTTCCTGGCGGCACGCTCGTGTTCACGGAGGCAGGAACGAAGCGCCGTGCCTCGATCCATCTGGTCGGGGGCGAGGCCGCGCTCGCCGCAATGGACCCCGGAGGCCTCGACGTCCTTTTAGCCGGTTTCCGAGAGTTCGCCGACCGCCTGAGGCGCGAGAACCGCACGCTCAAGCGCGCGCTCACCGATCCGCGCTTGTTCAGCGGCATCGGCAACGCCTATTCGGACGAGATGCTGCACCGCGCGAAGCTCTCCCCCTTCGC
>Ga0209647_1000630_pt1 | contig 32509 bp, 28 predicted proteins | sample GraSoi_2013_60cm_FD_185827 | JGI IMG/M metagenome (GOLD analysis project Ga0209647, IMG submission 185827) | Grasslands soil microbial communities from the Angelo Coastal Reserve, California, USA - Sample 9_17_2013_60cm (SPAdes) (version 2) | ecosystem: Environmental > Terrestrial > Soil >... | reverse complement strand
AGGAACAAGGCCTAATGTTTTCAACCGCCGGAGAGGGTCGCGTCGCCTTGGTCGATGAGGTCGATGTCGCTGAAGTAGCCGCCGCGGCGCTGACCAAAGATGGGCATGAAGGCAAGACCTATACGCTCACCGGTCCGGCAAAGCTCAGCTATCCTGACATGGCTGATGCTCTCGCACAGAAACTAGGGAAGCTGGTTAAGTATGTCGACATAACGCCGGCCCAAGCTAAACAAGCGATGGTTGCCGCTGGATTGCCGGAATGGGTAGCTGATTTCGTCAACGACCTTCGGGCCTTCGAGCAACACGGCGAAGCAAGCGATCCGACAGAAGACGTTCAGAACGTGCTTGGACGACCGTCGCGACCGTTTCGGTTCAGTATTGACGCAGTGCTTGGGTGATCCGGAACGAGGTCGTTCGGCGCTCGGGTGGCGACTGCGCTCTGAGGTGTGAGTCACCGGGAGTGCGGGTTACGCTGCTAGCCGCCGATGGTTTAACGTTCACTTTCCTCTTGGAATAAACCCAGGCACGCCAGTCTCTACGACTGCGTTAAATCTTTGCCGCGTCTTGATTCCCTCACTAATCTCTTTGATTGCGTCTTCGGGAAGCGTGGAGATATCAAAGTTCTCCTTGATGCGGCTCGGGGTTTTCGATGTGGTAAGCAGCGCCGTGCCGCGTTGCACCGCCCATGCAAGCAGCACTTGGGCAGGGGTCTTGTTGACTCTCTTGGCGATGGAGATAATCACAGGATCATCCAGCAACTTAGGTTCTGTACTATGACCCAACGCCGCAAAAGCTTGGAGCACGATACCGTTCTTGTTGCAAAACTCGAGCAACTCCCATTCTGGGAGATATGGATGGGATTCTACATGAACAACGGCAGGCTTTATCCTCGCGGATTCAAAAATCCCTTTCGTCTTTTCTACATTCACGTCCGACAATCCGATGGCCTTACATCTGCCCTCGTCCACAAGACTCTCCAAAGCTCCCCATGTATCCAGCAACGTCACCCCATCATCATAAATCACTTTGCCGTTCTGGTCCCTCGGGTCTTGCTCGTCTCCAGGTTGAAAGGCAAACGGGGTGTGGATTAAATAGAGGTCGACGTAGTCGAGTTGGAGGCGCTTTAGACTCGCCTCGAAAGCGGGTCTAACACGTTCAGGACGGTGGTTGTTGTTCCAGAGTTTCGTGGCAATAAACACGTCTTCTCGCTTAATCTTCCCCTCCTTGAACACCTCCTGCATGGCTTCACCTACCTCTTTTTCATTTCGATATCGTTCTGAGGAATCGAATTGACGAAATCCTGCTTCCAGCGCGGCCCTGGTCGCCTTTTTGGTGTCGATGGGGTCGGGGATCAGCGTGCCAAAACCGAGGGCAGGGATCATACCGGATGCATCCGTGAGGGGTATCTTCTTATAGCGAAGGTTATCGCGTTCTGTCGTCGTTTCCATATATGGAAGCCTACTCCGGAATCCTCTCACTTTCTGGCCCGAAGAAAATTGTGCTCAGTAAGTACGAACTACTTGAAGACAACCCTCGATTCGAGCGGACTGCCAGGAAGCGAAGCCCGAGATCGCCGCTCGATCATCACAGCCAGTAATTGTGTTTTGTATTTGTTGATTCTGGTGAAAAACCATTGAGAAATCTTGTTATGTTGGGGCTATTTTGCTAATCTCGATGGCCAAGAATGAGCCTGCCGAAATTCGACACTCAGGGATCGCTATTTGAGAGTCTCGGTTCGCTAGCTGGGAACCTGTTTAGTGATCGGGATCGATACAAACTTTTTGCTACAAAGATTTGGCCGCTGTTAGCCAAAAGCCGGGAAGAATTAGCAGCTTGTTACGTGCTGGATAACGGCCGGCCCGGAGTAGAACCCGTAATTCTGCTAGGAGTGCTGATCTTTCAATTTTTGGAACGGGTGCCAGACCGGCAAGCGGCCGAGCTGGTTAAATATCATTTGGGCTGGAAACTGGCATTGAACCTGGATTTGAACTTCAAAGGGATTCATCACACGAGCTTGAGCTATTTCCGGGAGCGCTTGCTGGCTAAGGGCAAAGCAGAGCTGGCGATGCGGATCGTTCTTGAGGGCTTACAAGCAGCGGGGCTAGTTAAGAAGCGTTCCAAACAGCGGCTGGATTCGACGCACATCCTAGGAGCGGTGGCACGCTTAAGTGCCTTGGAATGTGTTCGGGAAACCCTGGCCTTAGCACTGGAAGAATTGAAGCCTCGGCTAAAGACCCAACCATTACCGGATTTTTGGGCTCTTCTGTGGGAGCGTTATGTTGAAAGCAAGCTCGACTACAAGAGCGGCGAAGAAACACTGCGGGCTAAACTACAACAGGCGGGAGAAGACTGCCTTGGGCTACTGCAGTGGCTGGAACCCTTGCCGGTCGAGCTTCGGGCGGGCAAACAGGTGGCGCTTCTACGAGAGGTTTTCACGCAACAATATGTAGTCAAAGCATCCGGCAAGGTCGCGCCGGTCAAAGTCCACGCCACCGGCGTAGTACAAAATCCGCATGACCCGGAGGCAGAATGGTCGGCCAAAGGAAGAGGTAAACACAAGAAAGAGTGGGTTGGTTACAAAGTTCAGGTGGCTGAGACCGTACCACAACAAGAGGGACAGATCGGCTTCATTACTTCGGTGGTGACGCAGCGAGCCAGCGAGAGCGATGATCCCGGCTTAGAACTAACGTTGAAGAGCCAGGAGCAAATGGCTCTTGAGCGACCAAGCGAATTGTATACTGATGGGGCCTACATTTCAGCAAATGCTATTACTCAGGCCAGCGAGGAGGGCTGGGATTTGATGGGACCAGCACAACCACCACCAAGCAATGAAGCCAAAGTTTACCTAATAGACGCTTTTGATGTGAACATCACGGAGCGCAGAGCGGTCTGTCCGCAGGGTAAAATCAGTACCGAATGTAGTAAGTTAACCGAACGGGACAGCGGAAAAGTAACTTATCGGTTGCCCAGTTGAACATGCTCAGACACAGATCAATGACGGTGGCATCCAGGCTCAGCAGCTTGTTCTTAAAGCGCAATTTTTTCTTCGGCGCTAGGCTCTGAGCTAAAGCGAGTTGGTCGTAGAACAGACTTTCAAACAGTTGCCAGGGACGCCTAGCATTGGCGTAGGACAAGGTTGAGCGCTTCGGGCCTTCTTCCAGCCCCAGATGCTTGAGCTTGCCTTCACAACAGGCCAGTCCATCGCTGATTTCGCGCAGCGACTTGGCTTGCGCCAGCTGGCAGAACATCATCGCTACGAACTGACTCCAGCAGCTGAAGCCTTTGGCCCCTTTTTGCGCTCCACTTTCTCTGACCCTTCGCTCGAATTGATGGCGGTTTACCACCCAAAGTAACTGGCTAAAAAGGCTCGAATGTCCTACCATCTCCCGAGCCTCCGTTGACGGTTTCTTCGCTTGTTTTTCACACCAACGATTTAACCAGATACGGAGGCCCTTTTGTTAGCTCTTTTTTAGACTGCTTCTTGGACAGCAGTGACGCCTCCCGACGCCTCCCGCGTTTATGAGATCCTGCAGCGGCACCCGGAAGGCCTTCTTCAAGCTGGATACGTGCCAGCGCCTAAAAAAGCCAGCCCAATTTTCGCGTCCACCAGAGGAGTAAAGCGAAAGTTTTAGTTCTCGCCGATGACGAGGTCGGCCAGTGATTGGGATGCAGGACATACGCATTGGTGATAAATCGCGAATTCGCGAGATTTTCGCGAAGGTGGAGTGAACGGCGTTCTTGTCTTTCCACAAATACGGAGCCTCTAACCTTAGGGAAGTGAAAGTTGTTCAAAGGCCGGTTGACAGTGGTTCAAAATGCATTGACCGGTAGGCGTTCGCCGCTGGCGAACTAGTTAAATCCGGGGTGTTTCGGAGAAGACCACGAGCAACTGGACTCAATGTGGCTGCTCCGAACACAACGATTCGCAGGCCATGAAATTCGATTCGAGGAAGTCCAAAGAAACCACTAAATCGACAAAGACTGTCCAACTTCGAAGAATCGACCTTAATTTATTTTGGGTATTTGATGCGATCCTGCAACACGGGAGTGTGACGAGAGCTGCCCAGGCGCTTTCGATAACTCCCTCGGCGGTTAGCCACGCCTTGAGCCGACTACGGCAGATGATCGGCGACGAGCTCTTTGTTCCCAGCAGTTTAGGTATGGAGCCCACGCGACATGCGCGTGAACTGGCGTTAGCCGTTCAAGAAGGGTTGGAGAATTTCCAATTGGCTTTAACGGCAAAGCCATTCGTACCGGCGGAGGCCGACCGATGTTTCCGGATCGCAGCGAGTGACGGGATTACCGCGCTCGTTCTCCCAGCGCTGGTCCAACGCTTAGTCAAGAGCGCGCCGCACGTCGACATCCGCGTGTTCCCGTCGAACCGTATCGATGTTGTTCGGCAACTCGAAACCGGTCAAGTTGATCTGGTCATCGGCTGGTTCGGGAGACTACCTGACGGTATGTGTCGCCGTACACTTTACCGGGATGAAGAAGCAATCGTGGTACGGGTTGGGCATCCGCTGACCCACGGCAAGGTGACAATAGAAGGGCTCTTCGAATTTCCGCACGCGGTCGTAGAGTTGACTGGAACCGAGGAAAATGAAAGCGATGGCTTCATGAGCGAGGATGGGGTGGAACGCCGAGTCTGGATCGAGCGTGCTTTGGTGGAATTTCAAGATAACGACGTTAATCTCGTCGGTCGCGCAGCGGTTTGTGTACCACACTTTGCAGCAGTGGCGCCTTTGCTCCAAGTGACCGACATGGTAGCGACGCTACCGCGGCGGCTCGCGCTCTGGCTGATGGCGCAGACCAAGGTCGAATTGTTGGATTTGCCCTATTCAGCTATAACGGTGGACGTGGAGATGGTGTGGCATCAGAGGGCGAACCGGGATAAGGGCATACAATGGCTGACGCAGGAATTGGTTTCGTCCACAGCGGATTTCACCTAACCTGCAGCTCTGCAACACGGTCAAAATAGTTGGCTGCGAGCGGAGGTGTCCGCAGTTCAGCCATTGGCCTCTCAAGTTCGCGAGGTTTTCGCGAAAGTGCTTGAACGATTGTGAGTGGCAAAAGGCGACGTCAACTGCTGGCAACGGAGAGTCTTTCAGCAACTTGCACTCGCACACCTTGTCCGTTCAGCCGCGAATTTTCTTCGTGAGTTCCGCAACTCGCTTACCTTGGACTCGGCAGATGGAGAGATCTTCGGAAGTTGGCGCGAGTTCGCCTTTCGGACCGGCGATCGTGCTCGCTCCGTAGGGCGTGCCGCCGCGCGCTTCGGTATGGATCATTCCCTGTGTGGAATACGGTACTCCGACGATGAGCATCCCAAGATGAATCAATGGGATCATCATCGTGACGCAGGTCGTCTCCTGCCCGCCGTGTGTGGAAGCGGTCGAGGTGAAGACGCCGACGGGCTTACCTTCCATCGCGCCCGACAGCCAGAGGCTCGCGGTGCCATCAATGAGCGCTTTCATCTGCGCGGTCATATTCCCGTAACGTGTCGGCGAGCCAAGCAGCATGCCGTCGGCTTCACGAAGATCATCGAGAGAGCAGACCGGAATGTCCTTTTGTTCCCTCCAGATCTTCGATTCGTAGCTGTCACTTCCTTCGAGTTGTTCTTCAACGTGTGGAAATTCCGGCGCGCGGCGAAAGAGGGCTTCGACTCCGGCAACTGATTTGACACCTTCCTCGACAGCTCGCGCGAGCTGCAAGGTGTGGCCATAGATGGTGTGATAAAGGACGAGGACTTTCATGGGGGGGTCTTTTTTGGATTGGTCTTGTTGTTTAGCATAGGCGTCACTGCCAATGCTAGCCGCAACAATCACAAAAAACCGAAGCCACGAGCTCGTCGCGGACTGAAAAGCTCTTGGACGGACGCTGCGCGTCTGTTTAACGGTCTGTTTTAGAATAAGTGAATCGAAAGAAACTGTTTTTAAACACTTCTCTCCAAAAGCGTGATCGGAACGGTTTTCTTCTACCACCAATTGTCATTGGGTGATTACTTCACGATGTCTGAAGTTGTTCCCCATCGGCCGCCAAAGACGAACTCGGCCAGTGGCTGCCGCTGCCGGGGCCCGAGGTCGCATCCTTGTGCTTCTCCGACAAGGCATTCGCGTTCCCGACAATCACTTACTTTTGCAGCCCCGCAACTCTATCTTTGAGTGTTATTACTTTGTAACTTCTTCCTGGTAAGCAACTTGCACCGTGTTGGAATCGAACCAACAACCCAGTGATTAAGAGTGTATGGGTTCCGCCGGTTTCTATGATCCGGTTTGAACCGTTATGAGCCGCAAAGTGGCTCCTGGACAAGCTTTCTAGGCCAATCTATCCTTTCAGGCACCGGCTCATGAAAGGTCAAAATAGTTCAGGGATGAACCTGAAAAGTGGCTAAGAAATGAGAAATCTTAGCCACTTTCCAAAGTCTGTTATTCGCTTTTGGCAAACCGCCGTCTTCCGCCAATCGTACATTTGGTAGCAGGATCCGATGCTAAATATTCGATTCCGCCAAAACCTATCGCTCTCACTTCTTTCCTCAGATTCCGCCAAAGCAGAGGTATTTGATTTCTAGGAACTCTTCGATTCCGTATTTGGAACCTTCCCGGCCAAGGCCAGATTGTTTGACCCCGCCGAATGGTGCGACCTCCGTCGAAAGCATGCCGGTGTTGATGCCGACCATGCCACTTTCCAAACCCTCCGCCACCCGCCAAACGCGACCAATGTCTCGGCTATAGAAATAGCTGGCCAAGCCAAACTCAGTATCATTGGCCAACTGCAGAGCTTCATCGTCCGTCTCAAATCGAAATAATGGTGCTAAGGGACCAAAGGTTTCTTCGCGCGCGACCGTGGCGTCGGCTGGAACGTTGGCTAATACCGTGGGCTGGAAATAAGTGCCGCCCAAAGTGTGGCGTTGGCCGCCAGTAAGGACACGTGCACCGCGAGAGATGGCATCCTGTATATGCTCTTCAACCTTCTCGACAGCAGCGTAGTCTATCAATGGACCTTGGGTAACTTCTGGATCAAATCCGTTCCCGACTTTCAGACCTTCAACGGCCTTGACTAATTTTTCGGCGAACTGGTCGTACACGCCAGACTGTACATAGATGCGATTCACGCAAACGCACGTCTGGCCAGTGTTCCGGTACTTGGATGCGATGGCGCCGACCACGGCGGCATCCAGATCGGCATCGTTAAAGACGATGAAGGGCGCATTGCCGCCCAATTCCAAAGAAAGCTTTTTGATCGTCTCGGCGCTTTGCCGCATAAGCGTTCGTCCTACCTCTGTTGACCCGGTAAAAGTCACTTTTCGAATTTCGGGATTGGAAGTCATTTCGCCGCCGATCGCGCGCGAACTTCCGGTCAAGACACTGAAGACGCCTGGCGGCACGCCAGCTCGTTCTGCAAGTACCGCAAGAGCCAAAGCCGAAAACGGCGTAGCCTGCGCGGGTTTAACGATCATTGGACAGCCCGCAGCCAAAGCAGGTCCAGCTTTTCGCGTGATCATCGCTGCCGGGAAATTCCATGGCGTGACGGCTGCGCAGACGCCTATAGGCTCTTTAACGACAACGACGCGGCGATCCGCCCATGGCGAAGGGACGGTGTCGCCGTAGACTCTTTTCCCCTCCTCGGCAAACCATTCTATGAAGCCGGCCGCGTAAACGATCTCGCCCTTGGATTCCGCTAGTGGTTTTCCTTGCTCAGCGGTCATCAACATCCCGAGATCGTCGACGTTCGCTAACATCAAGTCGTGCCATTTGCGTAAAATTATGCTGCGCTCTTTGGCAGTGCGACGACGCCAGTCGGTCCAGGCCTTTTTAGCATCCGCGATAGCCCGCCGCGTTTCATCAGCTCCCATCGTGGGTACCGTGCCGAGGACATCTCCTGTTGCGGGATTGTTAACCGCAGTGGTAGCACCGCTATCGGCGTCACACCAGTGGCCGGACAAATACGCTTGCTGACGGAAAAGCTCGGGATCTCTCAGTGGAAGGGTGTTAGTCATGGTATTCGGACTATTAGTAACTATTTAGATCAAAACTCTGCGAAGTACCGACTGAACGCTTCTTCTGTGATTGTCTCTTGCTCAACCGATTGTGTTCATTGGCGGACTTGACTTCGCGCCCCCTCTTCGTACTTCGCAAAGTTCTGACTGAAAAGACTTGCCAGTTTCGTCGCCGAGGCATTGTAAGCTCGTTTATCACGCCACACGTTTCGGGGAATGAGTATTTCGCTAGGTATACCCGGACATTCCGTCACAACTTCTAACCCAAAAATTGGGTCAGATTCAGTTTTGGCGTTCTCCAAGGCACCCGAGTGTATGGCATCAATTATCGCGCGCGTGTAGGTTAGTTTAATCCGCTCTCCAACACCGTAGCCACCGCCGCTCCACCCAGTATTAACGAGCCAGGCACGTGTACCGTGCTTTTCTATTTTTACTGACAGAAGTTCCGCATATCTGTTTGGATGCCAGACCAGGAAAGGTCCCCCGAAACACGGAGAAAACGTTGCAGTCGGTTCGTTAACGCCCATTTCCGTGCCGGCAACTTTCGCTGTATAACCGCTGATAAAGTGGTACATGATCTGTGCGGCCGACAGCGAACTCACCGGAGGCAACACGCCAAAGGCGTCACAGGTGAGAAAGATGATATCGCTCGGGTGATCAGCAACACACGGGATCTTTGCATCCCGGATAAATTCCATTGGATAAGCACCGCGTGTGTTTTCGGTGATGCTCGCATCGCTATAGTTCACCAACCGGTTCTCATCTAGGACGACATTCTCCAGTACGGCGCCAAAGCGAAGCGCCTCGAAGATGTCCGGCTCGTTCTCCCGGGTCAGGTTGATGGCTTTTGCGTAACAGCCGCCCTCGATGTTGAATATGCCTTCTTCGCTCCAGCAATGCTCGTCATCTCCGATGAGATGCCGCTTTGGATCGGCCGATAGCGTTGTCTTCCCCGTGCCGCTCAATCCAAAAAGCAACGAAGACTTACCCGTCCTTTTGTCTGCGGTGGCCGAGCAGTGCATCGACAAAATCCCTCGCTTCAGCGCCAAATAGTTCGCCATGGTGAACACCCCCTTTTTCATCTCACCGGCGTATTCTGTTCCAAGAATAACTAACTCCCTTTCTTCAATACTGATGTCGACGCTGGTTTTCGACTCCATGGTGGCGGTGTAAATGTTCGCCGGAAACCCGCCCGCATTGTAAATTACCATGTCCGGTTCGCCGAACTCAGACAATTCCGCCCTGGTCGGCCTGACAAGCATTGTGCGCATGAACAAGGCGTGATAAGGCCGAGAGCAAATCACTCTAACCTTGAAACGATACTTGGGATCCCACCCGGCAAATCCGTCTATGCAATAAATACGGTCCCGGGTATTCAGATAGTCACGCGCGCGTTCCCGATTGATCGCGAAAGTCTGTGGATCAAGCGGGATATTCACCGAACCCCACCAAACCTCACCTTCCGAATCCGGCCGTTTCACCACTCGCTTGTCTTTTGGCGAACGCCCGGTCTTTACTCCCGAGTAAGTCGCTAGCGCACCATTCTCAGCGATACACGCATCCTTTTCGTAGCGAATCGCGTGTTCATACAGCGCGCCAAGGGCAAGGTTTCGACAAATCTCTGAAACCGCAAGGCCGTGAGCTCGAAGGTCGAACGAATTAGTCATTTCTACTCACTCTGTAAAAATCGAACACCTTTTGGGGGTGTGGGACCTTATTAGCTCTTTAGCGGGATCCCTCACCGGATTGTCCTCCCAATCACTTTTGACCCGATCAAAGTTTGGATCATTGACAGCTTTTTCCTCTCTTTAAAGTGGGACTCGATTTCGCGACCTTCGACCTGAAATCTTTTTTTCTGAGGGAATTCGAACTTTCGCTCTTCTTACTATTCGCAATAGAATCGCAAGTTTGCAATTGTCAAAATCAACTTCACTGTTTTCTTCATACCGGCCTTCTTAATTTGCGCTGGCATATGTCTGTGCAGGTCTGGCGGGCCATTTCTTGACTCATCCGTACCGCTAGGGTTATCGTCAGCAGGTGACTGAAGACACGAGCTCTCTCTAGGTGAAAACAGGCCCCAGGCGTCAGCAGATTCTAAATCTTCTCGAAGAAACCGGTTCCTTAGATGTCGGCGATTTGGCGGATCGCTTTGCCGTTAGTGTAGTCACAATCCGTAAAGACTTGGACGACCTGGAACGTCAAGGTCTGCTACAGCGTACGTTCGGCGGGGCGGTTTTCTCCCATCGCAGCCGATTTAACAGGTCCTTTCTTGAGCGCGCCAGCGAACATCTGCGCGAGAAACGCGCTATAGCTGTCGCGGCGCTAGAATACATCAAAGATGGTGACACGATCATTCTCGACGCAGGCACCACGACTTTAGCCTTAGCGCAGCTTTTGAAACAGCACGTAAAATCTGCCTTTATCATCACCTGTTCTGTACCAGTGGCCCTTGAAGTATCTAGCGCTGGCTATGATATCCTCCTATTGGGCGGTATGATCAGAAACAAGAGTCTCGCGCTGCTGGGGCGAGAGACTCTCTGGATGCTGGATCGATATCGAGCAGACAAGGCGTTTCTTGGGAGCTCTGGCTTTACTATCGAAAAAGGCCACACGACCCCGAATCCGGATGACGCACAGATCAAGGAAGCAATTATGCGAGTCTCTCTTGAGAAATACGTTCTGGTCGATTCATCCAAATTCGGCGACCAATGCCTTACCAGGTTTGCAAATCTACGTGATATTGATCTGACTATTACCGATAGCCGCCTCCCAAAGGCTAAAATCAAGGCGCTTGAAGCCGCCGGTGCAACCCTGCGGATTGTGGATGCCGGAAAACCTGAGCTAAAGCGTGACGAGAAGGACGCGTCGTTTGCCAATGGAGAAGACTCCGCAGTCTCTCCGAGCAGAACACTAAATCTTCATCGCAATCCCAAGCGTTAACGCTTCTGCAAAGACCCGCGGACGGCGATCTTTTACACCGAACAAAGATATCGATCGCTAGCCTTTCTAACGGGCACAAGACTTTCGCTGAAGCGATGTGCGGGAGAAAGGGCCTCTCCCGCGGTCGATCCTCAAACGATCAAACGAATCCCAAGGAACGAGCGATTGGTTCCGCCCGAGCGGTTTCACTTTTCTCCGTGTTGGTCGTAAATACGTCGGCAGCCACCCCATCGCCGGCGGTGCCAAGTCGCTTATCAGATTCCGTGCAACGAGCGGCTAACTCGGGGAAACAGGTTTTTCTATGGTGCTTGACAGTTGCTAGTTTCTAATGTCTTTCTAGACGAAAGTAGTTCGCAACAATTACCGAATGGCAGTTTCCCCCCTTTTCTTTTGTGTTGACCGATGACGCCAAAGACTTCGGCCCTTCTCTCGCGACTCCGGGCGGAAGACGAATTTCACAGCCACCGCCAGAGAAAAGCGGCTCTATTTAGAAAACGCTCTGAAGATAGAAAGCGAATAGCCGGACGACCTTAAAAGTGTTTCACAGTTAACGTGGGGGCGCCGCTGCGCTCTGAAATGTGAGAAGTGAAGAAAAATAAATGAAGAATAAGGAAGCGATCGGGGTAGCATTTCTGGGAGTTGGGCGCATGGGAGAAACCCATCTCCGAAATCTGACGGCTATTAGTGGAGTAAAGGTTGTTGCTGTCGCTGATTTGATTCTCGAAAGGGCCGAGCGCGGACGCCAAATGACGGGGGCAGAGCTAGCGGTGACCGACAGCGCGAAGGCAATCGAGCATCCTGCTGTCGATGCAGTCGTTATTGTGACCTCTACCGGCTCGCACGCGGAGTTAATTAAACAAGCAGTAGTCGCGGGCAAAGCTGTCTGGAGTGAAAAGCCGATAGCTTTGAACTTGTCCGACACTCAGGAAGTTGTGCAATTAGTTCGGGAACGTAATGTCCCAGTGCAGATTGGTTTTATGCGACGGTTTGATCCTGGATACGCTCTGGCGAAAGCAAAAATCGAGTCGGGTGAGCTGGGAAAACTCGAAACGTTTCGTGCGCTGAGCCGTGATACGTATCCACCCAGCTATGAATACCTGCTGGGAAGCGGCGGCCTGTTCTTGGACATGTCAGTGCACGATCTCGATCTCGCACGGTTTTTAGTCGGCGAAGTAGATGAAGTTTGCAGTTGGGGGAGCGTACTAATTGATGAGCGTTTCGCGAAAGCCAATGACGCGGACACCGCGGTTACGCTCTTGAAGTTTAAGAATGGAGTTTTAGGGGTCATCGAAACCTCGCGGCGGTCGAACTGGGGCTACGATATTCGGACCGAAGTGGCCGGCTCGGTCGGCAAAGTGGTCATCGAAGCGCCTCAGAAGACTCCTTTGCTGTTTGCCAAGGATTTTGCTTCCGCATTTGATCATTACGAGAATTTTCCGGATCGATTCGAACTCGGCTATCGGCTTGAGCTTGAGGCGTTCTTTGAGGCTTTGCGAGGCGGAAAAAAGCCCTCTCCGGGACCAGAAGAAGCTTTGGAAACACTTCGATTGGCCATCGCGACGACAAAGAGTTGGTCGGAAAGACGACCGGTGAAAGTGTCGGAAATTACCTTATAAAGCTCACGGCTGGCAAGGTACCTGCAAATGCAAAACGAGCACGTTCCGAGGGATTATATGGCGGGATGAAACTAGCACGGAATTCAGGGGATGTCCTTTCTAGCTGTGGCTGTTGAAAGTGCGAAGAAAGGAGGCGCCTGGACTCGGGTAACATGACAACGATTCGTATAGGAGTAATCGGCACGGGTGTCATGGGAGCCGACCATGTCGAGACAATCTCCAAATCAATCGCAAGGGCCGAAGTATGCGCGGTTGCAGATATTGATGTCGGTCGCGCCGAAGCCGTCGCCGCACGGATTCCCGGTGCCAAAGCTCTGTCGTCTGCCGAGGCTCTTATCGAGTCCGCCGAGATTGATGCCGTTATCATTGCTTCCAGCAACACGACGCACGCCCCATATACGCTGGCCAGTATTGCCGCTGGCAAACCGGTTCTTTGCGAGAAGCCGTTAGCAGAAACAGCGGCGGAATGTGAACAGATTCTTCGAGCCGAGGAAGCCGCAGGCACGCGCCTGGTACAGATTGGTTTTATGCGACGTTACGATCCTGGTTATGTAGAGCTGCGGGCCCGGCTTGCATCAGGTGAGATCGGTGCACCGCTGTTGGCGCATTGCGTGCATCGTAACGTAAGCGTGCCACCGCTATGGACGTCTGAAGATATCGTTTTTACTTCGGCTGTGCATGAGATCGATGTCATGCCCTGGGTATTCGGGCGCGAAGTGGTCAGCGTGAACTGGTTGTCTCCAGTGCCTAATGCACCGGGTGTACGGCGGGATCCGCAGGTGGCGATTTTGGAACTCGAAGCCGGGGCGCTGATCTTCATAGAACTATTCATGGCCGCGAACTACGGCTACGAAATTCGCTGTGAGATTGTCGGCGAGAAAGGTACGATCGAACTCGCTCCGGTTGCCCGGACAGTGGCACGCTCTGATCTAAGGGTACAGGTCGATTTGGCGGCCGATTGGCGCCCGCGTTTCGCCGAAGCGTACCGCCGAGAATTGCAGAGTTGGGTAAATGCAATTCTCGCTTGGAATTCGGGTGATTTGAAAAATGTCTCTGGCCCTGTGCACGGTCCTGATGCGTGGGATGGATATCGGGCGGCGGTTATAGCGGAAACGCTGGTTGCATCCATGTCTTCTGGTGGCCCTGTGCGGGTGGAGTCTTTGGCAATTCCCGGGCTGTATCAGCAAGCGCGTTCCTAAAGTAACCATTGACACCGTTCGCCGTGCATTCATCCGAGTCGTTTTTAAGTCCTTCCTAACTGACCTGCCATTGGAGTCCAATAAGGAGCAATTCGTTTTATTGTTTAACTGTTGAGAGGCAATCAAATCCCGAAGAAAGAGATGTATGATTATTGAAGTTATCGGGCGCCGACTTCGGCTAGGTATTGTTGGCGGCGGCCCTGGGTCGGTAATCGGCGATGTCCATCGTGCCGGCGCTCGGCTGGATGGATATTATGAGATCGTTGCCGCGGCTCTGTCATCTGACCCTGAGCGATCCCGACGGACAGGACGCGCGATCGGAGTTTTCGACGAACGGGCTTATCCATCCTGGCGTGAACTTGTAGAGAGCGAGGCGAAGCGGAAAGATCGCATCGACGTGATCGCGGTGATGACGCCCAACGATAGTCACTACGACATTTGTTGCGCGGCTTTGAATGCTGGGTTCCATATCATCTGCGACAAACCGCTCACGACTGACCTCGCATCGGCCGTAAGTCTGGCCAAGAAGGTGAAGAACAGCGGGCTTGAGTTCTGTTTGACCCACTCCTACACCGCTTACCCGATGGTGCGCCAAGCTCGCGCGATGATCCTCAATGGCGCCATCGGGGCCATCCGCCAGCTCCATCTTCAGTACGTTCAGGGGTACCTGGCTTCTGAGGATATTCCTCCGGGATGGCGTCTTGATCCAGCCCGCGTCGGAGGTTCGATGATCCTGATCGATATCGGGACCCATGCGCACCATTTAGGAGCCTATGTCACAGGTTTAGATCTTGAGTCTTTATGTGCTGATGTCGGCCACGTCGTTCCCGGCCGCAAAGTAGACGACTACGTTTCGATGCTGCTCAGGTACTCTAACGGCGCACGCGGCTCGATGTGGGTCACTAACGCGGCGAGCGGCGCCGAACACGGGTTATGTTTTCGCATCTTTGGCGAAACAGGAGGCCTGGAGTGGTATCAAGAAGAACCAAACAGATTGGTGCATCGTAAACGCGACGGCTTCGAGGAGATCATTACGCGGCGCCCGGATTCATTGGTCAGCGAAGACGCCAGGCAGGTGACTCGACTCCAGATTGGTCATCCCGAAGGCTACATCGAATCCTTTGCCAACCTGTATTCGGATTTCGCCAGATCCGTTGTTGCGAGGATGTCCGGGCAGCCGGCACGCGAGATCGATCGCCCTTTTCCGACTGTCGAAGACGGCGTCAAAGGTTTGGCCTTCGTTAACGCGGCCATGGAAAGTTCCGCCACGCGCCAGTGGAGAGCCTTCGAAATGCCGCCGATCTAGTTACCTAGATACGAAGACTCGAAAAGTCCGGTTTTGGGCTGAATCAGCCTCTCCCCTGTCTATGGAGAGGCAACTGGCCATTTCGCGTGGGCGTCTCTACCGCTGGGGAGGACTTCGTAGTGCCTGCTGACTCACGATTCGAATCTGCCTTCTCGACCACTTCTGCAATCCGGAGCCTTGCACCAATGGCTGCAAGGGCCTTCGCTTTGCTACGGGCAAGGCCGTTGTCCGTGATGGTCAGGTAAACCTCGCGAAGATGCGCAAAACTGGTCAGGCAATCATGACCATATTTTGAGGAATCTACCAAAATATGCGTTTTGTCAGCGATTCGTATGAGCGCCTCTTTCATCTGCGCATCTTCAGGATTTGGTGTGCTGTGACCCATTTCGGCGGTGAATCCTGTACTTCCAAGAAATGCCTTGTCCGCCCGGTAGCGCTCGATCATTTTCAGGGTTTCCCGCCCGAGTAAAGCCTGGCTTTTGTTTCCGAGCATCCCGCCCAACAGGAGAATGTCATATCCAGCGCTGGATAACTCGAGGGCCGCCGGGACGGAGCAAGTGATGACGAAGATAGATTTCACGTGCTGTTTCAAAAGCTGCGCGAGTGCAAGCGTAGTCGTGCCGGCGTCCAGAATGATCGTGTCACCGTTTTGGACGTATTCTAAAGCCGCGACCGCGATGGCGTGCTTTTCCTGGCGATGCTCCATGGTCCGCTGGAGAAAGGACCTACTAAACCGGCTGCGATGAGAAAACACAGCCCCGCCAAAAGTTCGCTCAAGCAACCCTTCAGCCTCTAAGTCGTCTAAGTCCTTCCGGATCGTGACCACGCTAACCCCAAACCGGTCTGCTAGCTCGCCGACATTCAGAGTGCCGGTCTCTTCCAAGAGATTTACCATCTGCTGACGTCGCAGGTCTGAGTATGATCTCCCCATCTAAGCTCCTCCCCTCTTGTCATTTAAGGCGTCCTGGACCTAACGGAAGCTCGGCTTTCGCCAAGTTTCCAAGACAGCCACAATCGCAACTTCGCCCGCACTTTTTTACCATTGGATTGTACTTTCTAACATGTTGCTAAACGACAGCATTTCGCAACTTTCATTTTACCAGAAGTTGGTCAATTCCTTTTACGTAAAGTGTCACTGATCCGCCGAGCTACGACGTCTAGGTGCATTAGGCCGCTGGCGCTCCTGAAGCGTTCCAGTCGCTGGGTGGCCAGGTAATCACCATCTTCCGGAGCCGACACATCGTCTTTGCCAACGACGGCCACTCCGTCCGTGTAGCGGGTCGATCCGTTCGGGCAGATAGGTGTATTTGTGTTTCTATTGCTGCACGAAAGCCATTCGCAAATAAATTGGGTCATCAATTTGACAACCTTGCTTTCTATATTATTTCTTCTAGAAAGCAATACGAAATCTCCCAGCATGTTCCCCCTGGTCTGGCCACAGCAGAAAGGTTTCACTGACGAAGCCCGATTCGACCCGAGTTTCCGTAGGTCGTGGTTCGAATATCAGCCTATGAGCAAGTTGATTGATCTTTGGGTTAGGCAGGCATTGGTCCGCCACATGACGAGGATCACGCGGAAAGCGAGTGGCCCCAGCCGATCAATACTGCTTGAACGCCAGGTCGCCTTGATGAGAAGGAGGCGCCGGTAATTGAGCAAAACGACAGATTCGGTGGGGTCGAACGAATATCGGGATGAATTTAACAAAACGCTGAACCATCAAGCAAACAGGAAGCCATGAGTGCTAACAAAGATTATCGCGAGCTGGAAGCATTGGCCAGACGGGGACGTTGGTTAGCCATTAGCACCGTTGCTAAGAGCGGGGCGGGCCACGTCGGCGGACCATTCTCGGCTATGGACCTGTTGATCGCGCTTTATTTCCGCGTAATGAAAGTCGATCCGCAAAACCCGCATTGGTCCCAGCGGGATCGATTCATTCTTTCTAAGGGACATTCTTCGATTGGACTCTACGTTGTTATGGCCTTGCGAGGCCTTTTTCCCATCGAAGAACTCAAGACTTTCGATAAAGGCAATTCGCGACTCCAAGGCCATCCAGATGTAACTAAGCTACCTGGCCTGGACGCTTCGACTGGCTCCCTTGGCCAGGGTCTGTCCGTTGGATTGGGCATGGCGCTCGGGGCTCGAATGCGCGGAGAGAAATATCATACATTCGTCATGATCGGAGATGGCGAACTCCAAGAGGGAATGATCTGGGAAGCGCTGGATATCGCTCCACGATATAAACTCGGCAATCTAACCGCGATCCTGGACTGGAATGGATTGCAACAGTTTGGTTGGATCCTGCCGATCGATGAGGAACACCGTGGGGATCGGAAAGATCCCTGGCCTGGGATCGACTTAAAGGGAATCTTCGAGCGACTCGGTTGGCAAGTCCTTGAGATCAACGGGCATGAGTACTCCCAGATAATTCCTGCACTCGAGCGGGCCAAAGCACTAGGAGATACTGATCGGCCCACGATGATCCTCGCACATACGGTGAAGGGAAAAGGGGTACGGTACACGGAAGGTAAGTACGAATGGCATTCCAAGGTGGCCACGAGTGAGGAACTAAGAGTTATTGCCGAAGAATTGGGTATTGAGGAGGTGGCCGCGTGAAGGCCATGCGTGACGTGTGGGGTGAGACGTTAGTCGCATTGGGCGACACGAATGAAAATCTGCTGGTTTTAGACGCCGACTTGGCCAATTCGACGAAAGCAGACAAGTTTGCCAAAGCCCATCCGGAGCGGTTCCTCCAGATGGGCATTGCTGAGCAGAACTTCGTTGGTGCGGCCGTAGGTTTAGCTACGGTTGGTTATATACCTTGGCTTTCGAGTTTCACGGTCTTCTTTACCCACCGTGCGCTGGACCCGATTCGAATGTTAGTGGCTCAAACGCAGGCCAACGTAAAGATTGGGGCAGCCTACGCTGGTGTCCTCACTGGACTTACGGGGAAAACGCATCAAGACGTGGAAGACCTAGCAATTATGCGGGCCATGCCGGGTATGACGGTGCTAGCGCCAGTCGACCAGCATGAATGCGAAGCGGCGATGCGTTGGGCCACCGATTATCAAGGCCCAGTGTATCTCAGATTGGCTCGTGATGTCTGTCCAGACGTCTTTGATTCAAACTACGCGTTTGTTCCTGGCAGGACATACACCCTGAAACAAGGGAAAGACGTTCTGTTAGTCTCGACGGGCCCACAAAGCGCTCGGTGCAAGGAAGCGGCACAGCTGCTCGACCACCAGGGGATTTCCACGGGAGTGCTACATGTTCCGTCGATTAAGCCGCTCAATGGCCATGAGCTCGTCGAGGCTTGCGAACCATTCGGCCTAGTTGTGACGGTCGAAGAGCACAATATCCACGGTGGCCTGGGCTCGCTAGTAACCGAAATTCTCTCGGAACATGCCCCTCGGAAGGTAGTCCGGGTTGGGATTGAGGATCGCTGGGGAGAGTCTGCTCCCAATGAATTCCTGCTTGATCTCTTTCAACTCTCGCCGACTCGGCTCAGTGAACGCGTCGCGAAAATTTTGCGGTCTACAAAATCATGACGCACGCCAATCGGCCAAATCAGCACTGGACACTAGAGTAGATAACAGAAATAGACTCGAATTTTTTAAAGTCAGGTGGCTAAAGGAGAACTAACTTTGAAAAGGCATTACCGACCGGATCCAAAGAGCAAGTTTCTGCTCAACATCACCCCGGAGACGGCACAATGGAAATACATCTCTTTCAAGGTGGTAAGGCTTAGCCCCAACGAAAGTATTCAAGCTGATACTGCCACGGAAGAGGTAGTCGTCGTGCCGTTAGTTGGTCGTGGGAAACTGCGTTTTAACGGCCAAACACACGAGTTAGCGCGCAAGGATCTTTTCCGCGAATTGGCTGATATTGCTTACCTCCCACCCCGAACGAAGTATAAGCTGGAAGCAATCGAGTCCCTTGAGGTGGCCATTGGCGGCGCGCCGGCTGAAGGGAAACTACCCGCCAGGATCATCCCGCGAAATCAAATCCCGCGTGCTGTCCGCGGCGGAGCCAACGCCGAACGCGGGGTCAGTACGCTCGCGGATTCAGACGAAGTGACGGAACGTCTGGTAGTCTACGAAATTCACACTCCGAGTGGTAACTGGTCAAGTTTCCCCCCGCATCGCCACGATACGAGAGACAATTCCTCCTACCACGAAGAGACCTATTATTATCGGTTCCTACCCGAAAATGGTTTTGCCATTCAGCGTATCTATACGCGTGATACCGATCTTGACTTGGCGATTCCGGTGCAGCACGGCGATGTCGTCTTGATTCACGAAGGATACCACCCGGTTGTCAAGGCGCCCGGCACGAATGCCTACTACCTAAATTTCCTAGCCGGAGACGTTCGAAAGATTTCGGCGGTCAACGATCCCTATTACGATTGGGTCAGCAATAACTGGGAAGGCAATCCTATTGATATTCCCTTAAGGGGCTGAGCGCTACGCCGTCAGATCCCCAGTGCAGCTACCCCCGCCAAATTAGCGCTTCCGGTTCAAAGTCTTCCGTAAAATTTCCAGAGAACATAAAAGAAATAGAAATCGATTGTTAGTTGAGTTCTAGGCTTTTGCGTTGGCCCTCCCAGATAGCAAGCAAATATGGGTGGCCCTTCGCGCTGAACGTAATGCATGTCAAAAGAGCGCCGAGGATGTCTTAGGGCGCGCACAGATTCTTATGAAGAAGTCGATTCGTCTCACGGTCGGTCAAGCGTTAGTCCGCTTCGTTGCGAAGCAATATGTGGAGCGGGATGGACGCGAGAACCGCTTTATAGAAGGATTCTGGGGTATCTTTGGTCACGGCAACGTATCAGGGCTGGGCCAGGGAATCGTAGAATGTGCCCAAGAGGAGGGGCTGAGGTTCTACCGCCCCCAGAATGAACAAGGGATGGTGCATATTTCGGCAGCATTCGCTAAACACCGCAATCGGCTCTCAACTTTTGCCTGCACAACCTCCATTGGACCTGGTGCGCTCAACATGGTTACTGGTGCGGGAGTGGCGACGGTGAACCGTCTGCCAGTGTTGCTCTTGCCGAGCGACTATTTTGCCAACCGCGTGCCCGACCCTGTCTTGCAACAGATCGAGCACCCCAATGAGAGGGATGTTAGTGCTAATGATGCTTTTCGACCTGTTTCAAGATTTTTTGACCGTGTTTCGCGACCGGAGCAGTTGCTGGCGAGCTTGCCGGAAGCGTTCCGGATCTTGACGGATCCTGCGGAAACAGGGGCTGTGACCGTGAGCCTGCCGGAGGACGTGCAGGCCGAAGCGTTTGCTTGGCCTACTGAGTTTTTTGAGAAGCGTGTTTGGTATGTGCGGCGACCGTTGCCGGAGCGCGAGTTGATTAAGGAAGTTGTTTCCCGGCTACAGAAAGCCGAGTGCCCGATCATAATCACTGGCGGTGGTACGATTTATTCCGAAGCATGGCCAGAGTTAAAGGCGTTTACTGAAGAGTTTGGGATTGCGGTAACCGAGACGCAGGCTGGTAAAGGCGCGCTGAATTGGAATCACCCATTGAACGCCGGGCCTATTGGCTCCAATGGTGGGACGGCGGCAAACGAGTTAGCGACGGAGACGGATTTAGTATTGGCGCTGGGAACGCGGCTGACGGATTTCACAACGGCATCGAGATCGCAATTCCAAAATCCAACGATCCGTTTTGTCGGCGTTAACGTGGTGCCAATGGACGCGAGCAAATGCGCAGCGCTACCGGTTGTGGCGGATGTGAAGCGGACTCTGCCCGAGTTAGCTAAAGCTCTCAGAGAAGCAGGTTACAGAGGTACCGGTGATCAATATCGGCAACGGCTGACCAAACTCAAAGAGCAATGGGACAACCGGGTAACCGAAATCAGGACGGTTAAGGAAGAGGAAGGCGCATTGTCCGAGCTCAACGTTATTGGCTTAGTCAATGAGGCAGCAGGCGGAAAAGCGACTGTGGTTTGCGCCGCCGGGAATATGCCGGGTGAATTACTGCGACTCTGGCGTCCAGAGGACCCAAAAGCTTATCATCTCGAGTACGGCTTTTCCTGCATGGGTTACGAAATTCCCGGGGGCATCGGAGTCAAGTTAGCCGAACCGGAACGGGATGTTGTTGTGATGATCGGCGACGGAACCTATCTGATGATGAATTCCGAGATTGTCACTGCCGTAGCCGAGGGATTGAAACTGACCATCGTGGTGGTCGATAACCACGGATACCAATGCATTCTGGGTCTTCAACGGATTTGCGGAGTATCTGATTTTGGTAACGAATTGCGATTCCGTGACAAGAAGACTGGTACACTGACGGGTGAGTACGTTCCCATCGACTTCAAGAAGCACGCGGAGGCAATGGGTGCGTATGCGATCTTTGCGCCGAGCGCTGCGGAAATAACCCAGGCTGTGCAGGAGGCCAAACAAAGGGACGGCGTTACGGTGATTGTTGCGCCCGTTGACCCTGAAAAGCGCATGCCCGGGCTGGGTACTTGGTGGGACGTGCCTGTCGCAGAAGTTAGTGCATCTGATCAGACGCGCCAAACCCGCGAACGCTACGAGAAATCCACTAAGAAACAACGTTCTGTTTTCGCATGAAACTGGCTACTGCACCCGTTAACTGGAACAGCCCGGACGTACCAGAGTACAGGGCATACACCCCCTACCCTCAGCTTCTGGAAGAGATGATGGCGGCTGGGTACTCCGCCACGGAATGGTCATCGATTATGCCGAAAGGACCATCCGTGCTGGCCGAGGACCTACGCGCACGTGGATTGCTAATGTTAGGGGGGTTCGTAGGGTTGGAGCTTCGGAATCCGATTAAACGCGAGCAGGAAGTGCAAAAGGGCGTCGAGATCGGCAAATACTTCCAATCGTTGGGTGCAAGTTATTTGATCGCTGCCGACAGCGGTGATCCGCGAAGAGTCCAGGAAGCCGGACGGGTCAATGCCGCCAACGGGCTGACCGACGTAGAGTGGGATTCGCTTGGCGCTGGCCTCAACGAGTTGGGCGCCTTGCTGAGTCCTGCGGGCATTCGCTTGGTGTTTCACAATCACGTGGGGACTTATGTCGAGACGGAGGACGAAACCTGCCGATTGTTGGATGCCACAGACGCGGCACTGGTAAGTTGGTGCCTGGATTGCGGGCACCTAACGTACGGCGGAGGCGATACCTTAAGGATGCTAACAAAGTACGGAGACCGGGTGGGCTACGTTCATATTAAGGACGTTGATGGGCAAATTCTGCGCCGCTCGCATGAAGAAGGATGGAGTTTTCATGAGGCGCTCAAACACTTTATCTTTCCGCGGCTTGGGGAAGGGATGGTCAACATCCCGGCTGTGATCACCGCCCTCAAAGACCATCGCTACGACGGTTGGTTAGTTATAGAGCAGGACACCACGCCACTTAATCCGACGACAATCGCGAGAGACAATCGGCTATATCTAGAAGCGCTTTTAAAGCCACAAACCCAGTCCGTTGAGAATGCGTAACGATCATCCATTCAGGATCGAAACGACGTTTTCGACTCTGTTAACCAAGGCCGATCGGATCGAACGATTAACATAGTAGCTATGGTTAAAGATAACACTATAGGTGTGGCTTTTCTTGGTCTGGGGCGGATGGGAGAAACACACCTGCGAAATTTAACAACAATCAGTGGCGTCAAAGTCGTGGTTGTTGCAGACCCCGCTAGGGAACGAGCCGAGCGCGGTCGCCAAATGACTGGAGCTGAACTCGCGCTTACTGAGCCCGAAAAAGCGATCGAGCACCCCTCGGTTGACGCGGTGGTAATTGTTACTCCAACCAACACCCATGCACGTTTGATCGAGGTGGCAGCGAATGCCGGCAAAGCCGTGTTTAGCGAAAAACCAATCGCGTTGGATTTAAGCGAGACGGAAAGGATAGTGCAAGTGGTTCGCGAACGCAGAGTGCCGGTGCAACTGGGTTTCATGCGACGGTACGATCCCGGCTACGCCAGGGCCAAAGCCAAGATTGAGGCTGGCGAGCTAGGAAAGCTAGAGACCTTCCGGGCCTTAAGCCGGGACACATATCCACCCAGCCTGGAGTTTTTGTTGGGAAGTGGTGGCCTCTTTTTGGACATGTCGGTACACGATTTCGACCTGGCTCGGTTTCTAGTGGGGGAAGTAGATGAAGTGTGCGCCTGGGGCGGCGTCTTAATTGACGAACGGTTTGCCCAGGCAAATGACGCTGACACGGCCTTCACCCTCTTGAGGTTCAAAAACGGAGTTTTGGGCGTAGTGGAAACCTCACGCCACAGCAATTGGGGCTACGACATCCGGACCGAAGTGGCCGGCTCAGTGGGCAAAGTAGTGGTGGAGGCGCCGCAGAAAACGCCACTGCTCTTTGCGAAGGATTTCGCTTCGAGTTACGACCATTACGAGAATTTCCCCGACCGTTTTGAAGCGGGTTACCGATTGCAGTTGGAGGCTTTCTTTGCGGCCTTGAGAGAGGGGTGCACCCCGACTCCCGGCCCGGAAGACGCTCTGGAGACGCTCCGCTTGGCCGTCGCTGCCACAAAGAGCTGGCGCGAAAAGCGGCCGGTTAAGATCTCAGAGATCACCGCATGAGCCACACATACCAACCCTTTTAGACAGAAGAATATCACCAACTTTTAAAATCCTAACCAAATGCGGTAAGTACCAGTTAACAAGCTATGACTAAGCATGCCCCCCGCCGGCTAGTGGCCGGAATCTTATCCCTATGCTCCCTCTTCACAGGAGCAGTATTCGCTCAAACCGATCATTATCGGTTCATCATGGTGTCCCACATCGGATCTAACGACCCGAACATGAATTGGTTAACCGGCTCGATGAAAACTTTCGAAGAGAAATACCCAGGTGTGAAGACACAGTATCTTTCGACGAATGAATACAGCCTACAAAATTTTATCGCGATCTTGAACCAAGCGATCGCAACACATCCTGACGGCATCGCGGTTCCTATCCTTAATAGTCAAGCCCTCCAGCCGATCCTGGACAAGGCCATCAGCAGTGGCATTCCTGTGGTCGCCTTCAACATTTCGGACCCGCGCCCTGTCGGCCAACGAATTAAATATCTAACTTACGTAGGGGGCGATGAATATCTGACGGGTGTGAAGCTCGGAGAGCATGTGGTGGAATTAGCCAACGCCGGCAAAATTCCAAAACCCACGAGGGTGATGGTTGCTAACCACGATGCCACCCATCAGGGCCTGAAGGCGCGTGCACGCGGAATGACGGATGCCATGAAAAAGATTAACGTCCCGGTCGATGAACTTATCATTGGCGCTGATCCTGCACAGGCCCGCAGCGTCATGCAGTCCTACCTGGGCACCCATAAGGATGTGAATTACATTTTCTGCGTTGCCTCGTGGTCCTCCCCTTGGGCCTACAGTGTGGCCGATCAAATGGGGTTGAAGCCAAAGCTTGCCGACAAAGGATTGACGATCGTAACCGTTGACGAGAGCCCGGATGCGTTGGAAGGCATCAAAGACGGAAAAGTCCTCGAATGTAATAGCCAGGGTTTTTGGCTACAGGGCTATCTGCCGATGGAAATTCTTTACTTCAACAAAAAGATGGGGATGAGCCCCATCAGTGATGTCGTTACCGGGCCAATTATCATCGACCAGACTAACGTCGATGAATGGATTAAATTTGTAAAAAGCGTGGTTGGCGAAGAGGCCTACAAGAAGCAGCTTACCTGGTAAACAATTCGCTGGGTGCGACCTCGAGGCAATATTTCCCCTGGCGCACTTTGAAGGAAACGTCACTGATCGTCGGAGGCCCTTATGCGGAGATTCGTTAAGCGCTCAGATATAGGGATCATCATCGGCTGCATTTTTGTATTTCTTCTGTTCAGCATTTGGAATCCCCAGCAATGGTTCAATTGGGGCACCATTAGCAACGTTGGCCAGTACACAGCAATCCTGGGTCTCCTGGCGATCGGACAGACGTTCGTTATCCTTGTTCGCGAAATTGATCTATCGGTCGGCTCCGTTTATGGAGTGGTGGGAATTACCTTTCTAGGCTTGGAGAGTAGTAATGTTAGCGTCCTTGTGTCCTTTATCGTCGCGATGCTTTTAGCGTTGCTGATTGGGCTGGTGAACGCCGTCGTGGTAATTCACGGGAAAGTTCCCTCGATGATCGTGACGCTTGGCGGCCTGTTTTTTTACCGAGGGCTGATTTACGTGACGACCCACGGCGCGGTAGCGGGTACTCCGCAACCCGCACGGGAGAATTGGCTTTCACAATTCTTTGGTGGCCACTGGCTTGGGATCGAGAACGGATTTTTGCTGGTCCTGCTGCTCGCCTTTCTATCCGCTACGGCCCTTTATCAGACCCGATTTGGAAATCATTTATTTGCCCTGGGCGGGGATCCGGCCAGCGCAGAGTCTCAGGGTGTTCCAGTCAATCGGATAAAAGCCTCGGCGTTCTGCCTTTCTTCCCTGTTCGCCGGATTGTCGGCGATTGTGACCCTTGCTAACAATCCTTCGACCAATGTTTCGCTCGGAACGGGGATGGAACTGCAGTCTATTGCAGCCGTGGTGGTCGGAGGCACCCTGCTTACCGGTGGTAGAGGGACCATGCTTGGGACGATTCTGGGCGCCTTCTTCTTAACTGCAGTTCGCTCTGAGATGATCGCGCTTGGTGCTCCCCCTTCCTGGTATATTGCCTTTGTCGGGATCGCTCTTCTTGTGATCGTGACTATCAATACCCTCCTGGCAAAGAGGCTGAAAGCTGCCTGATAATTTTCTCTGCCGTGCAAATAACCTAAAGACCGCGTTTCATGAGAACAACAGATGGAGCTGCTGACTCAAGGCAGCCTCTTATTAGCATTAAGAACGTTTCCCTTTCCTATGGAAACTTTAAGGCGCTTACTGATGTCAGCGTCGATTTTTTCCAAGGCGAGTTGGTCGGTTTGGTAGGGGACAATGGAGCGGGAAAGACGACCTTGATTCGAATTATCTCGGGCATTAATCCCCCCACCTCTGGTGAAGTCTATTTTGATGGGGAGAAAATAACGAAGTTCCACCCCAAGAAAGCCATGGACTTGGGCCTGGAATGCATCCAACAAAGCATTGGAATATGCGACAACCTATCGGTAGGACGTAATTATTTTCTAGGGCGAGAACCGGTCAAGCGTGTCCTTGGCCTGCCATTTCTGGACAAGAAGAAAATCCGCGAGGCCAGCGCAAAGGTGGTCCATGATTTCGGGTTGCGCGACACGGTTGACGTAGATGATGAGATCGCGCTGCTCTCAGGAGGTGAAAAACAGACCTTCAAAATCGCTCGGGCAGTTACCTTCCGGAATCGGGTTATCATCATGGATGAACCTACCAATCACCTTTCGGTGCGCGAGCGCGCGCACGTCAACGAGTTGGCGGTGCAACTGAAGCAGCAAGGGCTTCTGGTGATTTATATCACCCACGATATCTTTCAAATACATCGAATTGCTGACCGGATCGTTATTATGGAAAACGGTCGCAAGGTTACGGACGTGCCGCGCGACGCGATGAGTGCGGACGCTTTAGAAGGAATTATCCGCGATGGTGGCCGGGCGCCGTCGAAAGGACCAAAAGTTGCATGAACCCTTCGATTAGAAGTAGCGTCCGGAGACACCCGGAAGGGATCACAATCGGCCTGGTGATTCTGATTTCTGTGGCCTTTGCCGTCATAACCCAGGGAGGATGGTTATCGATTGGTAACCTGCAATCCATATCCCAGGTCACTGCGGTGCTGGCGATTATGGCGTTTGGAGAAGCCATGGTCATCGCGACCGGTGAAATCGATATCTCCGTTGGATCAGTCTCTGGGATCGGTGCCCTGACGTTTCTGGGCCTAGCGCCGGTGGTGGGAAGTGGTCTGGCGCTGCTTGCCGCCATCGTATGCGGGGTATTTATCGGCACGCTAAATGGTATTTTTGTTGCATTGCTTGGTCTTCCATCCCTGCTTGTCACTCTGGGAACGCTCTTTCTGTTTCAGGGAATTGGTTATGCCGTCACCTCCGGCTTTTCTTTCGCTGCCACTGACGCAGTTCGACAGGAGTTCATCTATAATACAGTGGGCGGCGGCTATATCGCGGGGGTCAACGTGGCGGCGATTTGGGCTCTCATTGTCCTCGTCGTGCTTCAACTGATAGTCTTCGAGACCCCTATCGGGAATCGAATCCTGGCCGTGGGTGGAGATGCCGGTTCAAGCTTTTCCCGAGGTGTCTCGGTTACCAAAATTAAATTCGGAGTCTATGTCGTTAGCGGAGTGCTGGCAGCGTTTGCCGGCGTGTTAGATGCCGCTTCCATCGGCTATGCGGACGGCAGTTTCGGCGCAACCATGGAACTTTCGGCAATTGCCGCTGCCGTTCTCGGAGGATGTCATTTAACTGGGGGCCGGATATCGCTCCTTGGAACATTGTTTGGAGCCTTTATGCTCCGTGGCATCCAGAGCTTTCTCATCCTCCTCGCCGTCGAACCCCAATGGTACATTCTCGTCGTCGGCCTCATTGTTGTCCTCGCGAGCGTAGCGGATCGAACTTTGACGAGATTTGCGACCAAAGGATGAGTTGCGAGAAACCAATCGACTGGATTGACTGCCGTAGTTTGCGGTAGCCGAGCATAGGATTCGGGCAACGCTGATCGGTTTTGAAAATATTTTTAAGATAGTCGTTTAGAGCAGCGGACCAACTTCACCGAAGTAACTACAAAAAAATGGCAAATAGCAAGGTACCTAACACGTCAGTTTATCCTAGGGCTGTAAACCATGTCGGCGTCGGCGTAGCCGACATCGACCGCGCAATCCATTGGTATCAGGAAGTGCTTGGTTTTACGCTGCTGAAGGGTCCTTTCGAGGTGCGTGCCACCGATCCAGGTGCAGACATCCAAGATGTGCTCGGCCAGGACTGCAAAGCGTTGCTTCTAGCCCACATGGTTTCGGTTAACGGGATCGGTATTGAGCTCTTCCAGCTTCTCGATCCGCCCCATGAGCGGCGCGAGCCAACCTTGGAGTACTGGAAGAGCGGCTTTTTCCACATCTGCGTGACCGACCCCGACATCGAAGGGCTTGCGGCCCGGATCGCGTCGTCCGGCGGGCGTCAACGGTCCAAAATCTGGCGGAATGACCCGACAACCGACGAATACCGGCTGTGCTACTGCGAAGATCCCTTTGGCAACATCATCGAGATTTACACTCACAACTACGAGACATTGTACGGTGGGATGAAGAGGAACAAAAAGCCGGAGACAAAATAGATAAAGGCTCGAATGAAAAAGGACAGAATTGCCGTAGCGCTATTGGGTGCGGGTAGGATCGGCCAAGAGCACGCGAAAAATTTGGCTGCGCTCCCGCAAGTTGAAGTGGTAGTGGTGTGCGACCCGCGGATTGAAAGCGCAGAAGCGGTTCGCCCTCTAGTTCGCGCAAAAGACGTTACTCCCTCGCCTGAGGAGGCGGTAAACCGAAAGGATGTTGACGCCGTCATCATTTGTACACCCACCGATACCCACGCTGCCTTGATCGAAGCAGCTGCGGAAACCGGCAAGGCCGTCTTTTGCGAAAAACCGGTGGCATTGGACCTTACGAGAACGCAACAAGCGCTTGCCACTGTCGCTGAGAAAGGGGTGCCGTTTCAGATTGGTTTTCAGCGCCGTTTCGACTCGGGGTATGCGGAAGCGAAGCGCCGGATTGAGGCGGGCGTGCTGGGCCGCTTGGATCAGTTTCGTACAGTTGGTCGTGACCCTGCACCTCCACCTAAGGAGTACTTAGCCAAAAGTGGGGGCCTTTTTCTCGACCAAGCCATTCATGAGTTTGACATCGCACGGTTTCTAATGGGCGATGTGATCGAAGTGAGCGCCTGGGGGACGGTTAGGTTTCACCCTGACGCCGAAGAATTCGACGATATTGATACCGCTACAACCTTACTCCGGTTCGCAAGTGGCGCGTTGGGAGTGGTAGAAAACTCAAGGCGAGCAGTGTATGGGTACGATATCGTCACGGAAGCGTTTGGCGAAAATGGTAAAATCGTTATTCAAGCTGAACCCAAGACTCCTCTGCGTGAGTATAACAAGGATGGATACCGGTTGGACCACTACCATTTCTTTATGGATCGTTTCGGTCCTGCCTTTCGTGCTGAACTAGAGGCGTTTTTCCAGGCGGTTTCAAATGGTAAACCGCCCAGCCCAGGGCCTAATGAGGCCTTAGAATCTCTGAAGATTGCTTTGGCGGCAACGCGAAGTTTGAAGGAAGGCCGCTCGGTGAAACTTACGGAGATTTAGAATCGGCTTACTTCAATCAGCGTGAAGTCTTTTTTGAAGCATCCTGACGTGAAACAGGACCCCGGTATTCCCTTCTCTGATTTTATGTGGTTCACCCTTTTAGTGTTCAATGGACCTAAGATTCCGCGGCCGCAGATTCACGTCCTCAATTCTTGGCTCCTCGCGTTCTAAGCGACAGCACACTGACCAGGGTCCAGCCGGCACCTCCGCTTCCTCAACAAATCGCCAGTCAACCATGCCCTGAGATCCGAGTCCCAAATAATCTCGAACGGCGGGCGAGACATCGATGCCGGCTCGATGGTTGACGTTCGGGGAGGGTCGCTGATCACCTAAACATACCCCGCCGAATCGGTATTGAACGGACCCACATCCTCCCATTGCGCATAACAGATTTTGGCGCGCCATGCCGAATCTGGAGCCCTTACAGACGCTTTTGCCGTGCACGATCTACTCGCTGTGTGCTGATCTCTCGTGACCATCAGGCGACATTCTCAGCCGAATAATGATATGACCAACCCAGTGATTCGGTTATTTGCGTTGCGGTTTTCAGCATGGGCGATAAACTCACCCGGTCGGCTTCTAGAGAGCTTCTGCGGACAAACTGGTGTGATTGGGTTTTCGGGCGTAAACAGCGTTTCTTGACTGAGAAAAGTGGCTAAGAAGTCCTATGAAGTTAAGCAAGATCTTACGTAAAAACCTTCGTAACTCCTTGATATTTCGGCATGCACCGTGTAGGAATCGAACCTACAACCCAGTGATTAAGAGTGTATGGCTTCGGGCGTTTTCTATGATCCGACATGAGCCGTTATGAGCCGCAAAGTGGCTCGTGGACGAGTTTCCCGAGCCATTCTATCATTTGCGGCACCGGCTCATGAAAGGTCAAAATAGTCCAGGGATGAACCTGAAAAGTGGCTAAGAAATGAAAAATCTTAGCCACTTTCCAAAAACCGATATCCGGTTCTGGCAGAGCGCCGTTTTCCGGCAACCGTACATCGTAGATGGTCAACGTCGATTGACCAAGGAATGGTACGCTCGGGTCCAGTTTCAGGGAAAACGGGCGTTTTTCCAGCTCGGTACTCCAAACAGAGCGGCCGCGGCAGCAAAGGCGCGAGACATATTTCTGTTCCTCACCGTCAACGGTTGGCCCCTGACGCTTGCAAGGTATAAGGCGAGGTCTCAATCGGCGCCGGCAGCAGATACTTCCGAAATTACGGTCGGTTCCTTTCTTGACGCGGTGTTCAGCGTCTGCACGAACCGATCCACGATCGAAGGGTACGCAATTGCGTTCCGGAAAGTCGTCGCCGACCTCTTCGGGCTCGCCACTGACCCGGCAAAATTCGATTACCAATCCGGCGGCCGGGACGAATGGTTAGCTAAGATCCACGGAATCCGCCTCAGCGAAATCACTCCCGCCAAGATCCAGGAATGGAAACAATCATTCCTTGCGGCGGCCGGGGATGACCCGCTAGCTCTTCGCAGAGCGCGGATCTCCGTGGACACACTTCTCCGGCGATCGCGCAGCCTCTTTTCGGCAAAGGTCCTTCGGCAACTGCCACTCAGCCTGCCCTCTCCCTTGCCTTTCGATGGCGTCGAATTCGAACCTCGCCAGAGCATGAAGTACCGCAGCAACTTTAATGTTCTCGACCTGATCAAATTGGCAAACAAAGAGCTCAGACCTTCAGATCCGCCGGTTTATATGATCTTTCTTCTCGGCGTCGCTGCGGGCCTGAGACGGAAGGAGATCGACCTTCTGGAATGGTCAGCATTTCGGTTCAAGGAGAACGCAATTCGGGTCGAGCCAACCCAATTCTTTCATCCAAAGTCTCAAGATTCGATAGCTGAAATCCAGGTGGATACCGAAGTGATGTCGATCTTCCGGGAATACCACAATAAAGCAAAAGGCACCTTTGTGATCCCATCCGACCGAATCCCCAAGACCGTCACCAGGGGAGACTATTACCGGTGCGAATCCCATTTTGACAGCCTTAACAGCTGGCTCCGCAGCAAAGGCGTCAACACACAAAAGCCACTCCATACCTTACGGAAGGAATACGGTTCACTGATCAATAAGGCGCACGGCATCCATGCCGCCAGCAAGGCTCTGAGGCACGCCGATATCAGTGTTACCAACAATTTTTACACCGATTCCAGGGCGCGAGTAACGCCGGGCCTCGGGAGATTATTCGCGCCAAAGAAATCAGGCAAATTGCCGCGTTCGTCCAAGTGATTTCGGTGAACAAAGAAATGAAACGATCGGGCTCAGCGGCTGCCAAAGGCACAGTAGTATATGACTTCGGATCATAGGGTTGCAGGTTCGAGCCCTGCCGGGTGCAAATGATTTGATATAAACAATTTACCCTATCTATCTGATCCTCGAAAACAGCGCGAAAAGTCAAACTGCTTGGACACTTCTTGGACACTTTCGAAGATGGGATTTGTGCCAAGCCGCGGGCGGATTGCCCTACTAACGCCGGTGTACCCTACATCGATGTTCATTTTATCGGCAAGCCGGACACGATTTTCAATCCGATTGGAGCCCGCGGGGCCGGCGAAATCGCCGTAACGGGAATCACGGCAGCCATTGCTAACGCAGTCTATAATGCTACCGGACAGCGGGTACGCGATTTTCCGATCACACTCGATAAGCTGATTCTCCCAACCCATGGCTTGGCAATATCTACGGCTGATGATTCGGTGAGTATGAAGGAGTTCTCGGCACGATACGTTAGAGCAGAGTTAGTATCGTGAAATCTCTTGTTCGGTAACAGGTAGATTTCGGGTTGCAATTCGGTCGGGTCGCGCACGTTGAACTCCTTGAACTGCTCGAACTCTCCAGGCACAACCTTTATGATATAGCTCCAGCGCGCGTAAGTATCTTTTCTTCGTTAGAACTTCCCTCGAACCGGCTTTGGGTGCTCAGATAAGGACCGACATTTGCTTTTGTGACGAACTTTAGACCTGTGTTGATGTCCGAGAGTCCCGACAGGCCGCCGGAGATCTTGTAAACGAACAGGACCATGATGGTATAGAAGCCCTGAAGATAGGGTTGTTGATCGATGGTGAAATCGAGGTCGCCATTGGAAATGGCATCGAGTGTCGTCGGAAGCAAATCGAAGCCCCCGGCGTGAATTCCCTTCTCGTGCAGTTTGTTCGCAGCCATCGTTTTCCCGACTCCTGCGGTGCTGCCTGCATCCACAGCGTACATTC
>Ga0209647_1000629_pt1 | contig 32510 bp, 31 predicted proteins | sample GraSoi_2013_60cm_FD_185827 | JGI IMG/M metagenome (GOLD analysis project Ga0209647, IMG submission 185827) | Grasslands soil microbial communities from the Angelo Coastal Reserve, California, USA - Sample 9_17_2013_60cm (SPAdes) (version 2) | ecosystem: Environmental > Terrestrial > Soil >... | reverse complement strand
CGGGATGTGCACGATGTCGAGGCCCGATTGCAGTTTGAACAGAGAGCTCGCCAGGTGCTGGAAGCTGCCGACGCCTGCCGAGGCGTAGTTCAGCTGCCCGGGCTTTTCCTTCGCCAGCGCGAGGAGATCTTTCAGCGAGTTGACCGGCAGGTTCGCGGTGACGGCGAGCACCACGGGCCCGGTGCCGAGCAGAGCGACCGGAGCAAAGGCGTTGATCGGATCGTAGGGCAGCTTGTACATCGAGGCGCCGAACGCGTGGGCGACCGAGATGAGGAGCAGCGTATGGCCGTCGGGCAGCGATCGTGCGACCGCTTCGGTGCCGATGATGCCGCCCGCGCCGCCTTGGTTGTCCGCGACCACTTGCTTGCCGAGCCGCTCGGAAAGCTGGAAGGCGATCATGCGCCCCACCACGTCGTTGCTGCCGCCGGGCGGAAACGGGATGACCATCCGCACCGGTTTGCTCGGGTAGACTTGCGCCGCTGCATTCGTCGCAGACAGGACGGCCGCAACGAGCGCGAGCAGCAGGACCAGGGTTGTCGACTTCAGCGTCTGTGACATTCTCTCCTCCGTGCCGACGGCAGCCCTTCAGCGCACGCCCAATTCGATCAGCGTGGTCGTCTCGATGTCCCCGCCGAACCACGCCTTGAGCGCGGCTTCGCGCTTGCCGATGTATTCGACGTGCCCGTCCCGTTGCGTCATCGGCAGGTCGTGGCCGGGGACGAGGACGCTTCCCGGCCGTTTTCGCCACAGTTGCCAGATCCTCTCGATCGAAGCCGCGCTCAACGCCGCGTCGTAGGTGGCTTCGCCCCGGCGCGAGAGCAGCTCGGCGCGGTTCTTCGCGGCGTCGCCGGTGAAGATCGCGTCGCGCTCCTTTCCCTCGAGCACGAAGACGAGATGCCCGGGGGTGTGGCCGGGGGCGGCATGCGCCGTCAGCCCCGGCATGCATTCCTGCCCGGCCGCGACAGGGTGCAGCGAAGGCCAGTTTTCCAGCTCGCGTATGTAGAGCTCGGGCACCGGCGTCTCGCCCCAGGGCTCGGCCATCGACCAGGCGAGCTCTCTCGCGCCGATGATGATTCGCGCCTGGCGGAACAGGATCCAGTTGAGCGAGTGATCGTAGTGCGAATGCGTCAGGATGACGTCGGTCACGTCCGCGGGTTCCAGGCCGCGCTTTGCGAGCTGCTCGATAAGGCCTTTCCTCATGTTGAAGCTGCCGACGTCGACGAGGGCGACGTGCCCGCGGCCCCGGATCAGCGCGATCGTGCTCCAGCCCAGGCCCCCGTGACAGACCATCCTGCCGGGGAAGCCCTGGATCAGGACGTCGATCTCGTAGTCCTCCAGCTTGATTGCTTCCATTTTCACTCCGCCCGGATATCGGCTTCCCGGATCAGCTTCGCCCATTTTTCGGAATCCGCGCGCATCACCGCGCCGAACTGCTCGGGGGTATTGCCGACAGCGGTCGCGCCCATCGCGGCAAGTCTTTCCGACACCCCGGCGTCCTGCAGCACCTTGATCACGTCGGCGTGGATCTTCCCGACGGTCGCGCGCGGAACCGCCGCCGGCGCGACCAGGCCGAACCAGTTGGTGAGCTCGTAACCGGGAAGCGATTCGGCGACGGTCGGCACCTCGGGGAGAAGCGGCGAGCGCGCAGCACCGAGCACCGCGAGCGCGACGAGCCGCTTGTCGCGTATGTATGGGAGGGCCTGCACCAGGCTGTCGCAGGTGAGGGACACCTGCCCGCCTAGCAGATCCTGGAAGCTCGGCGAGCTGCCCTTGTACGGAACGTGAACGAGATTCACCTTCGCCATGCTCTTGAAGAGCTCGCCAGCGAGGTGCGGCGCGCCGCCCGGGCCCGAGGACGAATAATTGATTTCCCCGGGACGCGATCTTGCGAGCGCGATCAGCTCGTTGACGTTGCGGGCGGGCAGCGAGGGGTGCGCGACCATCACGAAATGCACCGCGACGACCTGAGTGACCGGAGCGAAATCGCGCAGGGGATCCACGGGCATCTTTGCGATCAGGTGCGGGTTGACCGCGAGGTTGCCCAGCGTTCCCAGGAAGAGCGTGTGGCCGTCCGGCGCCGAGCGCGCGGCGAACTCGGTGCCGATCACGCCGCTCGCCCCGGCGCGATTGTCAACGATCACTTGCTGGCCCCAGGCTTCGGTGAGTTTCGGTGCAAGCAGGCGCGCAACGATGTCGGTGCCCCCGCCCGCCGGGAATGCGACGACGACGCGCACCGGCTTGGCGGGGAATGCTTGAGCGAACGCGAAGGCGCTCGCCGAAACGGCGAGCAGTGCGACGATCCCAGCCGAGATCCTCTTCATGTCGGGCCGCTCAGGAATCCAGGGGCTTGACCGAAACCTCGAGCTTCGCAACTCCGGCGCGCGCAGCCTCATTCTGCAGCGGATCGATCTCGGCGGCGCTGTACGGGATGCCGCTCCTCGCGCGCTTTTCCTCCTCGCGCGCCTCCAGCTCGCCGGGGAGCAGGATCTCGTCGAAGCCTTCGGCCTTCGGGCAGGCACGCACGCGCTCGACCAGCGTGTCCATGCGAACGCGGTAGTCTTTCTTCGACACGAACAGGTCCGGCTTCATCGCAAGGAAGAAGTGTCCCACGTTCTGAGGCCGGTCGAACACCTTGTATTGATCGGTGACTTCACCGGCAAAGGCCGCGCCCGAGAGGACGCCCCCGAAGATGTCCATCAGCATCGAAAGGCCCGATCCCTTCGGCCCTCCGATCGGCAGCACCACGCCCTTCAGGGCTTCCGTCGGATCGGTCGTCGGGCGCCCTTCCGCGTCGAGCGCGTAGCCGACGGGAATCTTCTCGCCGCGCTTCTCGGCGATCCGGATCTTGCCGCGCGCGGCGACTGCGGGCGACATGTCGAGGACGAAAGGCGCGAGCTTTCCGCCCGGGGCGCCCGCCGCGAGCGGGCTCGTCCCGAGAAGCGCCTCGCGCCCGCCCCAGGGCGGCATGGCGCGCGAGGCGTTGGTAAAGACGAGCGCAACGAAGCCCGCGTCGAGCGCCTGCAGCACGTAGGACGCGGCCATGCCGAAGTGGTTGCTTCTCCGCGCCGAGGCGATCCCGATCCCCGATTTGCGGGCGAGCGAGATCGCTTCGGTCATGGCGCGCGTGCCGATCACGAATCCGAAGCCGTTCTGGCCGTCGAGCGCGGCGGCCGCGGGCGCGACGCGTTTCGGGAAAAGCTTCGGCTTGGGGTTGATGAGTCCGCGGCGAAGGCGCTCGAGATAACCCGGCAGGCGCGTGAGGCCGTGCGTTTCCACGCCGCGCAGGTCGGCGCGCACCAGGCAAGCGGCGATGGTCGCGGCGTCCTTCTTCGGCACCCCGTGCGCCGCGAGCAGCGCCTTCGCGAAGGCGTCGGCCTCGTCGTGCTCGACGAATACGCGTTCGCTCATCGCAGCGCGATCTCGTACACCTGCTTCGCGCGCGCGGTGGATTCGGCCAGCAGGAACGCGAGGTCGGTGCCGGTCGAAACGTAGCGCGCGCCCATCTTGACGAACTCCGCTACGAGCTTGGGGCGCGTCGCGAGACCGCCCACGCCGACGTGCTTGCCGTGCTTCTTGCAGGCGGCGATCGTGCGCGCGTAGGCATCGCGCACGCGCTCGTGCTCGTATTGCCCGGGGAGGCCGATATCGGCGAGGAGGTCGTTGGTTCCCATCAGCACCATGTCCACGCCCTCGACCGCGGCGATCTCATCGGCCTTGTCGATCGCGTCGGCGGTCTCGAACTGCACGACGACCATGGTGGCCTCGTTCATCGCGGCGTTCGCCTCCGCGGCCGGAAACGAGCGGTAATGCAGGTGCGGCAGTGCGCCTCCCATGGAGCGCTCGCCTAAGGGAGGGTATTTCGCCGACGCGACGACCTCGCGCGCCTCCGCGGCCGAGCGGATGTGCGGAGCGATCACGCCGAGCGCCCCGCCGTCCAGCGCCCGCGACACGTGCTCGGGGCGGGTGCTCGGCACGCGCACGAAAGGCGCGACGCCGATCTCTAGCGCCGCAATGCAGATCTGGCTCGTAGTCTCGAGCGAAAGGCTCGAGTGCTCGACGTCCACGTAGATGGAATCGAAGCCGGCGGTCTTCGCGATTCGCGCGATCTCGATCGAGCGCACCAGGCGCACGGTCAGGGAGGCAACGACCTCGCCGCGCGCGAGCTTCTCCTTTACGTTGTTGCGCACGATCTCCCGCGGCGATGCGAACATGGTATTTCTCCACGGCAATGCCCCGCTATTGTATGCTTCAATTCCCGCTCACACTCCACGGAGCCCACCCATGAGCAGCCTCGCTGCACTCGCCGGCCGCATACTCCTCGCGCTGATCTTCCTCCTCTCCGGAATCGACAAGGTCGTGCATCACGCCGGTACCCTGGGGTACATGACCAAGGCCGGCCTGCCGTTTCCCGAGGTACTGCTGATTGCTTCGATCGTCATCGAGATCGGGGCTGCACTGGCGATCATCGCCGGGTGGAACACGCGCTGGGCCGCCGCGCTTCTGGTGCTTTGGATGATTCCCGTCACCCTGGTGTTTCACAATCCCGCGGCCGGACAGGAAGCGATGGCTCATTTCATGAAGAACGTCGCCATCATGGGCGGGCTTCTCGTGCTGTGGGCGCTCGGCCCGGGCGCCTTGAGCCTCAGGCGCTCCGGCTAGGCGGAACGGCTCCCGTCTTACGGCGGCACGAGCTCCGCGCGTGCGGCGATGAACTGTCGCGGCGGTGCGGCGAACCGGCGCACTGCCGGCCCTTGACTTACTTCTTCGCGAACACCGACTTCGGGATCATGCAGTGCACGCCCTTGCGCACGTCCACCACCTGCGAGACGCGGCAATCGCCCACCATCGAGACGAGCGAGTAGGCCTCGTAGCGCGTGAGCGGCACCATTTTCTGCGCCGCGAGGAAATCCACGGCCTCGCGCACCGCGTTTACCATCGCCTTGTTGAGGTCCTCGTCGAATCCGACCGAGATCCAGTGAGTCCGCGTCTCGATGCGAGGCCACTCGAGCTTCATGTCCTTGCGAACGATCGGCTGGATCTTGATTTCCTTGAAGGAGCACTCGAGCGCGGTGAGGTTTACCTCGCCGTTGCCCTGGCGGCAGTGCGAGTCGCCGGTCCAGATGAGCCCGCCTTTCAGGAACACCGGGAAGAAGATGGTCGAGCCTGCCTGAAGCTCGTTGATGTCCATGTTCGAGCCGTTCTTCCAAGGGCGCAGCGTCGAGACCGGCGCCATGGGATTGTCCTTCACGCCGCCCTTGCGCGGCGAGGGATCGTTCGGGTCGATGCCGACGGCCAGCGTGCCCGGGAAGGGCTGCAGGTCGAGGGTGATGCCCGGCTTGAACTCGGCGGTGCGCTTCTTCATATCGAGAGGTATGAAGCGCACGAAGCCGTCGGGCATCTCGGGCGCGAGCGCGCCGATGGTCGGGAAATCCCTGCCGGGAAGATTGAAGTTCACCGCGAAGGGCTTGGGCACGATCTTGAGGATGCGCACTTCGAGCACGTCGCCGGGCTCGGCGCCCTCGACGTAGATGGGCCCGGTCATCGAATGCGGTCCGCCGCCGGGATTGGCCTTGCGCAGCTGGACGATCTCGTCCATCGTGATCCCGGGCTTCACCTTGTCGTGCGCGTGCATCATGGTCTCGATCGAGACCGTGTCGCCGGAGTTGATCTTGAGCTTGGGCGGCTCGTTCGGATCGAGCCAGCCCCACTGCACGGTCTCGAGCGTCGCGGCGAGCGTGTGGTGCTTGCCGCCTTTTTGCTGCGCTAGAACCGTGCTGCTAGCCGAGATTGCGAACGCGGCGATGAACATCGTATACACGGCGGAACGGCGTTGTGGCACGGGGATCCCCTCTGTGGTTGTTCTGAAATCGTATCCTGGGTCCGGCCCGCTGGAACGTCAAGCCCCGCGCCGCCGGGGGCTAGAGAGCGGGTGAGCGCAGCCACTCGGTCGCCGAGCGTGCGTCAGGAAAGTTGCGCACGTTGATGCCGCGGTTCCTGGCGACGAGATCGATCATGTCGTTCGCCTTGTAAAGTCCGGGAGTGTTGTGGACGAGTGCGATCCGGTGCTCGTGCGTGAGCCCGAGCGCGGGCAGCTTTTCCACCAGAAGGTACTGGCTCCCGACAGAGAGCGGCCGCCTCTGATTCAGCTCGACCAGGATGCGTTTCAGCCCGTGCTTCCGGCCTTCCTCGAGGATGGCCTTGCAAATGTGAGACGGAGGATTGTCGGTTTCTCTGCCCCATATATGGGCCCGGAGGAGATCGCCGTCGGGGCGGACCGTATAGTTCATGGCAGGTTCGGGTGTCATGCCAGGGCCGCGACTTTCTCCAGAAGCACGCGGTGGTCGATCGGCTTCATCAGATAATCGATCGCGCCCTGACGCAGCCCCCAGAGGCGGTCGGTCTCCTGCTTTCTTCCGGTGCAGATGATCACCGGGATGTGCCGGGTCGCGCCGTCGCGGGCGATGGCGCGCGTCGCCTCGTATCCGTTCGTGCCGGGCATGACGACATCCATCAGAACGAGGTCCGGCTGCTCGCTCTTCGACTTGGCGATGGCCTCGGCTCCGCTCTCGGCGGTGACGCACTGGTAGCCGTGCTTGGAGAGCTTCTCCAGCAGGAATTGGCGGTCGGTGGGTGAATCGTCGACGATCAGGATTTTCTTGACTGGCATGACGGCTCCTTCAGTTTGTTGGGAAAGCTCGATGCTTCGAGCCTAGAAGTTTTTCCACCGCCGCGGCCGGGAGCGGCCGGAAGGTGTGATAGCCCTGGCAGTCGTCGCAACCGAGTTCGCCGAGCCGCGCATGCTGCTCGGCGGTCTCGACGCCCTCGGCGACGACTCTCAGACCGAAGCTTCGCGCCAGGGCGATGGTCGCATCGACGATAGCCACGTCGTTGCTGCTGTCGCATACGCCGCGAACGAACGAACCGTCCAGTTTCAGCGTGCGCACCGGGAAGCGCTTGAGATAGTCGAAAGTCGCATAGCCGGTGCCGAAGTCGTCGATGGCGAAACCGAGACCCAGGGCGCGGAGCGCCTGGAGCACGGCCTCGGTGTCGGGGTCCTTGCCGACCATGACGCCCTCGGTGATTTCCAGCTCGAGGCGCGCGGGCGCGATCGCGGTCTGGGCGAGCACCCGGGAGACGGTCTCGACGAGCCTTACGTCGAGCTGCCGCGCGGACACGTTGATGCACATCTTGATGGGCCGGAGGCCGGCGTCCTGCCAGGTCCTGGCCTGCCCGCAGGCGGTCTCCAATACCCACGCGCCGATCGGTTGAATGAGCCCCGTCTCTTCGGCAAGCGGTATGAACTGCGAAGGCGGAACCCAGCCCAGCTCCGGATTGTTCCAGCGGAGCAGCGCCTCTACCGAGTTGATTTCACCGCTGGCGAAGCCGACTTGCGGCTGGTAGTAAACCTCGAGCTCGCCGTACTCGAGCGCGCGGCGCAGCCGGGTCTCCATGTCGAGCCCGCGGGAAATGCGGGTCTCGGACTCTGCGGAGTAGAACTGGTGGTTGTCGCGGCCGTGCTTCTTCGCCTGGTACATGGCCACGTCGGAGCGCTTCAGCAGCTCCTCGGCCGACTCGCCGTCGCGGGGAAAGACGGCGATCCCGATGCTCGCCGAGACGTAGACTTCGCGCTCCGCGAGCGCAAAGGGACGATTGAGCTCCGAGCGGACCCGGTCCGCGACCGCGGAAACGCGCGACTCCGCCTCGACGCCTTCCAGGAGAACGGTGAACTCGTCGCCCCCGAGACGCGAAACGGTGTCCTCGTCGCGCACGCTGCCGCGAATGCGTTTCGCCGCCTCGCAAAGGACCTGGTTGCCCGCGTCGTGCCCGAGGACGTCGTTGATTTGCTTGAACCGGTCCAGATCGATGAAGAGAACCGCGAGCGAGCGGCCGGAGTCTCGCGCGCCGGAGATGCCCTGGCAGAGGCGCTGCAGGAACAGGCGCCGGTTGGGCAGACCGGTCAGCACGTCGTGATCGGCGAGGTAGAGCAGGCGCAGCTCGTTCTCCTTGTAGCCGCCTATGTCGGTGATCGATCCGGCGAAGCGCAGGGGCTTGCCGCGGTCGTCCCAGACGGCGCGGCCGCGCCCGCGGAACCAGCGGTAGCTGCCGTTCTTGCATTTCAACCGGAATTCCTCGTCGATCGGAGCCTGGTTCTCGAAAAGGCGGCGCATCGACTGCCTCATGCGCTCGGCGTCCTCTGCATGAAAGGCGAGCTGGAACCGGTTCAAGGGTTCTTCCGCGGAATACCCCAGCAGCTCGCGGAAGCGGGAGGAGTAGTGGACCTTGTCGTTGCACAGATCCCAGTCCCACAAGCCCTCGAGCGCGCAGCGGCGCAGCAGTTCGAGCCGCTCATTTTCCCCGGCGGGCGCGGGCGGGCTGGACGAACGGGCGTGCGCGGCTGCGAATTTTTTCAGGAGCTGCGCGAGGTGCCGCAGCAGCGAGGAGGGTCGTATCATGATCGTCGGCAGGGTGGCGTGCGTCATGAGCGGATGCGCGACTGAAGGAGACCTTGGACGGTCGCCTCGAGCAGCGTTTCCATGTCGCGTTTCGCGATGTACTCCGCGGCGCCGGCTTTCGCGGCCGCGCGGCGATGACCGGGAGTGTCGTGCGTGGTGAGCATCACCACCGCCGTGGTCGGCGCCAGCGCCTTCATGCGACGGGTCACCTCGAGTCCGTCGATGCCCGGAAGGTTGATGTCCATGAGCACGACGTCCGGGCGGGCGGCGCGGGCATGCTCCAGCGCTTCCTCCCCGGATTCGACGCCTTGGACGAGACTTCCCGGGAACAGGCATTGAAGCCAGATCACGAGGCTGAACCGCAGGGATCGATGGTCTTCGACGACCAGGATCGAGGGTAGGGTTGCGCGGGGTGCGGCGTTCATCATCTTTTCCTCTAGGGCGAGCATTGTGATCGCGGCAGGAAGGAAAAAATATCAGCGCGCGCCTACTTCCCCGTGGGAATCGGCGCACCCGCGCGTAGGGAAATTCCTACATTTCGCCGCAGCCGTGCGGCAAACGTCAGCTACAGGCAGGGCCCCGGTCCCGGGCCGCGGCCCGGCTACTTCACCAGGTGGTTCGCGAGGGCGTAGCGGATGAGCCCGGCGTCGGACTGCAAATTGAGCTTCTGCATGATTCTCGTTTTGTAGGTGCTCGCCGTCTTCGGACTGAGGTGGAGTTCTTTCGCGATCGCCTTGAGGCTTTTGCCGGAGGCGAGCAGGAAGAATACCTGGCTCTCCCGTTCGGAGAGCAGCTCGTGCAGCGGCCTGCCGGCCCCGTTGCCGAAGGCGAGCTGCTCGGCGAGTTCAGCACCGATGTACCTTCCTCCCGCCGCGACCTTTCGCAGGGCCGCAAGCAGCTGCTCGGGCTCGCTGTCCTTGGTGATGTAGCCCGACGCACCCGCTTTCAGCATCCGCGAAGCGACCGGGCCCTCCGCGTGCATGCTGTGAACGAGCACCGATATCCGGGGGTGCTGCGCCTTGATGCGCTTGATCAGGTCGACCGCGTCGGTATCGGGCATGCTGACATCCATCAAGAGGACGTCGAACGAACCGGCCCGCAGCTTCTCCAGGACCTCCGCGCCGCTTGCGGCCTCGTCCGCGATGCCGAGATCGGGCGTCGTGTCCAGTATGTGCCTCAAGCCCCGCCGCACGACGGCGTGGTCATCGGCGACGAGGATCCTGATCGTTTTCACGGGCTACGCTATCGGCATGGAAACGGAGACACGGGTGCCGCGTCCGGGCGTGCTGGCGATACTCAGCTCCCCGCGCAGCATGATCACCCGCTCCTGCATCCCGAGCAAGCCGAACGTTTTCTTGCGGCGCGCCGCTTCCACGTCGAACCCGACTCCATCGTCCTGGACGTCCAGCCGGATGCGCTCGGCGTCGTGATCGAGCAGGATCTCCACGTTGCCGGCGCTCGCGTGCCGGGAGACGTTCGTCAGCGATTCCTGCACGATGCGGAACAGCACGATGCTCCGGTCCTCGCCGAGAGCGAAGTCGCTTTCCGCGACGCTGACCGTGCAACGGATTCCGCTTCGCTTCTGGAACTCCTCGACGAGCCATTCCAATCCCGCCAGGATGCCGAGGTCGAGCGCAGCCGGCCGCAAGGCGGCCGCCACGTCCCTTACGACCTGGATGATGGCGTCGACCCGCCCCTTCAATTCCTGCACCTGTTCCCTGATCTGGGGCGCGGCTTCGCCGAACTTGATCGTCAGGACGGACAGGTCCATCTTGAGCGCGGTCAGGGCCTGGCCCAGCTCGTCGTGGATTTCGCGCGCGATATGGGCGCGCTCTCCTTCGCGCACCGAGTCGTGATGCGCGGACAGCTCCCGCAGCATCACCTCGTGCTCCCTGAGCGCCTTCTCCGCGCTCTTGCGTTCGGTGATGTCCATCCCCTGGAACAAGATGAATTTCCGGCCTTTGAGGTCGATGATCGCCGCCGAAGCGAGGATGTCCCGCAGCTCGCCGCCCTTGCGCCTCAGGCGCAATTCCCGCCCGTGCACCACCTGGTCCCGCCGCAGATCCGCGATGAAGCGCCCTCGCTCCTCCGGATCGGGCCAGAATCCCAGCTCCAGGGGACTGCGGCCGATCAGCTCCTCGCGCGTGTAGCCGCAAAGCTGCGCGCACGCCGGGTTTGCCTCGATGAACTTGCCGTCCTCGACTCTCCCGATCGTGATTGCCTCCGGGCTCGCCTCGATCATCTTTGCCAGGCGCGCCTCGGATTCGCCGAGAGCAGCGCTTTTTTCCTGAGCCTGGCGCAGACTGATGAACAGGCTTTCCGCGATAACGCGCACAGTGATCGCGATGACGACGAGAACGAGGCAAATTCCGACCAGATGCCGGACGTCGGTGAATTCGCTCAGCCGGTTGTGCAGCAGTCCGGCGATCTCGGCGTAGCCGACGCTGACCAATACCGTCAGCGTGGCCATGGTGAAAATCATCATGGCGCGCCGCGTCAACAGGACGCCGCCGATGACGAGCACCCCGGCGATTGAAAGGACGCCGTTGTCGTGCAGCCCGTCGCGGGTCCACAGGACATGCGCCACCGTCGCCAGCATCACCCACGGCAGCAAGGCGCTGGCGATCTGAAGATGGCCCAAGCGCACGGCGGCGATCAACGCGCCGACGATCGCCGCGGCAGCGAGTATGGCGACCGGGAAGCGGGACAGGCCGAAAAAAAAGTTATTGACCGTTGCCAAGACCAGCGACGCGACGACGGCGATGGCGATGACGTAGAAAATGCGCGCAAGCGCCTCGCGCTCGGGATGATCCGGACCGGCCAGGAGCTGTTTGATCCCCACTGATCCCGTCCCTCTCAAGGCGTTTGCGGCGCTCGGCCCGGGCCTCGTGATTCGGGCGCTACTCCGGCTCGATCTTCAGTTCCCGCACGACGCGGCTCCAGAACGTGCGCTCGCTCTTGAGGAACGCGTCGATCTCCTGGGGCGCGCCGGTGCCCTCGGTATAGACGCCGAGCGCGCGCAGCCGCTGCTCCATCTCTCCGTCTAGAAGGACGCGGTTGAATTCCAGATTCATGCGCTGGATCGCTTCGCGCGGCGTCCCGGTCGGCGCGACCACCGCGAACCAGCCGTTGAACTCGAATCCACGCAAGGTCTCGGAAAAAGTCGGCACGTCCGGCAGCTCCGGAAGGCGGCGGGGCGAGCTCACCGCCAGCGCGCGGAGCTGCCCGCGCTGGACGACCGCGGCGATCGCCGGAATCCCCTGGGTGGTGAGCTGGGTGCGGCCGGCGATCGTGTCCTGCACGCCCTGCGCGCCCTTGTACGGGACGTGCAGCAGGTCGATGCCGGCGCGAATCTTGAGCATTTCGCCGAGCATTCCGGGAAGCGTTCTCTGGCCGGGGCTCGCGAAGGCGAGCTTGCCCGGCTGGGCCTTTGCGAGCGCGATGAGCTCCGCGAGCGATTGAACGTTCAGCTCCGGGCTCGCGATGAGCGCGAGCGGGCTCAAGCCTACCATCGCGACGCTCGCAAAGTCGTCCTCCGGGCTGTAGGGAAGGACCTTCGCCATGTACTGATTGATGACGAGCACTGAAGCCGGGGCGAACAAGTAGGTGTAGCCGTCCGGCGTCGCTCGCGCCGCCGCCTGCGCTCCTATGGTTCCGTTGCCGGCGCGGTTCTCGACGAGGACCTGCTGGCCCAGCGCCTGCGACAGTCTCCCGGAAACGACGCGCGCGACGATGTCGGGCGTGCCGCCCGCGGCCTGCGGCACGATCATCCTGACCGGGCGTGAAGGCCAGTCTTGCGCGCTCGCGAACTCCGCCGTCAGAACGAGGGCGGCGAGCAGCACCAGGAATGCGTAGCGCATGGTTTTGTCGTATGAAAAGCCTGTCGTATGAAAGCCTCGAACATCGCATGCTAGCATTCCGAGGTGCGATCGGAGAATGCCCGGGACGTTCTCATCATCGGCGGCGGGGTGACGGGCCTGACCCTTGCGCTCAGCCTGCACGAGGTCGGTATTGCGTGCAACGTGTACGAAGCGGCGCCGCAACTGAAATGGCTCGGGGTCGGAATCAACCTCCTCCCCCACGCAGTGCGCGAGCTGACCGAGCTCGGTCTCGCGGAGCGTCTCGAGCGCCATGCGGTCCTGACGCGCGAGATGTGCTTCTACAACCGCTTCGGGCAGTTCGTCTACAAGGAGCCGCGCGGCCGCTACGCGGGCTACGCCTGGCCGCAGTTTTCGATCCACCGCGGCGAGCTGCACCGGGTCCTGGTCGAGGCGGTGAGGGAGCGGCTCGGCGCCGATGCCATCGCACTGGGGTATCGCTGCGAAGCGATAGAACAGGGCGAGAGCGGCGTCACGGTCCGCTTCGCGGGCGGGAAAGCGGTGCGCGGCAGCGTTGCGATCGCTTGCGACGGTGTTCATTCCGCCGTGCGCAGGCAGCTCTACCCGGACGAGGGGCCGCCGGTATATACGGGGATCAACATGTGGCGCGGAGTGACGCGCTGGCCGCCTTATCTCAGCGGCGAGAGCTTCGTCCAGTGCGGCTGGCTCGACGTCGGCAAGATCGTCGTCTATCCGATCGGCAAGGAGCTCGACGCGCAGGGCCGCCGGCTCGTCACCTGGACTGCCGAGTTCCGCTCTCCTCGCAACGTTCGGGCGGACTGGAATTTGAACGGGAGCCTGGCCGATTTCCTGCCGACCTTCGAGAGTTTCCGCTTCGAGTGGCTGGATGTCGCGGAGATGCTCCGGAACGCCGAGGTCGTGCTCGAGTATCCAATGGTCGACCGCGACCCGGTATTGCGCTGGACGTTCGGGCGGGTCACGCTCGTCGGCGACGCGGCGCATCCGATGCACCCGCGCGGCGCTAACGGCGCGGCCCAAGGGATCCTCGACGCGCGCACGCTCGCCGGGTGCCTTGCGCGCGAGCGCGATCCGGCCGCGGCCCTCAAGGGGTATGAAGACGCCAGGCTGAAAGCGGCGAACGAGGTCGTGCTCGCAAGCCGTTCGATCTCACCCGACACCATCCTGCGCGTGGTGCACGAGCGCACCGGCGACAAGCCGTTCGAGCGCGTCGAAGACGTGGTGAGCGAGGAAGAGCTCGCAGCCCTCATGGAAAAATACAAGCGCGTCGCCGGATTCGAGCGCGAGGCGCTCAAGCACCGCCCGTCGCTCGTTTCACCCTAGGAAAATCCCGCATGAACCGGATCGTCCCAGCGCTCGCGGCCTCACTGGTCGCAGCCGCCGCGCTCGCTCAGTATCCGGAGAGGCCGATCCGCCTCATCGTTCCGTTCGCCGCGGGAGGCGGGAACGACAACGTTGCGCGCCTGGTCGGCAAACACATTTCCGGCAGCCTCGGCCAGCCGCTCGTCATCGACAACCGGCCCGGGGCGGGAGGCGTGCTGGGAGCAGAGCTCGCGGCGAAAGCCGCACCCGACGGCTACACGCTGTTTCTCGGCGGCGTCGGCAGCCACGCCGTGAATCCGAATTTGAACGACACTCTTTCCTACGACCCGATCCGCGACTTCGCGCCCGTCGCGCTGCTCGCATCGGCGCCGCTCGTGCTGGTCGTGCACCCTTCCGTTCCCGCCGATTCGTTCAAGGCCTTTGTCGCGCTCGCGCGCGCAAGGCCGGGGCAGCTTAACTACGCCTCGAACGGCAGCGGCAGCTCGTCCCACCTCGCAGCGGTGATGTTCGGCTCCATGGCGGCAGTGGACATGGTCCACGTGCCTTACAAGGGGCTGTCGCCCGCGCTCACCGACCTCTTGAGCGGCCGGGTGCAGCTCATGTTCAGCAGCGTGGTCGCTATCCTGCCTCACATCAGGGCGGGAAAATTGAGGGGCCTGGCGGTGACGGGAGGAAAGCGCCTGCCTTCGATGCCGGATCTTCCGACGATCGCGGAATCGGGCCTGCCCGGCTACGAAGCAAGCTCCTGGTACGGCGTGCTCGCGCCGGCGGGGACGCCGCGGGAAATCGTCGCGAGACTGAACGCCGAGCTCGTGAAAGCGCTCGAGCAGCCCGAGGTGAGGACGGGCTTGCTCGCGGAGGGCGCGGAGCCGATCGGCGGCACCCCGGAGCAGTTCGCCGCCCACATCCGCGCGGAAAAAGAGCGCCTCGGCAAACTGATCCGGGAAGCGAAGATCCGCCTGGAATGAACAAGAGCGCCAACCCTCACACGCGCGGCGTCGCCGAATTCGTCTCCGGGCTCCGCTACGAGGCCATCCCGCGCGAAGTGCGCGAGCGGGCGAAGCTCCTCATTCTCGATTCGCTCGGCTGCGCGCTCTTCGGAGCGCATCTCCAATGGTGCAGGATCCTGCAACGCACCCTCAAGAAGCTCGACAGCTCCACCGCCTGCGGCATATGGGGAACCGCACAGCGGCTCTCGGCGCCGCACGCGGCGCTAGCCAACGGCACGCAGGTCCAGGGGTTCGAGCTGGACGACGTGCACCGGGAAGGCGTGCTGCACGTGGGCGCGGTAGTGCTGCCTGCGCTCGTGGCCGTTACGGAGCTGCGCCGCGGGATAAGCGGCCGCGAATTCCTCGCCGCCGCCGTCGCCGGCTACGAGGTCGGCCCGCGCGTGGGCCTGTGCATGGGGCAGGAGCATATCGGGCAGGGCTGGCACTCGGGCGCGACGCTGGGCGTTTTCTCGGCGGGCGCGGGCGCGGCGCGCGGCTTGAAGCTCGACGCGGACAAGACGGTCCACGCGCTCGGCATCGCCGGCACGCAGGCGGCGGGGCTGATGGCGGCGCAGTACGGCGCGATGGTGAAGCGCATGCACGCGGGACGCGCCTCGCAGAGCGGCCTCTACGGCGCGCTGCTCGCGGAGGACGGCTTCACCGGAATCGCCGACGTGTTCGAAAGCGAGTACGGCGGATTCTGCACGACCTTTTCGCGCTCGCGGGATCGTTTCAAGCTTGCCGAGCTGACGGCGGGATTCGGCAGCGTCTGGCAGACGATGGGTGTCGCGCTGAAGTTCTATTCCTGCGTCGGCAGCAACCACACCACGCTCGACGCGCTGCGCGAGCTGCAGGCGGAGCGGGCGTTCGGCGCCAATGACGTGAAAAGAATCATCGTGCACGCATCACAGGTGACGGTGGATCACGCCGGCTGGAAATACCGGCCGGAAAGCCTCGCCTCGGCCCAGATGAACCTTCCTTTTTGCGCGGCGACGCTGCTGCTCGAGGGCGACTGCTCCGTCGATCAGTTCAGCGACGCCGTTGTCGCCGATCCCAGGCGCGTGGCGCTCGCCGAAAAAATCGAAGTGCGCGCGGATCCCGAAATCAGCGCGAAGGGCGCGAAATACCGCCACAGCGTGCGGGTGGAGGTGATTCTCGACGACGGCAGCCTTCTCGAGCGCGCCGTGGAGACTCCGCGCGGCAGCGAGCCGAATTTCGCGAGCGAGGCGCAGATCGTCGGAAAGTTCGAAAGACTGGCGGCCCACGCGCTCAAGCGGGGCCAGGTGGCGCAATTGCGCGATGCGGTGCTGGGCATGGAAAAGCTCAAGGATGCCTCGCGCATCGCGAAGCTGCTGACAGAGAAGGAGAGGAAATGAAACCGATCCCTTTCGCGGGAATCGCGCTGTTTCTCGTTTCCCTGGCTGTCCTGGGCCAGACTCCGGGCAAGCCCATCCGCCTCATCGTGCCCTGGCCCGCGGGCGGCACGGTCGACGGCGTGGCGCGCGTGCTGAGCCCCAAGTTTTCCGAGGGCCTCGGCCGTCCTCTGGTGGTCGAGAACCGTGCCGGAGCGGGCGGCTCGATCGGCGAGGCCGAAGCGGCCAAGGCAACCGGCGACGGCGCGACGCTCCTCTTCGTGTTCGACACGCACGCCGTCAACCACCTGCTCTACAAGAACCTCGGCTTCGATCCTTTCAAATCCTTCGAGCACGTGAGCCTGCTCGTCACCTCGCCGCAGGTGCTCGCCGGCGCGACCAACTTCGCGCCGGGCTCCGTGCCCGAGCTCGTGGCCTTCGCGAAAGCCAACCCGGGAAAGGCAAGCTACGCCACGGTGGGCGCGGGCAGCTCGAACCACCTGAACGCCCTGCTGCTTTCGAACCGCACCGGAATCGAGATGACCCACGTGCCCTACAAGGGCGGCGCGCCGATGATGATCGATCTGGTCGGCGGCCAGGTGAACGTCATGTTCGTGTCCGCGCCGCAGGCGATTCCGCAGGTGAAGGCGGGCCGCATCAGGGCGCTCGCGATCGGCAGCCCGCGCCGCATCCCCCAGCTGCCGGATACGCCGACCGTTGCCGAGACGCTCCCAGGGTTCGCCGCGCAATCCTGGGTGGGGATGCTCGTGCCGGCGCGAACGCCGAAGGAGATCGTCGCGCGGCTGCACGCGGAGGCGAAGAAGGCGCTCGCCGATCCGGAAGTGCGCGGCAAGCTCGACGCCCAAGGGTTCGACGTCGTCGGGAGCACGCCCGAGGAGTTCCTCGCCTTTGCCCGCGCCGAGTCGGAGAAGTGGGCGAAGGTCATCCGCGATTACAATATCCGGGTCGAGTAATCCAAGGGGTCCCGATGGCACGCGACACGAAGTGGATTCCCCAGGGCGTGATCCCGGCCGTGCTCCTGCCTTTCCACGAGGACCTGTCGATCGACGAGCCCTCGTTCCGCGCGCACCTCTCCGACGTGGCTTCCGTCGACGGCCTTTCCGCCATCACCATCAACGCGCATTCGACCGAGGTCGCCTCGTGTTCCTACGACGAGCAGAAGCGCGTGCTCGCGATCGCGAGAGACGAGATCGGCCCGCGGCTGCCGATCGTGCACGGCGTGTACGCCGAAGGCAGTCTCGAGGCTGCGCGCATCGCGAAGATGGCGACCGAAGGGGGCGCCGCCGCGCTCCTCGTGTTCCCGCCCGGGCCCTTCACCATGGGGCAGCGCCCCGAGATGGCGGTGGAGCACTTCAAGCGAGTCGCCGGCGCGAGCGACCTCCCGCTCATCGCTTTCCAGTATCCGCTTGCCGGCGGCCAGGGCTATCCGCTCGCGACGCTGCTGAAGATCGTCGAGGCGGTGCCGCAGGTGGCGGCGATCAAGGACTGGTGCGCCAGCCCGCAGCTGCACGAGCGCCAGATCCGCGCGCTGCAGTCGCTCGATCCGCCGGTCAACGTGCTCACCACGCACAGCTCCTGGCTGATGAGCTCGCTCGTGATGGGCTGCGACGGGCTGCTCTCGGGCAGCGGTTCGGTGATCGCCGACCTGCAGGCGAGGCTTTTCCGGGCGGTGCGCGCGAACGACTTCGCCACCGCGAAGGAAATCAACGACCGTATCTGGCCGACGGCGGAGGTCTTCTACTCGGAGCCGTGGGTGGACATGCACAACCGCATGAAGGAAGCGCTCGTCATGATGGGCAAGCTTCCGCGGGCCGTGGTGCGCCCGCCGCTCGTGAAGATCCCGCAGGCCGAGATCGACCGCATCCGCAAAGCCCTTATCTCGGCGGGCCTGCTCGACCGGGCCGGCCGCTCGCTGCGCGCCGCGTGAATGAAGATCGAATGCGTCCTGGAGTGCGGCAACTACCTTGGCGAGGGCCCGGTCTGGGACGTCGAGGAGGGCAGGCTCTACTGGGTTGACGGGACCGGCCGGCGCGTCGGCAAGCCGTCGATCTGGAGGCTCGATCCGAAGAGCGGCAAGACCGAGAACTGGGCGCTCGCCCGCGATATCGGCGCGCTCTCGCTCAGGCGAAAGGGCGGCGCGGTGCTCGCGCTCGACGACGGCTTCTACTTCTTCGATTTCAAGGACGCGAAGCTCGAGAAAATCGAGCTGGTGCACGCGGGGCAGCCGCGCACGCGCCTGAACGACGGCAAGTGCGACCGGCGCGGGCGCTTCTTCGCCGGCGGCATGGACGACAAGGAGGAGCTCAAGCTCTGCGGGCTGTGGCGCCTCGATCCCGATCTCAGCGTGACGCTCGTCGACGACGGCATCATCTGCTCGAACGGTCCCTGCTGGAGCCCCGACGACAAGACCTTCTACTTCGCCGACACCTTCCAGGGCGAGATCTGGAAATACGACTACGATCTCGCGAGCGGCACGCCCGCGAACAGGCGGGTGTTCGCCTCGTTCAAGGGCGACAGGGGAGTGGCCGACGGCTCGACCGTCGATGCGGAGGGCTGCGTGTGGAACGCGCAGCTCATCTCGGGAGATCTGGTGCGCTACGCGCCGGACGGCTCGGTCGAGCGCCGCATCGGCATGCCGGTGAGGAACATCACCAGCGTCATCTTCGGCGGGGACAAGCTCGACGAGGTCTACGTCACCTCGATGGCGCGGGTGAAGCACCCGGCCGCGCACGGGCACTTCGCCAAGGAAGCGAAGCCGCAGTTCCTCGCGGGGAGCCTGTTCCGCATCACGGGACTGGGCATCCGCGGCCTGCCCGAACCGCGGTTCGCGGGCTGAGGAGCTCGGGGGATCCGATGGAAAAACGCAAGCCCAAGGGCCCGTCACCCGACGAGCTCCTAGACGTAATCGATCTCAGGGACTTCGCCCAGCGTGCGGTAACGCGGACGTTCCCGAAGAACACCGTCGTCGTCAGGGAGGGCGACCGGACCGACTCGCTCTACATCATCGTCTCCGGCAGGGTGAAAATCTACGTCAGCGACGAGAAGGGCAGGGAAGTCGCGCTCAACGAGTCCGGACCCGGGGAATATTTCGGCGAAATGGTGCTCGACGAGGGCCCGCGCACGGCTTCGGTGATGACGCTCGAGCCGACCCAGTTCCTGGTGGTCCCCAAGGAAGACTTCAGGGAATTCGTGAAGAAGAACCCGGAGTTCTCGCTGCACCTCATCTACAAGCTCATCAAGCGGGTGCGCGCGCTCACCAACGACGTGAAGAGCCTCGCGCTCTTGGACGTATATGGCCGCGTGGCGCGCATGCTTCTCGACCTCGCCGTGGAACGCGACGGCGCGCTCGTGATAGAGGGCAAGCCGACTCAGCAGGAGATCGCGAGCCGCGTCGGAGCGTCGCGCGAGATGGTCAGCCGGATTCTCGGCGACCTTACCGTCGGCGGCTACATCGAGGTCGAGCGCGACCGCATCACCATCGCGAAAACCCTGCCCCGAACCTGGTAGCCCAGGGAGGGCCAGGAGGCGGGCGGTCAGTCCGCGCGAAGATTGTTCTTGCGGATGATCTCGCCCCAGCGCGCGTAGTCGCGCCGCACGATGTCGTTAAAGGCGTCGCCGGACACGCCCGAGGGCTCGACCCCCAGCTCGCGGAAGCGATTCGCCACCGCCGGGATCTGCAGCGCCTGGCGGATGTCGTTGGCAAGCTTCTCCAGCACCGGCTTCGGCGTTCCGCCCGTGGTGAATATCCCGTGCCAGCCCGGGATGCCCAGTCCCGGAAAGAGCGAATCGAAAGGAACCGCGCCCGGAAGCTGCTCGAGCGGCGCGCTGCCGGTGACCAGGAGCGCGCGCAGCTTGCCCGCCTTGACGTGCGGCATCACGGCCACCGTGACGTCGAGCATCATGCCCGGTTCGCCTGCGAGCACCGCCTGGAGCGCGGGCGCGGCGCCTTTGTACGGCACGTGGGTGAGGTTCATGTCCGCGGCGCTCTTCAGGAGCTCCACGTAGAGGTGCTGCCCGGAGCCGTTCCCGGCGCTCGCGTAGTTGAGCCGCCCCGGCTCCTTCTTCGCCCTGGCGATCAAATCCCGGATCGAGCCGATCCCGGTCGCGGAATTCACGACGAACGCATAGGTGAGGAGGGTGGTCTGCGTCACGCCGATGAGATCCTTGAGGACGTCGTAGGGCACCTTCTGCAAGTGGGGAAGCGTGACGAGCGGCGTCGAGCTGATGATCATCAGCGTATAGCCGTCGGGCGCGCTCTTCACGACATACTCCGGTCCGAGGGTGCTACCGGGCTTGTTCTCGACGATGACCGGATGTTCCCAGCGGTCCTGCAACTCCTTGCCGATCAGCCGACCCGAGATGTCGAGCGGACCCCCCGGCGGGAACGGAACGACGAGCCTCACGGGCTTCGAGGGAAAATCCTGCGCCGCCGCGCTCGAGGCGAGCGCAAGCACCCACAGGAGAACTGCTGTGGTCCGTCTCATGACTCCTCCTCGGAGCGAAGACTATCAGAGCCGGGGCTATAATGGTCCGGCTAAAGTGAGGTGAGGCGATGAGCGGAACGGCAGCCCTGAGACCCGAAGCCGGCGCGGTGACCGCCGGGCTCCACTACACCGTCGACACCGGCGTGAAACCGGTCAACGAGACCTTCGGCCCCAACAACATCCGCCGCCGAGTCTCCGGCGAACACGAAGTGCGGCCGATGACGATCCGCGACGGGCGGCCGCTCGCGGGCGAGTTCGACCTCGAGATCACCGGATTCGAGTTCGTCGAGCACAAGACGCAGGTGCGCGACTTCTTCGACGCCGAAGAGCTGAAGCGCGTGTACTACCCCGAGGTGGAGGCTCTGGTGAAGAAGACCTCGGGCGCTTCGCGGGTCGTCGTCTTCGATCACACGCTGCGCTCGGGCGACGAAGCCGAGCGCGAGGCGAGACTCGTGCGCGAGCCGGTGCTCAACGTGCACAACGACTACACCGAATGGTCCGGGCCGCAGCGCGTGCGCGACCTGCTGCCCGACGAAGCCGAAGAACTCCTTCGCGGCCGCTTCGCCATCATCCAGGTGTGGCGCGCGACAAATAAGCCGATCCAGTCCAACCCGCTCGCGATCGCCGACGCGCGCAGCCTCGCCCCCAGGGACCTGATCCGCGCCGAGCGCCGCTATCCGAACCGCGTGGGCGAGACCTACCGCGTCGGGTACAACCCGGATCACCGCTGGTTCTATTTCCCGCGGATGCGGCGCGACGAGGCGCTGGTGTTCAAGGTATTCGACTCGGCCAAGGACGGCCGCGCGCGTTTCACTGCGCACAGCTCGTTCGTCGATCCGACCACGCCTTCGGGCGCTCCGCCGCGCCAGAGCGTCGAGGCGCGGACGCTCGCCTTCTTCGACGCCTAGGCGATCTTGACGTTCTCGTCCGCGATGTAGTCGCGGATCACCGCGTCGATTCCGGGATCGGCCTTGAAGCCCATCGCGAGCGCGCGCGGCGTCGCGAAGCGCACCGGCCAGGTCTTCACGATCGCATCGATGCGCGCGTCGAGCTTCCAGGACACGCGCTCGGCGACGTGGGACCCTGCGATCTTCCCCATAGCCGCGATCATCTCGGCGACCGTCACCGTGATCCCGGGCAGATTCACCACGCGGTTCGAGCCCCATCGAGACGCGGGAAGATCGTGCGCGTGGATGAAGGCCTCGACCACGCGGCGCGGCGAGAGCAGCCACACGCCGGTCTCGGGCGGGAGCGGGCATTCGTAGGCGACGCCGGCGAGCGGCTCGCGGACGGCGGCGCTCGCGAAAGACGAGGCCGCGGCATTCGCCTTGCCAGGTCGCACGACGATGGTCGGCAGGCGCAGCGACCTTCCGTCCACGTAGCCCTTGCGCGAGAAGTCGCTCACGAGATATTCGCCGATCACCTTCTGCGAGCCGTAGGAAGTCTGCGGCGCAGGCGTGGTCGAGTCGTCGAGCACGTGCGGAAGCTGGCCTCCGAACGCGGCGACCGAGCTGGCGAATACCAGGCGCGGCGGCCGCGCGCAGCGGCGCGCCTGATCGAGCACGTTCTGCATGCCTTTGAGATTGACGCGCATGCCGAGATCGAAATCGGCTTCCGCCGCGCCGGAGACCACCGCCGCGAGATGGAATATCGACGCGGTGTCGGGCTCGATAGCACGCGCAGCGAAGCTCGGGTCGGAGATGTCGCCGGCGAGCGTTTCGAGCCGCGGGTCCTCGGGAAGCTCGGCGGGAAAGGCCTGATCGACGAGCGTGAGACGCGCGATCTTCTCCGCGGCGAGCGTGCCGCGCGCGAGGAGGGCTTTCGCGAGCTTGAAGCCGATGAAGCCGCCGCCTCCGGTAATGACGATTTTCAAGCGGTGCTTCCTATTTGAAGAGGCCGCCGACCGCCTCGGTCATCGCGGCCGAGTGCTTGGGCAGCCACAGCACGATCTCGGGAATGTAGGTGCACACGATGAGCGCCGCGAAAAGCGGCACCAGCCAGGGCAATATCGCCATTGTAGTGCGTTCGACCGACAGCTTCGCGGTGCGCGACAGCACGAACAGCACCGTGCCGAGCGGCGGGTGCAAGAGGCCGATCATCAGGTTCAGCACCATCACCAGTCCGAAGTGCACCAGGTCGATGCCGAGCTTCTGGCAGATCGGCGCGAGGATGGGCACGAGCAGGGTGATCGCGGCGACCGGCTCGAGGAAGCAGCCGACGACGAGCATCAGCACGTTCGCGAGCAGCAGGAACACCCAGGGCGCGTGCGTGAACGAAAGCACCCAGATGGCCACGGCGTCGGTGACGCGCGTGACGGTGAGGAGCCAGCCGAAGATCGACGCCGCGGCGACGATGAAGAGCACCGTCGCCGTCGTCTCTATCGTGTCCATCGAGATCTTGGCGAGCATGCGCCAGTCGAGTGTGCGGTACCACGCGAGACCGAGGACGAGCGCATACGCCGAGGCGATGATCGCGCCCTCGGTCGGAGTGAACACGCCGAAGGTCATGCCGCCCAGGAGAATCACGGGCGTCATCATCGCGAGGAAGGCGTCCGCGCCCGTGCGCGCGAGCGCAGACCACGAGAAGGTCGCGTCGCGCCCGTAGTTGCGCCGGTGCGCGTACCAGGTGACGGTCGCCATCATGAACAGGCCCATGACGATCCCCGGGATCACGCCCGCGAGGAACAGCTGCCCGATCGAGACGCCGGCCATCATGCCGTAGATGACGAAGGGCAGCGAAGGCGGAATGATGGGCCCGAGGGTCGCCGAGGCGGCGGTGACGCCGACGGAGAAATCGAGCGGGTAGCCGTGGTCCTGCATCGCCTTGATCTCTATCGTCCCCAGGCCCGCGGCGTCGGCGATCGCCGTTCCCGACATGCCGGCGAAGATCATCGAGCCGACGATGTTCACGTGCCCGAGGCCCCCCTTCAGCCATCCGACCAGCGCCAGGGCGAAGTTGTAGATGCGGTTGGTGATCCCCGCCGAGTTCATCAGGTTGCCCGCGAGGATGAAGAAGGGCACCGCGAGCAGGGGAAAGGAATCGATGCCGCCGTACATGCGGTGGATGACGACGAAGTCGGGAACGGTGCCTGAGATCATCACGTAGGCGAGCGAGGACACGATCATCGCCAGCGCGACCGGCACCCCGGCGAGCATGAGGACCAGAAAGCCGAGCAGCAGCACCGCGGTCACGGCTTGTCTCCCGCGAATTCCGGACGCTCGAGCACGCTGTAGCCCTGGCGCCAGTGTTTCCATGCCACCTGCAGGGAGCGGCCGAACATCAGCGCGAACCCGGTGAGCATGGCGCCGAACACCAGGCCGATGGGCAGCTCGACGACCGCCATCCTCTGCGATCCGATCCGGTCCATCAGGAGCCAGGTCAGCCACACCGCGTAGCCGAAGAAGCCGATGCGCACCGCGTCGACGAAAGTCGACATGACGCGCCCGGCCGCGCGCGGCAGGAAGCGGTAGACGAAATCCACCTGGATGTGGGTGCCCCGCCGCACCGCCATCGCGCCGCCGAGGAAGGTCACGGCGATGAGCAGATAGCGGGCGATCTCCTCGGTCCAGCCCGCGGCGTCGTTGAGGACATAGCGGGTGAAGACCTGGTAGAAGACGACGACGGCGAGAATCCAGAACACGGCGAGCGTGATCCAGTCCTCCCAGGCGTATACGGAAAGGCGGACCGCTTCGTCCGCGACGTGGAAGCGGCCGTCGGCGCCGAGGACGTGCTCGTCCGCCTCGGGTGTCACTTCAGCGCCTGCACCCTGTCGTAAAGCGCCTTGTCCCAGGCCACGTCCGGGCCGACGAGGAATTTCGCGAAGGCCTGCTTGAACGCCGCGCGGTCGGACTTCACCACGGTCTTTCCGTACTTCGTCGCGAACTCGTCGACGAGCCGGTTCTCGGCCGCGGCGATCTCCACGGTCGCCTTGGCGCAGGCCTCGCGGAACACGTCCTGGAAGACCTTCTTGTCCGCGTCGGAGAGCCTGCTCCACAGCGGGCCGCTCGCGATGGTGATCAGCATCTCGGTGATGTGGCCGGTGAGGTTGATGTGCGACTGCACCTCGTAGAATTTCTTCGCGAGGATGGTCGGCAGGGGATTCTCCTGCGCGTCCACGGTGCCGTTCTGCAGCGCGAGATAGACCTCGGCGAAGGCGATCGGCGTTGCGTTCGCGCCGACCACCTTCGGATACATGATGTAGAGCGGCGCGTCCGGGACGCGAAGCTTCAGGCCCTTCATGTCCTCGGGCCTGACGATCGGCTTGTTCGCGGTCGTGTGGCGCACGCCGTAGTAGACGAACGCGATCGGCTTGTTGCCGCCCTTCTTGTAGTAGGCGTCGGCGAGCTCCTGGAGCACCGGGCTCTCGGAGTATTTCTTCCAGTGGTCGAAGTCGCGGAACATGTAGGGGGCGCCGCCTATTCCCAAGGGCGGATAGGTCCGCGCGGCGAAGGCCTGCCCGGTGTAGATCACGTCCACCGTGCCCAGGGACAGCGACTGGTTGATCTGCGTCTCGTTGCCGAGCGACGACGCCGGGAACACGTCCATGGTGTAGCGGTTCCCGGTGCGCTTGGCGATCTCGCCCGCCGCCCACAGCGCCCAGGTGTGGTAGGGCTCCGAGGTTTCGTAGACGTGCGCGAACTTGAGCTTCTGCTGCGCGAGCGGCGCGGCGGCCGGCAGCGCGGCGAGCAGCGCCGCAACGAGAAGCTTCGTCAATCTGGTCTTCATGTCGTCTCCCTTCGATCGAGTACTAGTGGTTGTCGCGCGGGACGAAGTCGCCGCTCTTCCCGACGAGGAAATCGAGGTCGGCGCCTTGGTTCGCCTGCAGCACGTGGTCGAAATACAGCCGCCAGTAGCCGCGCTGGAGCGGCGGCTCCGGCTCTTTCCATTTTCCGCGCCTTCGCGCGAGCTCCTCCTCCGGCACCAGGAGCTGCAGCCTGCGCTTTGCCACGTCCAGCTCGATGATATCGCCATTCTCCACCAGCGCGAGCGCGCCGCCCGCCGCCGCCTCGGGTGCGACGTGCAACACCACCGTTCCGTAGGCGGTGCCGCTCATGCGCGCATCCGATACCCGCACCATGTCGGTGATGCCTTTTTTCAAGAGTTTCGGCGGGAGCGGCATGTTGCCGACCTCGGCCATGCCGGGGTAGCCCTTGGGCCCGCAGTTCTTGAGCACCATCACGCAGCTCTTGTCGATGGCGAGCTTCGGATCGTCGATGCGCTTGTGGAAGTCCTCGATGTTCTCGAACACCACGGCGCGGCCTTTGTGCTTCATGAGTTTGGGCGTCGCGGCCGAAGGCTTGATGATCGCGCCGTCCGGGCAGAGGTTGCCGCGCAGCACCGCGATGCCGGTGTTCCTCTTGAACGGTTTCTTGAACGGGAAGATCACATCGCGGTTCCAGCATGGGGCGCTCTTGTTGTTCTCCCAGATGCTCTTGCCGTTTACGGTGAGCGCTTCCTTGTGCAGGAGCCTGTTCGCGCCGAGCTCGCGGATCACCGGGGGCAGCCCTCCGGCGTAATAGAAATCCTCCATCAGGTACTTGCCCGAGGGCATCAGGTTCACCAGGCAGTGCACGCCGCGGCCCAGGCGATCGAAATCCTCGAGATTCAGATCGACGCCGATGCGCCGCGCGATCGCGATCAGGTGGATCACGGCGTTGGTCGACCCGCCGATCGCGGCGTTGACCCGGATCGCGTTCTCGAACGCGGCTCGCGTGAGAATCTTGGAGAGCGTCAGCTTCTCCTTCACCATCTTGACCGCGCGCCGGCCCGCTTCGCGCGCGAGCACGTACCGCCGCGCGTCCACCGCGGGGATCGCTGCGTTGCCGGGCATGCCGACGCCGAGCGCTTCCACCATCGAAGCCATGGTGGAGGCCGTGCCCATGGTCATGCAATGGCCGTGCGAGCGGTTCATGCACGACTCGGCCTCGTGGAACTCCGAGAGGGTGATCTTCCCCGCGCGCAGGTCCTCGGACATCGACCAGACGTTGGTGCCCGAGCCGATATCGGTGCCGCGGTACTTTCCCGAGAGCATCGGTCCGCCCGACACGCCGATTGCGGGGATATCCACGCTCGCCGCGCCCATAAGGAGCGACGGGGTCGTTTTGTCGCAGCCCATGAGGAGCACCACTCCGTCGACCGGATTGGCCCGGATCGACTCCTCGACGTCCATGCTCGCGAGATTGCGGTAGAGCATCGAGGTGGGCCGCAGCAGCGTTTCGCCGAGCGACATCACCGGGAATTCCATCGGGAACCCGCCCGCTTCGAGCACGCCGTGCCTGACGTGTTCCGCGAGCGTGCGGAAGTGCGTGTTGCAGGGCGTGAGCTCCGACCAGGTGTTGCAGATTCCGATCACCGGGCGCCCGTCGAACTGGTCCTGCGGCACGCCGCGGTTCTTCACCCAGCCGCGGTAGATGAAGCCGTAGATGTCTTGCCGCCCGAACCACTTGACGCTGCGAAGCTCCGGTCTCTTCTTGGCCATCTCAATACGTTCCTCTTCCGCCTGAGATATCGAACACCGCGCCGGTCGAAAACGAACAATCCTCGGACGCGAGCCAGCACACGAGCGAAGCGATCTCCTCCACCGTCACGAAGCGGTTCATCGGGATCTTGGAGAGCATATAGTCGATGTGCTCCCGGGTCATCTGGTCGAAGATCGCGGTCTTCGCCGCGGCGGGCGTGACGCAGTTGACGAGCACGCCGGTCCGCGCCAGTTCCTTCCCGAGCGACTTGGTGAGCGCGATGACGCCGGCCTTGGACGCGCTGTAGGCGACCGCGTTGGGGTTGCCTTCCTTCCCCGCGATCGAGGCGATGTTGACGATGCGCCCGTACTTGCGCTTCGCCATGTGCGGTGCAACCGCGCGGCAGCACAGGAACTGGCTGGTGAGGTTGATGCGCAGCACGCGCTCCCATTCCTCGACGGGATAGTCGACGGTGGGCAGGTTCATGCCCGCGACGCCGGCGTTGTTGACGAGCACGTCGATCTTGCCGAGGTCGGCGAGCGCCTTTGCCGCGGCGCGCTCGACTGCGGCCGCATCGGAGACATCGACCGGGTTCTTCTTTGCGGCAAGGTCCCACACCCTGACGATCGCGCCGGAAGTCTCGAGGCGCTTGACGATTGCGGCGCCTATTCCCTGCAATCCGCCGGTGACGATGGCGGTGCGGCCCTTGAAGTCGAGCGAGTTCATTCTTTTACCGCACCGGTCATGCCCGATACGTAGTACTCGACGAAGAAGGAATACAGGATAGCGACCGGCAGCGAGCCGAGGAGCGCGCCCGCCATGAGCGCGCCCCAGTGATAGACGTCGCCTTCGACCAGCTCGGTGATCACACCGACCGGCACCGTCTTGTTCTCCGATGACGAGATGAAGGTGAGCGCGTAGATGAACTCGTTCCACGACAGCGTAAAGGCGAAGATCCCGGCCGAGATCAGTCCCGGCACCGCCAGCGGCAGCATGATCTTCACCAGGATCTGCCAGCGCGTCGCCCCGTCGATAAGGGCGCACTCCTCGAGCTCATACGGAATGGTGCGGAAATAGCCCATGAGCAGCCAGGTGCAGAACGGTATCAGGAACGTGGGATAGGTGAGGATGAGCGCCCACACCGAGTCGAACAGCCCCAGCTTGAACACGATGAGCGCGAGCGGGATGAACAGGATCGACGGCGGGACGAGGTAGGCGAAGAAGATCGACAGCCCGACCTGGCGCGAGCCCCTGAACCGCAGCCGTTCGATGGCGTAGGCGGCGAGCACTGCCGCAAACAGCGAGATGAACGTCGACAATACCGAGATGAGGATCGTGTTCCACAGCCACTGCGGATACTCGGTGCGGAACAGCAGCTTCTCGAAATGATCGAGCGTCGGCTTGACGATCCAGAAGGGGTTCGCCGCCTTCGATACCAGCTCCTCGTTCGACTTGAACGAGGTCATCACCATCCAGTAGAACGGGAACAGGAGGACAAACAAGAACACGCCCAGCGGGACGTACAGGGTGACCCATCTCCTGGGCAGGGACTGCAGATACTCCATTCCCTGGGTGTCCGGCTTGTCGCTCACTTGTCGCTTCCTCCCTGCTGCCAGGCACGGCGCTGCAATCCGAAGTAGGAGAATAGAATCGCCGACAGCAGAAACGGCACCATCAGCATCGCCAGCGCGGCGCCTTCGCCGAGCGCGCCGCCGGGGATGCCGCGCTGGAACGAGAGCGTCGCCATCAAGTGAGTAGCGTTGAGCGGCCCGCCGCGCGTGAGCACGTAAATGAGCTGGAAATCCGTGAACGTGAAGAGCACGCTGAAGGTCATCACCACCGCGATGATCGGCGTGAGCAGCGGCAGCGTGACGTTCCAGAACTGCTGCCAGGGCGTCGCGCCGTCGATCGATGAGGCTTCATAGAGCGACGACGGAATGGTCTGCAGGCCCGCGAGGAGGGAAATCGCCACGAACGGGACGCCCCGCCAGATGTTCGCCGCGGTCACAGAAAGCCGTGCGAGCCAGGGCTCGCCGAGAAAATCGATGTACCGGTCGATCAGGCCCATCTTCGAAAGAGTCCAGCTCACCACCGAGAACTGGGAGTCGTAGATCCACCAGAAGGCGATGGCGGACAGCGCGGTCGGCACGATGAACGGCAGCAGCACGATCGCGCGGATGAACGACTTGAACGGAAGGTGGCGGTTGAGGATCAGCGCCAGCCAGAGGCCCAGCACGAACTTGAGCACGCTCGCTACGGTGGTATAGAACAGGGTATTGAACAGGGACAGCCGCGCTACGCTGTCGCCGATGAGGAACTGGAAGTTCTCGATTCCGATCCACTCGCCGGCACGGCCGATCTTGGCGTCGGTGAAGCCGAGCCAGGTGCCGAGACCGAGCGGATAGGTGAGGAAAAGCAGAAGCAGAACACCCGCGGGCAGCATGAACAGCAGCCCGAGGGTGTTCTTGTTGTCGAAATAACTGCTTTTCAAACCTTGTAGTATCTCTCGGCCCGTTTGGTGGCGCGCTCGACGGCTTCCTTCGGCGACTTGTCGCCGGAGGCGGCTTCGGCGACCATGTCCACGATGATGAAGTCGGCGAGCGCGCCCGCGGACGCGTAGCCGAGCTTGCCGGCATACCCCGCGGGACGCAGCTCCTTGCAGGCGTCGCGGTAAGCCGTGTGCTTCGGGTCCACCGTCCAGATCGGGTTCTTCTCGTAGGCAACCAGGGGTCCCGCGGTATAGCCGATTCCGGCCTGGAGCCAGGCGCCGTACTGCTCTTCCTCCATCATGAAGCGGATGAACTCCTTGGCCGCCTTCGGATACTTCGTGTACTTGAAGATCATCTGGTTCATGAACAGGTGGCACGCGCTCGATACGCCTGCCGGCCCAGCCGGATAGCGCGCGTGGTTGATGTCGGTCTGCAGCGCGTTGATCTTCGGGTCCTTGGAATTCTTCGACGCGTAGTAGATCGAGATGCCGTTGTTGGTCACCGAGATCTGCCCGTCGAGGAAAACCTTGTTGTTGTTCGGATCGAGCCACGACAGCGTCCCCGGGATGAAAGTGCCGTAGAGCTCCTTCGAGTACTCGAGCGCCCTCAGCGTTTCCGGGCTATTGATGACCACGTTGTTCTTCGCGTCGACCAGCTTGCCGCCGAAGGTCCAGACCAGCCAGTGGCACCAGGTATTGGCGTCTCCCGTGGCGTGGCCGAGCGCAAAGCCGCCGGGCGTGCCCTTGTCCTTGAGCACCTTCATCATCCTGAGGAAGCCGTCGGTGTCCTTCGGGAAGCTGTCGAATCCGGCCGCCTTCACCTGGCTCTCGCGGTAGACGATCATGCTGCCGGTCGCGCCCAGGGGGACGCCGATCCAGCGCTTGCCGTCGGGCTTGAGATAGAGCTCGCACGTCGGGTACCAGCCGCCGTATTTTTTGCCCAGGTAATTGCACAGGTCGGTGACGTCCACCAGCTTCTCGGGATAGAGATTGGCGTCGTCGTACGTGCCGAGAATGATGTCCGGGCCGGCGCCGGTGTTGGCCGCGACCGCGGCCTTCGGGCGCACGTCTTCCCAGCTCTCGCTGTCTACGCGCACTTCGATGCCGTATTTGGCGGTAAAGGCCTGCACGTTCTTCATGTACTGGTCGATGTCGCCTTGGACGAAGCGGCTCCAGCGCAGCACGCGCAGCTTCGCGCCCTTCTCCGGCTGGCTGTTCCACTGGGCGTGCGCGTCCTTCGCCCAGATCATCGGGAACGCCGCGGCTGCGGCGACGCCCGCTCCTGCCTTCAGTAAGTCCCTGCGCTTGTTGCTCATGGCTCCTCCTTATGCTAGTCGAGCGCCGCTCGACGGATCGAAAAGATAGGTCAATTGTGGCTTGAGGCGCACCGCCTCGCCCGGGCGAAACGCGTGGCGCTCGCGCACCACCGCCGTGACGTCGGTGCCCGCGAGCTTGCAGAAGATCTGGGTGTCGGCGCCGGTGGGCTCGACGACCACCACCTCCACAGGCACGCCCGACGGATCCACGGCGAGATGCTCGGGCCGCACGCCCAGCAGCACGGCCCGGCCGGGCTCGAGGTTGCTAGTCGGATTGGGCAGCTCGATCCCGGCGCCGACCGAAATGCCGCCGGCGTTCACCTTGCCCGGGACGAAATTCATCGCGGGAGAACCGATGAAGCCGGCGACGAACTGGTTCGCCGGGTTATCGTAGAGCTCGAGCGGCGAGCCGGTCTGCTCGACGCGGCCCGCGTTCATGACCACGATCTTGTCGGCCATGGTCATCGCCTCGATCTGATCGTGGGTGACGTAGAGCGAGGTAGTTTTCAGCCGCTGGTGCAGCGCCTTGATCTCGGTGCGCATCGCTACGCGCAATTTGGCGTCCAGGTTCGAGAGCGGCTCGTCGAACAGAAACACTTCGGGCTTCCTCACGATCGCGCGCCCCATCGCGACGCGCTGGCGCTGGCCGCCGGAGAGCTGGCGCGGGTAGCGCCGGAGATACTCCTCGAGCCCGAGGATCAGCGCCGCCTCCTCGACGCGCAGGCGCGTATGCTCGCGCGACTCGCCGGCGAGCTTGAGGCTGAAGGCCATGTTGTCGTACACCGTCATATGCGGGTAGAGCGCGTAGTTCTGGAACACCATGGCGATGTCGCGCTCCTTCGGAGCGACACCGTTGACGACGCGGTCGCCGATCGCGATGCGGCCGCCGGAAATTTCCTCCAGCCCCGCGACCATCCGCAAGAGCGTCGACTTGCCGCAACCCGATGGGCCGACCAGCACGCAGAACTCCCCGTCCTCGACTCCGACGTCCACGCCGTGCACGACCTCGGTCGAGCCGAAGCTCTTGCGCACGCCGGAGAGGGTCACCGATGCCATGCGGGTGCTCGATTTGCCGGGGCGTCGCGTCTTTGGGGGATTTCGGGAGGGCGAGGGCAGGTTAGCCGCGCCTACTGTGGCGGTCAAGTGGATTCGACCCTTGCGGCTTAAGTTTGTATGATGCTCGAAACGACAGCGCCTTGATGAAGAAGATCCTGATTACCGGGGCGGCCGGCGACGTCGGCAGCCATCTGCGCCGCGAGCTTGCCGGGCGTTACGCCCTGCGGCTCTCCGATATCCGGCCCGTGAGAGATTTCGCCCCGGGCGAGGAGTTCATCCGCGGGGACTGCGCGAGCCTGCGCGACATGCTGCGCGTGACGAAGGGTGCAGCCGCGGTCGTTCACCTCGGCGGATTTTCGGTGGAAGGACCCTGGGAGGTGATCCTGCGCGCGAACATCGTCGGCACCTATAACGTGTTCGAGGCGGCGCGCCGCAACGGCGTGCGCCGCCTGGTGTTCGCAACCAGCAACCACGCGGTGGGCTTCTACCGGCGAGACGAGACGATCGATCACCGCGTCTACCCGAAGCCCGACAGCCGCTACGGCGCGTCGAAGGTGTTCGGCGAGGCGCTCGGCAGCCTCTACGCCGACAAGTACGGGATGGAAGTGGTGTGCATTCGCATCGGCAACCTCGCTTCGCGCCCGGTGGACAAGCGCAGGCTCTCGATCTGGATCTCGCCGCGCGATCTGGCGCAGCTCGTCGGCATCGCGATC
>Ga0209647_1000627_pt1 | contig 32555 bp, 32 predicted proteins | sample GraSoi_2013_60cm_FD_185827 | JGI IMG/M metagenome (GOLD analysis project Ga0209647, IMG submission 185827) | Grasslands soil microbial communities from the Angelo Coastal Reserve, California, USA - Sample 9_17_2013_60cm (SPAdes) (version 2) | ecosystem: Environmental > Terrestrial > Soil >... | reverse complement strand
AGTGGCTGGTGATACCGAGACGCAACGCTAACTAGAAATCTTGCTCGGCTTGGACCGGGCAGAGCCCCGTCACCACACGAACTTTGCTTGTTGTCAAAAGAGCCTAGCGCAGCGCGGCGTGCACACGCCGTACCTGCTGCTCGGTGGCATCGAGGGATCCGGAGTTGTCGATCACGAAATCGGCAGCTTTGATTTTTTCTTCGTCCGGCATCTGTGCCGCCATGCGGCGAGCTACTTCAGCTCGGGCGGCATCTTCGGAAATTCCAAGGCGGCGGGCGAAACGCTGAATGCGCTGTTCGGGCTGGCAGGTCACGACGATTAAGTGGTCAAAACGGCCGGCGCCGCCAGATTCGAGGATGAGTGCGGCTTCGACGATAGCGATGCCCTTCGGATCGCGCCGGCCGATTTCCTCCATCCATTCATTTTCGTGGTCGATCACGGCAGGATGGACAATTGCGTTGAGTTCCTTAAAGCGCGGGGGCCCGCCGCCTGGGCTGCCAAACGCGGCTTCCGCCAGCCGCGGACGGTTGATGCTTCCATCGGAATTCAGGATTTCCCGGCCAAAGCCGCGGACGACTTCCTCATAGACCGCGCCACCCGGCTGCATAAGCGAGTGCGCGACGGCATCTGCCTGGATCAGATGCGCGCCGAGTTTGACAAATATCTCGCCGACAACTGATTTCCCGCTCGCGATGCCGCCGGTGAGGCCGAGTTTCAGCAATGGGGAAAATTCCGTCGTTAGTCGTTAGTCGGTCGCGGTTGGCGGCTAGTCATTCCCTGTTCGTCGTTCGCCCAGGCGCATTTTCGACTGCCTCACAAGCTCCTACGCCCGGCTCAACTCGGGGTGCCTGACTCCACGCCGCAGCATTGCTGCTTTTACGGTGTTGGCCATCAGCATGGCAATAGTCATCGGGCCGATGCCTCCCGGGACGGGCGTGATCGCTCCGGCGACTTCGGCTACCTCGGGGTGAACGTCGCCAACCAGGGTCGAGCCTTTGGCCAGAAAAGTTTCTTCACGCTTCTTGTTTCCCGAAAAGAAGCGGTCGAATTCCTTTCGATCGGTGATCTTGTTGATACCGACGTCAATCACAGTGGCTCCGGGCTTGACGTAGTCCCGCGTAACCATGCCGGCGCGTCCAATCGCCGCCACCAGGATGTCGGCCCGCCGGCACACTTCGGGCAGATCGCGTGTCTTCGAGTGGCAGACGGTGACGGTGGCGTTCTGATTCAGCAACAGCATGGCAACGGGCTTGCCGACAATGTCGCTGCGTCCGACGACCACGGCTTCCTGCCCTGCGACTGGGATCGCGCTGCGCTGCAGAATTTCCATGACCCCGGCCGGAGTGCAGGGCACGAGACCAGACCGCTGCGTGGAAAGGTAGCCCACATTCATGGGATGAAAGCCGTCAACGTCTTTCGCGGGATCGACCGCCAGCAGAATCTTCTTGGCATCAACGTGCGCGGGCAGCGGCAACTGCACCAGGATGCCGTCGATTTCGTCCCGCCGGTTCAAGTCTGCGATCAGCGCAAGCAGTTCTTCGGTACTAGCGCTTTCCGGAGGCGTATGTTGTTCACTGTAGAGGCCGACTTCCTGCGAGCTCTTCACCTTGCCGCGAACGTAGACCTCCGATGCAGGATTATGCCCGACCAGGACCACGGCGAGCCCCGGACGCAGGCCCGACAAGGCCATGGCTTTTGCCTGGGTGGCGACTTCCGCACGGATTTCAGCGGCTATTTTGGTACCGTCAAGAATCCTGGCTGCCATCCACCTCGCTCCAGTGTGCAGTGAATTGAAAGGCGATTCTATCGCATCGCGAAGAAATGCTCGCGTAGGGGCGGACGCCTTCGTCCGCCCAGCGGAGCGAAGCTCCGCCCTCCTGCTTGCAGTCGCGCTACAATAAAGCCGCAATGATCTCTCAGGATTTGCTCGACATGTTGGTCTGTCCGGTTTGCAGGAAACCGGTGGTTCTGAATGCGAACGGGGCAAGTCTGAAATGCGCCGAATGCCGCCGTGTATACCCCATTCAGGACGACATCCCCATCATGCTGGTGGATGCCGCTAAGATCGACGCGGCCTGAAACCAGAGCCGCCACACCACCCGACACAGTTCGGCTTCCAGCCCCAAAGCGACACTTAGTGTCACTCTTGCGACACATACCGCTGTTTTGTCCTCCTCTCGCTCGCCGGCAACATCCGCGCAACCTTTTGCAAAATCTTGGGTTCTAAGAGATGGAGGTCTCAACCAGCCGGGCCCCGATGGTGTACCAAAGTTCCGGCATTTCGATTGCATGTAACGAAGCAGGTTGCCGATGAATCTAATTGAGCAACGGTAGGGGGTCGAAAGTGAGAATGGCCATGAAAGAAAGATTTACGGTGACGGAATTATGTGCCTTGCGAAACGACCTGGTCCAGGGCGGCATGGTGGATTCCCGCGAAGCAGCGGAGTTGCTGCAGGTTTTTTTGATGGGGCGCGGCTATGGGGTTTCGCAGCAGGCTGCTATCGATGCCGCCGGCCGGGTGGAAATGGCGGGCTGTTCTCTGCCGGTGCTGGAGCGCGAACTGGAAGGGCTCGCTTGGGTGATGTGACGTTTTGCGCCACCATGAAATCGAGGTTAATGGAAAACTGATCTAGCTCAACTCAGCGATTGACAGTTTTTCAATACGAAACGCCGGGCACAATCGCCCGGCCTTTTGTTTTTTCCGGGATGGAGAGCCGGGCGTCCCCGCCCGGCCCGTCCCTACAAACCGGGACACTACAGGCCCTCAACCGCCTTTTGCAGCGCCCGCGCGGTTTCCTCTGGGTCGCTTTCTGGCGCGAACTGCATTGGCTTGCCAATACGCACTAGAATCTTTCCGGGCGCCGCAAACTTCTTCCCCGTATTCTTGATTTCATACAAACCATCAATCCGCATCGGCAGGATGGGGATGCGCAGATTGTTGGCAAGCAGGCCGACTCCCGTGCGGAACGTGCGGAGCTTGCCGTCTTCCGTGTGCCTTCCCTCGGGAAACACCAGCACGCTGTACCCCCGATCGACGGCCTCTCCGGCGTAGGCAAAGCTCTTCCGGAATCCGGATTGGCGCGGCAGCGGGAACAGATTAAGCAGCGCGATACCGAACGCCCACTGCACGCGGTCGTAAACGCCTTTGAACCAGACGCGATCCGGACCGGGCGAGCGCAACTTCTCTAACGCCTCGCCGCCGGTTGCGGTCGCCAGCTTGTGGCGGATGCGCGCGGGAAGCGCCGTCTGGATGAAGCCGACGTCGACATCGGCAACATGGTTCGAGATGACGAGCAGTGGCCCGTGAACACCCCGCAGGTTCTCCCGTCCGGTCACGCGGGGCCATCCCAGAAGAAACACCGCCGGGCGCGCCAGCAGATAATGCGCCGCCAGGCGCAGCCACGTACTCGGCCAGCGAAGAGCCCAGCGGGGATAGTGAAACTCGCGTAGAGACTCAGAATCACGTTTGTGTGGTGGCGGGGCTACGCCCCGCTGGGGCGGTGCGGACCTCCGTCTCCATACCTCGCCCTGCAGCAGTTTTTCCAGATCGCCGACGGTTGCTGCATTCGCAAACTCCGCTTCACTCAGGTCGATCTGGTATCGGTCTTCGAGCGCGCTGAGCAGTTCGACTCGATCGAGAGAGCTTAGTCCCAGCCCGCTTTCCAGGTTCGCGTCCGGCGTCAGGCTCTGCATGTTCTGGATGCTGCGCCCAGTGATTCGCGTCAAAAGTTCTGCCAGCGGGCTGGCGGCATTGGCAGGTGCCCGCCCGCGGAGACTCGCTTCCACCGCATCGCGAATCAAGTTGCGGCGCGGCTTCTGCGTGGAACTGCGGGGGAAATCTTCGTCGGGCCAGACGAACCAGTTGCGCATGCGCTGATATTCGGCCAGTGTTTCGTTGGCATGCTGCACGATGGTCTTCACGTCGCCAGTCTCCTTATCGATTGCCTGAGCTTTGGATTTCCGGTCGCGCAGAATCAGCACCGCGCAGGGCTCGGCATTTCCGCCGCGCTCCAGTCCCACGACCACGCAATCCCGAACCTCCTTCTGGCCACGCAATGCCGCCTCGAGATCCTCGGGATAAATGTTCATGCCCGCTGGCGTGACGATCACTTCTTTTTTTCGGCCCCTGAAAAAAAGATTGCCTTGCTCGTCGAGCGCGCCCAGGTCGCCGGTGCGATACCAGCCTTCATCTTCCAAACGCGCCACCGGTTGCAGTTCGCGCCCGTTCCAGTAGCCGCTGGCGACGCCGCTGCCGCGTACCAGAATTTCTCCATCGTCCGCCAGCTTGATTTCACGCCCCGGCAGGATCTTGCCGATGGAGCCGCGACTGGTATGGAAGGGATGGTTCAAGCTGACCAGCGAAGTCGTCTCTGTCAATCCATATCCCTGGACCACGGCGTATCCCAGGCGATGCCAGAATTCCTCCGTTTCGCGATCCAGCGCGGCGCCCCCGCTGATCATGGCCCAGAACTTCCATCCGAACCGACGACGCACATCCCGGAAGGTCCACCAGCGCCGCAGAAAGTGCTGCCTTTCGGCTGCGGCATAACGCGCGGCAAAATTCTTGCTGCCACCACCCGAGCTATCAAAGCCTGCGTCGAGATCGCGTTCGATCTTCTGCTTCAGCGACTCGATCATGCGCGGCACGGCCACCAACACCGAGACCCGTTCCCGGCGGATCGTCGTCATGACTGCGGTTGGGTTGAATGTGTTTTCAAAAACGACCGTACCCCCCAGCAGCGGTGGAAGAAAAATTCCCAGGAACTGTCCGAAGACGTGGCTCAACGGCAGCAGGTTCAGGAAGCGAATCGGATGCACCAGCCGTTCGTACTTCAGGTATTTTCTGATTTCGGTTTCGATCGGGACGAGGTTGCCGACCACATTGGCGTGGGTGAGCAGCACTCCCTTCGGCTCGGCCGTGGTGCCGGACGTGAAAACAATTTCGAGCGGATCGGAAGGCAGAATCTGAGCTGGACGAAAGCGCGCAGCCGGACGTTTTGCGACTGCGGCCTCGAGATCGACTGGGTCGATCACCGCGATACCCTCGAGTTCTTGGAAGATCGAGGTCCGTTCGCGCGGACACAACACCAGCTTCGTGCGCACCATCGCGCTGATCCGGCGCGCAAAATCAGGTCCGGCGGCATCGTCGACGGGGACAGCAATTACCCCGCAAAGCGCGCATCCCAGGAACGCCGCCACCCACTCGGCACAGTTCGGACTCCACAACAGCACCGCATCGCCCTTTGCGATATTGCGCGCTTCGAGCTCGCGGGCAAACTGACACGCCACTCCGGCGACGCGCGAGTAGTTCCAGCGCTCTCGCCGGTATCCCCGGGGAAACACGTAGGCGCAGTCGCCGCCCCAGCGCTCGAAATCGTCCAGCGTATCCAGCACACTTGCCCGCACACCCTGTTTAGTAGCACAATTCCCACAACTTTACAGGCCGGGAATGTTGCAGAACATAAACTGTACGGGATGACCGGCACACCGACCCGTAATCTGGAGTTGGATGACTGAATTCCTTAGAATTCGACCCGTCATGATTCGAATGATAGTTCGAGTACTAGTTCGCATCGTCTTCGCAATGGGACTGTGCGGCCTGATCTCGTGCCAGCCGCCAGCTTCCACGAGTAGCGCCAGTTCGGCCGCGCGACTGGAGATCGGCCAGACGAATGGTCCGGTGCGCGACCTCAGCCATGACGAGGCCGCCGGCGGACACATTCTGCGAAAGCATGTTGGGCAGACCGACGAGCAACTGCGCGACCGTCTGGAGCGGGAACGCCACATCACCGGCGCGTCGACCTACACCGACCGCGCGGCCGCTGAGCATGCCGTAGGGGCGGCGATCGCCCAATCGCAGGAACGAATCCAGAGTTGGCTCAACCGCCCCGGTGGACATCCCAACCTGGTGTTGGACTACGACAGCAAAACTCCGATCGGTCGCACCATCAACCGTGGCGAGAACCAGTCACGTCCATGCGCGCACGCGCTGGTCGTTCTTAAATACGACCTGCAATATGCCGGACCCAACGGTTACTATGTCTTGACTTCTTATCCGGAGTGCCGCTCATGAACTCGAAACCGGAAATCACCGCCGCCAACTTTCCCGCGCTGCATACCTTCCTGCGGGGCTACTTTCACGAGGATGTCGCCGACGAGTACGGAACTCCTCCGGAAGCGGCCGATCAGTTTTGCGACGACGCCGAAACCGACGAGCGCATTCCGGTTGCCCGGGAGTGGCAACAAGTCGTGGAACTGACGGGAGGGCAGCCTGCCCCACTGAATGCAGCATTAAAGAAACTGGGGAGCGCGATTCGCCTGAATGAAGAGGAGATTCCGCAGGTTGCGGCGATCTTCGCCCGTTGTCTGGCAGTGCGACCGCACCGCCGGGTGGCCAACGAGTGATAGGCGAGCGCCTCCGCTCAGCCACACACAGATCCGTATCAGGGTATCGCTTTAGCGATACCGCAACTTCTCAAAATCAAATTCCCCTTCAGCGGCCGCTTACGGCTCCCGCCCCACGCCGAGCGCGTCGGCTACGCGATTAATGTAATTGAACCAGGACGCAATCAGCGTGATCTGCAGGATCGCCTGATCCTCGAAACCTGCGGCCCGTAATTTTTCGTGATCGTCCTTCCAGACCTTGGTCGCGTCTTTGGTAAGTTTCACCACGTAATCAATCATCACGCGCTCCTGCGGCGTGATGGGCGCGGTAGTGTAATCCCGTTCCAGCGCTTCGACCAGTTCCTTGTCCAGAGTGACGCGACGCAGAAACTCTGCGTGAGACTCGATTCAATACACGCACCGGTTGGTCACCGAGACCATGGTGGCAATCATCTCGTGATGACGCCTCTGGAGCGGCAGGTCGGGGGACAGCAGCGCGCCGTAGGTCGAGAACGCATGATGAAGCGCCTGCGGAATTAAAGAGTGCGAGGCTACGATAAGGGAGCCGCCGCCTTCCGCAGGATGGATCGGCACGGCATACTCCTGCGGATAAAGCGACTTCTGCCCCTCCATTGCCTGCCGCAGTTCTTCGTCAGCTTCCGAGAACGGAATGGTACGAATCCAGGTCATGGCGTCGAGTTGCCCTCCACGCGCTGCAAGGATTGCCGGCAATTCCGGCGTTTCCACACCCTACACGCCAGCCGCCGCAGTTGCCAATAGCTTGAAAACGCTACCGGGACCGGAACTGGCCGACTCGCCTCGCGCAGGCGCCCCTCACGCAATCCGCGCCCGGTGCTGGTAGCATTACTTGAGTCGCGACAGAAAGCAGGAGGGCCCGGATGCCGCAAGACACCTTGACGATCACCGACAACCGTACCGGAAAAAACTACACCGTTCCGGTCGAAAACGGAACCATCCGCGCGATGGATCTTCGCCAGATCAAAACCGCTCCCGACGATTTCGGCTTGATGACCTACGACCCCGCCTTCATGAATACCGCTTCCTGTCGAAGCGCCATCACTTACATCGACGGCGATAAAGGAATCCTGCGCTACCGCGGCTATCCCATCGACGTGCTGGCCGAGCACTGCACGTATCTCGAAGTTGCGTGGTTGCTTCTGTTCGGCGAACTGCCCACTGCAAATGAATTGAAAAGTTGGGTCCATGACATCACGCACCACACCATGCTGCATGAAACCACGAAGAAGTTCATGGAAGGCTTTCGCGACAACGCTCACCCCATGGCGATGCTCGTGAGCACGGTAGCGGCGCTGTCAACCGTGTATCCGGATTCAAAGAACATTCACGATCCCGCGATCCGGCTGCTGCAGATCAAGCGCCTGATCGGTAAGATGCCCTCCATTGCGGCTATGTCGTATCGCCACATCTCCGGATTACCCTACATCTATCCCGACAACGATCTCACCTACACCGAAAACTTCATGAACATGCTGTGGAAGATGGTCGAGCCCAAGTATGTTGCGAATCCCGTGCTCGCGCGCGCGCTCGACATTCTCTTTATTCTGCACGCTGACCACGAGCAGAACTGCAGCACCAACGCCATGAGAGCCGTCGGCAGTTCCCACAGCGACCCCTACTTGGCCACGGCTTCGGCCGCCGCCGCGCTTTCCGGCCCGCTGCACGGCGGGGCGAACGAAGAAGTGCTGCACATGCTGGACGAGATCGGCTCCAAGGACAACGTCCCCGCCTACATCAAAAAGATTAAGGAAGGCAAAGGTCGGCTGATGGGTTTCGGACATCGCGTTTACAAGAACTACGATCCGCGCGCGAAGATCATCAAGTGGGCCGCCGACAGCGTGTTCGAAGTGACCGGACGGAATGCCAAGCTTGAGATTGCTCTCGAACTGGAGCGCATCGCTCTCGAGGACGATTATTTCGTGCAGCGCAAGCTCTATCCGAACGTCGACTTCTACTCCGGCATCATGTATCAGGCGATGGGCTTCAAGCCCGAGATGTTTACCGTGCTGTTCGCGATTCCGCGCGCCATCGGCTGGCTATCGCAATGGCAGGAAATGCTGACTGACCCCGAACAGAAAATCGCGCGTCCGCGGCAGGTTTGGATTGGCCACGATACGCGGGAGTTTGTGCCGATAGAGAAGCGGTAACTCATTTTAATCCGAGATTCCGGCCGCCCGCTGAGCATCGCTCCACTCCTGTTTCAGACCCAACTCAAGAACCCACTTTTCAAGATAGGAGTGGTCCAATTCAGCCCATCGCACTCTCAAGATTGCCGCCACATCCTCGATTTGCCTTCGCGATTGCGCCAGACTCGACCATTCGAGCTTGGAGATGACTATGTCCTCGGGACTCGCCACAACGAGAGAGGTGCCCTGCAAGTTGACCTGTTGGCGACGACGGAACTCCTCTTCGCTGAAAGGGCGGGACTTGCGGATGATTAAGTCGACCTTCCAGCCCGTCGCCAAGTCGATCACGTTAAACAAGGACTGCCGCTTATGAGCTTCCAGTGCCGCACCCAAGTCCACATAGTATTCATTGCTCGGAAGAGCTTGGACGAAAACCCGCAACCGCGCCGGGGTGGCGTCGATTACGAGGTCGATGTCTTGGGTCGACCGTGGCGTGCCATAGTAGGCGCTGGCAAACGATCCGGAAAGCATGTACTCAATGCCGACTCGATTAAGCGCTGTTGTAATCCGTTGGAATACTTCCGGAACGCTCATCGCAGTTGTGCTGGCAGTGGCTCTGGCAGGAATGCCAGCCTGATGAGTTCTCGTGCGACCTGCGTTTCCGGCCATTCCGGATGTTCTCGACGAATTCGCTCGCTGGCCAATTCCCGGGCAAACATACTCATTTCAAATGCCATGAGCAGGCGCTGTTCTCCTGACATTGCCCGCTGAACCTGGAGCTGCACAGCTTGCGCGGAAGGCGTCGTATCGGTGATCGGCACGGCCAAATGTTATCACGTGGCCTGCCGCCAAGATTTCTCGCTGACTCCTCACCCCTACGAAAGCTACCCTCCCGCAATCGCCCCGATAATGATGAACGGCTCCTTCCCCGCCGCCACCGCGTCAGGCAGAGGGGCATCCGGCGGCTCGTGCGACAGATCCTCCTCGCAGGCGAAGAACCGCAGGAACGGCCGGCGCTGTTGCGTGACCTGGTCGCGGATCGTCCCCCGCAGCATCGGATAGCGGGCCTCAACCGCGTCGAGGACCGAGCGCAGCGTTACCGGGCCGTCGAGTTCGAGTTGCACCTCGCTGCCGACGTGCGCCAGCGTTCGGAGGTGTTGCGGCAGTATGACTCGGATCACTTTGGCATCCTATTGCGACTGTGATGAGCAACGTGTCTATACCGTTGGAATCAGTATTTCCGTGACCAACTGCTCCTCCGGCGTTGTCCTCGGATCAGTGACGTAATTTTCAATACAGAAGTCATCTCGAACCTGTATTTTCTTCTCGGAGACAATCTCAAAAACGCGGCCACTTGCTTGCGGTAAGTTTGAATACGATCCTGTCAAAACAAAACGACTGTACTTGCCGCCTTTGAATTTTGCATATTCAAGGCCCGCGGGCAGCTTAACCGGCTCCGCCGCGAGCGAAACCCCTGCCCGATATATCTTGGGCTGCACTTTGTAGAGGCTCATGTATCCCGTGATCTTGTTGTGTTCTGCAATTCCGGAAATAAGCTGATGCAAGCTCTGCCAGGCTTGAGGAGCGACATTCTGGAAAGGTCCAACTTTCTCGATGAAAACGTAGTCGGTTTCAGGCCAAGTCACAATTTCGGGTTCTTGCGTGAGGTTCATAAAAGTCTCTTTGCGCTATGGCTCACGCCAGCGTCTGCACCTCAACCGAAAGCACTCCCGGAAGATCCCGGACAATCGGCGCCCAACTGTCTCCAGCATCGGCCGATGCGTATACTTGCCCTCCACTGGTGCCGAAATACACGCCGCATTTGTCGAGCGAGTCGACGGCCATCGCATCGCGCAACACGTTGACGTAGCAGTCTTTTTGCGGGAGGCCCTTGGTCAGCGCCTCCCACTCATTTCCACCGCTGCGGCTTCGGAATACGCGTAGCTTGCCATCCGGCACAAAGTGCTCCGAATCGCTCTTGATGGGGACCACATAGACGGTCTCCGGTTCGTGCGCGTGAACGTCGATCACGAACCCAAAGTCGGTCGGCAAGTTCCCGCTGACTTCTTTCCAGTTGTCGCCCGCGTCGTCCGAGCGCATCACATCCCAGTGCTTCTGCATGAAGAGCACTCCCGGACGCTTCGGGTTCATGGCGACGTGATGCACGCAGTGCCCTATCTCTGCATTTGGATCCGGGATATATTGCGACTTCAGTCCACGGTTGATCGGCTTCCATGTCTTGCCACCGTCATCGGTGCGGAAGGCGCCCGCTGCCGAGATAGCGATGAAGATGCGCTGAGGATTGCTCGGATCGAGAATGATAGTGTGCAGGCACATCCCACCCGCGCCCGGCTGCCATTTGGGACCCGTACCGTGCCCGCGCAGTCCGGAGAGTTCCTGCCAGTTCTGTCCGCCATCGGTGGACCGAAAAATGGCGGCATCTTCCACCCCGGCATAGACAGTATCCCGATCGGTGAGCGACGGTTCGACATGCCACACTCGTTTGAACTCCCAGGGATGTTGCGTGCCGTCATACCACTGGTGAGTTGTGAGCGGCGCTGCAGCCGCGTCGTAAACGAACTTGTTGCTCTCCGCCTTGGGCGGGCCGGCTGGAGCGGCCGCCTCGCCGGGGGGCGTTCCGGGCTGGTGCCAGGTCTTTCCGCCGTCGTCCGAGCGCTGGATGATCTGCCCGAACCATCCGCTGGTCTGCGAAGCGTAGATGCGATTGGGATCAACCGGCGAGCCTTTCAGGTGATACATCTCCCAGCCCGCGAAGTGCGGACCACTGACATCCCACTTTTCGCGCTTTCCGTCCGACGTAAGAATGAATGCGCCCTTGCGCGTACCTACAAGAACTCGTACTCCACTCATGCCTCGCTCCTTTTTCCTTATTTATTCAACCCAATTTATTCATCGCGATTTCATTCACCCCGATAAGCTCGCTTCAAGCCTTCGATGTCGATCTTGGTCATTTGCAGCATGGCTTTGAAAACCCTTTGCGATTTTACCGGGTCTTTGTCCTGTATCAGTTCGAGCAACGCCTTGGGGACGATCTGCCACGATACGCCAAATTTGTCTTGCAGCCATGCGCATCTATCTTCTCGCCCGCCAGTGGAGAGCTTTTCCCACAACTCATCCACTTCTGCCTGCGTCTCGCAGTTTACAAAGAACGATATGGCTGGAGAAAAAGTGTAGTGCGGGCCACCGTTCAACCCCATGAATTCTTGCCCTTCGAGTTGGAAAGCCACCGTCATCACGGTTCCCTTCGGGCCGGGACCCGCTTCTCCGTAACGTGTAATGGTCGTGATTTTTGAGTTCTTGAAAATGGAAGTATAAAAGTCTGCGGCCTCTTCCGCCTTGTCGTGGAACCACAAGAATGGAGTGATCTTTTGCATAATGGTTCTCCTCTTTAGCTAACTTCGCAGCGGAATGAGCGCGCGCAGCCGCTCGTCGCGCAGAAAAAGCCCTCCCCAGATCAGCACACCCATATAAACCGGGAACAAGACGTTGCTGAACAAAGGCAAGCCGACGCGTAGTTGGCTGGCAACTGCGCCGCCCAGATAGCCGGTCAGCAAGATCGCCCCAAGAATCGAAGTACGCGGAATCGCGAAGAGAACAACGCAGACCAGCAAGACGATCCCGATAACGGAGGTCAGGCTCAAGGGATATCCAAGCTTGATCATTCCCTCTACGACAGGAGCCGGATTGAACAATTTCATGACGCCGTCCATGAGCAGGAACAGCACAACCAAAGCGTTCATGATGCGTCCCGTCCAGAGCATCTTCTTCGAGACTGAAGCAGTTTGAGTATCCGATGGCATGAATTCTTCCTCCAGATGTCTTCAATTGAAACCCATAGTAGAGCTGGACTCTCCAGATCGTCTCGACCGGCTATCCCTGGGCTCTGCTTACACGACGAATGACCGGCAGCAAGATCGACACTCTCAGCAACTTTTATCCAATGCCATTGCCGTATCCGACCGGTATCCTTGGGATTAGGCTGCTTTCATGGCTGCCTTCTCGCAGTTAACCATCCACGGGATACCGAATCGATCAACGAGCATACCAAATCGTACAGCCCAGAATGTTTCCCCGAACGGCATCGTTACCGTACCGTTTTCCACCAGGGCGTGAAATATTCGCTCTGCCTCTGCCGCGTCTTCAATGCCAAGGTTGACATTGAAGCCGTGCGGTTTCTGGTAGTGATCTGGCGGGGCGTCCATCCCCATCAACACTTGGCCGCCGACTAGCAGACGGGCGTGAACGATCTTGCTTCGCCATTCCGCGGGCACCTGATCCGCGACTGGTGTGCCCTCGTGGGACACCATCGCTTCGATTGTGCCGCCGAGACATTGTTCGTAGAACTTGAACGCGGCCTCGCATTCGCCGTTGAAATGAAGGTAGGGATTCAATTGCATAGTGGTTCTCCTTGTTGCTCAATCCGTGATTGAGAAAATCCGTTGCTTGTGGCATTATGAACATAATCACTTGCTAATTGCAAGTTATCTTGCCAGGAAAATATGTCCGGTCAAAAACCGAAGCGCCGCTCGGAGTGCCCACTGAACGCCTCCGTGGAGATGCTCGGCGACCGCTGGTCACTGTTGATCATTCGCGACATGATGCTGCGCGGGTTCCGGAGCTACAAGGAATTCATGGAATGCTACGAAGGCATCGCGACAAACATCCTGGCAGATCGTCTGCGGAAACTGGTCGCCTATGGCATCATCACCGCCGAACCAGATCAATCGGACGGCCGGAAACTGATCTACTCGCTGACGGCGAAGGGCATCGATCTGGCGCCGGTGCTCACGGAAATGGTGCTCTGGGCAGCCGCGCACGAAGATACGGGCAATCAAGCGCTGGTCCGGTTGATGCGGGAGGACAAGGAGAAGGTAATCGCTGGGGTGCGGGAGCGTTGGGCTAACCGCCACGCATCCCCGGGCTAGACTCCCCTCGCTCGCCAGAAATCCGAGCTCTCGTTGTCGGAGCGCAACCTCGGAGCGCACCTTCGACATTAAGGCGCTGCCAACTCACCTTCGCCGATCCTCTTGATCAAAATCTACGCGACCTTTTGTGCTTGCTGTTGTGGAAGTTTAGCCGCCAGCACGTCGATCTTCTCGATGGCGGGTGGCTGCGCGAAAAGCTCCGAAGCTTTCTCCTTCAAGGCAGAGGCTACGCGGCCTGACAGATGAGCTTGCCGCCCAGTCTCGTCGGGGAAAGCGTCGAAGATGCCGAAAGTGGATTTTCCGAGGCGGATCGCGAACCACGCGACCGTTGCCGGTTCCTGTTGGACTAGCGAAAGACCACCGCGAAGAAAGTCTTCTACGTCTGTCTCTTTCCCTGGCTTTGCTTCCAGTCGCACCCATAATCCGAGTTTTACGGTGTCAGCCATGGTTTCCTCCTTGAAGTTGCGTTTAGGGATGTTCCTTACATTCGATGTCTTGGCCATCGCGAACGTTCCCTTTCTAATCGATTCGGAATGCCTTTCATGCCGTGTGAGGCCGGCGTCCGGGCGCCGTCTTTGCTCCCATTCTGGAAGCAGGCAGCGGATTTTTCCGAAAACCGGACGTACACTCCCTTTCGGTAACCCCTGGTAATCGTCGGTAACCATTGGACTGACCCGACCCGGCCTTACAATTACCTTACTCCGCCATCCCGGTTGCGCGGTTTGCGGAGTTTCGTCTGGGAATCTCCCGGCGAGGTTTGGACCTGTTCGGCGCTGGCGTACACCGCGGGCGCTCGGTGGGGAAAAGGCTGGAGTCCGCACACCTTATGGCGTTTGGTTTTGGCTTCAACAAACAGAAGGTTCTCAGCGCCGCGGAAAAGTTTGTCCAGCAGGGCAAGCTGCAAAACGCCATTGCTGAGTACGAGAAGGTCCTCAAGCACGATACCAAGGATCTTACCGTCAACAACACCATCGGCGACCTTTACGCGCGTCTTGGCGACCTCTCCAAGGCCATCGAGTTCTTCAAGACGGTGGGCGATGCCTATGCTGCGCAGGGCTTCACGGTCAAGGGCATCGCCATGTACAAGAAGATCGCGAAGCTCCAGCCGAGCGTGGATTCAACTCTGAAACTGGCGGAACTCTACACCCAGCAAGGCCTGTTCAATGACGCCCGCGCCCAGTATCTCCAGGTCGCAGAAGACTTCATGAAGAATGGCGACCTCGAACAAGCGGTGCGCCTTTTCCAGAAAGTCCTCGAAATGGACCCGGAAAATGTGCCCATGCGGGTCAAACTCGCCGAGGTTTATGTCCGCCTGGGAAAAAAGAAAGAGGCGTGGGAGATTTTCAGCGCTGCCGCGGAATCCTTGCGTGCCCGCGGATCCCTCGCCGCCGCCGAAGATATTCTGAAACGGATGCTGGTGCTCGATCCCGGCAACGGCCACGTTCTGCTGCTCCGCGGGAAGGCCGCCCTCGAGAGCGACGATCCGAAGAGCGCCATCGCCTACCTCGAAAAGGCTCCCGAACTCGACAGTCATCCCGAGGGTTTGCGCGATCTGTTGAAGGCATATCTGCAGACTGGAAACTCGACCAAGGCCACCCCCATCGCGGAAAAGCTGCTCACCGTGCACAATGATCCCGAGGGGCTGTTTCTCCTGGCGGAGGGTTGCAACCGGCTCGGTCAGAATCACGAGGCGCTGGACGTTTACACCCGTCATGCCGATCGCCTGCTGGCAACGGACTCAACCAAACTGTTGGCCAGCCTGCATTCCATGATCTCCCATGTGCGCGACGATTCAGGCGCGCTGGACGCGCTGTTGCTGCTGCTGAACAAAGCCGGCGAGAGCACTCACATCAACGAAGTCAGCGAGCTTCTGGCTCACTCCTCCGTCAAAGATGGCAACCTGAGTCGCGCCCGCGAGCTCTACCAGATGCTGGCCACCACCGAGCCCCAGAACCTGCTGCACATGCAGAACTATCAGCAGGTTACGGGACGCATGGAAGGTGCAGCGCCGGCTACCGGAATCACCGCCGAAGAAGGAACAGTGATAGTCGAAGAGCTGGAAGCGACTGCGCCGGTCATTGATCAGTCTTATCCCGACCACATCGCAATTGCAGTGCGCTCCGCGGTCACCGATGCCGATCTATTTCTTTCTTACAATCTCCCGGACAAGGCGGTCGTGCCCCTGTTGGGCGCTCTGCCGCAGGCGCCGCGCGACGCGCGCCTGAATCAGCGCTTGGCGGCGTTGCATACGCGCTTCCTGCGTTTTACGGAAGCAGCCGTCTGCTGCCGCACCCTTGAAAGTGTCTACCACGATGCGGGCTTCCCTGATGAAGCCGTCCGCTACGGAGAATTAGCCGAGCGCTATGAGCAGAACTCAGAATCTGCTTTGCCGACTGCTGGTTCGGCCGCCGCGGTCGCCGCTTCATCCATCGCCGCTTCCCCTGCGCCCTGGCCCAGGGCCACGTCCGCGGCTTCTGATCACGAAATTGCCGCGCACCCGGAATTCGCTATCGAAGAACTGGCCGTGCAGGCGCCTTCTGACCCGCACGATCTTCCCTCCGTCCCAGCTCCCGACTTGACCTCCGACCTGGCCTCCGAATGGGAGCATTCCCTTTCCGTCGACGAGCACGCTCCAGCCGCGGGACTGCCGGCTCCCCTCGAAGCCGATGCCGACGCTTCGAGCAATCCGGAAATCGCCGAGGCGGTCGAAGAAATCCGTTTCTACCTTGAGCATTTCATGACGGACCAGGCCCGCGCCGGTATCGAGAAGCTCGAATCCCTGACCCGGGATGCCCGCATTCTTGATCCGTTGCGCGCCGCCGTCGAATCTGGCAGCCAGCCATCCGCCGAGCCGGAGCCAAAAGTCACCGAGATCGGCGTCGACGAGCCCGCGGATTTCGCCGTTGAGATCGAGACACAGCACGGGTCCGAGATCGCCACCTCGCCCGATCTCATGGACGGCTACGACCACGCGACCCACAGCGAAATCCACGCCGAAGTTCCGGTGGAACCCGCCTCTGAACCGGCGTACGCCGAACCGGCTCACGCGGAAGCCACGCATGCGGACGTAAGCGAACTGACTTCGTTTGTCGCGGATCTCGAAGCTTCGCTCGGCGATTCTTTCCCGCAGGCGGCGCCGCCTGCTGCCCAGCCGCCCGACACCCATTCACCCGTAACGCCGCCCTTGCCGGAGTGGCCAGTGCGGAAGCGCGCCGCAGCGCCAGCGCCGGCCGCGGCCAGAACGCCCGTTCCGGAACCCCAGCCCGTGGCCAGCATCGAAATTCCTGCTGCTCCGGCGGCTATGCCCGCGATTGCGGCATCGGCCGGAGGCGCCGCAACCGCCGCCGCTCCTGCCATCAGCTACAGCCCTGCTCCCGTGCGCCCCTTGGGCGCCGGCGCTCAGGCCATGCATCCTTCCGACAGCGTCGATCTTTCGGAAATGTTCGGCGAGTTGAAACATTCCCTCGAAGAAGAGGTCGCTGCCGGCGATGACGACCCGGACACGCATTACAGCCTGGGCGTTGCTTTCCGCGAAATGGGCCTGCTCGATGAAGCCATCGCCGAATTGCAGAAAGTTTGTACCTCAATCGAGCGCGGCAAGCCATTTTCCCAGCCCATTCAGACCTACACCTGGCTGGCTCAGTGCTTCCTCGATAAGGGAGTTCCTGAAGCCGCCATCCGCTGGTATGAAAAAGCCCTTAACATCCCCGGACTCGATGACGAAGCCCGCCTGGCCATCAACTATGAGCTCGGTTCTGCGTGCGAAACTGCCTTGGACAAGCCTGCGGCGCTGCGTCATTTCACCGACGTATACGGCGCGAATATCGATTATCGCGACGTGGCCGAGCGCATTCAGGCTCTGAAGTCGTAGAATGCACGGAGTGGGTTCGAAATTTGCGCTGGGGATGCGACCCGATCCCGCGCGACCCCACGGCCTTACTTACGGCCTTACTTACAACGACGCGTGCAATGATTTCCGACCCCAAGCTCCCCTTTACCAGCGATTCCACCAGTGTCGGAGAACTCAAATCTCCGGCCAAAGCATCCATCCCAGTCGTTCCTGTCCAAGCGCCTGTGCAAGCGGCCGTGCCAGTTTCCGTTTCCAGGCGCTCGGCCTCGGTCGCGCGTCTGTGGCTCCGCCGCATCGGAGTGCTTCTGTTCGTGTTCTTGTGCGCAACCCTGGGGGTGATGCTCATGATCTTGCCCTGGCGGCCCGAGTGGTCCGACAACCCTCTGCTCCTTCCGTATCCCACCCTTCGCGCCGTGGTAGCCAGCGGCTTTGCACGCGGCCTCTCGACCGGCTTGGGCGTGATTAATGTTTGGATCGGATTTTGGGAGGCAATTCAATATCGAGAAGAGGAATGAAAACAGTCGTTGGTCGTTAGTCGTTAGTCGTTGGCGAGCAAAAACGACGACCAACGGCATTTGGCTGCAGCACCATCGGCAACGAAGATGCTTCACAAGAAGCCTAACGACCAACGACTGGCGACCAACGACTCACTTATGACTGATCAAGAATCCAAGCGCGCTCCACTTGCCTATCAGAACAAACCGTTTCTCAACAGTCCTGACGGCAGGATTCTGCGCCTGCTGTCCGAATACAGCGAGCCGCTCTCGCGCTTCCGCCGCGAACAGATCCAGGATACGGTCGTTTTCTTCGGCTCCGCCCGCATCCACAGCCGCGACAATGCCAGCAGCCGTCTGACCGAAGTCCGCGGCAACGGCGCACAAGCATCCGCCGCGCTGCAAGCCCAGAATATGAAGCGCGCTTTGGCTGCCGTTGATATGGCTCGCTACTACGAGGACGCGCGCCGGTTGGCCTTCCTCCTGACCAAATGGTCCACCCAGGTCCCCGCCAAGCGCCACCGCTTCGTCGTCACCACCGGCGGCGGCCCGGGAATCATGGAAGCGGCCAATCTCGGCGCCCATGAAGCTGGAGGCAAAACCATCGGCCTCAACATCCATCTGCCTTTTGAGCAGAACCCGAATCCCTACATCACGCCTTCGCTCAACTTCGAGTTCCATTATTTCTTCATGCGGAAGTTCTGGTTCGCGTATCTGGCCAAAGCGCTCGTGATCTTTCCCGGAGGCTTCGGCACTCTCGACGAGCTTTTTGAAATCCTCACCCTTGCCCAGACTGAGAAGCTGGCCAAGAAAATTGTCGTCGTCATCTATGGCAGCGACTACTGGAAGAAAATCATCAATTTCGACGCCATGGTCGATGCCGGCGTGATCTCACCACCAGACCTCGATCTGTTCAAGATGTCCGATTCTCCCGAAGAAAGTTTGGAATTCCTCAAAGAAGGTCTGACCAAGTACCATCTTGGCCCGAAACAAACCAAGCCCACCGGCGAGGCAGCCATTCCAGAAATCGCCAAGACGCGACCCTAGCCCGGGTGGCGCGGACACTCTTGTCCGCGTGCCCTCAAGAAGATGCTGAGGGCCGGGAGCATTGTCCATGCGCCCTGCTCAAACTGAACCTGTGACGCTCTGACTCCGTATACACTTCTGCGGATAGGTTTCCGGAGACAGACTGAATGATGACCTCGCGAATCGGCTTGGCGACAGCACTCTGTTGCCTGATTTTTTTCTGCGCCACTTTCAGCGCAACTCCAGCGCCAGCTCAGCCGGTAGCCGCCAATCAGATGCCATCCGTGATCCAGGTTCCGCTGGAAGCACAGGCCACGACGCACTTCGATGCCACCGCAGCCACCAACGCGTACCTCGCGCAGATTCCTGCCGATAAGACGGCCCGTTCCGACGCCTACTTCGAGGGCGGCTATTGGATGATTCTTTGGGACTTTCTCTACGGAGTCGGAGTCGCACTGCTGTTGCTGAATCTGCGGTGGTCCGCACGCATGCGCGGCCTGGCGGAGCGAGTCACCCGCTTCAAGCCGGTGCACACGTTCGTGTACTGGATGCAATACCTCGTCCTCACCACCATCCTCGTTTTCCCGCTCACGGTTTACGAAGAGTATTTCCGCGAACACAAGTACGGACTCGCAACGCAAACCTTTGGCCCCTGGATGGGAGATCAGCTGAAAAATCTTGGAGTAAACCTTGTGCTGGGTGGCCTGCTGGCGATGATGCTCTTCGGCGTTGTCCGCCGCCTGCCGCGAACCTGGTGGATCTGGGGTGCGGTCGTCACTACCGTGTTCCTGGTCTTCGCCGCGCTGATCGCGCCCGTCTTCATATTTCCCATCTTCAACAAGGTCACACGACTCGACGATCCCAGGATTGTCGACCCCATTCTGAGCATGGCGCGAGCCAATGGCATCACCGCGAAAGATGTGTACCAGATCGACGCTTCGCGGCAGACGACACGGATGAGCGCCAACGTCAGCGGCTTCGCAAATACAATGCGTATCACCCTCAATGACAACCTCCTGCGCCGCGGCTCACCGGAAGAAATTCAGGCGGTCATGGGACACGAGATGGGGCATTACGTCCTGAATCACATCTACAAGGGCATCATGTTTTCGCTGATCGTGACGGTGCTGGCCTTCGCCTGCTTGCGATGGGCTCTCGACTGGACGCTCCAACGCTGGGGCGGGAAGTGGCAGATCCGGGGCGTGGGCGACACGGCCGTTCTTCCGCTTGTCGTGCTGCTGGTCTCTATCTTTAGTTTCGCCATCACTCCCCTCATGAACACCTTCACCCGCACTCAGGAATACGAAGCCGACATGTATGGCCTGAACACCAGCCGGCAGCCGGATGGCTTTGCCCAGGGCGCGATCCATCTCGGTGAATATCGCAAAATGAATCCCAGCCCCATCGAAGAGTGGATCTTCTTCGATCATCCCAGCGGACGCAATCGCATTTATGCCGCCATGCGCTGGAAGGCCGAGAATTTGAGATTGTTCACCAGTCAGTAGGTGTGTCCGTGTGGGGACGGGCGCCCTCGCGAGCCTGCCCTGAGCGAAGTCGAAGGGTCCAAGCCGAGCGCATCTCGGGACCTGCCCGTGGTCACAGCGACTCCGGATTCGCTGTGATGCCACCGTTTCCGCGGACAGAGCCTGCCCTGAGCGAAGCCGAAGGGAGTGTCCGCGCCCCACAAGAATGCTCTCGTAGTACGCTGAGAGCTGATGCCGAACCGCTGTCTGCTCTATTACATCACCGACCGAAGCCAGTTTCGCGGCGACGAACGAGCCCGCCGCCGCGCCCTGCTCGACAAAATCATCGAAGCGGTACGCGCGGGCGTCGACTACATCCAGCTCCGCGAAAAAGATCTGAGCACGAGAGCACTGGAAATACTGGCACGGGAAACCCTGACTGCCATGCGCAATGGCGTTCCACTGAGAACTGAGAACCGAGAACCGAGAACTGGTTTCAGAACTCGTCTCCTCATCAACTCCCGCACTGACGTCGCGCTTGCCGCCGGAGTCGACGGCGTTCATCTGCGCGCGGACGATCTCTCCCCTCGGGAGGTGCGCGCGGTTGTAGGGCTTTCTGCACACCAGCCGCCGGCCCCAGACCGCTTTTTCGTGGCCGTCTCCTGTCACACTGCCGCCAACGTCTTCCGCGCCGAATCTGAGGCCGCCGACTTCGCCGTCTTCGCTCCGGTGTTTGAAAAAAAAGCTGCTCCGGCGCTAGAGAAGAAAAACACGCCACCGACAGGCCTCGCCGACTTGCGCGAAGCCTGCCGGGCGAACATCCCTGTTCTCGCTCTCGGCGGCGTTAACCTGGAAAACGCCGCCTCGTGCCTCAACGCTGGAGCAGCCGGCATCGCCGCCATCCGCTTGTTCCAGGAGAATAGAATCGAAGACATCGTCCGCAAGCTGCGGGCGCTCTGACACCATGGACCCGACAGTACCGACGGAACCGGCGCCACTGCTCTCCCAGTCCCGACCAAGCTCGTGTGGGGACGGCCGCCCTCGCGAGCCTGCCCTGAGCAGAGTCGAAGGGTCCATGCCGAGCGCATGCTCGGCAGCTGCTTGTGGTCACAACGACTCTGGATTCGCTCTCGTACGCATCCCTGCAGGATCGTTCCTCATAGGCTGCGACACCGGGCAGGACAACGAAAAACCCGTACATCGCGTCTGGGTTGACGAGTTTCTGCTCGCAGCCCGCCAAGTCACCAACGCCGACTACGACCGCTTCCTGCGCGACACCGCGTCCCCACCCCCGCCACCACCGTTCTGGAGCGATCCCGCGTTCAACTATCCCGAGCAGCCCGTGGTCGGAGTGTCGTGGCACGAGGCAATCCGCTACTGCGAATGGCTCAGCGCAAACATCAGCGGAAAGTTCCGCTTGCCAACTGAGGCCGAGTGGGAGCGCGCCGCTCGCGGCAGTTCCGAGGGTACCCTATACCCGTGGGGCGATGCGCCTCCGCAGTCGCTGCCCGGCTATGCCAGTCGCTGTGCTGGTCATTGGCAGACGGGCCCCGAGCCCGTAGGTCGCGCCGAATCGAACGCATACGGCCTCTACAACATGTGCGATAACGTGCACGAATGGTGCAGCGACTGGTACGCGCCCGAGTACTACGCAGTGTCGCCCGAGCGTAATCCACGGGGCCCCGAAACCGGCGAACGGCGCGCTTCCCGCGGCGGTTCCTGGCGTCACCACGTCAAGATGTCGCGCTGCGCGGCCCGCTCCAGCATTCCTCCGGAGTTCAAGTACGCGGATTATGGTTTCCGCGTCGCGTGCGACGTACAATCGCAGGTCGGAGGTTAGCGGTCGGATTGCAGAGGTCAAACTTCCCGCAAAAAAGGAACCGCCGAAAGCTAAAGCTCTTACCTCTGCAATCTGACCTCTGACTTCTGCAATGAGGCTTCCCATGACTGACCTAGCTACCCACTACCTGGAAGAGATCAAGCGCCAGTTCCGCGGCCACAAGCGCATGGGCGAAGCCGCCATGGCCCAGCTCGAAGACATGGATTTCTTCGTCACACTCGATCCGGAATCGAATTCCGTCGCTACACTGGTCAAGCACATCGCCGGCAATGCCCGCTCACGCTTTACCGATTTCCTTACCAGCGATGGCGAGAAGCCGGACCGTTTTCGCGATCAGGAATTTGAAGTCTCGGCGAAAACAACGCGCGACGAAGTCCTGCGCTGGTGGGAGCAGGCATGGTCTCACGTGTTTTCCGCGCTCGACTCGCTCCAGCCCGAAGATGTGCAACGCACCATCACCATCCGCCAGGAGCCGCACACCGTCATGCAGGCCCTCAACCGCGCGCTCGCCCACTATGCGCAACACATCGGACAAATCGTCTTCCTCGCCAAACACCTGCGCGCTTCACAATGGCACACGCTAACCATTCCTCGGGGTAAATCGGAAGACTACAAAGCCGGCAGCCCCAAGGGATTCAGTCGCGGCACTTACGATACCAAGACGTGACTTGTCGCCCGGAGAGAGCAGCGCAGGTCGAGCAAAAAGAATCCGGAGAGTAGTCCATGCGAAGCGTATTCATCATCACGGTTCTTCTGGCTCTTAGCATCGCTCTAACCGCGCAGCAGCCGGGCGCGCACGCCGACGCGAATCCCGTCGCGGAAGGTGAAATCAAAACTCTGGAGTTCAGGCTGGCGGGGCTAATCGTTCGCGCCGACTGGGACGAATACGCAAAGCACCTTGCATCCGATTACCTGCACACCCGCGATAACGGGCGTGTCGAAAGCACGGACGAGGCGCTGGCGAGTCTGCGCGACGTCAAGCGCAAGATCATCGTCATGGAAATGGAGCCGGCGGATCTCGCAATCCGCATCTACGGCGACACGGCTGTTTCCAACGCGGAGTTCACCACGTCCGTTCGGGAGTCCGGCCAGGTAAAGACGCGCCGTACCCGCCAAACCGAGGTCTTCGTGAAGCGCGATGGCCAGTGGTATCTGATCGCCGAACAGGACACGATGATCGGTAAGTGACTCGCCGCTGAGGAGGATTCAATCCCAGTGCTAGACTAGAATAGATCGTTTGCTCCTCTAATTCCGCACTCATAAGGGGACTTCCATGCCCAGCACCATGCTCGCAGTGGTCAAGCCGGAAGCCGCGCCGGGCGCGGAGATTCGCGAAGTCAAAATTCCCGCCTACGGACGCACCGAAGTCCTCGTCAAAGTCAAAGTCGCATCCATCTGCGGCACCGATCTCCACATCTATGAATGGGACCGTTGGGCCCAGGGACGCATCCATCCGCCGCTAATCCCCGGACACGAATTCTGCGGCGAGGTGGTCGCCTTCGGCGATGAAGTCACCAGCGTCAAGGAAGGCGATTTCGTGTCCGCCGAAATGCACGTCGCCTGCGGCAAGTGCCTGCAGTGCCGCACCGGCGAGGCCCACATCTGCCAGAACGTAAAAATCATCGGCGTCGACAGCGACGGAGCGTTCGCCGAGTATGTCGTCATCCCCGAGTCGAATATCTGGAAACTCGATCCGGCCATCCCGCAGGAGTACGCTTCCATCCTCGATCCGTTGGGCAACGCCGTGCACTCCGTCCTGGCCGGAGAAATCGCCGCGAAAACAGTAGCCATCACCGGCTGCGGCCCCATCGGACTGTTCTCAATCGCAGTAGCGCGAGCCGTCGGTGCGACCACCATCTTCGCCATAGAAGTCAACGAGCACCGGCGTAAACTCGCGACCAAAATGAACGCCGACTACACGCTCGATCCGTCCAAAGAAGACGTCCGCGCTATCGTCGCCGAAAAAACTGGAGGCCTGGGCGTGGACGTAGTCCTCGAAATGGCCGGCCATCCCGACGCCATCCGCACCGCCTTCGACATCGTCCGCCGCGGCGGACGCATCTCTCTCCTCGGACTCACCTCGAAACCCATCCCGCTCAACTTCTCCGAAGACATCATCTTCAAAGGCCTCACCATTCAAGGCATCAATGGCCGCCGCATGTACCAGACCTGGTACCAGATGACCGCCCTGCTCAAAAGCGGACGCCTCGATCTTCACCCCGTAATCACCGACCGCATCCCCATGAAAGATTTTTCCAAAGCCATGGCCCGCCTGAAAACCGGCGAAGCCAGCAAGATACTCGTCTATCCAAACGGAACAAAGTGATCATCGCTAGTGATCGAACGCCAATGATCGAGCGCCAATGATCGAATCGCTTTTGGTGGAGAGCCGGGCGCCCCGCCCGGCCACCACACCGCCGGACGCCCGGTTCTCCGTTAAAATTGTGCCCTGTAGTAAAACTGTAATAGACGGAGAGGTGGCCGAGTGGTTGATGGCACCGGTCTTGAAAACCGGCATACCTGAAAGGGTATCGGGGGTTCGAATCCCTCCCTCTCCGCCAGTTCGATTGTTTAGTGAGCTCCTAAAGCCGCTGGGCGTTCACTTCGTGATCGGAGAGGAACCCTCCCGTGGCATACGAGCGACCAACAAGCCGAGTAAAGCTATCGAAACAGGAAAAGCTGGATTTGCTCGAGGACTATATTCAGCACTATCGGCAACTGATAGCAAGCAACAAAGCCGCCCTGAATCAAAAAATCCCTCGCCAATTGTTTGCCGATCTCCTGGATCAAGTAGGCGAAACGCTCTTGACCGAGTCGGCAAAACTCGCCACATCCGCGGGTCCAATTCGGACCTTCCTGGAGGATAACCCGCTGCCGCGATCGATGGACAAAAGTTTGCCCGATGACTTTCGCGTTTTCTGTTTGGCGCTTAACTCGCTTAAACAGTGGGTGGCTGCCGAACAAGCTGCAACAGATCGCTATCTGCTTGGCGGAGGCGCGCGCGAATTGTGCCGTGAGGCGGTGAAGACCTGTTTGATGACGGACAGCGTGCTTGGCAAGGACAGCGAACTGCATCATCCGGTTCGCGATGGCCGCCCTCCGATTCTGCTCAGCAAGAAAGGCCATGATTCGATCGAAGACCAACTAACAACGGTGCACGATGACCCCATTGGGAAAGCGCTCGGCGCTCTCCGAGGCGAAATGAATCGGTCTTGGGCTCAGCTGCGCCGAGGGTGCCTAGATTTGCTTGGCAAGCCGGAACCGTGGCCGTCAAAAGCCAGCGCAGCCAGTGCGCGCGCGTTCGCTAAGAGGGCGGCGGCCAACGCAGGCGTTGGGTACGACCAGATCTTGAAATGGATAGACAGCAAGGGTTACGGAGCGGAAACCGGTGACCTCAAAGCAAATTAAAATCGCTGGCACCTTCATATTGGCAGGAATTGTGGGTGTGATGCTGTTGATTGTCCTTTGGCATTTACGCGACTATATGGCGTTGCTGTGTTCGGCCTTGGGGCTGGCCGCTGGTTGGGCAATGGGAATTTTGCTTGCGCCATACCAAAGCGAACAAGACAGATTTAGAGAATACGTGAAAGTTGCATCCGTTTTTATAACGGGCTATGGGGTAAGTAAACTTGATCGCCTGTTTGAACTTTGGACTGATCCGGCCCACGGCTCGCTGATTCTGACTCAAACTTTTTCTTATCGCGCACTAGTGTGTATCACAAGCTTTTTGTTGGCCGCGGTCACTACCTATGTCAGCCGAAAATACATCAGCTTCGGCCCCGGTGCGGAACAACCGCCAGCCTCAATGAGGTAAGACATGTCGCAGGTTTTGCCGTTCTGACGACGATAGTTGTTAGAAATGGACCGCCAGGCCGCGGCCTCAGGACACCCGAAAAAATTTCCCGGAGGACAGAAATACATGTTTAAGTTCAGACTCCTGCAGTTGCCCCTTCTTCTCCTGACTCTGATTTCCCAGGGGAGCGCGCAGTTCGCACACACCGACCACAAACAGATCGTCGACGCCGCCGGTAAACCGCTCTTCCTTCGCGCCACGAATCTGGGTAACTGGCTCGTGCCGGAAGGCTACATGTGGCTGTTCGAAGGTGGCCCGCAATCTCCCAGTGAGATTCGCGCCTTGGTGTTGGAACTCCTTGGACCTGAAGCGTCCGCTGCATTCTGGCAGAAGTACCGCGACAACTATGTAACGCGGGACGACATCGCGCTCCTGCATCGCGCCGGCTTCAACGCCATTCGAGTTCCTCTGCATTACAGCCTTTTTGAGAGCGACGACGCGGAAGGCTTCAAGCTTCTCGACCGCTTGGTCCTCTGGAGCCGTGCCGAGGGTCTGTATCTGATCCTTGATCTGCATGCCGCACCCGGCGGACAGACGGGCGCCAACATCGATGACAGCGCTGGATATCCCTGGCTATACCAGAGTCCGCAAGAGCAGGAACACCTGATCGCGATCTGGCAGCGGCTGGCGGCGCACTATCGCGATGAGCCGGCCGTCCTCGGTTATGACCTTCTAAATGAGCCAATCCCGCATTTTCCCCAGCTGGCGCCTCTGAATTCTTCGCTGGAACCGCTCTACAAAAAATTGTCGGGCGAGATACGGAAAGTGGATGCTCACCATATTCTCTTTCTCGGTGGCGCGCAGTGGGACGGAAACTTTTCCGTCTTCGGCAAACCTTTCGATGCCAACGTCGCATACACGTTCCACAAATATTGGACGGCGCCGGATCAAAGTGTAATCCAGCAATACATCGATTTTCGCGAACTTTATGATGTGCCGATCTGGATGGGCGAGTCCGGGGAAAATACCGATGAGTGGATCGCGCAATTCGCGAAAACCCTTGAAAAAAACAATATCGGATGGGCTTTCTGGCCCTACAAAAAGATGGGAAAGCCATCCGCGATTCTCAGCATCATCCCGCCCGCTGATTGGCCAAAGATCGTGGAGTTCGCCAAGCTGCCGCGTGGTACTGCCCACGTCGAAGATCGGCTGAAGGCCCGACCTGACCAGGAGACGATCACCCGTGCTTTCGCCGACCTGCTGGAGAGTGTCCGACAGCAAAAGTGTCGCGTGAATGAGGGATATCTAAAAGCGCTGGGGATGAAAGTTGATATAGCTCCAGCCAGTGCGGGCGGACCGGCGAACTGAACGATCCCCTAAGGCAGGATTTCCAGTTTCGTCTCCGACCCGCTGGCGGAATCCGGACTGACCCAAACCGTGACCTTGGCAGGCTCAACTGCAAATTGGTCGTGGTCATTCCAGATCGCGAACGCGTCGGGTGCTAGGTGGAATGTAACCTTCTTCGTTTCTCCCGCGGCTAACGCGACCCGCTGAAACCCTTTCAGCGCGCGAACCGGCTGAGCCGTGCTGGTCCCTTGCAGACGGACATAAAGTTGAACCAGTTCCTCACCTGCCCGCGTGCCCGTATTCGAAACCGTAGCCTCGACAGTCAGCGGCGTAGCCGTCTTGCCGCTTAACCCTCGATTCAAATCCGCCGCGCTAAGTCGCGCCTTGCTGACCTCAGTCGGCCCATATCCGAACGTGGTGTAAGAGCCTCCATAACCGAACGGAAACTGCGGCGAGTTTTGCTCATCGAGATACCGCGATACATACTTCGATTCCACGTCGCTCGGCGGACGCATCAGATCGGTCTTCCCGGGCGGCCTTCCGGTACTCAGGGCGTTGTAGTAAAGCGGTTCCTGTCCGACGCTGCGCGGCCAGCTTACAACCAGCTTGCCGCTGGGATTCGATTCGCCAAAGAGCGTCCGCGCCAATGCCGGCCCCGTCCCGGTTCCAGGAAACCACGCCGCCAGCACCGCCAGCACATGCTCAAAAGCCCATGGCACCGTCAGCGGACGCCCGCTGAAAAGAATGAGCACGACTGGCTTTCCGGTGTTGACAATAGCTTCAAGCAATTCCTGCTGCCGCCCAGGCAGACCAAGATTCGAACGAGAGGCTGCCTCCCCGCTCATATCCGGAGACTCACCGAGCGTCATAATCACCAAATCCGCCCGCTTGGCCGCCGCAACCGCCGCCGCGATCCCCTCGTCGCTACCCCCAAGAATCCCGGTTCCCTTCGCGCGCAACACGTTGCTATCGCCGAAGCGCCGCGCCAACTCCGCAGGAAAAGATAACACTCCGCTCTTCGGCGCCGTAGCCGCGTTTAACCCCTCCGGGTCAGAAGGATTGTCAGCAAGCGGCCCAATGACAGCCACCGTCTTGACGTCGTTCGCAATCGGAAGAACAGGCCTGCCGCCCGCCGCCGCAGCGTTCTTCAGCAGCACCAACGAACGCTCCGCAACGGTTTGCGCCAGCTGCAGGCTCTCCGGCAGAAAGAAGGCTCGTTTGGCGCGCCCTTCGTCAACGTACGGATGTTCGAAAAGCCCGAGCGCCAGCTTCACCCGCAGTACCCGCCGCACACTCTCATCAATCCTTGACGGCGCCACCGCGCCCGAGCTCACGAGCTTTGCAAGTTGATCGTGATAAAGGCTGCTCGTCATATCCATGTCGACGCCGGCGAGCAAGGCTTTACGCGCCGCAGTTGCGTCATCGGCGGCAATACCGTGTGCCACCAGTTCGCCGATCGAATTCCAATCGCTGACCACCATCCCTTTAAATCCCCACTCTTTCCGCAGAACCTGAGTAAGAGAAAAAGGGTTCGCCGACGCCGGCACCGCGTTCAGAGAGTTAAAAGCGCTCATCAGGGTCGCCGTACCCGCATCGACCGCCGAGTGAAACGGAGGCAGATAATACTCACGCAGCGTGTGCTCGGAAATCTCGGTCGAGTTGTAATCCCGCCCACCTTCCGCCGCTCCATAGCCCACATAGTGCTTGGCGCACGCCGCCATCGTGTCCGGCGCATCTAGACGCGAACCCTGGTAGCCACGCACATACGCCGCAGCCATCGCTGAACCGAGATACGGATCTTCTCCCGCGCCTTCTGCGATCCGCCCCCAGCGGGCATCGCGGGCAATATCTACCATCGGAGAAAATGTCCACCGAATGCCGATGGCCGACGCTTCCAACGCCGCCACACGAGATGCCTTCTCCACTAATACCGGATCCCATGTGGAAGCCATGCCCAACGGAATCGGAAACTCTGTCCTGAATCCGTGAATAACATCGAGCCCGAAGAGCAGCGGAATATGCAATCGCGACTTCTCGACCGCAATGTGCTGGTACTCGTTCAGCAGTGGAGTGTCAATGACATTAAACAGCGACCCAATCTGTCCCCGGGCAATCATGTCTTTGTAGTCGGTCCGTCCCGTGCCAGGGCCCGTAGCCTGGCCGGCGGAGTACTGCACCAGCTGTCCAATTTTTTCTTCCAGGGTCATTCCATGGAGAAGGGACTCGACCCGCGCATCAAGTTTCGGGTCTGCGACCCCGGTTCCGCTCGCGCCACGCCGGATTTCTGCCGAAGTTTCTCTCGCAGCCACCGCCTGACCCGACACCTGCAGCGGTGCACTCCCCAATGCCGCCAAAAGCACGGAAAGGAGCAGCGAGCCTCGCACCGGGAACCACATGGGATGAACACCTCGAAGAAATACGATTTTGTACTTAACTAAATCGCGTTAGTAGAGCCTCGACGGTCTGTATGAAATACGTTTTTCCCGCCGATGTCAATAGCAGAGAAGTTTGTAAAGAAAAAAGTGAAGAAAAAGCAGTATTGAGATCTCCGCTTGCCGCCGCGATTTCATTGTGCGAGACTGCGCTCCGTGACCACGAAGAAGTCCAAACCAGGCAACGCTAAACCAACCAGTGACGGAACCGCGCATGCCGCCCGCAAGCCGATGAGCCTCAAAAAGCTGGCCGAGCACCTCGACCTTTCCCCAGCCACCGTCTCCCTCGTCATCAACCGGTCGAGCGTGGCCGACTCCATCCCGCAGGATACCAAGGACCGAATCTTCGCCGCCGCCCGAAAATTCAAGTATCGTCCCAATTTCTTTGCCCGCTCCTTACGCACCCAGCGCAGCTTCACCATCGGCGTCATCGTCCCCGAAGTGAGTGACGGCTACTCCGCGTCCGTTATGAGCGGCGTCGAAGATTATCTTCTCCAAGAAGGATACTTCTACTTTGTAGCCAGCCACCGCCACCGCGCCGATCTCATCGACGAATATCCACGCATGTTCCTGGAGCGAGCGGTGGACGGCCTGATCGCCGTAGATACCCCCTGGCACCTGAATCTTTCCGTGCCTGTAGTCACCGTGTCCGGCCACAACGACGTGAAAGGCGTAACCAACATTGTCCTCAACCACCAGCGCGCCGCCGAGGTAGCATTAAAGCACCTGTTTCACCTCGGCCACCGCCAAATCGCATTCATCAAGGGACAGGAATTCAGTTCTGACACCGAGGTGAGATGGGCCAACATCGAGCGCGTTGCCGAGCATCTTGGTTTGACCATCAACCCCCGCCTGGTAACGCAACTCGAAGGCGATTCGCCCTCTCCTCAACTCGGATACATGGCCACCAGAATGTTGCTGGCTTCCGGCGCAGTTTTCACCGCTCTCTTTTCATTTAACGATATCTCTGCCATGGGCGCGATTCGCGCCTTGCGCGAGGCGGGCCGGCACGTTCCCGAAGATGTCTCCGTCGTTGGATTTGATGACATCCAAAGCGCCGCCTTCCAGAATCCCGCCTTAACCACCGTGCGCCAGCCCTTGCGCGAGATGGGACGAGCCGCCGCTGAAATCCTTTTGAAGCGGATTAACCGCCCAGGCTCTGTGCTTCACGACCGGCACACAGTGGAACCCGAACTGATAATTCGAGAAACCACTGGTCCGGCGCCAAACGGGCAGAGTGCTCAGGGCAAACACAGGCGGTAACGAACCTATCGTTTTTCATACCCGCCTCTGCATTTCCATATATACCCACGCAATGATGTAGGTATCGCTTTGGTGCTTGACGGCCCAAATTCAAGCATGCTATTGAGTATGCGGGGGTTGTTACTAAATCGCTTTTCCAGAGATTTAGTAGAGATTCGGTGAATCGATTGCAACACCTCTCCGCCCACGTCCAGGCGAGCAGTTTTCGATCCAAGGAGATTTCATGAGGCGTTCAAGTTTGGCAGTCCGCGTCGCACTGCTCATCGTCAGCATCGTTGCATCGACCACATTGGTCCAAGCGCAGTATCGAACTTCCATTCAGGGTGTGGTGACCGACTCCACGGGTGCAGTGGTTCCCGGTGCCACCCTTACGCTGACCAATCCCGCAACCAACGAAAAGCAGGTCCGGGTCAGCGACGCCTCCGGCGTGTTCAACTTCAACGCACTACCCGCCTCCGTAGCGTTCCAGTTGGAAGTGGAAGCGCAGGGATTCCAGAAGAAAGTCCTCGACAACGTCAACCTGATCCCCGAGCAGGCCAACGCTCTCAATGTGGCGCTCGTGGTCGGCACTGCATCGACGACTGTGAACGTTGACGCTTCGGTGGCGCCGGCTATCGACACCGAAACCGCCTCCATCAACGGGGTCGTCACCGACCGCGAAATCCAGCACATGCCGTCGTTCGGGCGCGATGTCATCAAACTCACCCAACTGGCTCCCGGCATCTTCGCTGACGGTTCGCAAGCCGGCGGCGGCGGCAACTTCTACAACCTTCCCGGCACTCAGAGTGGTCCCACGCCGTCGGGGGGCTCGACCGGAATCTTCGCCACCGAAAACCTTACCCCGGGTTTTTCCAATGGCAACCAGGCTCAGAACAACGGTGTCTCGATCGACGGTATCAGCACCACCAGCGCCGTCTGGGGCGGTGCGACAGTCATCACCCCGTCTGAAGATTCCGTTGAGAGCGTGAAAATAGTCACCAACAGCTATGACGCTGAAGATGGCCGCTTCAGCGGAGCTCAACTTCAGGTCACTTCCAAGAGCGGCACTAACGACATTCACGGCAGCCTCTTCTTCACCACCCATCAACCGAACCTCAACGCCTTCCAGCGCTACAACGGTGGCAGTTCGCCAACTAGAGACGGTAATAAGTTCCAACAGTTCGGTGGCAGCGTGGGCGGGCCCATCTGGAAAAACAAGATCTTCGCCTTCTTTAACTATGAGACAGTCCGCCAGCCCAACTCCGACCTCCCCGGTACCGGCTGGTACGATACCCCGGCTTTCGCCGCCCTCGCGCCCAGCGGAAGCATCGCCGCCACGTACCTCGCCTTTCCCGGCAATGGCGTCCTCAACCACGGCTTCAGCACCGGCAACGACTGCGCCACTGCGGGCCTGGCCGAAGGAGTTAACTGCGTAACCATTCCCGGCCAGGGGATCAATCTCGGCACCCCGTTGACGACCGGCTTGGGTACACAGGATCTCGGCTGGACCCAGCCCAGCGATCCCGGTTGCGGTGGGGCGGGCACGGGCTGTGGAACTCCTGGCAGCCCATTC